>OFGM01000176.1_pt1 | contig 68171 bp, 64 predicted proteins | sample 1521741 | NCBI WGS metagenome assembly OFGM01 (sample SAMEA3504079, study PRJEB24116) | mouse gut metagenome | biome: mouse gut; feature: mouse-associated habitat; material: faeces | place: Denmark | collected 2011
TGGCTTTGTCCACAGGTTTTTGCGACCAAAGCCACTTCATAAAGCAATTTGAAAAGCAGGTAGGCTTACCTCCGCTGACTTACAAATTATCTTCCCAAACAATCCTAAAGGATACCTCTATGCCATTCGGCAATATTGAGGAAATTAAAACTGGGGAGATGAGTTAGCGCAACGAAATCGGCAGCTACCTTGGCTTTCAGATGGAAGTTTTCTATGATACCGTCAATGCCCACTACTGCTTAAACCTCTGTGGAATGAGGAAAAACAAGGTAGATTTAGGCGTGGACGCCCTCGGTAATCTGACCAGAATCGAGAATGAGATTGCCAAGCTCCCTGCCCGACTGGAAGCCGCTAAGACCAGAAAGGCGGAAACCATTTCACAGCTTGAAACCGCAAAGGTAAAGGTAGAGAAACCCTTTGCCTTTGAAAATGAACTGAAAGAAAAGACGGAACGCCCTCAATATCGAACTGAATCTGAATGAAAAAGACAACGCTGTTATTGACGATAAGCCAGAGCAGAATAATGAGCAGTCAGAGAAAAAAAGTGCGGACTGGGAGAGGTAAAATCCAGTTTGCGTATTTGTATTGCTTTATTTTTTGCAGTATAATAAGTGACGATAAGAAAAAATTGGAGGTGAGAAACAATGTCTGATGCGTTCAGATTTGAGACTTTTGTAGACGTTCACAGCAATATTTTTAATGAATACCTTAGCTCTGTTATAGCAAAGCTGTCCAGAGGAAATGAGGAATACCGCGCCGTGCGAGCCGAGATTGAGATCCTTTATGAGAAATATCCGAAAATCTTAGGCGTGTTTGATACGGAAACATCGGCGGAACTGACCGAGGAGGAATGCGCCGCGCTCATTCAAGTGATGGAGCTTAGGAACAAACTCACGGATATGGAGATGCAATCTGTTTACTTCCGTGGCTGCTATGACAGTGTAGGGTATCTGAAAAAAGCGGGAATTTTATAGCGGACTGACCCATGAAAAGGCGGTGTTGGCGTGAAAGGGGTCTAATATGGATTACTATGTGGTTGATGCTTTTACTGATAAGTTGTTTAGTGGCAATCCAGCTTGCATATGCGTGTCAGAAAAAACACTTTCCAATGAGATTATGCAAAATATAGCATTTGAAAATAACTTATCCGAAACAGCATTTATTTATAAGAATGGCAAGAATTATATTTTAAGATGGTTTACGCCATCATTTGAAATAGACCTTTGTGGTCACGCAACATTAGCAGCTGCTTTTATTGTCTTTACTCACTTAGATTGCGATAAAGATAAAGTTAATTTTGAAACTGTTAGTGGCGTTTTAAGCGTTATTCGAAAAGGGGATTTGTATGAAATGACTTTTCCAAAAAGAATAGCGCAGAACATTATGAAAAAGCCAGATATTATTGAATCACTCAGTTTTGAGCCGCTTGAGCTTTATTCCGAACGGGATTTATATGTAATAATGAATAATGAAGAAGAAGTTAAAAATTATATTCCAGATTACACGAAACTTAAAAAATTAGATTCTTGGCTTGGAATTGTAATAACAGCAAAAGGTAATAATGCTGATTTTGTTTCGAGATATTTTTGTCCAGAATTGATGTTTGAAGACCCAGTAACAGGTTCTGCCCACAGCACTTTAGTACCAATATGGAGCAATAAATTGGGAAAAAATAAATTATTGGCAAAACAATTATCTAAAAGAGGAGGCACTCTCTATTGTGAATGTTTCAATAATAATATAAAAATTTCAGGAAATGCGGTCATTTATTCAAAAGGAAGTATTTTGTTATGATTATGATGCGACCAAAATTTTATTTTTATAAAGTAGAATCGACGCTATGGGGATTGAGTAAAGAGGGATAGTTTTAATGAAAGTATTAGATATTTTTTCATGGCTGCCTGCAAAAGAAATTAGTTTGGAACAATTAGAGCGGATTTTTATAGATTGCAAATCTGGTATTTATAATAGTGAATACATTGTTTTATCTGAACTTCCAAATAATGTATCCGAAGATATTTTGACTTGTAAAAATGAATTGCTGAAAGAGGGGAAGAAAGCTACTTTCATTTTAAAAGAAGAAAAAGTCATTGCTGTCATTGGTTATCAAGAGTGACAGAGAGAAAGATGAATTTTGTTTGAAAGGTGTGGTGGTGTATGGAACGGTTTTATAATTATCGGAATATGTCACTTGAGCAACGGGAATCCGCTTTAAATTCTTTAAGCTCCATTGGTTTTTTTCCTGCATATGGAAGTATAAAAACAATGCGTCGGATAATGGATAAGTCATTTGGGGAAAAAATGCCACAGTTTTATTTTGTTTTCAGAAAAAAAGAGCTGATAGGCTATATGTTCCTTATTGGTAATGATAAAATGTTTCGTGCATTTCCGTGGCTTGCAATTGATAATCTTGATGAATTGCCAATGAAAATTGTAGAGCCATTAATGGATATGGCAATTAAGGCATGGAATAATGAGGACGGCAATTTTATCAATGCAGACGGTAGTATTACTGAAAAAAGTCTGATTGCCCAAAGCTATAAACAGCGTTTAGAAAACTACAGACATGGAATTGGACGACGAAGTGAAAATGAATGCCGTTGACAACTTTCGCTTATAGAGGTGTTGAATAATGAATCAAAGAGAAAGGATAATTCGTTTGTGGTTTGATATGTGGCTGCAACAAAAAGACTTAGGGATAGATGATATTTTTACGGAAGATGTTATTTATATTGAAAGTTGGAGTCCGAAATATGAAAACCGCATAACCGTTAAACATTGGTTTGAAGAATGGAACACTCGTGGTAAAGTTCTTGTATGGGATATAAAACAGTACATCCATAAGGAAAGCCAAACTATTGTAGAATGGTATTTTAAGAATGAGATGAACGACGGTAGCATTGAGGAATTTGATGGTATGTCACTTATCGAATGGACATCTGAGAACAAAATAAAATTGTTAAAGGAATTTGGCTGTAATTTAAATAATTATAACCCATATCAGCATGGCGATGTACCACAATTTAGAAAAGAACAGGCAAATTGGTTTTGATATAAAATGTGGAAATCATAGAGGCGTCATATTAATGAAAGAATATATAACAAAGCGGGTACAAGAATTGTACTGGAAAGAAAATATAAATTGCGCAAGGACAGCACTTGTCTGTTTGAGCGAATTATTTGAAATTGTCATTGAGCCGCAAACAATCTGGTCTGCGGTTGGATTGCATGGCGCGGGTGGATATAGGGCATAATGTGGTTTAGTTGAAGGTACGCTTATGTTCATGGGAATTTATCTTCATATGATAGGAAAATCAGATGATGAAATTGTATCTGCCTGCTAAAATTTTGCATCTGCCTTTGATAGAGAATTTGGTTCATTAAGATGTTTTGAATTACGTCCTACGGGTTTCTCAGAGAGCGACCCGCCACATATGTGTGAAAACTTGACTTGTAATGGAATCGGATTTGCATATCAATATATTTTGGGAATCACATAAAAGTAAGCAAAAACCAATTTGTTAATGCACAATAGTTAGGATTGAACATTGTTTGATTCATAACTAAATAAAGATAAATTTTCTATATGGCAGATATATAAAAGGCTGGATAATTTAAAATTTACAGTCTGGAAGTAAAAGCAGACTTACAAAGCAGAATCTAAAGGTAGGACATTATGAAGAAAGCATCTCTGATACTGAGTATAATATTTATCATTTTAACCTTTGTTGGTTCAGGATATGTTTTGTATAATGGTGGAAATATAAATGCGGGATATGCTATTATTCCAATGGTATTTGCCCTTGTTTGTATCGCCTTTTACCGAAATAGAAAGTGACTATTTTATGTTTACCTGTAAATCATGAGTGAAACCAGATAAGGAGAAAACTAAAAATTATGTTTAAGACAACAGACACCATAATGTGGAGTGAATATCTTATTTGGAGGAAATAGAAAATGGCAGAATCAGAATACCGGGATGGAAAAATATAGGAAAGATTAAGAAGAATATATAACAAATTATACCTGAAAAAATACAAATAATCCCATACCCACCAAAGCAAAATTCTTATCTGCTATTATAATAGCGTAAGTAGTAAATGGATAAAATCCAAAATACGGGCCTTTTTAAATTATAGTTGATAGGAGAATGAATATGACAAATTGTGACAACAAAAGACCATGTCCATGCACTTATGACTGTCCGAGACATGGGAAGCGCTGTGCCTGGGTGGCTCATCACAGGTATAACAACGAGGGAGCGCCTGGGTGCTTTTTTTCCGCGCAAGCGGAAGCTACATATGACAGGAGTATAGAAGCTCTGTGCCGGGACAGAGGGATCATGTCGGACAAAAGGTGAGGAAAAATGATTTTACAAAAAAGAATGGCGCTTTTAACACTTGCCCTTTCAGGGATACTTTGCCTTGGGGGATGTGGAAGGAAAGATAATGAAAAAATCACTTTCATAGAACAGCTCAACAATCCGGTCTATACGATTGGCGTTCCAGAAGGCGGGGCAGGCATGTATATGGCGGAAAAATATCTTCCGGAGGCGGAGCATAAAACATTTTCCGGCAACGCTTCGGGGTATCTTGCCATTTCTCAGGGAAAACTGGACGGGTTTGTTTATGACCGGGTAATGATGGAATTTGCTATTGCCAGCGGTCTTGAGAATGTGGAGATTTTAGAGGAAAACCTGGGAGAAAGTATGGATGTGGCTGTGGGGATTTCACCCAAAAGCCAGGTTGACAATTTAAAGGATAAAGTGAACCAGTTTCTGTCGGAAGCAAGAGCCGAGGGGACGCTGGATGATATGTATGACCGCTGGGTAAGCAGGGCGGAGGGAACCATGCCGGAAATACAAGAGCCACAGATGCCGGACTGTAAGCTTAAGGTGGGAACCACAGGGATGGTTCAGCCTTTCAGCTACTATGAGGGGACGACTCTTACCGGATATGATGTGGAGCTGATTTACCGTTTTGGAGCGTGGCTGAATGCGGAAGTGGAAATTAAGATTTACGACTATGACGGAATTATTGCCGCGGCCCAGGCCGGCGACATTGACTGTATTATGGCGAATTTAAATGCCACCGAGGAAAGGCGCAGGCATATCGAATTTTCCGATTGTGTTTATCCTTCGATGACCGCCGTTATGGTAAGGTCGGAACAGAAAGGCAGCGCACAGAAAAAATACGGGACACTTTCGGATTTTGCCGGAGCAAGGTTTGCAACATTAAGCGGAGGGGTTTACGATAAACTTTTACAGGAAGTAATTGTGGATGCGGAAGACTTTTCCTACTACAATTCTGTTCCCGATATTGTTGCGGCTCTTAAGGCAGATCGTGTGGATGCGGGGGTGTTGGATGAACCGCTGGCACAGCTTGCGGCAGCAAAAAATGGAGGTCTGAAAATTTTTGAAGAACCTGTCGCGCGGGATAAATATGGATATGCTTTTCCCAAGGGAAGTCCTATGCGGGAACAGTTTAATGAAGTTATTGCAAAGTTTAAAGAGGACGGAACAATCACATCCTTAAAGGAAAAGTGGCTTGGGGCGGATGAGAGCATAAAGGAATTAAGGGAGCAGGACTGGCCGGGGGATAAGGGAAGCATCCGGTACTACTATGATGGCGCCCATGAACCTATGACTTATCTTGGAAGCAGCGGCGAACCTTTAGGGCTTGAAATAGATCTGCTGCTTATGATTGCGCGTGAACTGGATATGGACGTGGAGATGACAACATGTGAATTTGCTTCGCTGATAACCGCCCTTGAAAGCGGGAAGGCGGATGTGGTCAGCGGAAGCCTTTCCATCACGGAAGAAAGAGCGAAGCGGGTAGACTTTGCCGATACTCATTATGACTCAGCTATGGTACTTCTGGTACGCGATTTGAATGGGGAATTGCAGGAAAAAGGTTTCTGGGTAAATCTTGAGGACAGCTTCCAAAGCACTTTTGTAGTGGAAGGGCGCTGGCGGCTGATTTTGCAGGGGCTTGGCGTCACCATACTGATTTCTGTCTTTTCAGGATTTTTGGGTCTGTGTCTTGGCTTTGGGATATGTATGCTGCGCCGGATCAATTGTAAGCCAACTCAGTGGTTCGGGGCGGCATTTGTTCGTGTGATTCAGGGAACCCCTATTGTAGTCTTTCTGATGATTTTGTACTATGGAATTTTTGGTTCGGTGGATATTTCTGAAATTCTGGTTGCAGTTATTGGATTTTCCATTAATTTTGCGGCCTATTCATCAGAGATGATGCGGACAGGGATAGAAACTGTGGATAAGGGGCAAAGCGAGGCAGCCCTTGCTATGGGCTATACGAAAGGTCAGACATTTTTTAAGATTGTATTGCCCCAGGCGGCCAGAAATTTTATTCCTGTGTTGAAAGGAGAATTTATTTCCATGGTAAAAATGACTTCAGTAGTAGGATATATCGCTGTACAGGATCTGACCAAAGTATCTGACATTATACGCTCACGTACCATGGAGGCGTTCTTTCCACTGATAATGACAGCAGTAATTTATTTTATTGTCGCCAATATGATGACGTCAGCTCTCTCATTTGCAGAGAAGAAAGTTGCGCCGAAGCGGAATAAACGCAGCTTAAAGGGGGTGTGCATGTAATGACAGAAAAGCATGAAACCCGGGACGCTTGCGCCGGGGGAAGTATGAACACAAGCATAATATCTATCCGGCATCTGTGTAAGGAATATTTAAATGTAACCCCTTTGAAGGATATAAGCGTGGAGATTAAAAAAGGAGAAGTAATTTCCATTATAGGCCCGTCAGGAACAGGAAAGTCAACCCTGCTTCGATGCATTAATCTTCTGGAGACGCCTACAAAAGGCGAGATTGTGGTAGATGGTGTGGTAACAACGGACAAGAAATGTAATATAAATCTGGTGAGGCAGAAGATGGGAATGGTATTTCAGTCCTTCAACCTGTTTGCGCACAAGACCATTATAGAAAATATCATGATGGGGCAGGTCGATCTTCTTGGCAGAAGCCGGCAGGAGGCTTATGATAGAGGGATGGAACTGCTGCGTAACATAGGGCTTGCAGACAAGGCTTTTTCTTATCCGGATGAGCTTTCGGGAGGACAGAAGCAGCGTGCGGCTATTGCAAGGACGGTGGCCATGGAGCCGGAAATTATTCTTTTTGACGAGCCGACTTCCGCACTGGATCCCACTATGGTGGGAGAAGTTCTTTCGGTTATCCGTGGTCTGGCAGGGCAGGGAATGACCATGATGATCGTGACGCATGAAATGAAGTTTGCCCGGAATGTATCCACTAGGATATTTTATATGGATCAGGGCGAAATCTATGAGGACGGAACGCCGGAACAGATTTTTGAGCATCCAAAGAGGGAGAGAACCCGGATATTTATCCGGCAGCTTAAGGCGCTCCATGTGGAAAAAATCTCACGCGACTTTGATTTTCCGGCCTTTATGACACGTCTTGAGGAGTTCGGACGTAAGCAGCAGTTTTCACAGAAACAGATTTACGCTATGCAGCTTGTTGTGGAGGAAGCGCTGATGCAAAAACTTCTGCCTGCGGCATGGGAAGCGGAGGAAAGGGATCTTTCTCTGGATGTGGAATACAGCGAAAGGGAAAATCTGGCGCAGATGCGGTTTTCCTATAATGGTCCTTCCTTTCATCCTTTTGGGGGAGAAGAAGATTTGTCCGTCAGGATGATAAAAGGAATGTCCAAAGAGATGGAGCATAAGTTTGTGGATGGAATGAATCAATTTATTATAAGTATATAGATTAAAAAAAGAGGTTGAATCATGAAAAAGTACACAAACGGAGTGACGGAAGCTGCCAACAAGGATAACGAATTATACAGCGTACAGACAGCCTCTTAAAAAAATACTAAATTGGAAATAAGAGAAAAATTATGGAAAAAATAAAATTAAATAATGAAAATATTGCGCGGACAAGCAGTCTTGCAGAAAAGACGCTTGGAGAATGGGGCGTTGATGCCAGAAATATTATCCAAATCCGGCTTGCAGTGGAGGAAACGCTGTTAAAGTACCAGGAAGCTTTCGGTGTGGAGGCTGTATTTAAGCAAAAATATATCAAACGTCTTAATCGTATCCGTCTGGAACTTTTCCTGCCAGGGGAAAGGGTTGATCCCTTTGATACAGAGGAAGAAGAACAAAGCCAGGTACTGCGGGGACTTCTTGCCAATATGGGAGTTGCGCCCGCATGGCAGTACAAAAATGGAGAGAATCTTATTTTATTTACTCCAAAAAAGAAGAAACGTTCCCAGATGGCTTCACTGGCGCTGTCCGTCATACTGGCTTTTTTGTGCGGCGGTGTGTGTTGTTTCCTGCCAGAGAGTGTCAGGACTTTTCTTGCAAATGAGCTTATCAGCCCGGTATTTAACCGTTTTATGGGACTTTTATCAGCCATTGCAGGTCCTATGGTGTTTCTTTCAATTGTATGGGGAATATACAGCATTGGGGATATGGCGACTATGGGCAGAATCGGAAAGAGGATGATTGGACGCTTTATGCTGATGACGATTCTTCTGACACTGCCCATATGTGTATTTGCCATACCGTTTTTTTCCCTAAAAACCGGAGACGGTGGGAAGTTTGATTTTACTGAATTGTTTCAAATGGTTCTGGATATTGTGCCAGGCAACTTTTTTACGCCCTTTACAGAAGGGAATCCTATGCAGATTATTTTTGTGGCAGTTTTAATCGGAATCGCAATGCTGATTCTGGGAAACAAAGCTACGATTGCCGCGGCTTTTGTGGAACAGTCTAATTATATTATACAGCTTATTATGGAGGCAGTCAGTTCTTTTGTTCCAGTGTTTGTGTTCGGCAGTATTTTAAATATGATACTGGGTAACAACTTTTCGGCATTTTTTCCTGCATATAAGGTGGTTCTGGCAATGCTTATGAGAGACGCTGTTCTTCTGGCAGTGTATCTTGCGTTGGTATGCTCAAGGAGGAAGGCGCAGCTTATGGTATTGCTGAAAAAGATGATGCCCACTTTTCTGATTGCATTAACCACGGCATCTTCTTCTGCCGCATTTGGGGTAAATATGGAGTGCTGTGAAAAAGACCTTGGGATTGACAGAAGGATCGTTAATTTTGGTATCCCTTTAGGACAGGTTATCTTTATGCCGGGGGTTTCCGTTATGTTTCTGGCGGTGGGATTTTGTATGGCTGAAATCTATGACGTGACAGTTTCTCCGGCGTGGCTGGCTACGGCATGTCTCATTGCTATTGTGCTTGCGGTGGCGGCGCCTCCTATTCCCGGCGGCGCGCTGACCTGTTATACGATTTTGTTTGTCCAGCTTAAGATTCCCATGGAGGCTGTAGCGGTCACGATTGCCCTCAATGTAATACTGGAATTTATTACTACAGCGGTGAACTTGTTCTGTCTGCAGGCGGAACTTGTGGAACTGGCTGCCGGTCTTGATATGCTGGATGTGAGAAAACTAAGAGAGAAGAAACGTGTATTAAATAGATGAAAAAACCCGAAACGTCAAGAGAAGAAAGGGAGGAAGAAAAATGGAAAATGCATCAATGTTGAAGTTTCATGCGGACGATATTATTTTGAAAGAAGGCGGAACTTATGAAGAAATGTACAAAATTATATCCGGTTCTGTAGCAATTTATATCCGGTATGGGGAAAAGGAGGAACACTTGATTGGGATTTATTCCAAATCTAAGTGTTGCGGCGAAACAAATGTGTTTTCCAGCCAGCCAAGTATTTATACGGTTGTTGCTTATGGGGATGTGTGTCTGATGCGCATTACAAAGGATTCTCTGGAAGAATTTATCAGAAGAAATCCCAGAAATGCAATTGATATCATGCAGAATATGGTGCATACCAATATGCTAATGCAGAAAAATATCGATCTGCTGCTGGACGATATTTATGAAAAGCAGGATATCAATAAGAGAAGAACAGAAGAAATAAAAGACAAGATTAAACAATACCGCATGAACGGATTTAATTTTTTAGGAATTTAAAATTCAGGATTACACCCTGACGAATCAGTTCAAAAACGGAGTCAATTACCTTACCTTTACATTAAAAAAGAAAAAATTATCTCCTGCAGTATCTCTGCTGGCAGCAGTGGCTCTGGCTCTTTTTTCCGGTATGATTTCCTCTTGCAGGCAGCGGCAGCAGTTCCTTTCGGCTTTCGGAACTTCTGGAAATGGTTCTTGGAATTGTACCGGACAATTTTTTTACTCCTTTTTTGGAGGGAAATCCTTTACAGATTATTTTTCTTGCAGCCCTTGCAGGGATGGCAATGCTGATTCTGGGGAACAGGGCTGCGATTGTTTCGTTTTGGCTATTATTATATTGTCGTTTGGAATAAACTTTATAAAAGAAAACTTTGGGAAACATACCGGTTTCGGGAAGGGAAATTACATGAAGATGAGTTTGCGTTTCATCACATCATTGGACAATGCCACAAAATATCCTGTATTTCAGATATTGGATATTATTATGTCCAACGTACCGGAAGCATTATGTCCCTGTAAACAGAAAAATGGACTGCATAGAAGCGTTTTTAGAGAGAATGGATTACATGAAATAAATGCGTAAAACCCGCGAGGAAACAATAAATGATGAAAAAAAGATGGAGCAGATACAAAAACACTGCCTTCAGCTAGGGGAAACCGTGTGTTTTACCGACACCATAGTGAAAAAGAGGATTGGAAAAAGAAACAGAAAGAAAACCGGCAAACAGAAACTTTTGGAATTTTCCTGCGCAAAGCTAGTAATTACAGACCGCATCCACGGAATGCTTTTTGCGGCATTGACAGGGACGCCGTGTATCGCGCTCAATAATGTAAGCGGGAAAGTCTCTGGCGCTTATGAATGGATCAGGCATTTGGATTACATACAATTTGTGGAGGAGCAGAAACTGACAAAGGAAACCGTAAACAATCTGTTAAAAATTCAGGGCGGCAGATATTCCAACAGGGAACTGTCTGGCTTCTACAGCCTGATGAAAAAAGAGATTACATCTTAATCCATTCTATATTTCCAAAAAAACATGCTAAAAATCCAAATGGCATAAATCAAAACCCCCTTTCATACAATGTATAAAGTATTTTCAAGACAACATGACAGGAAAGGGGTTATTTGAATGGAAATGGCATCCGGAAATAAAGAATTTAATCTTTATAAAGACATACAGCAAAGAACCGGCGGGGAGATCTATATTGGGATTGTAGGGCCTGTCCGCACAGGCAAATCCACATTTATCAAACGTTTTATGGATCTAATGGTGCTTCCTAATATGGAAGATGAAAATATACGGGCTAGGACAGTAGATGAACTGCCACAGTCTGCGCAAGGCAAAACCATTATGACGACGGAACCAAAATTTATCCCGAAAGATGCGGCAAATATCCATTTAGACAGCGATACCGAAGTGAAGGTTCGTTTGATCGACTGCGTGGGATATATGGTGGAAGGCGCCGCAGGCCATATGGAAGGGACGAATAAACGAATGGTGAAAACCCCATGGTATGATTATGAAATCCCGTTTGTGGACGCCGCTTCCATTGGCACCCAAAAAGTCATTAAAGACCACTCCACAATTGGAATCGTAATTACAACAGACGGCTCATTTGGCGAATTAAAACGGGATAATTACCTTGCGGCGGAAGAAAAAACAATTACGGAATTAAAAACATTGGGAAAACCGTTTGTTGTCGTATTAAATTCGGAACGCCCATACAGCGATGACACGGTAAAATTAGCGGAACAGATGTCGGAAAAATACCAAACGCCGGTTGTCCCAGTCAGTTGTGAACAGCTTCGCAAAGACGATATAAACCGGATACTAGAAAGCATCTTATATGAATTTCCGATTATAAAAATGGAATTTTTTATTCCCAAATGGGCGGAAATGCTGCCAACTTCAAACCGTATGAAAGAGAGCATGATTGAAAACGCGCGCATGATTTTAAATTCCGTAACAAAAGCAAAAGACGTAAAATTCATTCAAAAACAGGAAAATTCGGAATACATATCAGATATTCATTTAGATAAAATTGATTTAGCCCAAGGGCTCCTAAAAATAAAAATTACAATGGAAGATAAATATTATTATGAAAACATCAGCGAACTGACCGGAGTGCCGATTCAGGGAGAATATCAGTTAATTTCCCTGATTAAAGACCTTTCCGCCCAGAAAAATGCGTATGCAAAAGTCGCAGACGCAGTCAACGCAGTGCAGATGAAAGGATATGGCGTGATCCACCCGCAATTAAATGACATATCTTTAGAAGAACCAGAGTTAATCCGCCATGGAAATAAATATGGCGTAAAATTAAAAGCAACGTCACCTTCCGTACATTTAATCCGCGCCAACATTGAAACAGAAATTGCGCCGATAGTCGGAAGTGAAGAACAGGCAAAAGATTTAATCGCCTATATCAAGGAAGGGCAGAATACAGAAAGCGGCGTCTGGGATACAAATATTTTTGGAAAATCCGTTGGGGAACTGATGGAGGACGGGATCCGCAGTAAAATCTCCATGATGGACGATGAATGCCAGATGAAGTTACAGGATACCATGCAGAAAATTGTCAATGACAGCAATGGAGGGCTGGTCTGTATTATTATCTAAAGTATGTAAAACTATTCGCCGAATAAGAAAATCTTATCACAAGGCATTGTTTTCGAAAATTCATTAATAAAAAATAAGACTGCTGCAAATGCGGCTTCTAAAAATAAAGGCTGCTGCAAAATGCGGCTTTTATACAATATTTGGGATAAGGCCAAGGCAGGTTTCATGCCACCTATTGTATAAAGCGGATCTTTTGCGGCAGTCCTTGTTTTATTTATTGTGGATCTTGTTTGTCATGAGTGGCAGACGTAATGGTATGGACAACTCTAGAACGTATATGTTAAACTATAAACAGATTATTTTTCGTATCCACATGAAAAGAAAAATGCGGCTTATTTTATCTTATTCCCTAGACCAAATGAAAACAGAAGAATTTGAAAAAACAAGAAGGCATTGTAAAAAGCGAAAAGTATATGCTTTATTGAGAATTTGATACAAAAGAAAGTTATGGCAAAGCGCAAAAAAACCTTTATGAAAGCTATTGGAAGCCGATTGAAAAATGTTTAATCGCTCCACATGAAAAATACTTAGGAGAAGGGCTGTTTTCATGATGCCCGCAGATTTTGAAAAGGGGAATCTTCCCTAACATTTGGAATAACATACAGGAGGATGATATGGACGCAGCAGGCAGAAAATTACAGGAGTGTTTGAACAACATAAAACAAAAAATAGATTTTAAGCCAAAAGCGGCTCTAGTCCTTGGTTCCGGATTGGGAAGTTTCGGTTCGGAAATTGAGGTTTGCGAAGTTTTGGATTATGCGGAAATTTCAGGATTTCCGGTTTCTACGGCAGAAGGGCACAAAGGAAGATATTTGTTTGGATATATCGGCAAAGTCCCCGTTGTCTGTATGCAGGGCAGAGTGCATTATTATGAGGGATATTCCATGCCAGACGTTGTGCTTCCGGTTCGTCTGATGGGATTAATGGGAGCAAAAGCCCTGCTTTTGACAAACGCCGCAGGCGGAATACAGCAGGGGATGCAGGCAGGGGATTTCATGATGATTACCGGACAAATCGCTTCCTTTGTCCCATCGCCTCTGGTTGGGGAAAATATAGATTTTTTAGGTACGCGGTTTCCAGATATGAGCCAGATTTATGAAAAAGAATACCAAAAAATCATTCTAAAAACGGCTCTTGAATTTGGGATTGATTTAAAACAGGGCGTTTATTTACAGACCAGCGGGCCGCAGTACGAATCGCCGGAAGAAATTTTCATGTTCCGCGCGTTAGGCGCAGATGCGGTCGGCATGAGCACAGCGTGTGAAGCGGTCGCGGCAAAACATATGGGATTGAAAGTTGCAGGAATTTCCTGTATTTCAAATCTGGCTTCCGGAATAACACAAACGCCACTGAGCCATGAAGAAGTGAACCGGACGGCAAAACTGGCAGAACAAAACTTTCAAAAGCTGGCATACGCTTCTATAGAAAGAATAGGGGAAACTCTGTAAGAACAGAATGTGGGGTGAAAGTATGAACGTCAGATTTTATCATGCAGCTATATTGACGCTATCTGGGGAGCGGACGTTTTCTCTTATTCAGGGAGAATTATGGGTCAGGGGAAATAAAATCGCGTACATTGGAGATGGGACAGACAGACATGCAGGGGATTTTTGCTGGGAAAGGGAAATTGATGCGCAAGGAACGGTTTTAATGCCCGGTTTTAAAAACGCCCATACCCATACGGCTATGACGTTCTTACGTTCCTACGCCGACGATCTTCCATTAGAGGAGTGGCTGCAAAAACAAGTGTTTCCAAAAGAAGCCCTTTTAACGCCGGAAGATATTTACCATCTTTGCAAACTTGGGATAATGGAATATCTAACAAGCGGGATTACGTCAAATTTTGATATGTATTTCGCGCCGCTTCCGGCGGCAAAAGCAACGGTTGACTGTGGGTTCCGTTCCGTGTTTACCAGTGGGTTAAATGATTTTTGCCAGTCGCTTTCTGAAGTGGAGGAATTATATGAAAAAATCCGTTCACTAAACAGCCGGACAAGTTTTTATCTGGGCTTTCATGCAGAATACACAACGTCTTTGCAGTTAATGGAAGGGCTTTGCGATCTTGCCGAAAAGTTCAAATCCCCAGTCTGGCTCCATAATTCTGAAACAAAATCAGAAGTGGAAGCGTGCATAAAGCGCTGGGGGAAAACTCCGACGGAACTGACGGATTCACTTGGATTATATCAATATGGCGGCGGTGGTTACCATTGTGTTTATTTTAGGGAGCAGGATTTTGAAATTTTTAAAAAGCGGAAGCTGACTGCGGTAACAAATCCGGCCTCTAACTTAAAACTGGCAAGCGGGATCGCCCCAGTCAAACGTTTTTTGGAAGAAGGCATAGAAGTGGCGGTTGGAACGGACGGCCCGGCGAGCAATAATTGTCTGGATATGTTCCGCGAAATGTTTTTAGTCAGCGGACTGGCAAAAGTCAGAGAAATGGATGCGGCTTGCGTCACGGCAGATGAAGTCCTTTACATGGCAACGGCAGGCGGAGCAAAGGCAATGGGTTTAGATGGCTGTGACTGCCTTGCCCAAGGGAAGTTAGCCGATTTAATCCAGATTGATTTAAACTGGCCAAACATGCAGCCCGAAAATGATTTTGTCAAAAATATCGTCTATTCCGGCAGTAAACAAAATGTAAAACTAACGATGGTTGACGGAAAGATTTTATATGAAGACGGAAAATTTTTTATTGGCTCAGAACCGAAAGAGGTTTACCACCGCGCAAATGAAATTATCAGGAGGATGGAAACATGATTGTAACTTTTTTGCACCATAGCTGTTTTACCGTAGAAATGGAAAAACGGGTTTTGATTTTTGATTATTTTAGGGACGGAATGGTAAAGGGGTATCATTTTACAGGCGTATTGCCGGAATTTGACGAAAGTAAGGCAATCTATGTGTTTGCAAGCCATTTCCATCAGGATCATTTTGATCTTGAGATTTTACGGTGGGCAGAAAAATACCCTAACATCTCCTATATTTTATCAAAAGACATTCGTCTGTCCGACCGGTATTTAGAGCGCAACGGGATTTCGCCAAAAGTGAAGGAAAAAGTGACGTTCGTCCATCCGCTTAAAACTTATCAAGTTGATGACATGAAGATAAGGACACTGCGTTCTACGGACGTTGGCGTAGCTTTTTTAGTATTTGCAGAAGAAAAGACAATCTACCATGCGGGAGATTTAAACCTCTGGAAATGGGACGGCGCGGGAGAGCTTGTAAATGGAAAGGAAACGCGGGCATATAAGCATGAAATCAACAAACTGTCAGATTATGAGATTGATGCGGCGTTTGTCCCGCTAGACCCACGGCAAAAGAAGTTTGCCGGAGAAGGGCTTCTTTACTTTTTAGAGCATGTAAATGCAAAGGCAGTGTTTCCCATGCACATGTGGCAGGATTACAACTGCATCCCGGCATTTAAAGCGAAGATTTCAAACGGGACGTTTGCGAGGAGAGTTGTGGACATTACCGGAGAAAATGAATCATTTGAAATGAACGAACAAAAAATATAAATTAGCTATTTTTTAGAAATTATTTATTAAGTATTCAAAATACTGGCTATATTTTGTAATCATCAGATTCGCTGTCATTTTGTAAATGTGTCACATGGTCAGAAGCAATAAATTCAAATGGTTCATAAAAACATGAGCCAACACTGCCAGAATTAGAAAGGCTTAAACAGTTTTTATATTTTCTAACTTTTATCTCATTTCCAACAAAATCATCGATGCCATTATTTAAAGCAGAAGATGAAATATACGGGATACTTCCAGCAATATGATCCTCTCTTTTTAAACGCTTTCCACGTTTGATGTCAGGAAATATATCAATTAGAAAAAAATCTTTCCATTTTTTATCTTTTATTGCTGGAATATCTTGGCATTTTAAAACTGTCTCCCATTTTTTGTCAGAAAGTTTAAGCATCCTATGCATCTCCTAAAAATAAGTATTTCCTGCCTTGCATTACCATGGAAAATCCTTACTTGCGAAATCGTTTTTAAACCTTTAGATGATTTCCTTATATGTAACTGGCAGTATATATAGTATAACATAATACGGGTTGGATTTCTACTTGCGTATTCCCCCAGTTTTTCATATAATAGAACTCACAAGCTTTCATATTACAAATTGGAGGAAAAAAATGTCAATTAATCAGAGCAAAATCCGAAATTTCTGCATTATCGCCCACATCGACCATGGCAAATCCACATTAGCGGACCGAATCATAGAACAGACCGGTCTTTTGACAAGCCGTGAAATGCAGGCGCAAGTGCTTGACAATATGGACTTAGAACGCGAACGCGGCATTACGATTAAATCACAGGCAGTCCGCATTATATATAAAGCCAAAAATGGCGAAGAATATATTTTCAACTTAATCGACACGCCTGGCCATGTCGACTTCAACTATGAAGTGTCCCGCAGTTTAGCCGCATGTGACGGCGCAATCCTTGTTGTTGATGCGGCTCAGGGTATCGAAGCCCAGACCTTGGCAAACGTCTATCTGGCATTAGACCACGACTTAGACGTGATGCCTGTCATCAATAAAATCGATCTTCCCAGCGCGCAGCCCGATTTTGTCATAGAAGAAATAGAAAATGTGATTGGGATAGAAGCGCAGGACGCCCCAAAAATCTCAGCAAAAACAGGATTAAACGTCGATTTAGTGTTAGAGCAGATTGTAGAAAAGATACCCGCGCCCTCCGGCGATCCCGATGCGCCTTTACAGGCGCTCATTTTCGATGCCGTCTATGATTCCTACAAAGGCGTAATTGTCTTTTGCCGAATTATGGAAGGAACGGTAAAATCCGGAGATCTGATCCGCATGATGGCGACAAAAGCGGAAGACGACGTAGTGGAAGTCGGGTATTTTGGCGCAGGCCAGTTTATCCCCTGCGAAGAATTAAGCGCGGGAATGGTCGGTTATCTTACGGCCGGAATTAAAAATGTCAGGGATACGAGGATTGGCGACACCATCACACACGCCTCCCGTCCATGCAGCGCCCCGCTCCCCGGTTATAAAAAAGTCAACCCCATGGTTTACTGCGGCGTATATCCGGCAGACAGCGCGAAATATCCGGATTTAAGGGACGCTTTAGAAAAACTTCAGATAAACGACGCCTCCCTCCATTATGAACCGGAAACGTCACTTGCGTTAGGATTTGGCTTCCGTTGCGGGTTTTTAGGCCTTCTGCATTTAGAAATCATTCAGGAACGGCTGGAACGGGAATTTAATTTAGATTTAGTGACGACTGCCCCGGGCGTTATTTATAAAGTTTACAAGACAAACGGCGAAGTCATCGAACTGACGAACCCGTCGAACCTGCCGGACCCGTCTGAAATCGACTATATGGAAGAACCGTTTGTCTCGGCCGAAATTATGGTGACAAGCGAATATGTCGGCGCGATTATGACCCTTTGCCAAGAACGCCGCGGAATCTATATCAGCATGGAATATCTCGAAGAAACGCGGGCGCTCCTGAAATACGATTTGCCTTTAAATGAAATTATTTATGACTTTTTTGACGCTTTAAAATCCCGTTCCAGAGGGTACGCGTCGTTTGATTACGAATTAAAGGCATATGTCCGTTCTGACTTAGTGAAACTTGATATATTAATCAATAAAGAAACAGTTGACGCTTTATCCTTTATTGTATTTAAAGACAACGCCTACGAACGCGGCAGGAAAATGTGCGAGAAATTAAAAGGCGAAATCCCGCGTCATCTGTTTGAAATCCCGATTCAGGCGGCAGTGGGCGGGAAAGTCATTGCCAGAGAAACCGTAAAAGCCATGCGTAAGGATGTGCTTGCAAAATGTTACGGCGGAGACATCAGCCGTAAGAGAAAACTCTTAGAAAAACAAAAAGAAGGAAAAAAACGGATGCGTCAGATAGGCAGCGTGGAAATTCCACAGGAAGCGTTTATGAGCGTCCTGAAATTAGATGAGGATTGAGAATGAATGAATTGGAATTGTATCTTCATATACCATTTTGTATGAAAAAATGCAATTACTGCGATTTTTTGTCAGCTCCCGCAGACGAACAATCGCAGCTTGCATATTTGGAAGGCCTAAAACGGGAACTTTCCTTTTATGGAACCCGTTTTTTAGGCAGACGCATTACTTCTATTTACATAGGAGGCGGAACTCCTTCTTGGATGCAGGAATCCTATATCGCAGGACTAATGAAAGAGGCATTCCGCTCATTTTCCGTGGAAAAAAATGCCGAGATTACGATTGAATGCAATCCCGGCACCCTGACAAAGAAAAAACTCGAATGTTACCGGAAAGTCGGAATCAACCGTTTAAGCATAGGCTTACAGTCTGCAAACAACGAAGAACTAAAACTTTTGGGAAGAGTGCATACGTTTGAACAATTTTTAAGGAATTTTGAACTGGCGAGAGAATATGGCTTTTCCAATATCAATATAGACTTAATGGATTCCCTTCCCTACCAGACAGAAGAAACGTTTTATCATACGCTGATAAAAACCGTCCGGTTAAATCCGGAACATATTTCCTGCTATTCTTTAATCTTAGAAAAAGGCACGCCATTTTATGAGCAATACAAATTTGACATGGTGAAGCAGCAGGCGGGCATGAAGACAGAAATCCTTCCGTCTGAAGAAATGGCTTACCGCATAGGGAAAATGACGCAAGCCGTCCTTGCAGAAAACGGATACCGCCAATATGAGATCTCCAATTTTGCCAAAAAAGGGCATGAATGCAGACACAACATTGGCTATTGGCAGCGGAAGGAATACCTTGGCGCAGGCTTAGGCGCGGATTCCTTAATCGGCGAAACACGCTACCAAAATATCCGTGATTTGCAGGAATATATCCGAAAATCCGTACATATCGAAGAAACGGAATTGTCTGATGAAAAACAAGAAAAGCTGATTACCGGCTCAACCCTCCATGCAAAGGCAACGGAACTGGACCGCAAAGCCCAAATGGAAGAATTTATGTTTTTAGGGTTCCGCATGACGGAAGGAATTGAAAAAAGCAGGTTTTACCAGTCATTTGGGCTGACCGTAGATTTCATATATCATTCCGTCCTTGAAAAGCTGAAAGCAGACGGCTTGCTGATTGAAACCCCCACGAAACTTTACCTGACCGAACAGGGCATGGATTTAAATAACTATGTGGCTGCCCAGTTTTTACTGTAGGGAAATAAAACCGCTTTACAATTTCTCAGTTCTTTACTATAATTCAAATAGCATTTAAGATAAAGCCATATTATTTCGGCAGTAAATCTGAAACGATTGATTTTATTTCGATAGAACATGCGAAACGCCTGAATTTGTTTCGAAATAATGGAAGGAGAGGCAACATGAAGTATAGGGCATTAGTGGCAGGAGCCAATGAATCCGTAATTGACGATTTATTTGAAAAAATGGAAAATTTAGAGGTAATGACAACCTCGATCCGAAGTCAGGACATTGTAATCCATAACAAATATTTCAAACCAAATGTTTTCCTATATTGCCTCTATCATATGGCCCCAGATCAATTTGGGGAATTAGAAAAACTAAAACCATACCTGTCAGAACAAAACATTCCCTTTCTTTTAATCGGATCAAAAGAAGAATGTAATGTTTTTGAGCGTATGGTATATGGCGTTGCGGATATGAGCATTGCGCAGCCGTTTACGCCGGAATTTCTCCAAGCCAATATTATAGAATTTTTAAAGCGGAAAGACATCTCTCCAAAAGCCGCAAACAACTCTGGTTCAGACGGTCTTTCTTTAGAATTTGACGATTCAATGAAAAGCGCGATGCCGCGCAAGCATATTTTAGTCATTGATGACAGCCCTATTATGTTAAAAACGATTAAAGAGCACATTCAAGATGAATATGATGTAGCAACAGCAGTGAACGGAAAAGTGGCTCTTGGATTTTTAAGACGGAAAAAGACAGATTTAATTCTGCTTGATTATGAAATGCCGGACGAAAATGGATTGGAAGTCCTAAAAAAACTGCGTTCCAATTCCTTGACAAAAGATATTCCAGTCGTTTTTTTGACAGGCGTATCCGACAGGGGAAAAATACGGGAAGCGCTTGTACATAAACCTCAAGGATACCTGTTAAAACCGATTGACCACGAAAAATTAAAGGACACGATTGAAAAATTAATCGGCGTATAGCGCCTATAAAATAAGCAGCAAAGGGATTCGATCATGGATATGGATTATGAATTGCATTTAACAGATGTTATTGATGCAGATACCCTGCAGAGGATGCAGGATGCATTTTCAGAAATGACCGGAATTGCCGCAATTACAACAGATGCAAATGGCGTTGCAGTGACAGAGGGCACCTGTTTTTCTGATTTTTGCATGAAATATACGAGAAGTTCCGCCTGCGGCGGCATCCGCTGCGCAATGTGTGACAAAAAGGGCGCGCATCTTGTATTTGAGAAAGGGAAACCTACGACATATTACTGCCATGCGGGGTTAATGGAGTTTGCCGCTCCGATAACGGCAAACGGCAAACTAATCGGCTGTATGATAGGCGGTCAGGTATTGACAGCGCCATTAGAGCCGGAATATGTCAGACGGATTGCCAGAGAATTAAATGTCGATCCAGATGAATATGTGGAAGCCGCGGGACAGATTCAAATCAGGAAACAAGAAGAAATTGATCAGGCGAACAACTTTCTTTATACGATGGCTGAAATTTTGTCGAGCCTTGCATACAATAAATATATGGCATATCATTCCAATATCGAACTGGAAAAGTCCGCAAACTTAAAATCGGATTTTCTGGCTAATATGAGCCATGAAATCCGCACTCCGATGAATGCCGTAATTGGAATGGCGGAAATGGCTCTGCGTGAGGAGCTTTCCCCGATTGCCAGAGAGTATATCAATCAGATTAAAAACGCCGGAAAATCCCTTCTTACCATTATCAATGACATTTTAGATTTCTCGAAAATAGAATCAGGGAAAATGGACATCAACCTTGTAGAATATGAGCCGATGTCTATGGTAAGCGACGTAGCGAATATTATCATGACAAGGCTTGAAAAAAAGGAAGTGGAACTGGCTTTAGAAGTTACGCCGCATTTGCCACATAAGCTCTTAGGCGACCCGATACGGATTCAGCAGGTTTTAATTAACTTAGCGAATAATGCGACGAAATTTACAAACGAAGGCAGAATTATTTTAAATATTGAATTTGACACTTTGTCACCGGAAGAAATCGAACTTCAGGTTTCCGTTGAAGATACAGGCATTGGCATTCGAAAAGAAGACATACCTAACTTATTCCAATCCTTCCAACAGTTAGACAGTAAACGCAACCGGAATATTGAAGGGACAGGGTTAGGGCTTGCCATATCAAAGCAGTTATTGACGCTTATGCAGGGAGATATTCAGATTGAAAGCGAATATGAAAAGGGCAGCAGGTTCTCTTTCCAGCTTCCTCAAAAAGTAATGGACCGGACCCCCTGTATCCGTGTACGGGAACCGGAACATATCCTTGTCGCATGTCTGATTTCCAATCCGCTTATCCGCGAGCGTTTCTATGCGGACGCCGAACGGCTGGGCGTGGAATATATTGGGCTTCAGTCTGCAAAAGAATTGTTTTCCCTGCCGGAAGACAAAACTGTGTTTCTCTTTATTGAGCATCCAATGTTTTTAGATCCAGTCAAAGAATTTGTGACCCAGAGCCCAGAGATCACAGCCGTTCTTTTAGTGAATTTTTATGACAACGTGTCCTATCAGATTCCAAACCTCCTCGTATTAAAAAAACCGCTTTATGCGTTAAACATTGCAATGATTTTAAATGGAGAGGAATTGAATCTCGACGATTCGGAAAATCAGGACTTTGATTTTATTGCGCCGGAAGCGGAAGTGTTAATCGTAGATGACAATGCGGTAAACCTGACTGTCGCAGAAGGGCTTTTAGAACCTTTAAAAATGAAAATAGACACGGCTGTCAGCGGAAAAGCCGCAATAGATAAAATCAGTAAATATCATTATGACATTGTGTTTATGGATCATATGATGCCGGAATTAGACGGAGTGGAAACAACGCATATCATACGGCGCTTCCATAAAGAATACGATGACGTGCCAATTATCGCTTTGACGGCAAACGCCGTGGAAGGGACAAAAGAGATGTTTTGTCGGGAAGGCATGAATGATTTTGTCGCAAAGCCCATCGAACTGCGGATGCTGGTCTCAAAAGTCAAACAATGGCTCCCAGTGGAAAAAATCCAGAAACTATATAATTCACTTGCATTCCAGCAAAAAACGAAAGAATCGTTTGACATTGTTGTGGGAGATTTGGACGTATCGTATGCAATGAAATTTTTGGGCAGCGAGACATTATTCTGGAGCATTTTAAAAGTATATTACCGAAGCATCGAAAAAAAAGCGAAACTAATGAAACGGTTAGAGGAGGAGGAGAACTGGGCGGAATATACGATTGAAGTCCATGCCCTAAAGAGTTCTTCCAAACAAATCGGGGCGCTTTCCCTGTCTGACCGGGCCGCAGACTTAGAAAAAGCTGGAAATGCAAGAGATTCCTCTTTTCTTCACAAGCACACAGACAGAATGCTCGAACAATATCTTGGGTATCTGCCTGTCTTAAAGCCGTTTTGCCAAGAAGCGGAAGACACTAACGAGAAAATAGAATTTACGCTTGAAACAAGGCTACAATGTTTTAGCGATATGCGAAAAGCAATCGATAATTTGGACATGGATCAGATGAGTGAAGTCATCCATGAGATGAAAAAATACCGTTACGAAGACTGGCAGAAGGAGTTATTTGGACAGTTGGACGATGCAGTGGAAGAAATTGACGTTGATACCTGTGAGCGGATTTTAGAAGAATGGGAAAAGAAAGCGTAAAAAGATAATATCCTCTATTGCAATCGGGGCTTTCCTTGTATATATTTTAATTAAATATAAAAATTGGCAGTTACGGACTAGTTCTATGTAAAATGAAATTTACTCATATTAGACAAACCTAACGAAATTGGATAAAAAACTTCATAAAGAATACGGCAGGCTTGTAAGTGAAATCTATCCTATCACACAAATGAGCATTCTGAAAGAACAGCAGCTCTCACACAAATGAATTTTAAGAGTAAACAGAAAAGATCACACAAATGAATTTGGGAGGTTCTTATGGTAAAACATATTATTTTATGGCAATTAAAAGAAGGATTTTCAGTCGATCAGGCAGAAGCGGTAAAAGCAGAAATAAAAATAGGGCTTGAAAGTTTAAATGGAAAGATTCCCGGATTAGTTGACATCTGTGTGCAGACAGAAGGGCTTTTATCCTCCAATGCAGATTTAATGCTAGATTCCACATTTGAAAATGAAGAAGCATTAAAAGGATACGCAGCGCATCCAGAGCATGTAAAAGTGGCAGATGCGAAAGTCAGACCAAATATACAGACACGCATCTGCATGGACTACATCATATAATTACGTTAGATCATATAATTTTGCCAGAAGATCAGGCTGGATTTTAAATATTGCGTCAATTATCTTTTCTATGTTATAATATAAACCAATTCTAATAATAAAATAATTTTAGGAGGTATTTATATGGGCATAGAAAAGCAACCGCTTGTATTTACAAATGATTTATGCATCGGATGTAATAAATGTATTAGTGCCTGTAGCTGTATGGGGGCTTGCGTATCTCACGAAGTAAACGGAAAAAACAGGATAGACGTAGATGGGGTACGCTGTATTGGCTGTGGGGCTTGTTTTGACGTATGTGAGCATAATGCCAGAGATTTCCAAGACGACGTCGAACAGTTTTTTCACGATTTAAAGAAGGGAGAACGGATTTCGCTTTTGGTTGCTCCGGCTTTTAAAGCAAATTATCCTAACGAATATGAAAAAGTGTTAGGTGGATTAAAAGCGGCAGGCGTCAACCGTATTGTCAACGTATCATTTGGGGCTGATATTACGACATGGGGATATTTGAATTACATAAAAGAACACAATTTTCTTGGCGGGATTTCACAGCCATGTCCGGCAGTAGTAGGATACATAGAGCGTTACGCGCCAAAACTCCTTCCAAAGCTTTTCCCTGTGCAAAGCCCGATGATGTGCGCGGCAATCTACGCGCGGAAAGAGATGGGCATTCGGGACAAGCTGGCGTTTATCAGCCCTTGCATCGCCAAGAAATTAGAGATGGAGGAGCCGCAGAACAAAGGCATGATTCAATATAACTTAACTTTCCGAAATCTGATCCGTTATGTCAGGGAGCATCGCATTTCCGGCAGTTTACAGTCAGATGAAATCGAGTATGGGTTAGGTTCCGTCTATCCCATGCCGGGCGGTTTAAAAGAAAATGTCTATTGGTTTCTTGGAGAAAAAACATTTATCCGCCAAGTGGAAGGGGAGAAACACCTCTACGAATATTTAGAAAGCAACAAAGATCAAATTGCTAAAGAAAAAACGCCTTATTTATTCATTGACGCATTAAATTGTAGTGACGGCTGCCTATGCGGCACAGCGACAGAACCGGAACTTGCATCGACGGATTATGCGCTTTCAAATCTTCTTCATATTCGGGAACAATCTAAAAGAAGCGGCAAACTCAGCGCATGGTCACGGGATATGTCCCCCAAAAAACGTCTGAAACGGTTAAACCGCCAGTTTTCCAAACTCAATTTAAAAGATTATCTGCGTACATATACGGATTTGTCGTCTGAATGCAGTTATCAAATTCCGACAGAATCCCAGCTTTTAGAAATATTTAAAAGCATGGATAAAAACACGAAGGAAGAACAGCAAATCAACTGTTCCTGCTGTGGCTATAAAAGTTGTTCTGATATGGCAGCTGCAATCTTTAATGGATTTAACACAAAAGAAAACTGCATCTATTTCTTAAAACGTCAAGTGGAAATCGAAAAAGAAAATGAGACGGCTCTTGTGGAAGAAGTAAGAGAAGAACAGGAAGTGACCAAACAGCGGGAAGAAATGATAATTATGACCGTCAGTGAAATCCATGATGAATTTGAGGATCTGTATGCGGCAGTGGATAATATGGTAGGACGCAACACAGGAAACGCAAAGGAAAGTTCCAAGATAGCGGAAGATATGCATCAGGTTTCCGGTTTTTGCGATGTGCTAAACCACGCGATGGAAGAAATCAACACGCTTCTTGTAGAGTTAGGGCAAAATAATGAAGAAGTCGTTTCGATTGCTTCCCAAACAAATCTTCTCGCTTTAAACGCCAGCATTGAAGCGGCAAGAGCGGGAGAGGCCGGACGCGGATTTTCTGTCGTTGCAGATGAAATAAATAATCTTGCCACAAATTCAAGGGATACAGCCACAAAGAGCAATTTAAGCCAAGAAAGAATTTTAGAATCCATCAGCCGCATTTTAAAAGACACAGAGCAGTTAATGTCAACCGTATTTGAGATCAATGGCAAAATAGAAAATCTGGCCTCCTCGACAGAAGAAATCTCCACTTCGGCAGATTTGATTTTACAAACTGCGGACAGCGTTAAGCAAAAACTTGCCACATTGGCAGAAGCAAACGCATAACTTTTCTAGTGTATTGGCAAAAGAATTCTTTGCATAGCGAATAATATCATTTTATATTTATTTGATGTTCATCAACAAACCATGGCGTTTTATATAAATTGAACGCCATGGTTTTTTCTTTTTAAGAATAATGTCTTTCATTATGGAGCAGAAGTAAAACCACTTTAAATAGAAAGACGAAATTTTTAATCCTTGATTACTGTTTATGATTCAGTTAAAATAGAACAAAACTAAAACTAAAAATGAAAGGAGAATGAAAAAATTGAATACAGATTCCCAACAAAAGAAATGGTGGAAGAACGCCGTGTTTTATCAGATTTATCCAAGAAGCTTTGCAGACAGCAACGGAGACGGCATTGGAGATTTACAAGGGATTATCTTAAAACTGGATTACCTTCAGTATCTTGGAATCGATGCCATTTGGCTGTCTCCTGTGTGTAAATCCCCTCAGGACGACAACGGATACGATATTTCAGATTACCAAGACATTGATCCAATGTTTGGCACTCAAGACGATATGGATATGCTGATAAAAGAAGCAAAAAAACGCAATATCCGCATAATTTTAGACCTAGTGCTCAATCATTCCTCCGACGAGCATAAATGGTTTTTGGAAGCGAAAAAAAGCAGGGAAAACCCATACCATGATTATTACATATGGCGGGACGGAAGCGAAGATACTGTCCCAAATGATTTAAAGGCTGCATTTGGCGGCTCTGCATGGGAATGGACGCCAGAAACGCAGCAATATTATTTTCATCAATTTTCAGTAAAGCAGCCAGATTTAAACTGGGAAAATCCAAAGTTACGACGGGAAATATATGATATGATCCTATGGTGGATGGAAAAAGGCGTGGGCGGTTTCCGCTTAGATGTAATTGATCAGATTGCAAAAGAGCCAGATCAAAACATTACGGTAAACGGGCCAAACCTACATAAATATTTAAAAGAATTAAGCAGGGAAACATTCCAAAAAGGTGATCTGGTGACCGTAGGGGAAACATGGGGAGCAACAGTAGAGCTTGCCAAATTATACAGCAATCCTGATCAAAGTGAGCTTTCTATGATATTTCAGTTTGAGCATATCTGTCTGGATCAGGAAGAAGGAAAAGAAAAATGGGATTTGGCGCCTTTGCCATTTTTAAAATTAAAACAAGTAATGAAACGATGGCAGCAAGAACTGTCTGGTAAAGGCTGGAACAGCCTGTTTTGGAATAACCACGATTTGCCGCGGATTGTTTCGCGGTGGGGAGAGGACAAAGACTATCGGATAGAATCCGCAAAAATGCTGGCAATTTTATTGCATGGAATGCAGGGAACGCCTTACATTTATCAGGGAGAAGAACTTGGCATGACGAATGCGGCATATGAAATAGAAGATTACCGTGACATAGAAACCAAAAATTTCTATCAGGAAAGGCTCAAAAAAGGTGATCCAAAAGAAGAAATCATGCGTTCCATTCATGCAAAAAGCAGGGATAACGCAAGAACGCCTATGCAGTGGAACGGAAAGAAAAACGCAGGGTTTACGGAAGGAACGCCATGGATAAAAGTAAATCCAAATTATACTTCCATTCACGCAGAAGATCAGATAAAAGATACGAATTCTATTTTTCATTGTTATAAAAAGCTCATCAGCTTCCGTAAAAAACACCCTGTATTTACGGAAGGCGATTTTCAGCTATTATTAGAAGACGACGAAAATATTTTCGCTTATGAGAGAACGTATGAACATGTCAAGCTTCTTGTCATTTGTAATTTTTTTAGAAAAACAATCAACAATCCACTTGCAACGCCGGAAAATACAACAGAACTTTTAATTAGTAATTATCCAGCCAATGAAAAAACAATCCTAAAGCCATATGAAGCAAGAATGTATCTAATACAAACATAAAACCTAGTAAATCATAAAAACAGATAAACAAAAACAAGAAAAATTTTAAAGTAGGTAAAAGCAGACAGAAAAACAGCAAACTATTCGTTAAACTTGTCTTTTGCGAATAGTTTGCTGTGAAATCCTACACCGCTTTTTCTGTCCTAATCAAAACATCCCAATCAACGTTTCATACGTTCCCGATACGCTAAAATCATATCGACACAGCCATCAACGCCTAACTGACTGCTGTTTAGCGTAAGATCATAACTTCTGGAATCTCCCCATTTTTTACTCGTGTAGTAATTGTAATAACTTGCGCGTTGTTTATCCGTTTTCTGGATTAAATCACGGGCTTTGTTTTTCGGCAAATTCATTTTTTTCGAAATGCGGTCTATGCGGGCCGTCAAATCTGCATGGATAAACACATTCAGGCAGCCCGAATAATCCGCAAGCGCATAATCCGCGCATCTGCCGACAATCACGCAAGATTCTTTTTCCGCAAGTTTCTTAATCGTATCAAATTGAGCTAAAAATATTTTGTGGTTTAAAGGCATATCCATAAACGGCGCAGACGAATATCCCCCAAACGAATATGTATCCATAACAAGTGAATACAAAAAACTGTTCGTCGGCTTTTCATCGTGGTTCTCAAAAATTTCCGCGCAAAACCCGCTGTCTTTTGAAGCTTCCTTTAACAGTTCTTTATCATAGCATTTTATACCTAAACGGTTTGCCAATGCGGCGCCAATATCCTTCCCACCGCTTCCATATTCCCTTCCGATTGCATACACATGATTCCTCATAAAAATCCCGCCTTTCTGCTTTGTTATATCTAAATTATAATCAATTCTCCCAAAAAAGTATAGACAAATTATTGCATTTTATCAAATTTTTTGATTAATGTCTCAAAATACTCAGGCAGAGGCGCCGAAACTTCTAAATATTCCCCAGTATTCGGATGCAAAAATCCAATCGTCATTGCATGGAGCGCCTGCCCCTCTAAACGATAAGGGTTTTTCGTATTGCCATATACGGTATCCCCAAGCAATGGATGCCCAATGCTTGCCATATGCGCGCGAATTTGGTGTGTGCGACCTGTTTCCAGACAAAATTCCAGATAAGCGGCATTTCTCCACTGTTTTAACACGCGATAATGCGTCACTGCCGTTTTCCCGCCCTTTATGACGACTGCCATTTTCTTGCGTTCCGTTGGATGCCTGCCAATATTCCCTTCCACACGCCCTTCTGTTTCTTTTAATTTTCCAGAAACAATCCCCCTGTAAACCCGTTTCACAGAGTGCTCTTTGATTTGTTCTGCAATGCGCAAATGACTGGCATCGTTCTTACAGACAATCAAAGAACCTGTTGTATCTTTATCAATGCGGTGTACAATTCCGGGACGGATTTCACCGTTGATGCCGGAAAGGCTGTCTTTACAATGATACATCACAGCATTCACTAAAGTTCCTGTCATATGCCCGGCAGACGGATGAACCACCATGCCTTTTGGCTTATTGACAATCAGAAGATCTTCATCTTCATATAAAATATCCAAAGGAATTTCTTCCGCAGAAACGGAAATTTGCTCCGCAGGCGGAATCTCCACTAGAACCTTCTGCCCCGCCTTCAGTTTGTAGCTGGATTTCTGACAGGCTCCGTCAACAGTGATTTGTCCTTCTTTCAATAATTTCTGCAAATAGGAACGCGTCAACTCCGGCATTTGGGCAGACAAAAATTTATCCAGCCGAATCCCTGCGTCCTCATTGACGCTCTTAAATGTAAATGTCTCCATATCAGTGTTTTTCTTTCTTTTTCCAAAACAAAAGCTGTCTATAAATCAGGTCAATGTCTTCTTCTTTATAATAAAACGTAAAAGAAATAAGAAGCAGCGCAGCCGCCACTGTTACATAAATATCCGCTACATTAAACACAGGAAAATCGATCCATTTAAAATAAAAAAAGTCAATTACATACCCATGCAGACAACGGTCAATAAAATTTCCAACTGCGCCGGACGCCAATAACAGCAATGTCAAATGCAGATATACATAATGCCGCTCCCACGGAATGCAAAACATTAAGTAAACCAGAATAAAGAACGCCACTGCCGTCATACATATAAAAAAAACCTTCTGCCCCTGCATAATGCCAAATGCCGCCCCATGGTTTTCCAGATAAGATAACTCGAAGACGTCTGAAATAAGGGGAACTGCGGGGGCATTTTTCAAATTCAGGACTGCCAAATGTTTTGTAAACTGATCCAGAACTATACAAAAAAGCATAACGCATACCTGAAAGCCAATTTGGAAATATTTCTTTTTCTCAATCTGCCGCAAAAAACCGCTCATCTTCTCCTCCACCGCTGTCCTAATTCAACACGCCCGAAATCCCAGACAATATCTGCGCATCACTAAGCCCCGTCTCAATATATGCGCTCCCAATCGAATCCAATAAAATAAATTTAATTTTCCCTTTGGACATTTTCTTATCCGATTTGCTGACGGCAAGAATATCTGCCGCGGATAAATGCGAAACAGAAACCGGAAGGCCAAACTCCTGTAAGATATGGGAAACCTGCTCATAGGCGTCTTTTGCCAGCTTCCCTGTTTCAAAAGAAATCCGGCAGGCGGCTGCCATTCCAAGCCCCACGCACTGTCCATGGGACAGCCTAAAATCCGACAGCTTTTCAATCGCATGGCCGACGGTATGCCCAAAATTTAACAAGGCGCGTTCTCCGTTTTCTTTTGGATCACGCTCCACTACCCCGCGTTTAATTAAACAGCTTTCATAAATCAATTCTTCAATGACATTCGGCTCTAACCTTACGATCTGCTCTGTATGTTTGCTAATCCAGTCAAAATAACCTTTGGAACGAATGAGCCCATGTTTAATTATTTCGCCCATTCCTGAGACAAACTGTTCCTTAGGAAGCGTAGCCAAAAGAGACAGATTCATATAAACCAGCTTCGGCTGGTAAAACGCGCCAACCATATTTTTATACTGGGAAAAATCCACGCCCGTCTTGCCTCCGATACTGCTGTCCACCTGTGACAACAGCGAAGTGGGAATCTGGATAAAATCAATTCCCCTAAGATATGTGGCAGCGGCAAATCCCGTTAAATCTCCCGTTACGCCGCCGCCAAACGCGAGAAGAATATCCCGCCTTTCAAAATGTTCTTCAATCAAAGTTTGATACAGATTCTGCACAGTAAAAAGCGTTTTATTTTCTTCCCCCGCAGGAAAAGAAAAAGAAATGACGCTGCCAAAGTATGTCTGCAATATGGCTGTCAATTCTTCTAAATACAACGATGCAATATTGGAATCTGTTACAATACATACTTTTTGAGATGACGCATACCCAATCTTTTGTAACGTCGGCAGAAGCATCTGAAAATTCTGTTCCAGTAAAATATCATAACATGGTTTTGTTTCATACGAAACAGGGATTAATTTTGACATCGTTTTTTCTCCTTGCTAGATATATTTTTTTAATTGAATTTTAATACGCCCTTTTTTGGTTTCTCCAGTTTCTCCAAGATAAATAAATTTTCCAAAACCGCGAATGGAAATCACATCTCCTTCTTTACAGGCATAGGCGTTCGAAAGCATAACGCAGGAGTTGACAAAAACCTTCTGCGACTGAATCAAAAGCAGGCTTTGGCTTCTGGATTTTCTAGTGGCAAACGCAACAACCGCATCAAGGCGGTTTGACGAGACAATTCCTTCTATTTGTTCAAATTTTTGCTGAATCTGAATTGAATCCGGATTTGCCTTACTGCCTGTCACTGTAGTGCGGCGGATTTGGCAGATGTTTTCTAAGAGATAATCAGATATGCTATCTTCACAAAAAATATAGTAGGTTTGCCCATCGATGCGGATATCTCCAATACGGGAGCGTTCCACGCCCAGATGCATTAAGGCGCCTAAAATATCGCGATGCGTCAAATCTTCCGCAAATTTTAGATGGGAAGGGGAAAAAGTAAGACATGTAATAGGAAACTCGACTGGAATATCATAAAATGCATCTGGAAGAAACGCCGCGATCTGACGCTCTGCAAACTCATACCCTCCAAACAGACGATAACCGGATTCTAATTCGGCAGTCGTTTGGCAAAACAAATGCAATTCGTTGACATTTAAAAAATTACTGAATGTGATAAAATTTTTCCGGTTTGCCAGTCTTGACAAATCAATAAAACGCTTCTGAAGCAGAAGCTCCTCTTTTTGGCTCATACGCATTCCTTATATATCCATATGCAGACCGGAATTATGAAAAGAATCCAAAATATTCTGGAAATCTCCCGAAAGGTCAACCGATGGAGGTGAAATCACAAATATGTAACTTGAAATTTTTTGCAGATTGCCATTTATCGCAAAACAAGAACCGGCAGTAAAATCAATGATACGCTGCGCAATGCCAATATCCAAACCTTCCACGTTTAAAATCACGGTACGGTTTGACAATAAAGTTTCTGTAATTTCCCTTGCATCTTCTACGGTAGCGGGTTTTATCGCGCACACTTCCATACCACTTGACCCTTGTCTCCGTACAGGACGCATAGGCGTAATTTTCGAAGCGGATTTGGATTTCTCCCTTCCTGACCGCGGTTCGTCATAATCGGCTTCCCTCCGGTCTTTACGGGAATTTTTTTTGATAACAGGGACTTCGTCTTCCATTTCAAATTCATAATCGTATATATCATCTTCGTCTTCCGGATTCAAACGCATGACCTCTAAAAATCTATCAAATAAACTCATGAAATCTCCTCACTGCTTACTAAGTATAATTTCTGGCTCCAAAAATGCCTGTCCCAACGCGGACAATGGTAGATCCTTCTTCAATAGCCGTCACATAATCTCCCGTCATGCCCATAGACAGAATATCCATAGATACATTATCAATCTTTTCTTTTGCAATGTCAACAGATAATTTTTTGATTTGCCGAAAATATGGACGGTTTTCTTCCGGCTGTTTGGTATAGGGGGCAACCGTCATAAGCCCCTGAATGCGTATGCTGTCTAGTTTCGCCGCTTCTTCAATAAAAAGAAGCGCCTCCTCCGGTAAAATCCCAAACTTAGAAGTTTCCCCCGCAATATTAATTTCAATCAGAACAGGGACAATGCGTTTGATCTTTTTCGCCTGAATATTTATTTCTTCCGCAAGGCGGTAGGTGTCAACGGAATGAATCAGTTCCGTATCCCGTATAATATATTTCACTTTGTTCCGCTGTAAATGGCCAATCATATGCCAACGTATATCTTTTGGAAGCTGTTCTTTTTTCTCACAAAGTTCCTGAACTTTATTTTCCCCAAAATCACGGACGCCGCATTGATAAATTTCTGAAAGCATAGACGCCGGCTTCGTCTTGCTGACTGCAATTAAAGTGACGTTTTCTTTCTTTCGCCCTGCGCGGTCACATGCGCGCTGGATATTTTCTTCTACTTGTTGTAAGTTTTCTGCTAACATACGCTACCTCTCTATTGACTGCTTATAATTGAATTTTCTATAATCACACTGCCGTCTAATGCAATATGGTCATATAATGCAATTCCATAATCTGTGCCATTTCTGATAATGGAATAATCATCGTTTTGATAAATCACGTCAATGTGACGGAATACGGCGTATCCCTTGTTGATGCAATACACGCCGTCTAATTTTTCCGTTTCATGCACCGTGTACGTCTCTGTGGAATTGGGCTTTAAAAGCACATCGCCGTCCGAAAGAAACTCCCCATCGACATAATGGGAATACTCTGTTGTAAAATAAATCGTCGCCGCCACAAATTCGTCCGTCGTTTTCCCACGCTTGTCCGTCCGGCGCACAATCACGCCTTCTTCGTCGGAGTTATTGCCCTTCTGGAAATATTCCATTGGAATGGTAAAGAAATCCTTCATCGCAATCGAAGTGTTCGGAATTTTTAATCCTGTTTCCTCGTCAAATAATATTTCGATTTCTACAAAACGCTCCGTAGCAAAACGCACCATGGAATGTGACAATTCTAAAATCAAACAAGCCGTCCCATCTTTTTCTAGCATGCGAAAAGGCACGCGCGCTTTGGTTCCGTCTTTTTTAAACTGAATGGAAACGGAAGATGCATCTAGAAGCTGCCTTGCCGTATCTTCTTTGACCGGAACAACCAGATTCCAGTCTTCACTTGCAATTAATTTATAAGCGGCGTCTCCTGAATTGATTTCTTTGCGTTCTTTTAAATTTACTTTTTTATAATTGGATTCTTCAAACATATCCAATGTGAAATTCTGTGTCGTAACCCCTTCAAACCCATCTGTATAATAAACGACGATCCCGTCTTTTTGCGCCGTCCCCTTATAGAACGTAGAATTGCTTTCCGCCGCCGTAACAGTGTCTGCAATCGAATTTAACGCCCCCATGCTTAACGCTTCGGAAAGCTCTGAATTAATGTCATTTTTAAAAGAATAAATATCATAAAATGATTTCGGCTGATAAGAATTGGAATATTCCGATATTTTCTTTTCAAGCTTACTTAAATTTTCCGCATCCAAAGAAGATGCATTTTCATTGGCGGAGTTAATCTGGGCGGCAATCGCCCCGTCCATATCAACGGAATACACCAAATCCCCAACGCCTGCTTTGGAACCATCCTTCCGGTAATAATTGACGTATCCATTCCGGTCTGCATATATGATTTCTTCGTTGCGAAGCGCCAATCCCGTATAAGAATTATTGACAACAATCGTGCCATAAATTACCTCATATACGGAAGTATGTTTTGTCGTAAAGTAAGAAAAAATATAAAACATCATATAAATAAAAATAATTCCGAAAATAATTAAACCAATATTCAGATGAAATGGCTTTCGGTAACGAACTACTTTTTTGTTTTTTGCCAAAACCCTACCGCCTTTATTTATAACTATTTTCTGTTAAATATGTATTTTAGCATATTTTTCAAAATAAAACAATCTGCGTTTTTGCATAAGCAGAAAAAAAATTGGAATACTAGGTATAGAAAAGGAGGAATGACTATGAATTCAAAACTATTAGATTATACATTGTTGACTTTAGTTATTGTCGGAGCTGTAAATTGGGGATTGATCGGATTTTTCCGTTTCGATCTAGTTGCATTTCTCTTTGGCAGCATGTCTTGGCTGTCCAGAATCGTTTATGCCTTGGTCGGCATCGGCGGTTTATATCTGTTAAGCGCATATGGCAGAATCCGCAGCATTGATCAGGCATAATATAGTGTGAATGGAATATGCGGCTGCTTTTGCAGCCGCATAAAAACCTGTCTGTGTCCCATATTTATAAAGAAACAATCACTTTTGCCTTTGCGCATTCCGGAAGATCTTCTGCATTTTTCGATACGCTTAGCACAATTTTTACATGATATTTCTCGCTGATAATATCCAGCTTTTCTATGGCGTGGCTGATTTCGTCGTCCTGAATATTAGAAATGGTGAGGAAACTGTCTAAGTATAATTCTTCTAAGTCGTTATCCTGTGATACGATTCCACATATAAATCCCATAAACTCATCACAATTTGCAATAGGATAATCCGTTACATTCACAAGACGGACTTTATTATTTAATTCATACATATGTTTTTGGCTCTTATCAAGATATACAATATTCCCACTTGCCGCTAAAACCGCAGCATTCACTTTCTCCAATAAATGTTTTGTCTTTCCTTTTCCCTTATCACCCGCAATAATTTGAACCATGGCAATCTCCTCCTGTTATTCTGTCTATTCGGAAATATTTCATTTCCTTTGTACTTTCTATTATATTAGAAATGGTAAAAACATTCAACTGTAAATATGAAATTTCACACTTAATTTCCTGAAAAACCATACAATAATTCATTCATATAATAATACAGATTATTCCGGCAATCCGCTTTCATTACAATGGAAACAATCTGTTCGTTTTTTGAATTAGAGCTAAGTAAAACGAGGCAGTATCCCGCGTCATTTGTCGTCCCTGTTTTCCCTCCGACAACTGTAACGCCTTTTGGAGCCGTTTCTGTCTCCATCAGGTATTTGTTTGTCGAGTTCCAAACCTGCTGTAAGGGCATCCCAACTGGATCTAAATAATCCACAGTAAATTCCTTTGTCTGAATCAATTCCACAAATGCATCGTTTTTCACTGCTTCCTGAAAAATCAAATATAGATCATACACCGTCGTATAATGATCTTTGTCATGCAGGCCGTTTGGATTGACAAAATGGGAATCCAGCGCGCCAAGCGCCTTAGCTTCCTGATTCATCAAATCCGCAAAAGCTTCCACACTGCCGGAAATCGCCTCTGCAATTACAATCGCGGCATCGTTTCCGCTTTGCATCATCAGGCCGTAAAGAAGCTGCCGAAGCGTCAGCCGTTCTCCGGCGTTGATATGGCAGACAGAAGAATCCGCAGCCTGATCTGCGGCAAGCTCACTGACTGTTAAAATTTCATCTAAATCTCCATACTTTAACGCAAGATATGCCGTTAATATTTTTGTCGTGCTTGCCGGATACATCTTCTTGTAGATATTTTGGGCATATGTGACTTCCTTTGTGTCCAGATTAAAAACGCCCGCAGCTTCCGCTACATACGAAGACGTCTCTTTTGTGCCCAAATCGTTTCCGTCTGACACGCACAGACCGGAAGCAAAAAATGGGAGTGTGTTTCTTAAGGACGTGTCGTCCGCAGAAATCAATTCATATTTTTTGGACGTCTCATAAATATCATACGCTTCGGAAAGGACAGGGCTGTCCTTTTCTGGAAACCCGCATCCACTGCTAAACAGCAATGCGAAAGATAACACAAACGCCGTCCGTTTTTTATTTATACATTTCACGCCACTCTAAATCTCCTCTGTCTAAAGATTTAATCAGTAACTCCGCTGTAGCCAAATTGGTTGCAAGCGGAATGTTATGCGTGTCACATAACCGCACAACGCTGTCAACGTCCGGCTCGTGTGATTTTGGCGACAATGGATCGCGCAAAAAGATCACTAAGTCTATTTCATTATGCTCAATCTGCGCGCCAAGCTGCTGGCTGCCGCCCAAATGCCCCGCCAGATATTTATGAATGGAAAGGTTTGTAACCTCCTCAATCAGACGTCCGGTTGTCCCTGTCGCAAACAAATCATTTTTGCAAAGTATTCCCCGATATGCAATGCAAAAATTCTGCATTAATTTCTTTTTTGAATCGTGCGCAATTAAACCAATGTTCATTAAGTGTCTCCCATTCCGTATTTTCTAGGCTGCAAGCCTACATTCAGAACAAATCCAATGCCCATAAATAACGTAACTAATGATGTCAGGCCATAACTGACGAAAGGAAGCGTCAATCCTGTATTGGGCATAAGCCCCGTCGCAACGCATATATTGACAAATCCCTGAAACCCGATTAGGGACGCCATGCCACAGCAAATCAGCCTGCCTGATATATCTTTCGCTTTTCTTGCCACCCAGATACATTCTAATACGATAAAAAACAACAATGCGATTACTACGACAGAACCGAAAAATCCCAGTTCTTCACCGACAACCGCAAATATAAAGTCTGTCTGGGCTTCCGAAATAAAATTTCCATTTTTTACAGATGTAATCTCGCTGTTGTATAATCCTTTTCCCCATAACTGGCCGGAACCAATCGCCATTTTAGAGTTTAACTGCTGATATACCGCATCGGCATATTTCTCCGGCTGAAGCCAAGCCATTATGCGTTTGTATTGATAATCGTCCAAGATTTTTTGGTTTGGCTGCAAAATCAGGCTGATAAAGATAATGACTGATGGGATACTGACTGCTAAAACGCCAATGACAATCTTATAACTTAAACCGGCAATAAACAAAAGCGACGCAAAAAGCAAAGCCGTCACGATAGTCGTCGATAAATCCGGCTGCTCTTTAATAAGAAAGAGCGGTATGCCTGCAAGCAAAAAGGAAGCCGCCAAAATTTTTACCGTATTGAGCTGTTCTTGGGATTTCATAAAAAAATAAGCAAAAAACAGAATAATGACAATTTTGGAAAGCTCCGACGGCTGAAAGCGGATTCCTGCAATTTCAATCCATCTGGTCGATCCGTTGGTATTGTCTCCCATAAATTTCACCAATATTAACAGACCAATATTGAGAAAATAAAACAGCCAGCTAAAGCGCAGAATAACCGAATAATCCAGCATGGAGACAATCACCATAATGATAAACCCCAAAAAAAGCCCTAAAATCTGCTTATCCTGAACAGACTCTCTTGCGCTTCCAATCACAAGAATGCCAATTACCGTAAGCAAAACGACATAAAACACTAATCTGAAATTGTAGTTTCTAAGCTTATATTGTTTTAGCATAAATCCTCTTATCCCATTAATTGTGACGCATCTCTTTAATCGGGATATTAGCATATAAAGCAGGCACTTTTCCGTTATCTGAATCGGATTCCGTCTGCGTGATCTGAATATCCAGCCCTTCCGCGTCAATTTCCATATATTTCGATATGACTTTTATAATATCGTTTTTGATTTTTTCCATCACTTCCGGCGAACAATTAGCCCTGTCCGAGACTAAAACTAATTTCAGGCGGTCTACCGCCACTTCACCGGAGTTTTTTTTCTTAAAGAAGTCCATGAATGACATTTTTTCCTCCCTTACCCTCGCTTACCCTCACTTAAACAAACTTGCAAGCTTATCAAATACGCTTGCTCTTTTCTGCAAATCCAAAAATGGGACTTCTTCTCCGTTAATGCGTTTACATATATTAAAGAATGCTTTTCCCGCCAGCGCATCCGTACCGACAAGCGGCTCACCCTGATTTGTGGAAATGACAATCTGCTCGTCGTCCGGCACAACGCCAATTAAGTTAATGGCTAAAATCTCACATACATCTTCCACTGTCATCATGTCTCCGCGTTTCACCATATCCATACGAAGGCGGTTAACTATAAGCTGGGTCTGCTTTATTTCATTGGCTTCTAACAGGCCGATAATCCGGTCAGCATCACGGATTGCGGAAACTTCCGGCGTCGTTACGACTAAAGCGCGGTCAGCTCCTGCGATTGCATTTTGGAAACCCTGCTCAATTCCTGCCGGACAGTCTAAAAGTATGTAATCAAATTCCTCCCTGAGTTCATCTGTCAGTTTTTTCATCTGCTCCGGCGTAACGGAAGTTTTATCCCTTGTCTGCGCCGATGGAAGCAAGGCAAGGTTTGGATATTTTTTATCTTTAATTAACGCCTGTTTAATCCGGCAGTTTCCTTCCACAACGTCTACCAGATTATAGACGATCCTGTTTTCCAGCCCCATAACAACGTCTAAGTTCCGAAGTCCAATATCCGTATCAATCAATACTGCTTTTTTATTTAACTGCGCAAGGCCCGTCCCTACATTGGCTGTCGTAGTTGTTTTGCCGACGCCTCCTTTGCCAGATGTGATTACAATTACTTCACTCATGTTTTTCAATCCTCCTGATTATTAAATATTATGAAACGCGTTTTTTGTGATTGGCTCAATCAGAATATGGCCGCCGGACACAGTGGCAACCTGTGGCTCCGCCACTGCCCTCTTTCGTTCACGGATCGACGCAAGAATGCCTTTATCTTCACATCTGCCAATAATGCCGCCGATTTTTATCTGTACCGGATTCATATCCAGCGCTACTACAAAACATTCTTCATTGCCGGAAGCCCCCGCATAAGCGGTTCCTTTTAACGCGCCTAAAACCACGATATTCCCAGTTGAAACGATCTTTGCGCCGGGATTGACGTCCCCGATAATAATAATGCTTGTCCCACATTCAAGTGACTGTCCGGAACGCAGGGTGCCTTTGTAAAATTTTCCGGTATTGCCGGATTCTTCTTCCAAATACTGGTCGATTTTCTGTTTTGTGTACTGCTCACGTATCTCGTCATTGTCAATAATGCAGATAACGTGGATACTCGTCTGGTTTGAAATGGCGTCTAAAATCAGATATTCTTCTTCTTCTGACAAATCCCTTCCTTCAAAAGAAAGCGCCATATGGGCATTTTTAAAGAATTTTTCTGATTCCAAAAACTTATCCGTAATACAGCCCAAAAGCTCCTCAAACGGGAGACACGGGTCTAAGATAAGATTTATGCCATACCTGTTGCTTTTGATAATTACCGGCTGTGACATATAACCCTCCCACTTTATTAATCTGCAAAGGTGTTTGAACCACCGCTTACATTTTTCGCCTGTCCATTAATTAATTGTTCCGCTTTATTTATGCCAAAATATACTGATAAAATATCTCTTGAAATATCAACGGCATTGTGTGACGTATAGCCATACGCAATTCTAGTCGCGATTGACACTTCCGGATTCCCATAAGGGGCAAATCCGACGAACAACGCATGGTTCGGGCGGGTTTTAACCTGTTGCGCCGTACCTGTCTTTCCTGCAACCGGCACTTGGAAATCTTTTAAAAGAGATGATTTTTCCGCCATCATTCGCATGCCGGACTGGAGAGCGTCCCATTGCTCATTGCTTAACACGTCAATCTGGTTTCTTACAGTCGGGGCATAACGCTCCAAAACCGTTTCGTTGTCAGAATCCCGTATTTCTTTTAAAAGCGTCTGCTGGTACACGGTTCCTTTATTGGCAACTGCCATAATGTATCTTGCAATCTGCGCCGTCGTATAGTTATTATTGCTCTGCCCAATGGCAGCCGTAATCGGATATTCGTCCGCCACCTGAGGCTCGCTTTCCGGTATCTCTATGCCTGTCGTTTCATCTAATCCATACATGGCGGCATATTTTTGCAGTGTTTTTATGCCCTTCTTTTCATTGTAAATCATGCCGTTTAAACTTAGGCGGTATCCTGTCTCATAAAAATAATAGTTACAAGAATCCCGGATCGCCTCAGAAACATTAATTGAGCCATGGTTTGAAGGATAAATCCAGCAAGTCGGCCCTTTTTCCTCTAAACGCGTATAACGGCCCTCGTCCGTAATAATCGTATTCACGTCAATGACTTGCTCTGTCAGTCCCGCCGTCGCGCTTACCACTTTGAAAGTGGAGCCGGGAGCAGTCTTTTCCTGCGTCGCATAATTGTATAGAGGGTTAGAGCGGTCTTCCCGCAGGCTGTCCCAGTATTTTGCATCCATCGTATTCGCCAGACGGTTATTGTCGTAACCCGGATACGACACAAGCGCTAAAATCTCCCCTGATTTTACGTCCGTAATCACGCAGGAACCCGTACATGGGTCTAACGCAAGCTGCGCCGGGGTAATTTCAAGGTTTTTAATTTTTTCCCGTAAGAAATTATAGGCAGAAATGGAACCGCTTGTCAATGCCAAAGCATTTGCTTCGTCATATTTTAACACCTTCTGGTCATATAATATAACGCAAAGCTGTGTCCCGCTGATTAGATTCTGCTGAATCATATATTTATAAATTATTTTGGAAAACTCTCTTTGCTGTGACAATTCTTCTTTTAAATATGCAATCAGCGCTGCGTATATTTCCGTCGAATCAGAATATTTTTCATCGACCGAAAATTGGGTAATGTCAATCCAGTTTTGCGCAATGGCATAAATCAGATAATGCCGTAAACTGATGGTTCCTTCCTTCCACTTTAAATAAACCTCATCTTCCTTTTCAATGCGGTCTGTGACAAGAACCTTATTGTCTTTAAGCATTTTTATAATAAATGTAATATAATCTTGGTTTTCATTATCCAATTCCCCAAACGACAGCGCCGCATCGGAATTAAGCTCCGACTCAAGAGCCGATAAAACAAGCGCCTGTTTGGATTGAAACGCCGCGTAAACCGCCTGCTCTGTCTCACTTGCGCGTTTTTTGGAAAAATGATCCATATCAATGACATTATTCTGGATTAATGCAAAAAGCACGTCGTCGATTGGAATTTTAATATCCGATGCATCTTTTGCGGAGGAAGCGTCGTAATTTTTTACATTTATAATATTTTCGTACACGATTCCGGCGATTTCCATTTCAAGTAAGTCATAAGCTGTCTTTGTCAAATCCGCATCAATGGAAAGATACACATTTTTTCCGGCGGAAGGCTCTGTGCGCTCCTTTGTCTTGACAACTTTTCCCAAATTGTCGACATAGACGGTTTCTGTCCCTTTTTCTCCACGGAGGGTCAAATCTAAATACTGCTCAATGCCGGATTTCCCCACTACGTCCGTCAGGGAATATTCTTTACTCTCTTTGGAAAGCTCGTCATATTCCTCCTGAGAGATATTTCCGGTGTAACCGATAATCTGCGCAAAATATTTGCTGTCCAGGTATCTGCGTATTGTATCGTCCGCCACTTCCACCCCCTGAAGAATATCCGCGTTCTCACTGACGTAGGCAATCGTTTCTTCACTGACGTCTGTCGCAATCGTCGTTGAAATATATTTGCGGTACCCGTTTTTAGACATTGCATAGCGGATAACTGTAATCTGGTATGCCATTCTTCCCTTATATTTGTCTGAGATGCCGAATTTTTTGCTGCTTTGCAAATATTCCATCACCTGTTTTGCCGTCGCATCCGCTTCGTTGTAGCCTAGTTTTTTGTTGTAGGCCAAGGAGTCTGCCGACTTATGTCCATAAACGTCCGCAAGAAAGCGTTTTTTTAGATTGCCTTCCACTTTAAAAGCATAACTGCCGTCTTCTTCCAGTTCAATTTCAAATGTATTGTCAATCGCATCGCCGTTTTTTTCTAAATTCACGAATATTTGCTCTAGCACATGGTTCAGCGACTTGTTTTTCTCTTTCGTCGATTCATAACTGCCATTGTCTTCTATCGTTATGCTGTATGCAAGTTCGTTATAAGCAAGTAATTTCCCATTCCGGTCATAAATATTCCCTCTCGTGCTTTTCAGTTCCCGCTTTTTTTCAATCGTCAGCGTATAGTTATTCAAATATTCTTCCCCATTGACAATCTGCAGCCGAAAAACCTGCTGTAATAATATCCCAAACAGAATCATCATAACAGCAGTCAGGACAAAAAGCCGTGATTTAAAAAATTGAACCAAAAATTCTTTGATCGATTCAGCCAAATTTCCTCGCGCTCCTTTTCCGTTCGCTTAGTTCCAGTTTTTGATTGATTTTTAATAATAAAAAATACAAAAACACCGTTACCAACATTGTGTAGACCAGTTCCGGCATAATGATATGCATCATATAGTAGTCAAAAGAAAACCTTCTGCGGAATAGGAACTGGAAAAAATAAACCAAAAGATTGCTAAATAAGTCACTTGCGAAAATCAGAATCATTGGCAGCTTAATGTCTTCCGGGAAAAAAATCTTGCGGAAAAATCCGTTGGCATAACCGAGAAACATATAGATCATCGCATAAAACCCAAGAACACCCCCATAGAATACATCAATAAACAGCCCGCCGAAAAAACCCGTGAGCAAGCCTTCCTTTTTTCCCCGCATAAAACCAAACGACGCTGTCACGATGATTAAAAGATTCGGGGATATGGACGCAATGGAAAGAGCCTGAAACATCGTTGTTTGCAGAAGAAAACAGACAATCACGATCAGTAACACTGTAATTTTACGTTTCATTTAAGCCTCCGCTAATCTTTACTTCCGGATTCCTTTTTGTCTAAAATGACAAGCACTTCTGAAATATGTTCAAAATCCACTGCCGGAGTGACCGTCCCTGATTTCGTTAGGTTATTGGAATCCACCTCCAGCGTATTGATATATCCGATTAAGATACCCTGAAGATATTTATCGCTGATATGAGATGTGACAATCGGATCTCCCACTGCCGCTTTGTCGTCGGAATCTTTCAATTCCGAGAACAAAATATTTTGATTGGAGTTCATCTCCTGTAAATCCCCATGCACAATACAGCGGTCAGAGGTCGTTAGGAGCATCCCGCTTGTCTTGCTGAGGTCATCAATAATAGACCGGACTTTTGCATAATTGGGGCCTACGTCCGTGACAATCCCAACCAGCCCGCTTCCGGCTATTACATTCATATCCACTTGAATGCCGTCTTTACTGCCCTTGTCAATCGTAAAAATGGAAAACCAGTTTCCAGCGTCTTTTCCAATGACATGCGCCGCCACTTTTTGATAGCTTGGATATTTTTGGTCTAACTCTAAAAGCTCCCGCAGGTTATCTAACTCATATTGCTCTAATTTAATTGTATTCAGTTCTGAAGTCAACTCGTCTACCTGAGTTTTTAACCGCTGGTTTTCTTCCATTACGTCTTTTAAGTCGTTTAAATTGTCAGCTTTATCCGAAAACCAAAGCCCGATATAGTTGATGCCCTTTTGCATGGGGACAAACACATATCCCGCCACTGTATTTAACGGGCCGCCGGACAGATTCATGGTAAAGCTGACATAGACCAAAATTCCGCACACAAGCGTCAGTATCATCAGCAAATATTTAGATGGCAGCTGAAATTTGGATTTCCGTCTCATAAATTACCTCAATTACTTTAAAATTCTAGTCTTCATATTAAACATCAGATGTTTATTTTTATCGTCGGCAATAATTTTCATAAGACCGCGCACGACTGATTCTTCCGGTTTCTCACAGGTGTTTACTTTGATATTTGTAATCTGCGTAAACAATTCATCTAAACTTTGAATTTGGGACGCGCCTCCGGTGATGTAAATTCCAGAGTGGATAATGTCTTTGGCTACCTCCGGCGGCGTTTTTTCCAGAATCATTTTTATGGAATTGCAGATAGAGTTTAAATTGTCTTTTGTCGCTTCATACACGGTCTCCGCGCTGATTTCCAGTTCAATCGGAAGCCCGCTGACTAAATCCCTCCCGACGATTACCATGGTTTCCTCTCTCCCCGGAAGCCCGCTGCCCAAACGTTCTTTTAAGGATTTCGCCGTTTTCTGTCCAATGACAAGATTGTAGTTTCTCCGGATATAACTGATAATCGACTCGTCAATGCGGTTGCCCCCAAAATGCAGCAAATCGCTTAACACAAGCCCGCCCAGAGAAATTATGGAAATTTCCGTTGTGTCTGCGCCAATATCCACTACCATCACGCCCGTCGGCTGGTTTACGTCTAAGCCTAAGCCTGCCGCGTCCGCAATCGGCTTTTCACAAAGCTGCACATTTTTCGGTTTGACTTTGCTTTTATAAAACAGATCAAAAAACGCTTTTTTCTCCACTTCCGTAATGTCAGTCGGGACTGCTACAATGTATTCCGCGCCGTGGATTTTCCCTTTTGCGCGGGTTTCTAAAAATTCAAAAATCATATTTTGGACATTGTTGAAATCCGCAATTACGCCATTGATAATCGGAAATGTGACGTTTATCTTTTCCGGCGCCTTTTCATACATCGCATAGGCAGCGTCCCCAAATGCGTACATCTGGTTTTTGTTGACAATCGCAATCGCATTTTTTTCATTTAATATTTTGCCGGTCGATTTACAGAACACTTTGATGTTACAGGTTCCCAAATCAATGCAATAAATATTGTTGTTCATTGTAGTTCTCCCTTCAATCTGCATGGGTCAGCCTAGCAGATTTTCCTCCTTAAAGCTAAAATATTTGTTATCACCTATAATAATATGATCCGATAAATGAATGCCCATCAGACTGCCGCATTCCCGTATCCTCTTTGTCACAAGTTTATCCTGTACGCTGGGCTCTGGCATCCCGCTGGGATGGTTGTGCATAAGGATAATATGGACGGCCTGATAGGAAAATGCCTTTTGAAAAATCTCTCTTGGAGAGACGATGGAGGCGTTGACCGTCCCGACAGAGATGATTTCCTCCCCCAGCAATACACATTGGGAATCAAACATGCAAAGCAAAAGCTTTTCCCTGTCCTCATGACGTAATTCTTCCATATAGTATGCGGCGACGGAAGAAGCATCCCTAAGCGAAACGCCCTGCCGTCTTACTGCCTTCGCCATGCGTTTGGTAATTTCCGCCACGCATTTTAGCTGGACAGCCTTTACGGCTCCAATCCCTGAAATGGCGGTCAGCTCCTTTATGCTTAGATAATGAAGGTTAATCAGGCTCTTTTCTTTGCAGTTTAAAATATCTTTTGCAAGGTCTACCGACTGCCTGCCGCAAGTCCCTGTCCGTATAATGACAGCCAAAAGTTCCGCATCGGAAAGATGCTGCGCGCCATAACGCAGGCATTTTTCATAGGGTTTTTCGGATTCTGGCAATTCTTTTACCGTTAAATGATTGTTCATGGAAGATCCTTTCTACTCTCTACCTGTAAGAATAGACAATGATTTCCAAATCCATTCACATTATTCTAACATATTAAATCCCTATTAACAAGTTTTTGCTCATAAAGTTTTTGCAGAGACATGAAAATGCCAAATTTCGCATGGCTCCACGTCAGCCCGCCTTGGAAAAAAACGGAATAGGGCGGCTTTAAGGGCCCGTCGGCGCTAAGTTCAATTGAAGAACCCTGAACAAATGCCCCCGCCGCCATAATCACGTCGCTGTCATAGCCAGGCATTGCCCACGGTTCAGGCGAGACATAGGAATCTACTGGAGCCGCCGCCTGTATGCCCTTGCAAAAAGCCTTCATTGCATCGGGATTTTGAAATGTCACAGACTGGATAATGTCATGTCTGCTTTCCGTCCCGTTTGGCAAAACGCCAAATCCCAGCCTTTCATAGACATTTGCGGCAAACACCGCCCCTTTTAAGGCGCCGTTTACCACTGCCGGGGCAAGGAACAATCCTTGGTAAAACGGCTGCATTACGCCAAGGGAAGCTCCGACCTCTTTTCCAAGGCCGGGAGAAGTCAGGCGGTATGCCGCCTGCTCGACGCATTCTTTCTTTCCTGCAAGATAGCCGCCCACAGGAGCAAGCCCTCCTCCGGGATTTTTTATCAAAGAACCGACAATCAAATCCGCGCCGGCTTCTAACGGCTCCCGTTCTTCGACAAATTCCCCGTAACAATTATCCACCATACAAATGATGTCCGGCTTTATTTTTTTGATAAACGCAATCAGTTCCCCGATTCTTTCCACGGAAAGCGTCGGCCTTGCCGCATAGCCTTTCGAACGCTGGATTGTGACAAGTTTTGTCTTTTCATGGATTGCATGTTTTATGCCTTCCCAGTCAAAACTTCCATCTTTCTTTAAATCTGCCTGACGGTAGGATATGCCGTATTCCGCCAAAGATCCTTTCGACGGGCGTATGCCGATGACTTCTTCTAATGTGTCATAGGGTTTGCCCACAGGAGACAATAATTCATCTCCCGGCCTTAAATTTGAAAAAAGCGCAAGGGAAAGCGCATGTGTGCCGCAAGTAATCTGGGGACGCACAAGGGCGTCTTCTCCATGGAAACATTCCGCGTAAACGGCCTCTAATGTCTCCCTCCCTAAATCATTATAACCATATCCGTTTGAGCTATGAAAACATTCTGCAGAAACTCTGCATTTTTGCATGGCGCGCAGCACTTTTAACTGGTTATATTCTTCTGTGCGGTCAAATTCTTCAAACCGCGGCTTAAGCTCATCTTCTATCCTGCTGCCAAATTCAAACACTTCCCTGCTGATTCCAAGGCTTTTGTATTGTTTCCATAACTGTTCACTGTAATTCATGCGCAATCCCCTTTTCTTCCAATACCGAAATCATCTTGTCTAAAATAGCGGTTTCCTGATGATCATACCGTTCCTTTTCAAGCCAGATTACGTCCCGCTCCCGTTTAAACCATGTAATCTGCCGCTTAGCAAAATGTCTGGTATCCCTTTTTAGCAAATCTTTCGCTTCTTCAAACGTCAGTTCCCCGTCCAAATAGGAAAGAAACTCTTTATAGCCCAATCCCTGCATGGAAACCATGCCTTTTTGGCATCCCCTCGCCTTTAACGCTTTCACTTCTTCTAACAGCCCGTTTTGAAGCATTTGGTCTACGCGGAGTTCAATCCTTTCGTACAAACGCCTGCGGTCTTCCGTCAATACAAAATAAGCAAATTGATAAGGGGATTTTTTCTGCCGTTCTTTTTCGTTATGCTCTGAAATCGGATATCCATTCTGCCGGTAAAATTCCAACGCCCGTATCACACGTTTTACATTGTTCGGATGTATCGTTTCTGAAGAAATTCTGTCAACTTCCATTAGCTTTTGATGCAGCGCCATACACCCGTTTTCTGCCGCAAACCGTTCCAATTCTTTTCGTATGGCGCCGTTTCCCGCTTCTTTGGAAAAATCCACGTCATAGAGCACAGATTGTATGTAAAAGCCTGTCCCTCCCACAAGAATCGGTATTCTGCCTTTTTTATAAATTTCTGTCATATATTTTTTTGCCAGCGTTTGGAACCGTACAATATTAAATTCTTCTTCCGGTTCGCACTCGTCAATTAAATAATGCGGCACGCCGCGCATTTCATTTGGCATAATTTTCGCGGAACCTATATCCATATGGCGGTAAACCTGCATGGAATCCGCAGAAAGAATGGAACCGCCGATTTTTTGCGCAAGCTTTACGGATAAACTGGTTTTCCCAGATGCAGTCGGCCCCGCAAGAATAATAAGTGGAGGTTTTTTCATGTGATAATCCTTTTAAATTTTTTTTCGAGTTCCTGTTTGCCTATGGAAATTATCGTCGGTCTTCCATGCGGGCAAAAATAAGGGTTTTCCAGCTCTAAAAGCTCTGCAATAAGGGCTTTTGCCTCTATCAGGCTCATCGCATGGCTGCCTTTGACAGCCGCCTTACAAGACATCGATGCAATTTTTTCCAATACAAGCTCCGGCGCCATCGCTGTTTTTTGCTCTTTTGCCGTGTCTAATATTTCCAATAAAACCTGCTTTGCGTCCAGATGGAACAAGTTCGCCGGAACGCCGCAGACAGAGTATTCCTTTCCCCCAAACGGCTCAATCTCAAACCCCAGCATGGAAAGCTGCTCCTGATACCTTAAAAACGCCTGCTGCTGCGCCAAATCCAAGGTCAGGATAATCGGAGGGGAAAGGAGCTGAGACGTGTATTCTTTGTTTTTTAAGGAACGCACTGTTTTTTCGTACAGAACTTTTTCATGCGCGGCATGCTGGTCAATAATAAACAATGCTTCTTTATATTCCACCAGCCAGTATGTCCCAAACAACTGCCCAAGCACGGTATGGAACTGTTTTGCCTGTTCCGACAAAAATTTACCCTGATAAACGATTTCCTCTTGAACAAACTGCGGCTGTTCTCCTTCGGTTTCCATCGGATTTTTCTGTCCATTGGCAGTATCCGCCGGATTTTTCTGTCCGTTTGAAGCATCCATTGGCGTTTGTCCGCCTGACGTGTCCATGGAAATTCCCTGTTTGCCCAATGCATCCATAGAAGTCTGACGAATGGAAAAATCCGCTTGAACTGTCTGTCCGCTTGATGCATCCATCGAAATTTCCTGTTCGCCTGAACAATCCTTTTGGACTGTCTGTCTGCCTGAAATATTGATAGAAGTTGTCTGGTGGGCTGGATACTTTGGTTCATAAGGTGAGTCTTTTCTTACGTCTGCCAGAACCTGCGCCAGACGGTTTTTCTCAAATGGTTCCGGAGCAGCTTTTTTTGGCTTTACGGGTTTTTGTTTTTCCGGTTTTCCTACCGTTACAGATTTAATATGGTCTTTTTGCATTAATTTATCCCGTATGCAGTCATAAAGAGCCTGATAAATGCCTTCCTGATTCGTAAAACGCAATTCCATTTTGGACGGATGCGCATTTACGTCTAGCATTTGCCCGTCAAATTGAAAATAGAGCGCGCAAAACGGATACTGCCTTTGCATAAGGAAGTTTTTATAAGCCGCCTCCATGCTCTGGGAAATCAGGGAGCTTTTAATGTAGCGGCTATTAATAAAATAATTTTCAAAGTTCCGGTTTCCCTTTGAAACAGACGGGTTTCCGATATAGCCTGTTACGGAAAACAGCTCATTTTGTTCTTCTATCTTAATCAGGGAAGCCGTCATCTCCCGTCCGTAAATCTGGAAAATCACGTCTTTTACGCTGGAATTGCCCGATGTATGCAGTTTCATCTGGTTATTTGCCATAAACTTAAAAGAAATATCCGGCCTTGACAATGCAAGGCGCTCTACCATGGTATGGATATATCCCGCTTCCGTCTGCGCCGTTTTTAAAAACTTGCGTCTGGCAGGCGTATTGTAAAATAAATTCCGCACAAGGAATGTCGTCCCGTCCGGCGCGCCGATTTCTTCCCGTTCCTTTTCCACGGAGCCTTCTATGACATACCGCGCCCCTGTCAACTCCCCTGCCGTCTTTGTAATCAGCTCCACCTGCGCCACAGCCGCAATGCTGGAAAGCGCCTCACCCCGAAATCCAAGGGAAGAAACGTTTAACAAATCTTCGACAGATGTAATCTTGCTTGTGGAATGCCTTAAAAACGCAAGCGCGGTCTGAGATTTTTCAATGCCGCATCCATTGTCCGTAATCCGGATCAAGGACAGGCCGCCGTCTTTAATCTCGACTGTAATAGCGGTTGCGTTTGCATCAATGGCATTTTCCACCAGTTCTTTAACGACGGAAGAAGGACGCTCTATTACTTCCCCCGCCGCTATTTTATCAATCGTTTCCTGACTTAGCAGCGCTATTTCTGCCATATGCCTCCCCTGCCTTTACCAACGGTTTTTGATTTTATTTTGTAACTCAAACAATTTATTCATCGCTTCAATTGGCGTTAAATTCCCAATATCCAGTTCCCGTATTTCCGCTATAATGTCATCGTCTTTTACAGTGTCAAACAACGACATCTGCGTTAAATCCACTTCATCTAAAACGGTTTTTTTCTTTTTGGCCGGCGCGCCTACCTGAATGTTTTTGGCAATGTCGGAAAGATCCAGATCGCTTAGTTCATTGACAATCTCCTTTGCGCGGGCCAATACGGATTCCGGCAGCCCGGCTAATTTCGCCACCTGAATCCCATAGCTTTTATCGGCTCCGCCCTTAACGATTTTCCGCAGGAACACAACGTCGTCTCCCTTTTCTTTGACGGCAATGCAGTAATTGCTTACGTTGTCTAATTTGCCTTCAAGTTCCGTCAATTCATGGTAATGCGTCGCAAACAGCGTCTTTGCGCCAAGCAGTTTCGGATTGCTGATATGCTCTACGACTGCCCATGCAATGCTAAGTCCGTCAAACGTGCTTGTCCCACGGCCAATTTCATCTAAAATCAAAAGCGAATTGGAAGTCGCATTCCGTAAAATATTGGCGACTTCAGTCATCTCGACCATAAACGTGCTCTGCCCGCTGGCAAGATCGTCGGAAGCCCCGACTCTCGTAAATATCCTGTCCACAATGCCGATATTGGCGGAATCCGCAGGAATGAAGCTTCCAATCTGCGCCATTAACACAATTAGCGCCGTTTGCCGCATATAAGTGGATTTCCCCGCCATATTCGGTCCTGTAATAATGGAAATTCTCTGCCGTCCGTTATCTAAAAATGTGTCGTTTTTAATGAACATCTCATTTTGTATCATTTTTTCAACAACAGGATGCCTGCCGCCTTTAATGTCGATTGTCCCTTTATGGTTTAATTTCGGGCGGCAGAACTGGTTTTGTTCCGCGACGCAGGCAAAGGAGGCAAATACGTCTAACCCTGCTATGGCTTTTGCTGTCTTTTGGATGCGGACGACTTCCGCCGCGATTGTTTCGCGTATCCTGCGGAACAGTTCGTACTCTAAAACGGTCAATTTATCTTCCGCGCCTAAGATGTCGTCCTCTAACTCCTTTAATTTCGGCGTAATATACCGTTCTGCATTTGCAAGGGTCTGTTTTCTCGTATAGGAATCCGGCACGAGATGTTTATAGGAGTTCGTCACCTCCAAATAATAGCCGAACACCTTGTTATATTTGATTTTCAGGTTTTTAATTCCGGTATTCTCACGCTCGGCCGCCTCTAGCTGCGCTAACCATGTTTTGCTTTCCGTTCTTGCCCGTTTTAAACGATCGACTTCCTCATCGTAGCCGGATTTAATAATGCCGCCGTCATGCACTAAGATCGGCGCATCTTCGTCAATTCCGGAAGAAATCAAATCGAAAATATCTTCTAACGGATCAATTTCTTCTGCAATCTCTAAAAGCATTTCACACGAAAACTCTGACAGAAGGCTTTTTACCGGCGGAAGCATTTGAATGGAATTTTTTAACGCCAATAAGTCTTTAGGATTTGCCGTCTGGCAGGCAATCCGCGTAATCAGGCGTTCCAAATCATATACTGCATTCAAGTATTCCCGCAGTTCTTCCCTTGTAATCATATGTTCTTTTAGTTCTTCCACAGCGTCAAGGCGTCTTGAAATTTCCGCTTTTTCAATTAACGGCTGTTCCAAAAAGGAACGCATCATCCGCGCGCCCATCGCTGTCTTTGTCTTATCCAACACCCAGAGCAGGGAGCCGCGTTTGGATTTTTCCCTTAACGTCTCCGTCAGCTCTAAATTCCGCCTAGTCGAGCTGTCGAGAACCATAAATTTCCCAGTGACATATGGGTGGATTGCCGACATATGGGAAAGTGAATTTTTCTGCGTCTCATAGAGATATTTTAACAGGGCGCCCGCCGCAATGCTGCCGCAGGCAAAATCCTCTAATCCAATTCCAGCTAAATTTTGGATTTTAAAATGTTCTTTCAATGCCGTAACCGCTGTGTCTTCGCCAAAATACCATGATTCCAATGCGCTGACGCAGACATTTAAGCGGTTTTTAATGTCGTCTAAATCTATGCCGCTCATAAAAAACGCTTCGTTGCAAATCAGTTCCGCCGGATTGTATTTGTTCATTTCATCTAACAGTTTACGTTCCGTATCCACTTCCGTGACATAATAGTCCCCCGTGCTTACATCTGCAATCGAAACCCCATACTTATCCGCAAGATAGACAATGCACATAATATAATTATTTCTCGTTTCTTCTAACGCCTGTGTGTCCGTGTTCGTTCCGGGGGTGACGATCCGGATCACTTCCCGTTTGACAATGCCTTTCGCCGCCTTCGGGTCTTCCACTTGTTCACAGACGGCAATTTTATAACCGCGTTTGACTAATTTATTCAAATACCCTTCCACGGAATGATACGGCACGCCGCACATAGGGGCGCGTTCCCCCACGCCGCAGTTTTTCCCAGTCAGGGTCAGTTCAAGCTCTTTGGAAACCTGTATGGCGTCTTCAAAAAACATCTCATAGAAATCCCCTAAACGATAAAATAGGATATATCCGCTGTATTCTTTTTTGATTTCCAAATATTGCTGCATCATTGGTGTATAACTGCCCAAAATATTCGTTCCTCCCGTATCTTATTTATCAGGGCGGTATGCCGCGGCAATCGCCTCGGCCGTTTTTATGCCGTCAATGGCGGCCGACATAATCCCGCCTGCATACCCTGCTCCTTCCCCACAGGGATAAAGCCCTGAAATTTCACTTTGGAATGTTTCGTTTCTTGGGATTCTCACGGGCGATGACGTGCGGCTTTCCACGCCGGAAAGGATCGCATCTTCGCAGTCAAATCCTGAAATTTTTGCGGCAAACTGCTCCATGCCGCCTAAAAAAGCTTGGTAGATTTCTTTTGGAAACAGCGTATGCAGCTCCCCAAACTGCGATGCGCCATACGTCATAGATGGAAACGCCCCATAAGAAACGCTTTTGATTCCACGTTTGAAATCCCCATAACGCTGCTGTGGGATTGCCCCGTCCCCAAGCTGATACGCCTGCGCTTCAAGCCTGCGCTGAAATGCAATGCCGGACAATGGGCCTTCGGCGCCGTAATCGGGCGGCGTAACGGATACAATAATTGCGCTGTTGGCATTTACGCTATCCCGCTTATAAAAACTCATGCCATTGACCGCCAGCCTGCCTTCTTCGGAAGATGCATTGACTACATAGCCGCCCGGGCACATGCAAAAGGAATAGACCCCTCTGCCGCAGGCGTTTGCAGTCACCTTATAGGATGCGGCGGGCAGCAGGGCAGACGCATCTCCATACTGGGCTTTGCCAATTAGTTCCTGTAAATGCTCCACGCGAAGGCCGACGGCAAATGATTTCGCTTCCATCGGGACCTTTTTTTGGAATAACAGTTCAAACGTGTCCCGCGCGCTGTGCCCGATTGCCAACGCCAAAACCTGCGTATCAATCCATGTATCGCGGTTTATCTGCACTGATTTTACTGTTTGCCGTTCTATCTTAAGATCTGTCAGACAGCTTTCAAATAAAAACTCTCCGCCGGATGCAAGAATCGTTTCCCGCATCGACGGAATCACTTCCGCTAAACGGTCTGTCCCGATATGAGGTTTCGCTTCATAGCAAATCTCTTTTGGCGCGCCATGTTTGACAAAGATTTCCAAAACTTTTCTGCCGCGTCCGGCCGGGTCTTTTACCAGAGTGTTTAATTTTCCGTCAGAAAACGTCCCTGCGCCGCCTTCTCCAAACTGGACGTTGGAATTTGGGTTTAAACTGCCGCAATTCCAAAAACGCCTTACGTCCTCCTGTCTTTTTTGGATTGTTTTGCCGCGTTCTATGACAATCGGCGAATAGCCGGAAACTGCAAGCATATAGGCGCAAAACAGTCCGGCCGGCCCGCTTCCAACGATTACCGGGCGGCTTTTAAGCGTTTTCTGCCCAGTAATGGGAAACTGATATGCAGTTTGGGGCTGGCAGGAAATATTTTTATTATGTAATTTCCTGATTATTTTTCTTTCCTGCGCCGCATTTGCTTCGATTGTATATACATATTGAATGTTCCGTTTGTCCCTTGCGTCTAATGACTGTCTGGCAATCCGGAAAGAGAAAAGCTGTTCCTTTTCTATTTTTAATGTATGGAGCAATTTGGCTTCCAGTTCTTCTTTTGTATGGGCTATCGACAGTTTAAGCTGATTAACCTGAATCATGTGATCCGTCCCTCCTTGCCGCGTTTCTTCCCGCCACATAACCGGAAGACCACGCCCATTGTAAGTTATAACCGCCGCACATACCGTCTATATCGATCACTTCCCCGGCAAAATACAGCCCTTTTACTAATTTCGATTCTAAAGTATGCGCATGAAGCTCTGCCGTATCCACTCCGCCTGCAGCCGTCTGCGCAAAATCAAAACCTTTGACGGCAGTAATGGTTACGCCCATATGTTTCAGGTAGCGCAAAAGCTTGTCTTGTTCTGCCATTGTAAGCTGATTTGCGGGCGTTTTAAGCGGGATATGGTTTTCTTTTAATAATACTGGAATGAATTTTTTGGAAAAAAGCCCGATGAGCGCTTCTTCACAGGTTTTTCGGGACGTTTGCCGAAAACGGCTGTTTAATTCCAGACGCAACTCCTCCTCTGTAAGAAACGGCGCTAAATCAAGGCTTACCTCCGCCTTTTTTCCATCGGCAATGGCTTTCGCCGCATAGCGGCTCAGTTGGAATGACGGTATGCCTGAAATTCCTTCACTAGTAAACTGAACTTCCCCACGATCCCTATATTCGCCGTCTGGCGTATTTAGCGTTACGGAACAATCTGCGCGAATTCCTGCAAGCGATTTAAAAAATGACTGTTTTGCCTTCATTTGAACCAAAGCTGGCGTCATCTCAATCCATGTATGGCCAAACTTACTGATATAAGGAAATGCGCTGCCGTCACTGCCCGATTTTGGAAACGCCTTGCCGCCGCAGGCAAACAGAAGCGAATCTGACTGAAATGTCCCTAAACTGGTTCGGATTTGAAAGCCGTTTTTTGACTTTTGGACTGCATTTAATTGACAGCCAGTCTTAACTTTCACGGACAGATTGTCTAACTCCATGCGAAGAACGTCCAATACGGAAGACGCCTGCCCGCTTGCCGGATAGAAATAACCGTCCCGTTCTTTTGGGTAAATTCCAAGCTCTTTAAAAAACGCTATGGTTTCCTTAAAACCGAACTGTTTCAAAACAGGCAATACAAATGCAGGGTTTTCGCCCCTGTAAAAGCGTAAGCCCTGCCTGCGGTTGGTATAATTGCATTTGCCGTTTCCTGTGGACAATATCTTTTTGCCGATCCTGTCATTATGTTCTAGGATTGTCACTTCTGCGCCATGCCGCGCCGCAGAGATGGCCGCCACTATGCCGCTTGCCCCTCCGCCGATTACCATAACTTTCTTCAAGCTGTCACCTTTTCTGTCAAATCGTGGAAAATTTCTTTGTTTTTGTTATTCTAGCATAAGAGAGCATAAGATTCAACTGTTAAACGAGGAAATGCCATTGACAGAAAAATCTTACATTCCGTGAAAAAGGAATATCTAAAGGAAAATTGAACCTCAATATTCAAACTCAAAAGAAGCCCGGTCTGTTTCAAAGGAAAAAAGAGTTTGTCCATTTTTCCGAAATCTATAGAAAGCCCTGCAGGCTGCGCTTTCACGGATTGTCCTAACCATATCCCCTTTCGATGGCGCCTTAAGGATGCATCCGGACGGTTTTAGCAGACAAACGTCTAATTCCAGGCTGCCTTGCGCCACGCGCGCCATTTTGTTTTGGAGTTTCACAACTCTGGCTCCCAGATACGTTGCAATTCTATATTCTTTCCCATGCCATAATACCACTCCTATAATTCCGGTAAAATGAATGCCTGCCATTGGAATGTCCGCTATTGAAAGCATTAAAGAGCCTCCGGAAAAAAAGCATTGCGTCCAGATATACTTTTCCGGAAAGGATCTGCCCTGATCCCCTTCCCAATATCCCCACGCCCGTTTAAACTTATATATTTGATGATTGACAGACGCCGTTCCTGATACAAAATGCCGCATACTCCATACGCTGTGGCGGCATTCCATAAATGGCGCGAATGCAAATGGCCCCATAATGTCATATTTTAATGGGCAGAGCGTTCCAAAATTTAATTTTCCGTAAATCTCTAGTTTGGGGGTTTTTATTGCCAGACGAATGCCTTTTTCCCCGAATTGATTCTCCCCGATGAAAATACCGCTCTTTGTCTGACGGAATTTATCCGCCAAAAACGTAACTGTCCAAGCTTTTTCTTCCGTAATAATTTGAATAGAACACGTTTGCTTCCTTCCTGTGCGATGAATGGCAGGTATCACCGCTAAAGTCTGTGTGTCAGACTGGCATTTTAAATACCAGCCGTAAAAGGAGCCCTTCATATGCTTACCTCCATGAAAAAATAATGCTTATTTTTCCTGAAATAAGCCCTCTCTATTCATCTGACAGTAATTTAATCACATTTTTGCCTTCTTAATAGAAACGCAGATTGTTAATCCATGCTCACGTTAAGCCCGCTCTGCCGTTCTGACGGCTGTAACACGACAGTCACTCCGGCGTTCCCATTCCATTCAAATTGATAGGATTCCCCAGAAGTCTGCCGGATAAAAGTTTTCCAAGAAACGTCTAAAGTGACCCGTGGATCACAATGCCCATTGCCGATCCAACAGATCACTGCATCGGGATCTACAGAGATTGTGGAGCGGGACGAAACATTGCTTAAAACGATTGGATTGCCGTCTGAAAGCACTGCGACGTAAGCTTCTCTGCCGCGTCCGGTTAATGTGGACGTGGCAAGCCCTTTTTGTGAAAGAACCCCGACTCCAATAAAACGCACATTATAATCACAATCTTGTGTAAAAGCGAGAATGTTCTCTGATTCGACGGAAATTGTTTCTCCTATCTCCAAATGATAAATGACTATATGCTGTCCTTTATTGGCGAAGTAGGTCACGGAATCCCCATTCATGCTTACCTTCATAAGCGGCAGGTTTTCACCGGTTACGCGGCGCATAATAGAGCCAATCAACGCCTGCCCGATGCTGTTTTGCGGCCCGAATAAAACTTTTTCAAATTTATAATTTTTGCCTTCAGGGCTTTCTCCCGCAATGAAAGCTCCGGCTTTTGTAAATATAACGCCGGTTCCGGCGCAGGTTACTTTTAGTGTCAGTTCATTTATGGTTTCAAATGTCAGCATAATTGTTCCTCCTTGTTTTAAATAACTTGAACGCCGTAAAGCTCACATAGGCCGGCGAGATCTCTTGCCACGCCATTTCCAACTGCATGGAATTTCCAGACTTTTTTGTGGCGGTAAATTTCTCCAATCATCATGGAAGTGACGTTAGAATAATATGCATCCATCTGAAAACTTGCCAATTCCTGTTTAGAGGCATGATCAATAATCCGGACATAGGCTTCCTGTAACATACTGAAATTCAGTCGTTTTTCAAACGCTTCATTTATCGTCAGCACAAAAACGATTTTTTGGACTTTTGCGTTTAATTTTTTAAAATGAATGGTGATATTTTCCCGATCTTCCGCCGAATCCGCTAAAAAAAAGACGCTGCCGTCAGGGCTTTGTTCTTGTCCGTAGAAAACAAACCAATCGTCTCCCAAAACTTTGCCTTTTTCATCTAGTAAAAAAGCGGACACGTCAACGTCACAGGAAGGGTTTTTGACATTCCAGCCCAGACAGACCTTAATGGCGGATAAAGGCCTATTGGTTTCTAAAGACACTTTCTGCCCCTTTTGCATGGGGTGAATGAGAGTGGGAACTGGTTTTCTCATGACAGGATTCGGCGGCGAACTGGCAGGATTTGGCAAAACTGAGGTATGAGGAGGCTTTACACCGTTGATGGCGCCGGCGGGTGCCCCCGCTTGAATGGATGCAATGGTCTGCAAAGTTTTAGCGCCTTGAATCCGTTCTTGATAAAACGATTGAATAGTCCGTTTATCTAACAGTCCGGAAACTTTCATGGGAATTTGAATCATATGCGTTCCTCCTGTAAATGGGTTTATGTAGAGCAAATGGAGATCTTTCTTTGGTTTATTATAACAGATCTGGCTGTAAAATGAAAAGGCGTCATGAAATGTATATTTCGATTTGAATCAGGCGAAAGCCAGACAAAAAGAACAGCCGGACGAACTTTCATTATGGAAAGCTATCCGGCTGTTTTCTATAACTTCAAAGGATTACTTTTTCACTTGTCTGACTTTTAAACCTGCGTTTTTAAAGTAATTCTTATATTTATTGAATTGTTTCGATGGAACTTTCACCGTTAGACCAGATTTTGAACCCTTAAACGCCTGTTTTCCTACGAAATTAAGCTTTGTTGACTTAATCGTTACTTTGCTAAGTTTCTTACAGCCGCTAAATGCTCTCTTTCCAATAGTTGCCAGTTTTGATTTTGACGTTTTTCCAATAGTGGCTGCCGTAAGTTTCTTACAGCCTGAAAAAGCATTTGCCCCGATTGTCTTTACGCTGTCCGGCAGAGTAATTTTCTTTAAGGCAGCGCAACCCTTAAATGCGCCTGCTTCAATTACAGTTATATTCTTGCCGATAGAAACTTTCTTTAACTTTGAACAGCCGGAGAAAGCGTTTGCCCCGATTGTCTTTACATTTGCCCCAATGGCCAAACCTGTCATGTTCTTATTGTTTTGCATTGCCTTTGAGCCAATCGAGGTTACTTTATAAGTGATGCCGTCTATGCCTGTGACTGTATCAATCGTCACATTCTTCACTTTGGACGCCGATGTGATAAGTTCCACTTCTTCGCCAACAACTGTTACTTTATAAGTAACTTGATCGATTACAAAGGTTTTTTCCTTTCCTAATGCAGGCTGTTCGGCAGTCTGATTTTCACTATTTTCCGAATTGCCGCCACTTCCCGAAGCGTCGCCTTCAGTCGAATTATTGCCGCCGCCCGGCGTATTCCCATCGCCTGAGTTGCCGCCGCCCGGCGTATTCCCGTCGCCTGAGTTGTCGCCGTCGCCTGAGTTATTATCGTTATCGCCGTCGTCAGGATTTGAAGGTTTATACTCATAATGTATCGTTGCCTTCGACATTGCCGCAATCGTCTCAGCGCTTTTACTTATGCTATTCCATTGCGCTTCTGTGCCGGTAAAGTATATATCAGACAAACTGCAAGCCGAAAATGCGGACATCCCTATTGACGTTACGCTATTCGGGATTATGACCGTAGTAAACCTATAACAAGAAGCGAATGCTGACGGATCTATGCTTTCCGCGCCTTGTGGAATTTCCACTCCGGCAAGCATTTGGCAATTTATAAACATACCCTCACTAATTCGGTCTACGCTTTTTGGCAGCGTCACCTTCATCAGATAATAACAGTTCCCAAATAAATTATCGCCCATCTTCACCTGCTTACTGCCGGGAGCAAATGTTACGCTTGTCAATTTTCCGCACTGAAAAAACGCCCCGGCTCCCACTTCTCCAATACTGGCAGGCAAGTCTATAACAGTAAGGTTTTCGCAAGCATTAAACGCATTTTGGCTGATTGTTTCCAATCCTTCAGAAAAAGTCACGGAACTAAGGCTTTTACACCCACGGAACGCGCTGTCACCGATCATTTTCACGTTGGCTGGAATGTTTACGGAAAGAACCGAAGACTCACGAAACGCGCTGTTTCCAATTGACGTCACACTTGTGGGAATTTCTACGCTAAGAACCTCACACTTCCAAAACGCGCAAGAACCGATACCAGTCACGCCGTCTCCGATCACAACATTCCGGATTTGGCTGCTGTAACTATTCCACGGCTGATCTCCTGTACTGCTGAAATCCGGCATGGCCCCTTTCCCAGAAATGGTCATCTTGCCCGCTTTTGTCAGATTCCACGCAAGCCCTCCTTCAAGCGTCTCAGATGCAACTATCACGTTAGCTTCCGGATCATCTGGGGAAATATAATTTTCTGGGTAACGGGTGATATAATGGCTGGCAGAGCGCATCACTTCTTCTTTAGATATTTTCCGTCCCCAATGGATCTTGCCCTTATGGTCTCCTGTACTGATGTTTCCTTCCGCAAGGACTAGTCCCGCTTCATTTACCTCAAGCGCGATTACGGTATGGGCGTCATTGTTTACCCGAAGAATATCCCCGACTTTTATATCCTCATATTCAAATTCACCGTTTGCGTACATTCTGGCCGGCAAACTGTCAAATGCCGCATCGCTAAGTATAAAAGCAAAGGCAACGCAGCCTACGGCAACGATATTGTGTCCATCAAGAGGACCGCCTTTCCATCGGTAATATCCTGTTGAATCTGAATAAGGCTCATCGTCCGTCCATGGAGTTCCTTCCTGATATCCGTCCTGATCTTTTAACGCAATCATAGCATTAAAAACTCCTGTCGGGGTAAGGGCGCTGCCATCAGAGGCGGCAAACCCCAAGATGGATTCCTCCGTATTCGCATTTGCCTGAATCGGAGCGCTTTGCTGAAAAGCATATGCCACTGACTGGGAAGAAAGGATTAGACTTAGCGCTAAAGCAACTGAAAGAAATAATTTTTTCAATTTAGTAACCTCCTAATTTTCGTTTTAAGACAACTTCTAGTTGAACACATTCCTTTTTAATAAATATATTGTGATTATTCTGCTTTGTCAATAGGCGCATCGTACACAACACAAAATCCAATTTTCAATTTATTTCAAAGATAGGAAGAACCAAATTTTTATTTATGTTCAATAATAAATACAATAAAGTTTGTTGCCAGCTTTTGAAATTATGCGATTGAGACAGTATACAGCAAACATGCTTTACCGGAAAAATCTACGGGAACGCCTGTGGTATGCTATTGCAAATACAAGGACTCCAATGAAAGCAAGGAAGCTTACGCCATACAAACTCAGATTGCCTAAGGCTGTTTTGCTTAAGTCATTTCTGTCAATATTCACATTTGGCATATTTCCCATGCCGCCTTTTGGCGCCTGATGGCTTCCGTCATCTATTTCAAATTGAGCCGATGCGATATTTTCTGGGGATTCATTGCCGTTAAATGGAGAGTCTTCCGTTTTTTCATTTTCATTCCAGTTTTGTATACGATCCCCCATACTCATGCTGCCCATCACGCTTAAATCCAGATGAGATGCATCAATCAGCGTATCCGAATTTTTCTGTTCTTCTTCTGTGGATGGAATGCTTCCTTCTATCTGGCCGCTTATAGATTGGCTCCGAAGCTGTACTGTTTCATAAAGAGTGTCTGCCGCTTCCTTATATTCTTTGCCAGTATAAAAAGCCGTGGGATCGCTCTCAACCAAGGAATCAATCTGACTTCGGGTACGCTGGTAAAAAGCGTCAAATCCACCGCCATAGACGTATTCCTCCACAAGCTGTTTTAGATAACTGTAATACTTTGCGTGATATTCCTCATCTTCCATAAACGCGTCAAAGAAGTTTGTGCCGGAAAAAGCATAGTCTATGGCGTAATTGACTGCGCTTGTCGCATCGCTTTCGCCATCTGTTCTTTCTCTTTCTCCCATGCCGCCAAAAGCAAGATTATAATCCCATGGGAGGATATTAAGCCGGCCGTCAGATTCATATAAATAATAATTATGCGCCATTCTTCCTAAAAGACTGTCCTCATTGACAGAAAAAACGTGAACTGCCATGTATTTTAAAAGATTTTCTATATCCATATATTTTTCAAGATTCAAGCCTTCTGATATATGTTCCAGCGCTTTAACGACGCGCGTGTGATCTGATTTCGCAGAGTTTGTCACCTCTCCGTCCCAAATTGCCGTATAGCTGTCCAGCTCTTGATCTATATAGTTTAGATTTGCGCCATTTCCACCCATGGAAACGCCTCCAAATCCTCCATGTTTAGAAGTGGGAACGCTCTTTTTTCCAGCCGCCTGTTCTGTGGAAACGTTTTCTTTGCCTGCCGCCTGTTCCGCAGAACCGCTTTCAATAGAAGAATTGTTCTGTTCATTAATGGGAAAAGCATCTTCGTCTTTCTGGGCTTGTGGCTGTATCTTGTCAAATTGCAACGGATCAAAATCTGAATTGCCAAAACCTGAATCTCCTTTTTGTCCCATATCCATGCTGTCCGGTTTATACAATTCCCCATTTTTTGTTCCATAATTGCGTAACAGAAAACTGTCTTCCACTGCTTCCAGCGCCAAATAAACGCCCCAGTATTCGCCATTGACTGATAATTCTGCATAATTATACAGAGATGCGTCTGCATCCAAATATTGATACATATCATAAATCAAAGCCTCTTTCATATTAGTCGCATCGGCATAATTATTATTTAAAATCAATTTATCCAATCCAAAACAGGTCTGTCCGTCCACATAATGATCAAATTCCAGCTTCAAACTGTAGCGATCTGTATCTGGATCACGGGCAATGGCTGTTAAACTCGTATTCCCCTTTGGGCGGACGCCTACCCGCCGAATCATTTCCCCTCCAATTTCCACATCGCACTGATAATAAGTCTCCGCTATGGCATTTGCTAGCATATCCTCCCAGTCTTCTTCATCCATTATCAGATTTATGCTTATGGTTTCCGATGTGTCAAAAAGCCTAGACTCATATTCCATCGCAATGCCCGCGCCGCCAGAAGCCTTTGCAATTTTTTCCGCAAAAACAATCGCAAACAGGCAGAAACAGACAGCGGCGGCCATGATTACAATTATGATTTTTGTAGTATGCTTCTGTGTAATCACATATAATTCCTCCGTTAAGACATATATTCCCCATTATAGCTGACTAATGTTGCGTGTTCCACTCCGGACGCCTCCACAATCCGATTGATAAATGTTGTCGTGGCGTCTTGTAAGCGGAGCTCTGCCGTAAGCTCGATTCCGGACGCATTTATAGTTTTGGCTTTTACCGTATATTGTAAAACGCCTTGTTTTAAGATTTCCAAAGCGGTTTCTTCCGCTTTTTCGTCCCGTAAATTTAGGACAAGGATATAAGGGTTTGAATGGATTTTCCGATTGGCAAACAGAAGTAAAACTATGCCAATGATCGCCGAACCTATCATTGCCAAAGGAACCATGCCGGCCCCGATTACAATTCCAGACGCCAGAGACCAAAACAAAAAAACAATTTCCACCGGCTCTTTGATCGCAGTCCGGAAACGGACAATGGACAAAGCGCCGACCATGCCAAGGGAAAGGACAACATTTGAAGTAACAGCCATAATCACAAGCGTTGTTACCAAAGACAGCCCCACAAGAGTCAAGGCAAAACTACTGGAATACATAACGCCAGTCAAGGTTTTTTTATAAATTACGAAAATAAACAAACTGATTACCAAAGCGGCCGCCAATCCCAATAAAGTGTCAATCATAGAAAATTCTGATACATTTTCTAAAAAACTGGATTTAAAAATATCATTAAAACTCATCGTTTATCCCTCCTGCGTTTAAGCATTTTTCTACTTTTTCCGTTGTTCCCTTTTATTCAGGCCAAAATCCGTTTATCCAAATCTGCGGCAGGCGCCATATTTGGAATATGCCTGCTGCCGGATTCCCTCTGTCTGTAAAAGGGATTGAATTACCTCCGGAAGAAAAGAATCAAACTTCACTTCTAAAATCATTTCGTCCGGACTGTCTGCCACGGCGACGTCTGCCATGGTTTCTTCTAAAAACTTCCTGTGAAAAAGAGAACTTCGGATTTGAAAATCAAAAGTGACGCGGACATTTCCGGCAGCGTATACATAAGGTTCCCGTACATAGGAAACTAAAACTTTAGGGCAAAGCCGCTGGAAGTTCATTTTACAATACAGTTCACGGACAAGCTCAAACTCATGGTTTCTCATAAAGCCGGAAGTCCCGCATAAAACCGCCCGGCATTCTTCCTCTGTAAGCCTCGCGGCTATTTTCATGCACAAATTGTTCCTTTTTATTTTTTTCTCTAAGGAAATGAAGGATAAATCATCGTTGTAATAGCGGATACGGAACTTTTCTCTTTTTTGCGCGCCGTTTATTTTTTCACGCAGCGCCTTGTCGTCCATATTGTCAAAGTAAATACTCCGGACCACATAACGCCCGTCTGCTCCGGCAAATTGATCCGGTTTCATAACCGCGCGCAGCCTTTGGCGGATCGCATAATAGTCAGCAGTCCGGATGCAGTATTTCAGTTCATGGCGGTATGTTTCGTTTTTTGTCATTTCGCATGCCTCCTTTTAAATAATTTTAAAAATATTTTAAGGCATGGCGCTTAAGAGAGCCTAAAGGAATTGATTTTTTTCGTAAGGCTTTTTTAATCATTTTAATTCCGCCTTAAACCCGATTGCCCTTTCTTTTTTATAAACAGAAATATCTCCATGATGGTTTTTAGCGATTGCTCTGGCAATGGAAAGGCCCACCCCAAAACTGCCATTGAACGTCCTAGACTTATCCGCGCGGTAAAAGCGGTCAAACAGTTTTTCTAATTCTAGACTATCTACACTGCTATATGTATTTTCAACAGTAATGGAAATATGGCGTTTTTGCTTCACCGTTACCATGATTTTACCGTTATCATCACAATATTTTACTGCATTATCCAAGAGAATGGAAAGAAGGCGGCGGATCAGCCCTTCATCTCCATGATATTCGATAGTCGGTTCCACTTGCGCCGCTAGATTCTTTTTTTGCTCAAATGCCAGAGCCTGAAATTCAGATACCGTATCCAATGCCGCATTGCTTAAATCAAATGGGCAAATGCGAAGATTCGCCTGATCCTCATCCATTCGAGATAAAAGAACGAGTTGATGGATCAGCGTCTTCATTCTCTCACCCTCTATCCGCATATCGTCAATCCATTCACTTTTCCCAAACTCCGATTCCACAATATCCAAATCCGACAATATCAGCGTAAGAGGCGTTTTTAATTCATGGTTTGCATCCGTGATAAACTGCCTTTGCTTTTCATAGCTTTCCGCAACAGGATAGACTGCTTTTTTTGAACTAATCATAATTAAAATAAGAACAGCAATGCCGCTTCCTGATAAAACCAAAAGCGCAGTCAGCAAAAAACGGTTTGACAGCATTCTGTTCATTTCACCATCTACAAAAACGACTGCCATTTGATCCCCTGACCGAAACATACGAAAACGGTAATCCGAAACCCAGCCCCGTTCCCTGTTCTTCTTTTGCGCATCCTCTACATAATCTTGCGCCTGCGCCTCATCAATAGAAAAAACAGATTCATCATATATCTTTTTAATGCGGTTATCCGTTCCAAGCCACACCGTAAAAAAATGGGCGGCAAAAGGGGGTTCTTTTTTAATTACTTTCATAAGTGGGCCGCCTTTTGACGGAGACGGCCGTCCGGATTGATCGCGTTTTGGAAAAATGCCGCCATTAGAGACAATCACATCTGCCAATGCGTCCATTGTATGATTTAACTGCGCATAATTCATTACGCACATAACCATAAAGATAACTAAAAGAACTGAACATACTGAAATTGTAGAGATTAAAATAAATTTTCTGCGTAAACTGTAAATCACGGCAATTCCTCCAAAACATATCCTGCGCCCCGTATAAACCGGATCTCCAAAGGCGCATGGAGCGCGCTTATTTTTTTCGCAGGTTTGATATATGAACCCACACTACGCTGGTATCCACAGCGCTCTCCCACCCCCAAATATGCGATATAAACTGATCGGTTGGAATAATCATATGCGGTTTTAGCAGCAGCATCTCCATAATTTGAAATTCTTTCCCGCTTAATGCTTTGATATGTTCTTTATAACTTAATCTATATGTGGATCGGTTTAATGAAACGCCGCCAAAGGATACTAGGTCTGGGCAATAGTTGTCTCTGCGTCTTAACATTGCCCTTGTCCTTGCCAAAAGTTCAGAAGATGCAAAGGGTTTTGGCAGATAATCATCTGCCCCGGCGTCCAGCCCTTCCACCCTCTGCTCCACTTCAGCGCGTGCAGTTAAAAATAGAGCCGGCGTTGTAATCTTTTTTTTCCGTAATTTTTGCAACACCTGTATCCCATCGTATCCGGGCATCATAATGTCTAAAATCAATCCGTCATATTCTTCTGTTTCAGCATAGGCAAGGGCATCGTCCCCGCGCGTTACGCCGTCCACTGAAAATTTATTGCTTTCAAAAATATGAATCAATGTTTTTAACAGCCTTGGGTCATCTTCCGCTATTAGAAGCCTCATTCTTCCACCTCGCTTTTTAGAATAGTTTATCATATTTGCCTAAAGGCAGGCTAAAAATATTGAAGATTAGCCGTTTTTCTTATATCCCTGCCATGCGCTTTCTATGCCCGTCCCTATATATAAAAAAATATAATAAGCCTATGCCATGCCATGCTATATGGGTATATAGTTCTATAATAAAAAAGAGCTTGCAACAGGCTCATTATATGGGATATGCTATTTATTTTGTGTAAATGCCACTATCTTAACACTTTTAAAAGCGTAAGGGCGCGCTAAAAAGCCATAAATCCTTTCACTAAACTAAATTTTTGGTCATATCTTCATTACGCATTATCTGCTGTATTTTTAAATATAATTATAATCCAAAAAATCCAAATTAAGGGATAAAGCTATTTCAATGTAAAAACGTAATCTATTTTCTACATTTATTTTTGTAATATTATGGATGTATACTTCCAAAATATTATCTTCGACTTTATTAATCTTTATAAACTCTCTTTCTTGCCTTTTGTTAAAAAGCTCCTCTTTAAAATCTTTTGTTAGTTTTGAATCCTTGCATAATATCTTAAGTTTTATCCCACAACATTGATTGCCTAAATGTACCGAATTAAAAAATTCCATGTTATCATTCTCATGACCTGTATTCTTTCATTCCCTAATTTCAGCTATATCAAAAATCCTTTCCGTTTTCTCATCCTGAATGAATGCTCATATACGGTAAAGAAGCAAGCAACCGAAAACAAGAGATAGACCGAAAGCGCCACACTATTCCGAACCAAAGAAACCAAAGACCAAAAGACAAGCATTGCGGAAATGCGCATAACAGCGCAATGCCGACGACTACGGAATCCCTCTCATTCCATTTATAACCTGTTTTTATCACCCCATTCACACATTCCGTCTAAAATAGGAATTAAAGATTTTCCACGTTCTGTTAAACTATATTCTACCTTTGGCGGGATTTGTGGATATTCTTTTCTATGCACTAATTGGTCTGCTTCTAATTCTTTTAAAGTGGAGCTTAAAGTCTTATACGAAATTTCACTGATATATTTTTTCATTTCGTTAAAACGAACGACTCCGAACTCCATTAAAGTATACAAAATAGTCATTTTATATTTGCCATTGATTAATGACAATGTATAGCTGAAACCTGTCGTTTCAAGACATTCATTTGCAATACAGCGTTCATTCATTTTTACACTCTCCTTTAGGTAAGTATATAACTTAATTGTAAGTATCGCACTTATATGTGCGTACTTGATTTTATTTTAATTCTTGCTAAGATTATAATATCAAAAGCAGAGAAAGTCAATCTCACAGAATTAGGAGGACATATTTTATGAGCAAAAAAATAGTTGTAATAACGGGAAGCCCCCGGAAAAACGGGAATAGTTTTGCTATGACAGACGCTTTCATCAAGGCAG
>OFGM01000181.1_pt1 | contig 67524 bp, 56 predicted proteins | sample 1521741 | NCBI WGS metagenome assembly OFGM01 (sample SAMEA3504079, study PRJEB24116) | mouse gut metagenome | biome: mouse gut; feature: mouse-associated habitat; material: faeces | place: Denmark | collected 2011
CGCGCCATCGGACTGCACATCTGCTTCCACGAGATGGATCCGCCGCGCCGCACCCAGCGCGCCGTATCCGATTTCCATACCTACGCAACGCGCCGCCCCGGCCCCGACGTACTGTGGTGAACCGACGGAAAAGCGAAGCCCCCGATGCCGGAACATCGGGGGCCTGTGTGTCTATGACAGCGAGGATCAGCAGGCGGCGATCGCCTCGATCTCCACCAGGGCCTGCTTGGGAAGCTCCTTCACGGCGAATGCGCAGCGTGCGGGGAAGGGCTCGCAGAAGAATTCGGCGTACACCTCGTTCATGGGGCCGAAGAGGCTCATGTCGGCAAGGAAAACAGTGGATTTCACCACATTTTCCATCGAAGTGCCGGCGGCCTCGAGGATGGCCTTCACGTTGGAGAGGCTCTGACGGGTCTGAGCCTTGATGTCGGCGGGCATATCGCCGGTGGCGGGGTCGATGGGAAGCTGACCCGAGCAGAAAAGAAGATTTCCGGTCTTCACAGCCTGGCTGTAGGGACCGATGGCCGCAGGTGCGGCCGGAGTGGATACAGGTTGTTTCATGATATGATGTTTTATGGAACCTGAGCCCCGGACACGGCTGTTTTCACAATCCGGGGCATACGGCGCCGGTGAATACTTTTCTTTTCAATGACAAAGTTAGTTATTTTTTTTCATACTTTCCGCGATATCCACCTCCGCTCCCTCGATTTTTGTGCGCCGGAAAACTATCCAGGCAATGAGGGCGGCCACAAGCAGTGCGACGTCGAAGCTGTAATACACCCCGAGATTGTGCCATTCGAGCACATCGGCGAAAAGCAGCAGCACCGGGACACCCGTGATCATGTAGCTGACCACGCTGATCCAGAGGAGCGGTTTCACCTGCGATGTGCCGCGGATGGCATTGCACAGCGTCAGCTGAAAGGCGTCGAGATACTGGTAAAGCACCAGAGGCCAGAGCAGAACGGCGGCAGCTGAAATCACATCGGGACTTTCGGAGAAAAGCGCAAGCAGATGCCGACCGCCGGCCAGGAAGATAAGAGAGGCCACGGTGGCGAGCACCAGATTGATGTGCAGCCCGGCACGCGCGCATCGGCCGGCTCCGGCCTCGTCGAGGACTCCGGCATAGTTGGCCACACGCACCGACACCGCAACCCCGAAACTCTGATAAATCATGAAGCCGAGCTGACCGATGGTGTTTGTCACCTGATAGGAAGCGAGCTGCACGGCCCCGTACCAGCCGCACACCACCGCGCCGAACGACCACAGCGAGCACTCCACGCCGTTCTGTATCATCACCGGATAGGAAGTGTTCCACACCCGCATCCGGACCGCTCCGAGTCGCCCGGGACTGGAGAAACCTACACGGAACGGGCGATAGCGGCGCGTACAGGACACGATCACAGCCATTCCCGCCAGTCCGGTGACCCTCGCCACCACAGTGGCGATACCGGCTCCGGCAAGTCCCAGTTCCGGCATACCGCATTCTCCATATATAAGCAACCAGTTCAACACTATGTTGACAGCCACCGACAGCAGTATCATCCACATCGGCGACGCCGTGTCGGTGACTCCGTTGGCCCACTGCTGGAGCGCGTTGAAGAGCGACATCGGCACCAGAGTGAACAGCAGGATCAGATAATACTCCCTGATCAGCGGCATGATTTCCTCCGGCTGGCTGAAATGGTCAAGAAAGAAATAGAGCGCGCCCATGACGACTGTGAATATGGCGCCCGCGATGAGATTGATCTGAAGTCCTCCCCTCGCGGTACGTCCCACCTCGGCGAGACTGCCCCGTCCGAACAGCGCTCCGACAAGAGGAGTCAGGCCGGCGGCAAGACCCATAAGCATCACAAGAGGAATAAGAAACACGGAATTGACGAACGCCGCGGCAGCGAGTTCGTTAACGCCATACAGTCCCACCATCATGGTATCGGCGAAACTGACACAAATCACTCCCACCTGAGTGAGCAGCACCGGCGCCCCAAGACGCACCAGCGCCTTGTACTCACCGCTGTATTTCCTGAAAAAACCCGCTGCGGGGCACATGCCTGCAATAGCCATAGAACCTATATCATCATTACAAATCCCCCTGTTCCATTACTTGGAACGGAATAAGGACGTTTTTTATTTGAAGTTTCCAAAATGGAACAGACACAGAGCGCCATAATGACCAATTGATGGCCATTATGGCGCTTTTTATATATACTACACCCATGCCAAAACAATTTAGGCCGATTTTTTGTAGGTGTAATTAGGAAACAGAATAAAAACAACAGACTATCCATATTGATATGAACAGGAAATGTCTAATTTCAGGAGCGGCACTGCTCTGCGCGGCTGTCTGGCAGCCGTCGGCGCTGGCGCAGGGAAGCGTGAGCCTCGACTCATGCCGGCGGATGGCCCTCTCCAACAACAAGACGATCCGCATGGCGGAAGAGACGATAAGCGGGGCCGGTTATGACCGGAAAGCTGCAAAAGCCGCCTATCTTCCCGGCATTGACTTCACTGCCGCATACGCCTACAACCAGCATGGCATCTCACTTCTGTCCGAGGATGCCATGCTCCCGACCAAATCGTTCAATCCGGGCACCGGATCGTTCGAATGGAACATACTCACCGATCCTCTCGGCAATCCTGTAAAGAATCCCGACGGGGGCGGATACATTCCGACCGAGGTGGCTGTGATTCCGAAAGAGGCGCTCAGTTTCGATACCCACAACGTGTTCGGCGCGGCCGTGACACTGACACAGCCCGTCTTCATGGGCGGCGAGATAAAGGCGCTCAACGACATCGCCAGATACGCCGAGAAAGCTGCCGTGGCCGCACGCAACACCGTCGTGCAGAATGTGATCTACACTGTCGACGAGGCCTACTGGCTGGTGGTGTCGCTCAAATCCAAGCAACTGCTCGCGGCGAGTTTCGTGAACCTCGTCGACACGCTGCATTACGATGTGGAGGCAATGCTCGACGCCGGAGTGGCCACCCGCAGCGACCTGCTCACCGTGGATGTGAAACTCAACGAGGCGAAGATCATGCTCACCAAAGTCGAGAACGGCCTTACTCTCTCACGGATGGCGCTGGCACAGATCTGCGGACAGCCGGTGAGTGCCGCCATGACACTCGCCGACGAGGATTCCGGCATATCGGGCAGCACCGGAGCCCCGGCCTACACCTACAACATGCAGGACGTGCTGGCGAGGCGCCAGGACCTCGAGGCGGTGCGCCAGGGCGTGAACGTGCTTGAGAGCCGCGAGCGGATGGCCATGGGCACGATGCTACCCAAAGTGGGCATCGTCGGATCATATTCATTCTCCACGCCTAATCTGATCGACGGATTCAGCAAACGCGTCAGGGGCGGCTTCAGCGTGGGGGCAGGCGTCACCATCCCCATCTGGCACTGGGGAGGCAAGTACAACCATTACCGCGCCGCCAAAACCGCCACCAACGCACAGCGTCTGCTGCTCGAAGACCTCGAGGAGAAAGTGGAACTTCAGGTGGAGCAGGCCAAATTCAAATTCCAGGAAGCATTCAAGACCCTCGACATGGCCCGCTCCAACATGAAAAGCGCCGAAGAGAACCTGCGCAACGCCGAGATCGGCTTCCACGAAGGAGTGCTCACCGCCAACGATGTGATCCTCGCCCAGACAGGCTGGCTGCAGGCAAACTCCGAGCGCATCGACGCCGAAATCGGGGTGCGCCTCTGCGAGGTCTACCTCTCCAAGGTGCTCGGCACGCTGGGTTACGAACGCACGGCTGACTCCGCACAGACATCAACCCGATAAAACAGAACCGCAAGACAAAATAGAAACACCGGCAGCACACACCCTGCCATGACACGACAAAGACACAAGTTGAACAATAGAAGCTTCATTCATTATGGCTGAGAACAATATACCGCAGAAGGGAGAGGCCGGCAATGAGAACCTGCCCGCAGAAAACCCGGATCTCCAGAACAAGATCGACACCTACGCAGCAGTAGGATTCCAGGATCCGCATGAAGTCACCCGCAAGGACAAGACATTGATTTCCACAATAGTCATCATCATCATGGTGGTACTCGCGCTCGCACTGGTGGGCTTCCTCTCGATCAAGCAGGGGCCCGAGACGGTCCAGGGGCAGGGAGAGGCCACGGAGATACGCGTCAGCGGCAAGCTGCCGGGCCGCGTAGCTGCAATCTATGTGGAAGAGGGACAGAAGGTGAAGGCCGGCGACACGCTTGTCCATATCACCTCGCAGTTTGCCGACGCACAGCTGGACGAGGCCCGCGCCATGGAGGAAGTGGCACGCGCCACCAACCGCAAGGTCGACGCCGGCACGCGCCCGCAGGTAGTGAACGCCGCCCGCGAGATATGGATGCAGGCCCGCGCCGCCTCCGACATCGCCGAAAAAACCTGGCGCCGCATGGAGGCTCTCTATGGCAAGGGCGTGGTCAGCGCACAGAAGCGAGACGAGGCGAAGGCCGCCTACGACGCGGCCAAGGCCGGCGAGCAGGCCGCCAGGAGCAGCTATGAGCTCGCACAGGCCGGCGCACAGTCGGAGGACCGCAATGCCGCGGCCGCGATGGTCAACGTAGCCAAGAGCAGCGTGAAAAAAGTGGATGCCATCCTCGAGGATCAATATCTCACCGCCCCCTTCGACGGCGAGATTGTAGTGATCTATCCCAATGTCAGCGAACTGATCGCCACCGGCGCGCCGGTGGTGACCCTCCAGAAGGATGACCACTGGGCGGTGTTCAACGTCCGTGAATTCCTGCTGAAGGACATCAGGGAAGGCTCGGTGATCCGGGTCAGGATTCCGGCCCTCGACGTCGAAACCGACATGAAGGTGTTCTATATCAAGGATCTCGGCACATACGCCAACTGGCAGGCCACCAAGGCCACAGGCGACTACGACGCGCGGACTTTCCAGATCAAGGCGCGTCCCGAGAAACCGATCGAGAATTTCCGCCCCGGCATGTCGGTGATCTATCTCGGAGTAAAGGAAAAATAGAAAATCAGGCAACGCGATGAGCGACAAGGATCATAATACAGTCGTGACGGCGCCGGAGCGGACTCCGGAACGAAGCGGGAGCACACCCATCGGGGAGCGCGGAGTGAAGGCCATCTTCCTCCGGTCGCTCGTCCAGATAGTGCGCCGGCCGATAACGTGGGCCGGATTCATCGGGCTTCCGCTCTTCATCTTCCTCTTTTTCGCATCGTTCCTCGACAAGGGGCTCCCCACGCGCATACCGGCCGGCATCGTTGACAAGGACGGCACCAGCCTCTCGCGCGAGATCACCCAGACGCTGGGGGGAATGCAGATGGTCGATATCCATGTCACGCCCGACTCCTACACCGAGGCGCGCCACGCCGTGCAGCGCGGCGAAATCTACGGATTCTTCCTTATCCCGGAGAACTTCCAGGCCAATCTCATGGCCGGACGCAAGCCGGAGATCACCTTTTATACCAACGCCGTATACTTCGTGCCGGCATCGCTGCTTTTCAAGACATTCAAGTCCACGGCGGTCTACACCAAGGCCGGCGTGGCGATGAACATAGTGCAGATGGCCGGACAGAACGCCGAAGAGGCGGCCCCGCTCATGCAGCCCGTCAACATCTCGGCGCGCGGAATCGGAAACCCGACGCTAAACTACGCCATCTATCTCTGCAACTCATTCCTGCCGGCCGCCCTGCAGCTGATGATAATGCTGATGACAGTGTTCACGCTCGGCCAGGAAATCAAGTACCACACCTCCACGCGACTTCTGCGCATGGCCGACGGCTCCATCGTCAAGGCGCTGTTCGCCAAACTCCTGCCGCAGACGCTGATCTGGATGGCTTTAGCCACTTTCCTCACCGTATGGCTCTATAAGTTCAACCACTTCCCGATGCATGCCGGATGGGGGTGGCTGCTACTCTCGGAGTATATGTTCGTGCTCGCCTCCCAGGGATTCGCGCTCTTCGTGTTCGGACTGCTGCCGAACCTGCGGCTGTCGCTCTCGGTGTGCGCCCTGCTCGGCATCCTCTCCTTCTCGATCGCCGCGTTCTCATTCCCCGAAGAGTCGATGTACCCCGCCGTGGCCATCTTCAGCTGGCTCATGCCCGTGCGCTACAACTTCCTCATCTACATCAGCCAGGTGCTCAACGGCGATCCGCTGTACTATTCCCGCGTGTGGTACGCGGCCTACATCGTCTACATGATTCTTCCCTTCACCATGCTCTGGCGCATGAAGAAGGAGATGCTCAAACCGGTCTACGTTCCTTAGGCCTAAATCACATTCGCCATGTGGAAGAGATTCAAACATTCCCTCAAAGGGATCTACATAGTGTACTGCCGCGAGTTAAAGCTCATAATCAGCGACATGGGACTCCTGCTGTTCCTCTGCTTCCTGCCAGTGGTCTATCCGCTGGTCTATTCGCTCATCTATAATCCGGAACTGGTGAAGGATGTGCCGATGGTGGTGGTCGACAACGACCGCACGCCGCTCTCGCGGGAACTCGCGCGCAAGATCGACGCCTGCGACCAGGCATGGGTGCGCGGCTATGCCTCCGATCTGAACGAGGCGCGCCGGGCGATGGCCGGACGCGACTGCTACGCCATCCTCGAGATTCCCGAGGGTTTCGAAAGGAGCGTCGGCAATAACGCCACCGCGCAGGCCGTTATGTATTGCGACATGGGACTCCTGCTCCGGTACCGGGGCTTCGTGGTGGCCGCCACCAACGTGATGATGGACATGGGAGCCGAGATCCTGACGCAGAAAATCGACGACACTGTGCCGCTTGTCGGCACGGTGGCCGACGGCGACCTGCTCCCCATCGCCAACATCAACATGGGCAATATCCAGGGAGGATTCGACACCTTCATCATGCCCGGCATCGTGGTGCTCATCCTCCAGCAGTGCATCATCCTCGTGATCGGCATGGCCGGCGGGGCGAAGAGGGAACGGCGCACCCTGGTGCGTTACGACGCCGACAACTACGAACCCTCCATATTCGGCACCATGTGCGCCCAGATGCTGGCCTACATCACCATCCTGATTCTTCCGGCGGTGTTCATGATCCACTATGTGCCGCTCATCTTCTCCTTCCCGATAGCGGGAAACATGTTTGAGGAGATGGCCTTCCTCCTCCCGATGGTGATAGCCTGCTTCGGCCTCGGATTCGCCTTCCAGGGATTGGTGACGGAGCGCGAGTCGGTGTTCGTATGCTGGGTGATAACCTCCGTGGTGTTCCTCTTCCTGTCGGGCATGATATGGCCGCGTTACGACATGGCTCCGGTGTGGAAGGCGCTGAGCGACATCTGCCCCTCGACATGGGGAGTGGAGGGATTCATCAAGATGAGCAGCAACGGGTCGAGCCTGGCTCAGGTGAGCCACGAGTACCTGATGCTCTGGATTCTCGCCGCCGCATGGTGGGCCGCAGGCTGGGTTGTGCAGCTCACGGCGGTGCGCCCGGCGATGCTCCGTCAGCAGGCACGCAACATCATCATCTTCAACCGTCTGATGCGGAGCGGCTACTTCGGCGGGAAGAAGATACAGAACGACAGAACCGACAACAGACAATGAGATCCGGAAGAAAAAATTTCACATTCGGCCAGCGCGCGGGTTACCGTGCGCTGCGCGCCGTTTTCTACCCCCTGTCGCTACTGCCGCTGCGCGCGCTCTACCTCATTTCCGACGGCCTGGCGCTGCTGGCCGGGAAAGTGCTCCGCTACCGCCGCCGTGTGGTCCGTGAGAACCTCAGGGCCTCCTTCCCCGAGATGACGGAAAAGGAGCGCCGCAAAATCGAGCATGATTTCTATAGCTTTTTAGGCGACTACATAGTGGAGACCGTGAAAATGATATCCATGAGCGAGAGCCAGATACGCCGGCGGGTCAGGATGGAGGGCCTGGAGCAGCCGTGCGGCGCGCTGCGGCGAGGCCGCGACGTCACGCTCCTTCTGGGACATTATTGCAACTGGGAATGGTTGTCGTCCATCCCGCTGCACATCCCCGGAAACTCCGTCGGAGCCCAGATCTACCATCCGCTCAGCAACGCCGCCTTCGACCGGCTCTTCATGGACATCCGGACACGGTTCGGCTCGGAAAACATCGCCATGGACGACACACTCCGCCGCCTCGTGGAATGGAAACGCGCCGGCATACCGAGCATAACAGGCTATATCGCCGACCAGGCTCCCCACCTCGACCTCCATCTCTTCACCGACTTCTTCAACCGCGACACCCCCGTGCTCACCGGACCCGAGCGAATCGCGAGATTCCTCGACTCTGAAGTATATTTCATCCATATCTCCCGCCCGAAGAGGGGCTATTACACACTGCGCTTCATCCGCGTGACCGACTCCCCGAAAAATGAACCTCTGTTCGAAATCACCCGAGCGTACTTCCGTATGCTTGAAGATAACATCCGGGAGGCTCCACAGTACTGGCTATGGAGCCACCGCCGCTGGAAAGTGACCCGCGAAATGTTCAACACCTACTGGGGGCCCAAAGCTCCCGCCATGCTCTCACACCTCTAACCCTGCGGCCCATATCGAATATTTATCCGCCCAAAATTCAAAGTCCTGCCACTCCCCTCTCTCTTCAGATGTTTTATAGCACATTTTGTTAGATTTTGCGCTTTTTTGTCCGATTTCGCATTCTTTATTCCGACATTTTTATTTATTTTGTGAGCGATTTCTCTTTCCCCGAATTACTAATTTAACCAATATTCCGCTATGAAGAAATTCTTATCTTTATTGCTTGCCTCGGCATGCATCGTGCTCATAGCAGTAGCCAAGGACTTCGTGATACAACTGAAGTCGGGCGAAGAAGCACGCATTCCCGTGGAAAACATCAAGGACATCAGGTTCGACGGGACGACGGACCATGTACAGCTGCCAGAGGACCCTTACCCTACATCGACGGACTTCACCCGCAAGGTCCTTCTCACACAACACACCGGCACAAACTGCGGCTATTGCCCGAAGATGGTGATGGCCCTGCGCACAGTCGCGGCTGATGACAACTACAAGGATGCGTTCACCCTCGCCGCCTTACATTCCTACGATAACGACCCGATGGGCACCGACCTGATCCGCGAGGTGTCGAAACCCTACACGGGAGCAGGATATCCATTCACCAACATCAACTGGAAGAACGACGGCGTAGGCGCTCTCCGCAACTACAACCTGATGGCTGACAAACTGAAACAGCTGATCGACGGCGAGATGACGGCCACGGTTCCCTCCGGCATCGCCTCCCTGGCGACAATCAACGAAAACACCATCGACCTCACCATCGCGATGAAAGCCGGCGAGAACGGCCGCTACCGCGTGGGAGCCATGCTGATCGAGGACGGCATCAAGGCCGATCAGGAAAACTATGAAAGCGAAACCCTCGGCAACGTGGACTTCTCAACCCACGACAATGTGGTCCGCACGCTCGTGGGCCGCGACACCGACGGCGGCTTCACAGGCGTCAACCTCGGCGCCGTGCAGAAAGGCTCCGTAGCGTTCACAACTCAGACCATCTCGATCAAGAACGCATGGAAGATGGCCAACAGCCGTCTGCTGATATACGTGGCCGAGAAAGTGGGAGACAGATATGTATGCGTCAACTCAGCATACGCGCCCGTGGACGGCGAGCTTCCCTTCAGATATGACTCCGGCAAGCCGGGCACCGACGCTTTCGTGCAGCTCGAGAGCAATTATGTTGAGGCCGAGCCCAAAGGCGCCTGGTATTCCGTGGCATACACCATGGCCGACGGTGCCGACGGTGCACCCGAGGTATCCACCGAATGCGACTGGATCGAGGAGCTCTCCCTGAGAAACGGCGAGATCCATTTCCACACCGCAGCCAACGAGACCGCAGGCACACGCAGCGGCCGCATCATCGTGGCATACGGCGACGCCCGCCCGATCGCAGTGACTGTCCGGCAGAAATCGATATACGACGACGAGGACGCGCTCTTCAGGATCTCCGTCGACATCCTCACCCCCTACAAAGCCATGGTACGGATCGAGCCGAACGGATACACCGGCAACTATCTCTTCTTCGTGGCCAAGTGCGAGACTGTCGACAAATATCTCAACGCCGGCAACCTCGAGGGCTGGATCGAGGGAGACCTCGACTATCTTCAGGGTCTCGCCGAATACTACGAGACCACACTCGAGGATTTCCTTCCCCAATATCCCCAGGCATACGCCATGAACGGCGCCAACACCACCATGACGTACTCCAAACTCACCAACGACACCGATTATTACATCTACTGCTACGGACTCTCCCTGCAGGGCGAGGTGACCACCGAGTTCTTCAAGAAGAAATTCACCACCACACCGGTCAACAAGGTGGACCTCTCGCTGACGCTCGAGGCATCGGACGTCACACAGACCTCAGCCGACCTCAAGGTAATTCCCTCGGACAACGAGATCTCCTATTTCTGGACATACGTATCGGAAATGGACTGGACCAAGTACGACCTCAACTTCATCATGGACAACATGGTGCAGAACGTGCTTGACGCCGTCGCACTCGGCACCGACATCAACACCATCATCCACCGCGGACCCTCCGGCGAAAAGGTGACCGGCCTGTGGAAAGGCACACGCTATCATCTTGTGGGCTGGGGAATGGACGAGATGGGCACCCCGACCACCAGCCCGATGGAATTCGGAACATTCACCACCATCCCCGAGGATGTGACCTCCGACTGCACGTTCGCCGTCGATTTCCCGGTGATCAAGGACAACGACATGCAGATCCACATCAAGCCCTCCGACAACAGCGAGCGCTACTACGCCGCGTTCGTCGAGGAATCGAAATGCGAGGGCTACGACAAGTACCAGATGGCACAGCGGCTCATCAACATGGAGGACAGCCGTCTGCAGCAGGGATTCTACGGCGAGGGCATTACCTGGGCCAATGCTCCCTGGATGCTTTCCGGCGAGGTGACCAAGTGGGGCAGAGACGATCTTTTCTGGACATTCTCGCCCAACCGCAAATACAACATCTACGTGTTCGGAATCGACGCCAACGGCAAGCGCACCACCGACGTGTACTACGAGCAGCGCTCCACTCTCCCCGCTCCCGAGAGCGACATGACAGTGGAAATGGTTCCGCAGGAAACCACCTACAACAAGTTCACCGTGACCTTCAAGCCTTCCAGGGACGACGAGTACTATATCCCGCTGCTCGTTTCCAAGGAGGAGATGCAGTACGTCACCAATCCCGACGGTACTCTTGACGAACAGACCATCTGCGAGGAGATCGAACATTACTACGACAACACTCCCAACTACTACACCCTGAAGGGAGAGATCACCCGCTCCTTCAACGTTGTTTCCGAAACCGAATACACTCTGCTCGTCTGCGGATGGTCAGGCGGCAACACCACCCACTTCTTCACCCTTGACTTCACCACTCCGGCCATTCCGTTCGGAGAGTCCAAGGCCGACGTTAAGACCAGCTGGGAACTCTTCGACGGCTCCGAACTGGCGGAACTCGACTGGGACCGCTGGAAGGATTACACCGACATGGTGGTGTTCCGCGCGAAATTCGAGCCCAACGCCGAAGCCGCATACTACACCGGCGGACTCTGGATGCCCGAAGGCACCTACGATGACCTCGGCGGCGACGACTATCTGCTCCATCTCATCCAGCTCGACGGCCTCAACATCACCAACAGTCCCGAAGGTCTGTACCGCACCCTCACATACGGCGTGACATACTCCTTCTCCTACATAGCCAAGGACAAGGATGGCAAGCTCGGACCCTGGCACTACGAGGAGTTCACTCCCAGAAAGGGAGAGAACATCACCCCGGCCTACGACTTCTGGACCAAGCCCTCGAATGCTCCCTGCTATGTGGGAGCGGTATCGCCCGACGGAAAGTTGAAGCTGATAAGCGCCCCCTCCTTCGGAAAGAAGAGCGCGGCGACCGACACCGGCCGTCTCGCCCCCTCGGAGGAAACCGGGAAAACGACAGCCGACGATTCCCTCGGCCGCAACTAACCCATCATCCATCACAATCAAAAGAACAGAAAAGATGAAAAAGACCATAGTGTTGATGGCGGCGGCCCTGCTCGCGGCAGGCGCCTCGGCCGACACAAAAAAGATGCTTGAGGTGAAGGAATACAACGGCACCTCCCATAAATACGACATCACGGAAGTGATCAACATCACCTTCGACGGCGACAGGATGGTGGTGAACCATGCCACCGACGGACTCCGCGAACATGACATCGAGGCAATCGAGGTGATGCGCTTCGCCACCGTCTCAGGACTCTATGAGTTCGAGCTGGACGAGGGGCTCGAGGTAACCGTCAGCGACGGCATTCTCCGGGCCACATATCCGGAGAATACCCTGACACTCCGCATCTTCGACCTCAACGGCCGCGCCGTTACAACCGTTTCGGCCGAAGCCGAGCTTTCCTATAACCTCACCGACCTCGCTCAGGGCACCTACATACTGATGGTGAACGAGAAGGCCATCAAATTCATCCGTTAACGACATCCCATCATGAAAAAAACAGCAATGTTAGCTCTGGCGCTGATGCCGCTCGGCGCCGCCGCCCAGTCGCTCACAGTGACCCTGCAGTCGGGAGAAACTGTCAGGTATCCCATCGAAGAAGTGGTCGGCCTCTCGTTCGACGAGTCGCAGCTCCCCCCGGAGCCTCCGCAAAACTATGTGGCCCTCACCGAGTTTACCGACCCCATGGTGCTGGCCGAGGTATCGAAGGGCGATACCGACAAGGACGGACGCCTCTCGGAGGCTGAAATCGAGGCGCTCAGCGTGCTCGATCTCTCCAACAAGCAGGTGAAATCGCTCGCCGGAATCAAGCATCTCACCGCCCTCAAAAAGCTGCTGATGCAGGGATGCTCCGGACTTGAAGAGATCGACCTCTCCAACTGCTGCCCCGACCTGGAGGAGCTTCAGACAGGATTCTTCAGCAGCCTGAAGACTCTCCGACTCGGCGAAAAGAAGGCCCTGCGTCAGCTCTATACGATGCATAACGGTCTGGAAACCCTGGAATTCACCGCCCTCCCCGCCCTCGAGGAAATGACCATCGCCGGAAACAACCTTGTCACCTTCACTCTCAGGGACTGCAAGAACCTGCGCCGGTTCACGGCCGGAGGCGACAAGCTGAAGTCATTCGACCTCTCGGGCTGCGACAACCTCAGTGTTCTCTCCATCTCGGGTTCCACAGACTTCGAGGTGCCCGACTTCTCGGCATTCCCTGCCCTCAGGGAACTCACCATGTCAGGAACAGCCATCAGGGAGTTCACCACCGAGACCAACCGCCAGCTCGTGTCGCTCGACCTTGGCTCCAGCCCGTCGCTCCGCAAAGTGGACGTCAGCAAGAGCGTGAAGCTCAACTCACTTTCACTCAACTTCTGCTATGACCTCTACAAGGTGACCATGTACGAGGGCCAGGTGATCAACAGTCTCAACGGAGTTTCCAATGAAATGATCACACGCGTGCCCCGCGAGTATCCGGAGGATGTGGCCGCAGAAATCGCCGATCCGGCATTCCGTCAGATCATGATCGAAACCGCCGACACCGACAAGGACGGCAAAATCTCCATAGAGGAAGCCAACGCCGTGACCTCACTCAGCCTCGCGGGCAAAGGTCTCAGGAGCGCCGACATCTTCTACTTCGAGAACATCACAGACCTCGACCTCTCCGGCAACGAACTGACCGAGATCGACCTCTCCATGCAGATGGGCCTCAGGAACCTCAACCTCAGCGGCAACAAGCTTACCAGGCTCGATGTGAAGCGCCAGACCGCGCTCGAGACCCTCGATGCCTCCGGCAACGCTCTCGAAGAGGTCTCCGACATGGCCTCGAAGAAAATCGTCTCCATCGACCTGTCCGACAACAGGCTCACCAGAGCGAGATTCTACTTCCTCGACAATCTTGTGAAGCTCGACCTCTCGAACAACGAGATCGCGACGGCCGAAATCCGCGAGAACAGCAAGCTTGCCGACATGGACGTGTCGCACAACAAGATTTCCGAGATCACGATGTGGTCGCTCAAGGGACTGGTGAACGTCAAGTTCAACGACAACCCGTTCATCCAGCTCGACGAGGCCGGCAAATGGACGTTGCTCGAGACAATCGACTGCTCCAACACATCCATCTCCAGACTCGACCTGAGCGGCAACACGGCGCTCCGCAAGTGCGTAGCCACCGGATGCCCCTCGCTGGCCACCATCCATATCCCCGCCGACAGCACGGCCGAGGTGATCAAGGATGACGCCACAGCGCTTGTCAAAGGCGCGCCCGCCGAGTGAAACCACGCATAACCCCTCATACAAGCCCCGGCCCCTCAGAAGGCCGGGGCTTCTTTTCCCTGTCTGCGCAATGACGGCCTATTTGTATAATCGGGGAAGTTTGATTAAATTTGCGTCATGAAAGATTTGTTCTTTTTTCTCAAAAGATATGCCGGACCGTACGCCGGAAATATCTTTCTCAGCGTGCTCTTCAATTTCCTGACGGCATTCTTCACTCTCTTCTCTTTCGCATTCATCATTCCGATCCTGCAGATGCTATTCGGACTCGGAACCGCGGAATATTCATTCATGCCCTGGGACTCGGCAAGTCTCAAGGAGACGGTGGTCAACAATTTCTACTGGTACGTATCGGAGATGGTGCGCGCCGACGGTGCGTCGTTCACTCTCGCCATGCTCTGCGTCACGCTGGTGGTGATGACCCTGCTCAAGGTGTCCGCCGGATATCTGTCGGAATTCTTCACCATCCCGATGCAGAACGGTGTGATGCGCGACATACGCCGCGAAATGTACGACAAGATCGTGACTCTTCCCATCGGATTCTTCACCAACGAGCGCAAGGGCGACATCATGGCCCGCATGTCGGGCGACGTGCAGGAAGTGCAGACCTCCGTGATGGCGAGCCTCTTCTCCATCATCAAGTATCCGATCATGATTGTGGCCTGCCTGGGGATGATGCTGGTGATAAGCTGGCAGCTCACCCTCTTCGTGTTCGTGATGCTCCCTCTGTTCGGGTTCATAATGGGATCCGTGGGAAAGAAGCTTAAGGAGAAGTCGATGAAGGCGCAGAACAAGTGGGGCGACATACTCTCCAACGTCGAGGAGACCATCGGCGGACTGCGGGTGGTCAAGGCGTTCAACGCCGAGAAGATGATGGAGCGCCGGTTCGGCGCCCAGACCGAGGACCTGTACCGCATCAACAACTCCGTGCTGCGGCGCACCACCATGGCCCACCCCATGAGCGAGTTTCTCGGCACCACAGCCGTGGCGGTGATCCTCTGGTTCGGAGGCTCCCTCATACTCACCGACAGATCGAGCATCGACGCCGCGTCGTTCATCTACTATATGGTGATGTTCTACAGCATCATCAATCCCGCCAAGGAGATTTCCAAGGTAAGCTATCTCATCCGCAAGGGTATGGCGGCCAAGGAGCGTATCGACAAGATCCTCGGAGCGGATAACCCCATCCACGATCCCGAACGGCCCGTACCGCTGCCGGCGGGAATAGAAAAGTCGGAGGTGGCGTTCCGCGACGTCACGTTCTCCTACGACGGGGAGCGCGACGTGCTGCGCGACATCAACCTGACGGTGCGCCCCGGCGAGACAGTGGCGATTGTCGGGCAGTCGGGAAGCGGAAAGTCGACTCTGGTAGACCTCATCCCGCGTTTCTGGGATGTGGAGAAAGGAAGCATCACGGTCGACGGCATTGATGTGAAGGATCTTCGCGTCAAAGAACTCCGGGCGCTGATGGGCAATGTCAGCCAGGAGGCCATACTTTTCAACGATACCATTTTCAACAACATTGCCTTCGGCTCGGCCGACGCCACCCCGGAGCGCGTGGAGGAGGCCGCCCGCGTGGCCAACGCCCACGACTTCATCATGGACACCCCCGGGGGCTACGACACCGTGATCGGCGACCGCGGCTGCCGTCTTTCGGGAGGCCAGCGCCAGCGCATCAGCATTGCCCGCGCCATCCTCAAGGACCCCGCGATTCTGATTCTTGACGAGGCCACCTCGGCTCTCGACACCGAAAGCGAGCGTCTCGTGCAGGAGGCTCTGGAGAAACTCATGCGGGGACGCACCACCATAGTCATCGCACACCGGCTCTCCACCATCACCAACGCCGACCGCATCTGCGTCCTCAAGGAGGGGGCTATAGTTGAGGAAGGCACCCACGACCAGCTCATAGCACGGGGAGGACTCTACAGGCACCTCGTCGACATGCAGCAGGTTTAGAAATCATTTGATCACACATCCGCAATCCGATTATTATGAAAAATATAGCGATTTTCACATCAGGCAACGGCGCCAAGGGCGCGGAACTCGTCAGAATCTTCAACAGCGGCGAACGCTTCCGCGTGGTGCTTGCCGTGAGCGACAGCGTGGAGACGCCTCCTGCCGCGGAGTACGCGCAAAGCGGCGTGGAATGCGTCATCCGCCACGAAGGTATCCGCGAGGAAGGCTCCGCGGAGATTCTCGATATATTGAGAAACCACAAGGTCGACATCATCCTCCTCGACGGTCTCTCCGGCGCACTCCCGGAGAGTCTGGCCGCCGCTTACCCTGATGCCGTCCTCAGTCTTGACGGATGCGGCGCGATGGCCGCGGCCCGCATGGTGATGGATCGGTTCCCTGAAGATGACAGGTACGCCGCCGAACGGAGATGGGCCGACACGCTCGGCCTGAAGTTCGACCCGTCGGCCGTCACTCCTCCTCCCGTTCCCCACCCTTCTCCCGAGCCCCCGGCCTTCCCGACGGACGAAACGCCGAAGCCCCCGGCAACCGCACGGCCTGTGCGGCAGCCCGTGCGCCCTGCTCCGGCTCCTTACGAAAAGCGGGAACCCATGCCCCCTACATATATGCTCTGGGCCATACTCTCGACTCTATGCTGCTGTTTACCGGCCGGGATCGTGGCTCTCTTCTTCAGCATGTCGGTCAGTTCCAGATATTATGCGGGCGACATAGAGCGGGCCCGGCGCAACTCACGCATGACCGAAATCTGGATCATCGCGTCGGTGGTGCTCGGACTTATCGGAGGAGCCCTTTATTTCCCTCTCATGCTGATACTCTGATCCGATGGAGCGTGGAGACGGAAGGAGGCGGCCCGGAAAACACGTCAGGATATTGCTGTGGGCCGGCGGTCTTGTCGCCGTGGCCGTCGCGTTCGCGCTTTATTTCACGTTCGACCCCGGAAGAGAGATATTGGCACCAAAGTGCCCGCTGCTGATGGCCACCGGTCTGAAATGTCCCGGTTGCGGCAGCCAGCGGATGCTTCATGCCCTTCTTCACGGCGACATTGCCTCCGCATGGAGATTCAATGCCCTGTTGTTCCTTCTTGTGCCATTCCTGATTGCGCTCGGCGTGGCGTCGGCAGGACGGAAGAGATGGCCGGCATTCTACCGCCGCATCAACTCCATTCCCGTGATTGTGGCGGTAACGGCGGTCATAATCGGATGGTTTGTATTAAGGAATTTCATTCTGCCGGATTTATAAGAGACTGCCGGATTATTTATCTCGAATTTATGAACGTAAGCCCCGAAACTCCCGTATTCATCATAGGCTACATGGCCTGCGGCAAGACCACATTCGGCCGCGCGCTCGCCCGCGCCATGGACAGGGAATTCATCGACCTCGATTTCTACATCGAGCAGCGGTTCCGGCTCAGTATCCGCGACATTTTCTCCAGAAAGGGGGAGGATGAATTCCGCCGGATGGAAGCGGCCATGCTCCGCGAGGCGGGTGAATTCAGCAATGTGGTGGTGGCTTGCGGAGGTGGCACTCCCTGCCACGCCTCCAACATGGACTATATGCTTGGCCGCGGGCTGACGGTCTGGCTTCAGGCGTCGGAGGAGCGGACGGTCGCCCGTCTGACAGCCAACAACGCGCGGCGCCCGCTGATGGCCGGTAAAAGCGAGGACGAGATCCGCGCCGCAGTGCGCGAAGGACTCGCCGCGCGCCTTCCCCACTACGAACGCGCCCACATCATCTTCTCCGGCGAAGAACTCGAAGACCGCCGCCAGATCTCCCGCACCGTCTCCGCTTTCCTCTCCCTTCCCTGAGAGCCTCCACCCAGTCCTTCAATTAATCCTCCGGTTGTCGCGGCATGTCTTATCATGGCTGCGACCCACTTCCCCCCCACTTTTCTCCGGCCCCGAACTCTACATCGAAATAGTCACCGAAGATGGCACTCCCCGCATCGGTGACATCCCCGTAGAGTGAGGTGGCCGGAGCCTCTCTCCGCCGCCAATCCGACAGAGTCGATATATGTTCGCCTCTGAAAAATCCGTATTTTCCAAAGCATATTCCCGAAATACGGAGTTACCCATCAAATTGCCATATTGTTGATAAAATCGAGACAATATAAACAAACTATCTGTTTTTAACATTAATTAACATTAACATATTGTATATTTTACATTCTTTTATTAACTTTGGCATTATTTAAAAATTACAATCAAGTTTGAATTTATTTTTGTGGGTCTATGTCATAGCCCACGATGTATATAGAGAGGCAGCTGTCCTCTTCTCTGCGCGAAGCCGCCGGCGCACAAATAAGGTGGCAAAATCCAATAAATCCATGTTAAAGAAACAGACAGTACATCTTAAAACACATCAACCTCTCTTCTGAAAAAATTCACAGATTATCAATAAAAACACAAGTATATGAACAACAAAATGTCTATCAGGGAGTTTGCTGAAGGCCTTCTTGACAAGAACCTGCCAGTTGAAGAGCAATCTGTAATCTGTTCTTCCGATGTCAATCTAATTGGCGGAGACAACGCCGGTTGCACCAATGAAGGTAGCGGCTGCGTGGGTACAAATGACAGAATGTAAGCACAGTCTGCTCGGTATCAACCAATGGAGGTTGCACCAACAAGGATCTGAACGATTTGAAAACCTGTCTTCCGGTCGGACCCAAACCCGACCCCACCTGACAAGAAGTGACGGAAATGAAATAAACCAATTTCCGTAATGACCGCCAAGTGTGCTGCCAAGCAGCGCATGCTTTGCAGCACACTCATATAAATATCAAGAATAATGAAACTTAGCATATATAATTCATATATCTCTCTTGGTGAAGGAATTTCTTTTGTCTATAACGCGTTTTCAAACAAGACTGTGATATTTCATCGGGAAATGCCTGACGATAGAAGTGACCTGCTTTCGCTTCCAACAGAATCCACGCTGTTTACAAACCTCGTCGATTCGGGATGCATAGTCGACGATTTCGAGGATGAGCTTCAGAAACTGAAAGACGCCATACTTGAAACAGACAAAAATGCCTCATCCTATACATTGATAGTAAATCCGACATTGAACTGCAATTTCAAATGCTGGTACTGCTATGAGAGCCATTTTTCAAATTCAATGATGTCCGATGAAACAATGGATGCTCTCATTACGTTCACAGGTAATCTCGTAAAAAGCGACAACGAATTGAAGAACTTCAATCTGTCGTTTTTCGGAGGAGAACCATTCATAGGGTATTCCAAAGTCGTAAAAAAACTATTGCCGCAAATCAGTGGGATCTGTCGTCAAAAGGATGTGCATTTTTCTACCCATTTCACAACCAACGGATACCTTATAGATGAAGACAAGGCCGAATTCCTCAAGGATTATGACTGTTCTTTTCAGATTACCCTCGACGGACACAGACAGCAACATGACAACACGAGGACACCCCAGAATGGGAAGGAAGTTACGATCAAATACTCAGGAACATAAGGCTATTGGTATCTAAAGGCATGCATGTGCTTGTGCGCATCAACTGTACAAGCGGTAATATTGACAGCATTCAAGGCATCCTCGAAGATTTCGATATGTTTCCTGAAAATTGCAAAAAACGGATAAGTTTCGATTTTCAGAGAGTATGGCAGGATTCCAACAATGATCCCGACGGGTTGCATGGAAGGGAGTTCAGCGACAAAATCTATATCATGTCGGAGCGTTTCATAAATAAAGGATTCGCCACTTCATCGGTGCTGTTTATGAAAGGCTTCAGAAATTCCTGCTATGCCGACAAGATCAACCAGATGACGGTGAACTATGACGGGGGCGTGTACAAATGTACGGCGCGGGACTTCAACGAAAAGAACAGACTCGGCCAGTTATGTGATGACGGAACCGTATTGTGGGACAAGATGCATCCCGGCAAAAGATATGAATCCAAATTCTCCGATCCCAGCTGTCACCGATGCAGAATCGCGCCATTATGTGGCGGAGGATGCTCACAGATGTCACTTGACAGACCTCATTCCGGAAGTTGTCCAATGGGTTATTCTGAATCGATAAAGGACGACATGGTGCTCTCCAGATTCAGATATATACATATCGACCTCCCAAGACACCTGAAAATCTGAACCTAAAATCAACGACCACATTTTATCACACAGCCTATGAAACTTAGATTGATACCGTTAATTGCATTTGCGATTCTTCTGATGGCGGAAGCCAGTGCGGGTGCAGCGACACAAATTGCGGACACGACCGCATCTAAGAAGAGCAAGAATGCCCAGGAGAATAAGGCGCAGGACCTGCAGGAGCTCGTAGTGGAGGGAGACCTCAGCTCGGCCAGTGTACGGGGAGCCACCTATATACCCACGACAAGACAGAAACGCGCGGCCCAGTCCGCCGGCGACCTGTTGCTGAGGATGGCGGTACCCCAGGTCAACGTCGACCCTCTGAGCTTGGCCATAACATCCGCCACCGGGAGCAGCCTTCAGCTGTTCATCGACCATATACCAGCCCGTCCCGAAGACCTCGCCGGACTCAAGACCACCGATGTGGTGAAGGTGGAATATCTCGAGCATCCCACGGATTCCCGTTTCATGGGGGCGGAATCGGTGATAAATTTCGTGATGAAGAAATATGAGTTCGGAGGATACACCAAACTCAGTGCCGGAGAGTATCTGCTTATCGGCTACCAGGGGGACGAGTCGCTGTATTCTAAATTCTCTTACAAGAGAATGACATACGACCTATACGCGGGGGTCACGAACTACAGGAAGTTTCACGGAGGCTCTTCACAAAGCGAGACATTCCGAATTACCGACGCGCAAGGATCCCTGACCACCATAACACGCAGGAGCGACCAGACACGCTACCGCTACTTCTCGGACCGCTGGCCGGTCACATTCCGCGCCACATATCAGGATGACAAGGTGACATTCATCACACATGCGGCATATACCCGGTATCTGATGCCGGTCAACATCTCAGAGGGAATCATCTATCCGGAATCCGGAGAAGGCTCTCCCGCGAAAATGGAATACGCCAGAAACGCTGACAGCAGATCGAACCTGCTGGACTACAACGTGAACCTCAACGCGGACCTGACGCGAGGGTTCTCGCTGAACGCATACGCCACCTTAGGCTATTCGAATATCTCCGCATCATCGCTCTACGGCAATTCAGAATCGCTGCGCATAGACAATTCCTATCGAGAAAACAACCTTAAAGGCATTGCGTTCCTGACTATTTCAAAAAATTTCTCTACCGGACACAGCATCGATCTTTTTACCACCTGGTCGGGATACTTCGACAGAGTCCGTTACGTGGCCGGAGACGTGACCGATTACGACAGGAACAGTCTCGAGGCCCAGATGTCATATTCATATTTCACACGTAAATGGAGGTTCAGCGCGACAGGAGGCGTGAGCCATGCAATCCATCTGACTAACGGTACAAGGAATACCAATACGTATCCCTACGCGAAACTCAACGCGACCTTTTCGGGAGACAGCCGCCATCTGGTCATGGCCCAGCTCCGGTATTCCCCGCAGAATCTACCTGCCAATGCGGAGAGTGCCTCGGTAATCCGGCAGAACGAGTACATTTATATCGGGGGCAACCCGTCGCTGCAGCGCGGGCATTTCTTCGACGCGTCCCTCATGTATTTCGGGACGCCCGCGAAATGGCTGCGCGTGACCGCTACACTCGCCACCGACCAGTGCCGGAACACGGCCATGCAGTATTACCTCCCGTACACCGGCCCTGACAACACTCCGGGACTCCTGCGGACATACGTCTCCGACGGTTACCAGCAGGCTTACAGGGCATCGGTAGACCTCACGGCCCTCCTATTCAGGAACAGCCTTATACTCAGGGCCGGCGGCGGATACTCATTCTGGATGAACACCGGAATGTCAAGGAAGGCGGAAAACGGTTATCACTCTTCTTTCTCGGCGATGTGGTATTCCGGCGACTTTTCGGTCGGTGTCGGCGGAACGACGCCGGCGAGATCGGTCGAGACGTTCGGCAAAGGAGTGGTAATCCACCGCAACGGGGGATACTGGCTGCAGGGAGCCTGGGGCAACGGCAAGGCTCAGGTCAGCCTCGCTCTGGGCAACATCACCTCGTGGGACTGGGAATATGAGCGGAGGCATTACTCCTCACCTTACTACGACTACAATTCCACTGTCTACAATGACAACGGCCACGCATGGCTGCGGATTTCGGCGACATTCACGATAGGCTACGGCAAAGAACTCAGGCGCGGAAATGAAGTCGGCTCCAAAGGTGAAGTGGACAAAGGCGCGCTCGAAGTGGACTGAGAATCAAACTATACCAGCCGTGAACAGAATAAAATCATATCAACAGTTGGAGCATTCGGACTGCGGAGCCACCTGTGTGAGAATCGTGGCCCGATACTTCGGAAAGGATATCGCCCCGGCATATCTGCGCAGTCTCTGCGATTCAAACAGACTGGGCGTGTCGGTAAAAGATGTGGCCGGCATGTTCAGTTCAATCCATTGCGACAATGTTGTGCTTAAAATAGGTCTTGACAAAGCAGACGAAATGCCGTTGCCGGCTGTGCTATACTGGGACGAATGCCACTTCGTGGTGCTGTATCGGGTCCGGAAAGGCCGGTATTACATTGTGGATCCGGCGCGTGGAAAAATGAAAGTCTCGGAAGAGCGGATGAGGGACCTCTGGCTTGATGATAGCGGCAAAGGTATCTGCATACTTGCCGAACCAACGGATTCGTTCAACGAGGATAAGTTCCCCCGGCCAGATACGCACCACAGGCTGAGCACTCTTGCGGCCAAGGCCTTTTCCGGCAATAGGTGCGCATTCTCAATGTCCATCATACTCACTGTACTCATGCTGTGTGCGGAGATAGCCGTTCCGTTCATGTTTCAGACCACTGTCGACAGAGGAATAGCCGATAAGGACATAGGTCTTATATGGATTCTTGTGGCGGGACAATTTGCTATTTTTATAGGTAATTTCGTGTCGGGGACGATCGTGGAGTTTATAATGACCAGGCTCGGCCTTGATATGAGCATAAATATGCTCAGTGAATATCTGACAAAACTCGTACGGCTTCCACTATCGTTCTTCGAACGCAAGACACCTTCTGACCTGATTAGAAAAACTGAAGACCAAAACCGTATAAAGAACTTTCTGGTCAGTTTCCCCGGCTCGATGTTTCTCACCTCGATAACGCTTCTGGTTTTCTCCGGACTTCTCATCTGGCTCAGCCCTCTGATATTTCTGCTTGTAGTGTTTTTCACCGGAATCGGAATGATATGGAATGTCTCGTTTCTCAGGAAACGCAGGGAGATTGACTATTCCTATTTTTCGGCATCTTCCGAGAATGCAAATAATCTTTATGAGCTCGTATACGGCATGCCGGAGATTCGCGCGAATAACGCACAGAATATACGGGTGGCGGTATGGGAAAAGGTACAACGGAAGATTAACCGGTTGTCTCTGGAAGGACTGCGTCTGAAAATAGTCATGGATGGAGGAGCTGACATTGTCAACCGCATCCGGGATGTGATGGTTCTCGGAATATGCGCCTCGCTCGTGGTAACCGGTGAAATGTCCATAGGTCTGATGATGACAATCAGCTATATCGAAGGACGGATCGCAGGACCCTTTACAAGTCTGGTAAATTCTTTCAAAACCGTCCAGGACGCATCGATGTCTATGGATCGGGTCGAAGAAATCATGCGGGAAGAGGAGGTATGCAATGAGAATTCCAAGCCTCCGGCTGATTGTTCCGTAGAGCTGAGGGATGTCTGGTTCAAATATGCGGGAAGTACGTCTCCATTTGTCCTCAAGGGTATTTCCACAGAAATCCCGCAGGGGAAGGTTACGGCTGTCGTCGGCGAGAGCGGAAGCGGAAAGTCGACACTTGCAAAGATTCTGCTCGGTCTGTATGAACCATTTGCCGGGAGTTTGATGCTCGGAGGCATAGACAGTGCCACAGCCGACATGGAGCAGTGGATGAAGCGTTGCGCGGTCGTGATGCAGGAAGGAATGGTCTACTCGGGAAGTATTATCTCGAATATAGCACTTTCAGATGAAAAACCTGACAAGGAACGCTGTCATCTCGCTTTGAAGACTGCATGCCTTGACGATTTTGTCAATTCTCTGCCTATGGGTCTTGATACCCGCTTAGGCAACACCGGCATAAGCCTGAGCGGCGGTCAGAAACAGAGACTGCTCATAGCGAGAGCCATATACCGGAATCCGGAGATGCTTGTCCTTGATGAAGCCACCTCATCTCTTGATGCGGCCACTGAAGCCAGAGTCATGGAGAATATTTATGATTTTTCCAAAGGAAAGACGGTTGTTGTGGTCGCGCACAGGCTGTCTACAATCAGGAACGCTGACAAAATCATATTTATAAAGGACGGCCAATGTTCAGAGTCGGGTTCCCATGATGAATTGATAGGCATGCGCTCCGATTACTACACACTCGTGGAGCACCAGCTATAGATTAATATGACAGAGTATACGAAATGTCCAAAAAGTTGACTTTTGCATACCGATTATCAACGCGTTATCAGGCAAATGTCCAATACGTAAATTTGCACGGTTACGCGCTTTGCCATATTTTTGCATTCGGAAACCTAATCAAAAAACATCAGATCATGATAACAAAAAAACTGCTTCAGGACTGCAGTTTTCGCACTGCTCCTGTTTTCCGTACAAACCGTAAGTTTTGCCGGCACCGGAGGCAACACACCCCCGCCCCCCGACAAAGATCTGCTTAAACCGATCGGCCCGGTAAAACCGTACCACAAGAATCGGCCTAAAGCTCCCGGCATCTATGATGTCTACGCATGGACTGAAGCCGGGACCCTCACGGTACAGTTCGTGCGCCCTGCGGGCACGTGCGAAATGACCGTCACCTCTGACTACGACCCAATCGGTCAGACATACACTTTCTCTTCAGAGATGTATTTTTCCACAACCGTTGACACCTCCGGCCCCGAACTCTACATCGAAATAGGCACCGAAGATGGCACCACCTACATTGGTGACATACCCGTAGAGTGAGGTGGCCGGAGCCTCTCTCCGCCGCGAATCCGACAAAGTTGGTGCAATGTATGTTCGCCTCTGAAAAATCCGGATTTTCCAAGCCTCATACCCGAAATACGGAGTTGCCCCTCTGTCTGCCATATTGTTTACCACAATTGACATTTAGTAATTAAAATACTTGTTTTAACAATAATTAACATTAATATATTTTGTATTTTAAATTATTTTGTTAATTTTGGCATAATTTCTCAACATTACAAGTGGGTTGATTCTACGACAAGAGGGAATGTCTCGGCTTGCGATATATCGATATATAGAGAGACAGCTGCTATTTCCTCTGCGCGAAACCGCCGACGCATAAACTGGCATAACTAAAAATTCTTTACACGAAACAGAAATAAATAATAACGACTCATCAACTTCTCTCCATGTGATATAAATAATAGATAACCTACAATCCAACAACATGAAACAACTAATTATCGCAGTACTTGCCATACTGACAATGGTGTCATGCACGGACGAGATACTCCCGGTTCAGAATGAACCACCCGAAACGAAACGTTCAACAAAGGACTATTCCATCTCCCCTGAAAAAGCATTGGCCAACCTCAATGAATTTCTGGAAGGAGACGAGGAGCTCACGCGAAGCAAGGGAGAAGTTTCCGTCAAGGAAATATATCCTGTGAAATATTCAACAGTGGCCACCCGCTCCGAACAAAAAGAAACCGGATGCGAAAATCTGATTTATGTGGCCAATTTCGAGGACAACGCGGGATACGCGGTACTCGCCGCCGACGAGCGAATCCCGGACAAAGTCATAGCCATAACCGAGGAAGGCAACATGGACCAAGGCATAGTGAACAAAATAGCATCATCCATGAATCCGGAAAGAGTTATATTCTCAGGATATCCTACCACTGGTCCCGGATTCTTTACAAAGCCAGAATATGGCGATGAACTTTTTATGAATCCAAATACAGTGGATTTATATGATACCTTCGCAAAAGACACATACGTTGGGAATTTTGATCCCACGCTGCCGGAAGACTCCGGAACTCGTTCACCGGATAATTCAACGAACAGCATAGACCCGGCTACGGAAGTCGCAGGCACCCTATGCATGCAATATGCCGCACGGAATATAGTCGAACTTGACACCACACTGGCACTTCCATTTCCCGGGAATCCTCCATTATCAGGAGCTGAGCCGGGAACCTACGTGACAACCGGCTCCTGGAGTGTTAAAGAATCCAGATCCCCGTTATTATCAAGGTATCGATATTGGAATCAGCATGCTCCTTTCAACAATCTTTGCCCGACAAAAAGACATTTTCCTTTCTTTTGGAGATCAAGAACAGCACCTGCAGGATGTTTTAATCTCGCGATAGCCAAGCTTCTTGCCTATTTTAAATTCCCGGCTTCATATACTCACGAAGGCTATACTGTAGACTGGAATGTCTTGAATTCTTATATAGTATTTCGCGATGACATGCCGGCGAATGCAAAAAATTCTGCGGCTCATCTTCTCAGAGGTATCGGAGAAGGCGCCAGAAGTCTATATTTCTACAGCGGCACCTTCACCTTTCCTACAAGAGCGACAACGTATATGAAAAATCTCGGTTTCAGATATGCCAGTCATTTCTCTTACAATTGGGCTGGAGTATACAATCTCATTAATGACGGAAAACCGTTAATAATATACGCATGTCCGGGCATAATTATAACGAAAAGTCATTGCTGGAATATTGACGGGTATAAGATAAAGCAACGAAGTGTGAATACGACTGTCATTGATGATAATCTTCGTGTGATAAGTAACAATACGGAAACGCAGGAATGCAAGATGACACATTGCGACTTCGGATGGGGAGCCAAAGCCAATGGTTATTATGTTTCCGGGGTTTTTGAGACAGGAGGAGAAGATGCCGAACTAGACTATGGAGTAGGCAACGTATCATCTGCGACAAACTTCAATGCGTTTGTACATCTTATTTCATATCCGAAACCAAATTGAAGTCTTATGAGAACAATAACATTAGCCATGGCCGGCGTGCTCTCCATGCCGCTGTTCATAGGCAGCTGTTTCGAACGTAACCAGCACCAATATCCGGAGAAGGTGGTGTTGCCGTCTGAAGGCGGAACCGTAACTGTCAGAGGAGGCACGACACTGGGTCTGGTTGATTTGTACGAAAACGGGGAATGGGTTGGCATGAAAGAAGTGATAGGCGACACTTTCTACACATATCACGACTGGCTGACCGTAAAGACACCCATGAATGCACCTGAGGTCATTTTTTCCGCCAAGCCGCTTGAAGAAGGGAGACGCCGCATGACAGTCATAAGTTTTATTGGCTATGACGAGCTGGAAATCGAAGTGATTCAGCAGTAAGTTACTGTCGGCCGTCCCGATGCTCCGCATCGGGACTCCTTAGCCTTACGACACGGACTGCAACAGCATGACACAACCTCCGAGGTCGGGCGCGGCCTATCTCTGTGGACTCGCTGAGCGAAGCGACAGCAAACTTTGCATCATAAGGAGATTTCAAGGCAAGTCTGCTATTCAGGAACTGGTTTGACGAATACAAAATCTGTTCAGACTTTGATTCGGCGAGATATTCATCTCATGGCTGGAACTGGAGCAACGGCCTCGCGAGGTCGATCAATCTTACTCTTTCGTACACCATCCCGTACGGCAAGAAGGCGAATCACAACAACGAGATCCAGACTTCCACCGGCACAAACAGCACTATCCTGAAATAAATCCGGATTCTCCAAGCCACATACCCGAAATACGGAGTTGCCCCTCTGTCTGCCATGTTGTTTACCACAATTGACATTTAGTAATTAAAATACTTGTTTTAACAATAATTAACATTAATACATCCTGTAATTTTAGAGAGTGTTTGAATTTAACTCGAATTTTATGTTGAAATGTTTTTTTAATTCTTTTCATCCCCCCAAGGGCCTTTCCGGTGAATGAAAGTTAAATTCAAACACACTCTAAGATTCTTACGAACATCTACAACCAAACCCATAAATATGTTAACAATGAGAAAATATTTACTTGGTGCATTATCCGCACTTCTTTTCTCCATATCATCCTTTGCTGAATACAAGCCAATGCTTGTGGAAGGAAGAGTATGGGAATACAAGGGCAACGGAAGCCTGAGTTCCGGCAAGGTATTTCACCATTTCTTCAAAATCGAGGGAGAAAAGGAAATCTGCGGACAACCCTACAAAATATTCAAATTATATCTCACCAAAGAATTCTCATCGGAAGGAACATTCATTACCGAATACTCCCGCGACGATGTGCGCTATGTCAGAGAGACCGGGGGAAAAGTTTTCGGCATCAGTCCGGAATATAACCTAGAATCAGCTGAAATTGAATTCGATGCGGAGAAATATGAGCAGTGTCTGTATGACTTCACCTTATCGGAAGGTGACTCATGGGAATATCCTTCTGTCAGCTATCATGGCAATTCACACGAAGGGGACATGAACCTTACCGTACACTACGATACTCCCATGAATGTAAACGGAACAGAGTATCGTGTGCAGAGATTCGACGGTCTCGAGCCTCTTCTTTCCGAAGAACTGAGGTTTATCGAAGGCATCGGCACGACCATGTATGGCTCGCTCGCGGATATGACGCTGGCACTCATTTCCGGTATATGGGACAACTCCGCTTATCCGGGCATACAGTCCGAACTGGTTAGCGTAAAGGACAAAGACGGCACAATCCTTTACAGCAAATCCGGACCAGAATATGTCCATCTCCTGAAGGAGGGCAAGGTCTGGATCTGGAACGCAGCTGACCATGGCCAACGACGCGATGATGTCCCGGTTTACTTTACAGTGACCGGACAGGAGACAATGGACGGCAGGAACTGTTTCCGTATTAAACAGACCTCGGAACTGGAGTATCTGAACGGACATGAATATCTGCTATGTGAGGAGAACCGGAAAGTGGAGATGCGGTTCGTTTTCGAGGACGGACATGCGGAGTTTTTCCCTCTATATGATTTCAGCATGAAGCCTGGGGAGCAATGTCAGGTACTGGAGGTTACGCACCTTGAAGTATGGGAACCCGATCCATCCAAGGTGATGGTGGTGAAGGCAGAGGAAGAGATATCGGCATGTGGCGGGCTCTGGCGGAAGATCAGCCTTGAAGACAAGGGCTGGAACGACACAAGTGTCGTATGGGTCGAGGGCATAGGTACCCGTTACGCCGATCAGATGATGACCAGGTTCCATCTGCCGGAAGCGGACAACGGCATATATCTTACTTCCTTCCGCGAATGCATTGACAACGGCGAGACGGTATTCACGATGGCGGATTTCGGGCAGACGCTTTCCGCAGATGAGCTTCCCGCCTATGAGGAGGGGTGCCAAAGCGACACCCCGACATACGATATAATGGGAAGACGCGTGACCGCTACGACTCGCGGCGGAATATACATTCGCGACGGCAAGAAATTCATAGGCCGCTGAAAACGCAGCCTCTGCAATACCAAGGAACCAGGATGCAGAACATCAGGTTTCCTTTGCCCTGCGGCACTCCATTGCAGCTACAATGGAACACCGCAACCTCCGGGACCTGGCGCAGTCCGGCTCTGCGATCTCACTGAGCGGAGCGACAAATGCCTTTGCGGCGCAAGTACCGGCTAAACTGCATATCTTTGTGAAATCAAACCATTGGTTTTCAGCCCGGCTTGTACGGGTAAGAAATCGAATAATCAACCATAATACGAAAGCTTATGAAAAAGAATTACATCATCACGATGCTTGTCGGACTAACATCGGTTCTGCCCGCAGCCGGCACTGATGAAGGATACCGTCCGATGATCCGCGAGGACCGGACATGGGAGTATCTGGAGACGCATACCGAACTCAATCCCTTGACTGCGGCAGAGACCAACCGCAACACGCTGTTCCGCATGAAGTTCGACGGCAACGAGGAGAAGAACGGCAAGAAGTACTCCCGGTTCGTCTATTGCGGAGACCGCTCGAGCTGGACCTCCACTGTCGATTACCGCACCGGTGCAACCACAAGTTCCGACAGGGTGACAGTTCCGAACGAGGATGCCACCGTCTACTACCTGCGCGAGGAGCCGGGGAAAGTGTTCATACTCTTCCCGTACGAGGACTATGTGGACTACTCCGGAAACGGCTATAAAGTCAAGAAAGGCGAAGAGGTCCTGCTCTACGACTTCACATTGTCGGAAGGAGAGTCATTCACCGGATTCTGGTCCTATGGAAATTTCCAGGGAGGCCTGATAGACTATCCGGTACGGGCTCTTGACCCTGTCAAGATAGCCGGAGAGGAATGCCGTGTGTTCGGAGTCACGGACAAGTTTATGGGTGCATGCAGGGACTACCGCTTCGCCGAAGAGGCCGGATGTCTGAATTACGGCACATTGGCCGCACCGGACGCTGTCGTGAGAACCTCCGGCTTTTCCAGCACCGACTGCCACCTGCAGAAAATATATGACGGCGACGGCGATGTGATATATGATGCCCGGATGGCACCATATACCGACATCGTTGACAACGGCAAGAGCTGGACCTACAACCATCTGAATATGGCGGCATCATCCACATATCAATCGCTGACCCCCGGCCCGACATACACATTCGGCGAAGCCGAAACGGTAGATCAGACAGAATACCTTCCGCTTATGCGCGATGGTAAACGCACAGGAATGCTGATGCGTCAGGAAGAGGAGAAAGTCTATATGCGGATTACAGAAGAAGCCTGGGTCTCCCTCTATGGTTATCACAATAATGAGGACTACCATAATAAGGATCTGCTCGTCTACGATCTGGGAGCGGCCAAAGGAGACACTTTCTTCGCCGTGGCAGCTGGAGAGGATCACACCCACGAATGGGCTGAACTGTTGGTAGTCGAAACGGGAACAATGTCCACTCATTCCGGCGACAGAGATTTCATCACCCTCGCGAGACCATACAATGGAGTGGACTCCGGGCGCCGCTGCACAGTGGTGGACGGCATCGGCAGCATCTCGGGCTGTTTCTACGCCACTGACCTCGGTCCCGAGCTGGCGGGCAGCGGCTTCGACAAGGAGATCCTCTATGACGTGACAGAAAAGGAAGGGGAAGTCATATACAAGGGGAAGCCGTTTACCACAGGCCCCGACATGGTGGCCGAGGACCGCGTGTGGGAATACTACAGCTGCGAGGGCGGCCTTGAGCTTTATCCGGAGCAGGAACTCTACCGCTGGCAGTTCTCCGGCACCGTTGAGAAGGATGGCAGGACATGGAACCGCCTCATGCGCGTCGGCAGCGTGAAGTGGAAAGGCTCAGATCCGTCGTCGGCAGTCACCGACGGCACCGGGACGGAGGTCGCGCTCCTGCGTCAGGAGGACAACAGAGTATGGATCCTCGAAGATACGGGAGAACGAGTACTGTACGACTTCAACCTCCAGCCGCGTGATGAGACTAACTTCTCGCCGGCATACCTCGACGTGGTGTACGAATACCGGCTTGACGACATCGACTACAAGTATTCCGCGATCGGCGCATCGGGATTCTACAACTTCACGCCCTGCGGCGAGGCTTCCGGTCTAGCGCCCGTCACATACTCCAGCAACTGGGGTAACGTGGGCCGCGGCGACATGCTGCACATCGAGTTCGAGGCGGAGAAGGAGGGCGCGCCGGTGCGTTGTCTCCGCAATGTCTACGACCTCGAGGGGAAAATCCTCTACAAGGGGGCTGACATCGAGGTTCCCCCATTCGCCGGAATAGACGGCATGGAGGCCGGGGATGAGGCAGACAGAAGCGACGCTCCAATCCTCGACATGCTTGGAAGGCGCGTGACCACCATGACCCGCGGCGGAATCTACATCCAGAACGGCAAGAAATTCGTAGGCCGCTGACAACACAATTCGTCTCTAACGTTAATGAACCCCGATGCTCCGCGTCGGGGTTCATTGGCCTTGCGGCATTCTGAAATAACACCTTATGACGTGTAATCATGACATGTAATCAGGAAATTGGTTTGGATATGTCGGAAAAAAATCGTAACTTTGCATTGGCTTTGAGAGTGCGCATGATTCCCGGCGGGATTGTGGCGAGGCTCTGGAGCATTGAGGATTGTCTTATGGTGTAATGGTAGCACTGCAGTTTTTGGTTCTGCCTGTCCAGGTTCGAATCCTGGTAAGACAACCGTTTCAGAGGAGTCGGACACAATCCGGCTCCTCTTTTTCTTTAAGAAAGTCCATTATGGCAGACGAAATAATCATCTATCGCACGAATGACGGCAGAAACGAGGTCAATCTAATGACCCGTGACGGAATGGTATGGCTCAACCAGTCGCAGATGGCCGAACTTTTTGCCACCTCAAAGCAAAATATAGGTCTTCATATAAATAACATTCTAACAGACAACGAATTGTTATACAATTCAGTTGTAAAGGATTTCTTTACAACTGCCTCCGATGGCAAACAATACTCCGTGAAATTCTACTCGCTCGAAATGATTCTTGCAGTAGGATTCCGCATCCGTAACCCGCGTGGAGTCCAGTTCCGCCAATGGGCTAACCAACATCTGTCCGATTATCTTCAAAAAGGATATGTCATAGACAAAGAACGACTAAAAAATCCAAACGGTAGGCCGGACCACTTCGATGAACTTCTTGCCGACATCCGCGAGATAAGAGCCTCCGAAAAACGGTTTTATCAGAAAATCAAAGATTTATTCGCGCTATCAGATGATTACGACAGTTCGGACAAAGCTACTCAGATGTTCTTTGCCGAAGCTCAGAATAAATTCTTATATGCCGTTACGGGACACACAGCTGCAGAAATTATAATGCAGAGGGCCGATTCTTCCAAAGAGAATATGGGACTTACCTCTTGGGACGGAAGACGCGTCAATAAGGCAGATGTCATCAGAGCAAAGAACTACTTGCTGAAGGATGAACTTGAAGACCTGAACCGGATTGTGACAATATTTCTTGATCAGGCAGAATTCAGAGCTAAACGCCGCCAATCAACAAAAATAGTATTCTGGAAGGAGAACATCGACCTGATACTAACTTCCAATGATCTTAAGGTGCTTGACAACAAAGGTAAAAGAAGTGCAATTGAGGCAGAGAGTTTCGCCAATGCCGAATATGAGAAATTCAAACTGTGGCGTAGACGTATCGCGGCAGAAGAAGCCGATAGAGAAGATGCCGAGACATTAAAACAAATTGGCACAGAGATAAAAGACAGAAAACGGTAGAAATATATGATGACGCCAGATATCCGGGGACGGTTCAAGGGGGCGCTGATTGATATGGACGGGGTGCTGTTCGACTCCATGAAGGGACATACCCGGGCGTGGCAGGAGATGATGCGGACGGCGGGCGTGGAATGCGACCGCGACGAGTTCTATCTCTACGAGGGGATGACCGGAAAAGCGACGATCGACCTGCTGTTCCGGCGCACGTTCGGCCACGGAGTCAGCGACGAAGAGGCGAAACGGCTCTACGCCATCAAGACGGAACGGTTCCGCAGCTATGGCCCAGCACCTCTCATCGAAGGTGCCGACAGAATGCTCCGCGCGCTCGGAGAACTGGGACTTATCCGGGTATTGGTGACCGGTTCGGCGCAGTCCAGTCTGCTGGACAACATCGACCGTGCCTATCCCGGGGTATTTCCTCCGGGACGAAGAATCACAGCCAACGATGTGACCCACGGCAAGCCGAATCCGGAACCATACCTGAAAGGAGCGGCGATCGCCGGGGCCGCGCCCGAGGAATGCATCGTGGTGGAGAACGCACCGCTCGGCGTACGCGCGGGCAAAGCCGCAGGCTGCTTCACCGTGGCGGTGACCACCGGCCTCATTCCACGCGAGGCATTCGGGAAAGAGGGGGCCGACATCATCTTCGGTTCCATGCCGGAATTCGCCGGATGGCTCGAAAAGATGGCAGGAACCTCGGCCGACACCGTTTCCGAACCACTCATCTTCGACAATGACATATCGGCAATCCTCTCCGACTGCATACGTGAGTCAGGACCTGACAAGACCTTTCTGATAACCGATACAAATGTGGAACGCGCCGTCGTGCCCGAACTACGGGAGTTTATTGAACGGAATGATGTAAATGTGATTACGGTGGCCGCAGGAGAGGAAAGCAAGAGCATAGAGACACTTAGCGCTGTATGGCGGAAGCTTGCCGAAGGGGAAGCTACCCGTCGCTCGTTACTCCTATGCGTCGGCGGAGGGATGGTCAGCGACCTCGGAGGGTTCGCTGCAGCCACATTCAAACGCGGGATCCGCTGCGTCAATGTCCCCACTACCCTGTTGGCACAGGCCGACGCCTCCATCGGAGGCAAGACCGGCATCGATTTCCTCGGGCTTAAAAACGAGATCGGAGCATTCGCACAGCCGGAAAAGGTTATCATCTCCGCCACGCCTCTCGCCACGCTTCCTCACAAAGAATTCCTCAACGGCCTGGCGGAAGTGGTGAAGACCGCGCTCATTTCAAATGTCGAGATATACAATTCCCTGCGAAGCGAATATGCCACGGCCGGAAGCGACCGCGTGGCACGCGCCGCCCGCCGCGCCGCGATGGAGAAGCAACGCATCGTGGACCTCGATCCCAAGGAACAGGGACTGCGCCGCATCCTGAATTTCGGGCACACGGCAGGACATGCCTTCGAGAGCCTCGCGGCGAGGCGACATGCGGAGGACAGCGGTTTCCCGGTACTCGCCCACGGCGAGGCTGTGGCGCACGGCATGCTTACTGCCCTGATGTTAAGCGCCATCCATACCGGACTCGATCCACGTCACATCGAGGAATACCGCAACGACATCCTGGAACACCACTATAATCCGCTACCGTTCGATGCGGACGACATCCCGCAGTTAGTGGAACTGATGGGACATGATAAGAAAAACAGTGCTTACGGCCTCCCCTCCTTCGTTCTGCTTTCAGCACCGGGAGAACCTGTTGCGGGCATCGCCGTTGAGCCGGAGGATATAGCCTCGATACTGTCGAAACAGCTCCAGCCCCGTGCCTCACGGTAAGCCTGCATCGAACCGGCCGGGACATAAAGCACACATTCAGAGTACATCCACGACTCGTTCTCCTCGAAAAGACGGCTGTCGCAATCGAAGGCGGGAGGCACAGCCGAAGGCTCCTCGATGCGCTCCAGCGCACGGCAGCCGCTGAAAATCAGCTCTCCGAGCAGATCGCGTCTGCCCGGAAGGCGTGCGGAGCGGAGAGAGACACATTCCGAGAAAGCGTAACTCTCCAGTTCGGTGACGGCATCAGGCACGCTTACTTCCCGAAGCGAGCCGCAGAATGAAAAGGCATTGCTACCTATGTGAGTGACCGAGCAAGGAATGTCTATTTCCTCAAGAGCACCGCAATAAGCGAAAGCATGGGCGGCGATATCCGTCAGTCCGGAAGGCATCTCCACTTCTTCAAGACTCCCGCACCAAGCAAAAAGATAACGGGGCAATGCCGTCAGTCCGGAAGGAAGGACAGCCATGCGCAGACCGGTACATTCGCGGAAACAGCCCTCGCCGAGCGTGCGGACGGTCCGGGGCAGGCTTAATTCCCGCAGATTGCAGCAGCCCAGGAACGCATACTCCCCTATCTCCGTGACCTTCACAGGCGCCTCGAACCGAATCTCGCGGAAATCATCCCTGTCCGCAAAGGAATATGCACGGACCGCACGAGTGCCTCCGGGGATATACAGCACTGAATCGCGCACATAACCCTCCCCGGCATTTGCCGAGAAACCGGTGAGCGCAACCGCCGTGATGGCTCCGAAGAGCGCGAACCGTATCCTAAACCTCATCGCTGGCCCTCCTTGCCGTCATTCCCGGCATTCATCCGACTCCTGATGAACTCCGGCTGACGGTCCGGAGGAAGGATGTCGCGCGGATTGACCGAATCGACCGCCGTGATGTAGACCTCGGTCTCGCCGCGCCAGGGGACAGCGGTACGGTACACCTTGTAATGCACGCGCACCGGGAGATTTGCGAAATGCATCTTCTTAAGCCGGACGGCCACATCGGTATCGGTGGTGGAGAACCTGAAATCGCCCTCATACGGACGGAGAGTGTCCATCAGGTTCTTGTAGGGAAGCAGGACTCCCTCGTACGATTTCAGCAGCTGGCCGCTCTTCTCGATGCGGTCCACATAGCCGGTTTCGCACGCCTCAGTCACACACGGCACGAAATATCTGACATACAGCGCCGCCAGCGCTCCGATCAGCACCGCCGTGATTCCAGCCCACCACCATATACGGCGGCGGCGCGGCCTCGACGGAGTGAGATGCGAGAAGGGATCCTCGGGCTGTTCCCAGTAGCGGGGATCATCAGGAGTATACACTGGTTTTTTCTCTTCCTTGACAGGGTCAGGCACTTCGTCCTCGAAAAAATCGGTTTCTTTATCGTCGTCAAGATTCATAATTCATAGTTTTTCCTCCCCGCGCAGCAACTGTTCCGGCGAAGGGGTTCTTTTCTTTTTTCCGTAAAATGTGATGTAGACCATCGTGTAGATGCCGAGCAGAATCAGCATCACTGTCTGGCCTGACCACTGCAGCATCGAGAACGCGGTGCCCTGCGCGTCGCTCACCCCGTAGACGGCGAGTCCGAACATCACGGCGATGTTCCAGGGGCCGAGGCCGCCGTTTGACGGCACAGCCATACCGATGGAACTGAGCACAAACGCCACAAGGCAGGGCTCCAGCCCGAAAGCGAGCGCCGGACCGGCGCAGAGGCTCCGTGTGAACGGGAACGCGAAAAACGCCACATACAGCTGCATGTAGTAACAAGTCCATATCGCCAGTGAATAGAAAAGGAACTGCCATTTTCCCTCCATTCTCGTCACCACCGCGAATCCGCTCCACATCTCGGCAAGCCATTTCCGGGAGCGGGCCACAAATCTGTTGGAACGTCCGAAGCGGAACAAGGCCCATATCACGGCCACCCCTCCGGCAAGCAGAGTCCACACCCAGGGATTGCGTGCCGCCTCCACCAGGTCCTTACCCACGGGATATTTCACGAGGAAAGCCTCGATGGCCGGGGCGGCCACCACAAAGCAAAGCAGCGTGAGCGCCAGCACGACAAGCATGTCGGCGAACCGGTCGGCCACCATCGAGCCAACCACAGTGGTAAATGGTTTCCGCTCGCGGTCGGCGATATAGGTGCAGCGCCATACCTCGCCGAGACGCGGAAAAATAAGATTGAGCGCGTATGTGCCGAATATCGAGCAGCAGAGCGCCATGAAAGGCGGACGGATACCGAGCGCGCGGAGCTGCAGCCGCCAGCGGGCGGCGCGGAGCAGATGGCTCAGCACGCTGAGCGCCATTGCCGCGAGTATCCACCAGTAATCCACGCCGTGGCTCATGATGTGCCACATCTCGCGGAAGTCCACTTTGCGGAACATGTATGTCACCAGCAGCACAGTCAGCGCCAGCGGCAGAAGCCACTTCACCGCATACACGCCGGCAGTCCGCAGGGCCGATTTTCCCTCTTTACTTCTTGCTGTCATTTTTCAAGCAGAAATTCCACCTCCTTGAAGGCATACGTGCCGGATTCGCCCGAATTAGCGTCGGTCACTGTGATGAATCCGTCGGGAGCCACCGTGTCGATCACCCCGCAGAAACGAAGTCCGTCGGCGCGTCGCCGGAAGGGATAAGGTTTGCCGTCGCCACGCCACAGACGGCCGAGGAAACCGGCGTGAAGCGCGGCGCGGCCCTCTGCGGAACCCACATCCGCCAGCCGCAGCCGCAACGCCTCGCCAAGACGCGCCAGCGCGTCGCTGAGCGGAGTCTCCGCACCGAGAAGCATGGCCATCGACACCGGATTGGGAGCGTCGCTGCGGAATACCGTCTGGTTCACGTTAAGCCCGATACCGATGCGGCAGTGGAGCAGGTCGCACCCCGCCACAGCATTCTCGATGAGTATGCCGCAGATCTTGCGGTCGCCCACGTACACATCGTTGGGCCATTTCACACGCGCCTCTATGCCGTAATGCGCCAGCATGTCGGCCACACCGAGCGCCGTGGCCTCGCTGACAGCGAACTGCACCCGCGCCGGAACTCCGGCCGGGCGGTGGAAAAGCGTGGCGCAGATGTTGCGCCCCGGTTCCGACTCCCACGAATTGCCCCGCTGACCGCGTCCGGCAGTCTGAGAATGGGCAGCCACAAGCGTCATGTCATCAAGACTGTCGGCATGTACCGAAACGTATGTGTTGGTGGAATCCGTCTCCTCAAGCAACAGTATCTTCATATTCAGAGAGTGTATCTTGTTCAGAGATCCAGTGTTATCTTGCGCGATTCGTCGGGAAGCACGGAAATCCCGACCGTCACCGTATCGTCGGGAAGCAACGCGGAGGCCACGTCGGGCCACTCCATCAGACAGAGAGCACCGGAGTCGAAATACTCGTCGAGGCCGAGGTCGGCCGCCTCCCGCACGTCGTCAAGACGATAGAAGTCGAAATGGTACACCGTGCGCCCGGCGCCGCGATACTCGTTCACTATGCTGAAAGTGGGACTCGTGGCTTCCTCCTCCATGCCCAGCGCGCGGCACACGGCCGAGATAAAGGTTGTCTTGCCCGCACCCATCGGAGCGCGGAACGCCACATGGGTCCTGGAGCCGAGCGCGGCAATAAATTCCGCCGCCGCGGCATCAAGACATCCCCCGTTTTCTACAATTATTTCCATTTTCCCTCTTTTATTGCTAAAGAAATGCAAATTTAGCGATTTTTTTGGTTAATTTTGTGTTTTGTAAACCAACAAATAAACAAACGGGAAATAAAAGGGTCGTTCGTCGACCGCAAACATCGAAATAACAGAAAGAAATGGGAAAAGTTTTGATTATCGGCGCCGGAGGCGTGGGGACAGTGGTCGCCCACAAATGCGCCAGTCATCCTGAGGTATTCAGCGAGATAGTTCTCGCCTCACGCACCAAGAGCAAATGCGACGCGATCGCTGCGCGGATCGGCGGCAACCGCATAGTCACTGACCAGGTGGACGCCGACGATGTGGAGCAGCTCACAGCACTCTTCGGGCGGCACCGCCCCGACATCTGTATCAATGTGGCTCTCCCCTACCAGGACCTCACCATCATGGAAGCCTGCCTGAAGGCCGGCGTCAACTATCTCGACACCGCCAACTACGAGCCCAAGGATGAGGCGCACTTCGAGTACTCATGGCAGTGGGCCTACCGCGATCGCTTCGAAAAGGCCGGCCTGACGGCCATCCTCGGCTGCGGCTTCGACCCCGGAGTCTCCGCCATATTCGTGGCTTACGCCGCCAAGCACCATTTCTCCGAGATGCGTTACCTCGACATCGTGGACTGCAACGCCGGCAACCACGGCAAAGCCTTCGCCACCAATTTCAATCCTGAAATCAATATCCGCGAAATCACCCAGAAAGGGAAATACTGGCAGGAAGGGAAATGGGTCGAGACAGAGAATCTCGAGATACACCGCCCCCTCACCTACCCCAACATCGGTCCGCGCGAGAGCTACCTGCTCTATCACGAGGAACTCGAGAGCCTCGTGCAGAATTTCCCCACACTGCGCCGCGCGCGATTCTGGATGACATTCGGACAGGAATACCTCACCCACCTGCGCGTGATCCAGGACATAGGCATGGCACGTATCGACGAGATCGACTACAACGGACAGAAGATAGTGCCGCTCCAGTTCCTTAAGGCAGTCCTCCCCAATCCTCAGGACCTCGGCGAGAACTACCATGGCGAGACATCTATCGGATGCCGCATATCAGGCAAGGACAAGGAAGGCAAGCCTCTGACCTACTATATATGGAACAACTGCTCTCACGAGGCAGCCTATAAAGAGACCGGAATGCAGGCTGTAAGCTACACCACCGGCGTGCCGGCAATGGTCGGAGCCATGATGTTCCTTACCGGCAAGTGGGTAAAACCTGGCGTGAACAACGTCGAGGAATTCGATCCCGATCCGTTCCTTGCCGAGCTTGCAAAGGACGGTCTCCCTTGGAACGAGACCTTCAATCAGGATCTCGAAGTATAGCAAAAAACATCCTACAGCACCGCAGGACCATGAAATCGCACCACAGATTCATGGTCCTGTGGTCTTTTATACACTAAGCCGTTTATTCCATCTAAAAAAATTTTGCAGTTCGGCAAATAGTTATTACTTTCGCGGTAGTAATGTTAAACTCACGAAATACTCCAAGATATGATATACAATTTCCGCATAGTCTCTGATGAAGTCGACAATTTCAAGCGCGAAATACAGATTGATGCCGACGCTACATTTCTTGACCTTCGCAATGCCATATGTGACAGCGTAGGATACGACAAGACCCAGTTCAGCTCGTTCTTCATGTGCGATGAAGGATGGGAGCGCGAACAAGAGATATGCCTGGAGGATATGGGAAGCGACTCTTCCCAGGATGTGTATCTGATGGAGGACACTCCTCTGAGCGACTTTATAGAGGATGAGGGCCAGCGTCTTGTATGGGTGTTCGACTATCTCACTGACCGTTCATTCTTTATTGAAATGAAGCGATCTGTACCAGGGAAGCATCTTATCGATCCCCTATGCTCCGTGTCCATGGGAGAAGCACCGTCGCAGACAGTGGATATGGATGACTTTGATGCAAAGATCGATGCCAAAGCCGCACAGCAGGCGACCACCGATCTTGACGACGAATTCTACGGCTCCACCGAATACAATGAGGACGAATTCGAAGCAGCAGGCTTCGACGAAATGACCTTCGACGAATAATCCTCCATTCCAAGAAATATCATAAGAGTCATCGCGACACACTTTCCAGGAAAGTGCCTTGCGATGACTTTGTTATTTTACAGCATCATATCAGTTCGCCTTTTCCATCTCTGACGATTTCAGGATCGCGGCTGTCAGTGAGGTCGACCACCGTGGACGGGATGCCGTCACCCTCCCCTCCGTCAATTAGCAGCGATGCAATCCCGGCATACTCATCGGCAAATGCCGAAGGGTCACCGCACTCCTCATCCTGAGGGATGGAAGTGGAAAGCACCGGATGACCGAGGCGTTCGGACAGGGCTCGCGATATAGGGTTGTCAGGGATGCGCACACCCACTGTACGCCTCCCCTTAAATACCTTAGGCAATGTGGTTGCAGCAGGGAGAATGAAAGTGAACGGTCCCGGAAGATTGGAACGCAGTATCCTGAAAGCCTCATTGTCGATTCTTGCATACTCGCTTGCCATCGACAGTCCGTCACACACTATGGACAGGGTCTGCTTCTGAGGATTCACACCTTTCACCTTGCATAGCCGTTCGATCGCCCCATTGTTCAATGCATCACACCCCATGGCATACAGGGTGTCGGTAGGATAAATGATTATTCCTCCTTTCTCAAGGACAGATTTTCAGGAGGAGCAACAGATCTATCGGCAATATTTTTCTATGTTTATATGGAGATAGAGAGAAAGCAGGAAACCGGGGCAAAGTTAAATATATAAGATCCTTTCTCTCATTCCCTTTTCCTGGAATCCATGAAAATAGTCATCGGGCCGTCGTTAATCAGGGAAACCTGCATATCCGCGCCGAATTCGCCGCTTTCCACCCTGCCTTCCAGCAAAGACGCCAATTCCTTCTTAAACAGCTCATACAGGGGAATGGCCCGCTCAGGCCTCGCGGCGCGGATGAAAGAGGGCCTGTTCCCTTTCCGGGTGGAGGCATGCAGCGTAAACTGGCTCACCACCAACACGCTTCCACTCACTTCCCTTACGGAAAGATTCATCTTTCCGTCCGCGTCGGAAAAAATGCGCATGGCCGCCGCCTTGTTGGCGAGCCAGCGCACATCTTCTTCCGTATCCGCCTCTTCAATGCCCGCCAGAATCAGCAGACCGGGCCCCACGGCCCCCGCACAAACACCGCCGATATGAACGGCGGCCTTACTGACACGCTGAATAACCAGCCTCACGGTTCCTCTCCTTTCCCCCTCAGGATAGTCACCTTCGTTCCCGGCCTGGTCAGCATGGCCAGTTCATTGCAGTCCTGCCGGCTCAGATAAAACCCAGGCGAGCGGGGCGTACCGCGGGCAGCGTCAATGACATAGCCTCCCGCCGCCAGCACCAGCGTCTTATCCGCAGAAGGAAACTGCCTGCTGTAGATGGACACGGGGGCCTGCTCATCCTTTACGGTCGTTTCCACATTCTTTTTTCCCCCGTCCTTCATGGAGAGGATGGGGTATCCCTTGACAAAATCCGTCCCGTCGTAAAGGCAGATTTCCTTTTCCGGCACGTTCACCACTACATGGAAATCCAGAGGCCGGTACTTGAATACATCTCCCGCATGAAGAGCGGGAATATCCATCAAACCGTTCAGGTGAACCACCATGGCCTGAGAGCAACCCAGTTTTCTGACCATGCGTATCCAGGAATCTCCCTTCCGTACGGTATATTTTTTCACGTCCGGTCCGTTGGGATCCAGCAACTGGCGGATGCGCAGCCTTCCGATGAGTTCCTTCGCCTCTTTCCCCACCACGCCTCCCTGTTCCGCCAGAGGCTGCAGCAGTTCCAGAGCTTTTGGCAGACTGCCGCAGTCCATCAGGCGGCGGGCTTCAGCAAGGGCCTCCGGACGGCGCGGCCAGAGGGAATAATTTTCTCCGTCCGCCAAAACTCCCTGGACACAGAAAGCCGCCGCCAAAAGGCTAAAGAAGACCTTTGCGCTTGAAGTCAAAGATATTGATTTCATGGGATTTTTGTATCATTTCCACCGTGAATTTCAAGAGGGAGACCTCCCATGCGTCATCCACTCCCTCAATGAGAGCCATAAATGTATCTTCTCCATTGCGCACCTGGTCCAGCAGCCGGCCGCGCACGGAATCAAGCGGTTCATGCAGAATTTCCTCGCTCACCTCCGACCGTTTGAACCTGAACCCGTATTCCAGCAACGTCAAAAAGCCTGGCCCGTTTTTGGAGAGCCAGTCAAAAAAGCGCTTGGCTTCTCCGGAAAACCCCTCCGTACTGATTTCATTGTAAATGGAAGGCCGTATGATTTTCGGTTTCTCCGCTTCCACCCAGCCGCTGCGCACGCGCACCACGTTCACCTCATCCATCAGTTCGCTGAGGAGAAGAAAATTAAACCTGGTATCGCCAAAAGTATCAATGCGGCGGTCCGGTTCATACACCACCCGTGTCATCTCCGCCGCATAGCGGATATCGTCACGGGAAAAGGAAGGCAGGTCGCTCATGGAAGAAAAGGCGGAAAGGCTTTCCATGAAAAAGCGGCTTCCTTGCCTTGGACAGGGAAGCCGCTTTTGTAATAAAGGATTTTTAGCAGTTTAACTTAACCCTGAACCTTTTCGATGTAAGCAACGACGTCGGCAACAGACTGAAGCTTTTCGGCTTCTTCGTCGGGCACTTCGATGTCAAAGTTTTCTTCGAAAGCCATCACGAGTTCAACGGTATCCAGCGAATCAGCACCGAGATCCTCGATGAATTTCGCATCAGCAGTCACTTTATCGGATTCAACGCCAAGTTGGTCGACGATGATACTTCTTACTTTTTCTTCGATGCTGTTGTCAGACATGATATTTATTGTTAAGGTTCATTGATACTACATGGGGTATGCGCCATTTGCAACACCTATTTATGAGTTTTTATGCGTCATCCGGCCACGGAGCCGGAAGCAGCAGGTTTCCAGCCGATTTTGGCCGTTCTTTAAAGATTCAGTCCGGCGGCTATGCGCAAGCCGTTCAACGTAATGTCAGGGTCCACATGGTCAATGCGCTCCACTCCCCTGGCGATCAGAGCTGCATCCCCTCCCGTAGCAACCACGGCCGGACGCACGCCCAGCTCACCTTCCAGCCGGGCCAGAATTTCCTTCACCAGCCCCCGGTAACCGTACACGGCGCCGGATTGCATGGCCTCTACTGTGCTGGTTCCAATGACACGGGACGGCTCCTGGGGGTCAATGGCGGGAAGAAGCGCCGTATTGCGCTCCAGGTAATCCCCCATGCTGGCAAGCCCCGGCGCAATAACGCCGCCCATGTAGGTGCATTGGGGCCCGATCACGTCAAAAGTCACGGCGGTGCCAAAGTCCACCACAACGCAAGGATACCCGTAATAGGCCGCGGCTCCTACGGCATTCGCCAGCCTGTCGGCCCCTATCTGGCGCGGGTGGGGATAGTCGATGCCCACGCCCAGCCGGGAATCGCAGGAAAGGAAATGGCACGGTTTGACGATCCAATTTTTCAGTTCTTCCGCCACGCGCGGCACGACGGAACACACCACGGCGGCATCATAACGAACGCCGGCCAGCACCTCGTCCAGCCGTTCCCCGCTCACCTCCCGGGTGGGAACCATATACCGTTCCGGCAACAGGGCTTCCGGCGAAGAGAGCACGAATTTGGTGCGTGTGTTGGAATTGTCAATCAGAAGATAGGTCACGGGAATCAGTTAGTATGTTCCTCCGCCAGTTTCAAGGCCAAATCCGCTATTCTGCCGCTTCCTCCGGTCATCCCGGCCCGCAGCAGGTTTTCATGCATGCGCCTCCACTGTGCGCCACCGTCCGCCATCATTTCCTGAAGAGCGGAAGCCAGGGCACGGGCGTCCGGCACATGGCTGCCGCCTCCCAGTTTTTCCAGGAGGCGGGTATTGCCCTCCTCCTGGCCCGGAAGAAGAAAGTTCACCAGCATGGGACGTGCGGCCGCAAGCACCTCGTGTACGGTGGCTCCTCCCGCTTTCCCGACCACTACGTGACTGGCGGCAAGATAAGAAGGCACGCGGCGCGTCCAGCCGCGCACCGTCAGCCTGCGTCCGTATCTGGCGCGCAAATCCCGGATGCGGGGATAAATGCGCCGGAACCGGCGCCCCAGAATACAGGTTACATGCAGGGCGGGATTCGCATCCAGCATACCCGCCAGCTCCGCCCGCGCATGCCGTGCGGAACGCTGGGCAAAGTAAAGCACCCGGAACGGCTCCCCTTCTTTCCAGGAAAGGGGATGTTCCTCCGCCAGCGCTCCCAGCACGGGATTGACGGGAAATCCCGTAACGCGCAGCCTGTCCTGCGGCAGCCCCTTTTCCTCCATAATTGCCCTCGTCCAGGGGTCCGTTACGGCCCAGAGGGGGGACTTGGAACACAGCCATGATTTATTGATGACGAAGGAATCCGTCACGACGGTCAGGTAAGGAACCGCCCTGCCCGTGCGGGAGGCCAGGGAATCCAGCATGTAGGGATATACCATGTAGGTGCAGACCACGGCATCCGGCTTCCATTCCCGCAGCAAACGTTCCAGCAGGCGTTCCACGGGGGTAATTCCCCTGACGGGCTTCTCCGCCATATTGCGCCTGTCGCTCACCTCGTACATCCATTTCCAGAGGCGGGGCATGCGGGAGATCGTCCACAGGTAGGCGGCGCGCGTCAGGCGGAACATCCGGGGCATCGCCTCCGCGCACAGGTCCGTAACGCGGACTTCCGCGCGCCCTGCAAGAGCATCCCTCACGCCCCTGGCTGCGGAATTGTGCCCTTCCCCGTATCCTGCGGTCACAATCAGAATGCGCGGCAGCCGTCCTTTCTGCATGGAACAGGGTATACCAATATTCCGCTCCGTCGAAAAGAACTTCTTGCAGGAGGGAGGACATGAGGGGAAGCGGCCGGAAAAAACATTATCCTCCGGTATTCCCTCCGGACGGAAAGGAACGGGAAAAAACGGCCTTTCTTCCCTATTATTCCCTTCTCAAAACCGGATTTAACATTGACCTGCGCAAGCCGTCAGGGCAAGCTTCCAGCCATGCGCATCGTCTTCATGGGCACAGGCGACATTGCCATTCCCGCCTTCCGCAGCCTGATCCGTCACTCGGACCTGGCAGGCCTGGTCACGCAGCCCGACCGCCCTGTCGGCAGGCACCAGGTGCTTACAGCCCCGGCCATCAAAAATATTGCCAGGGAAGCGGGCATTCCCGTGCTCCAGCCGCATTCCCTGCGCAGCCCGGATGCGCTGAGCAACCTCAGGAGACTGAATCCGGATCTGATCGTCGTCATGGCGTACGGGCAGATTCTGAGCCAGGAAGTGATTGATATGGCGCCCATGGGCTGCATCAACGCACATGCCTCCCTCCTGCCGCGCCACCGTGGAGCGGCCTGCATCCAGTCCGCCATCAAATCCGGCGATGCAGAAACGGGCATCACCATCATGCACATTGTCAGGAAGCTGGATGCCGGAGACATCATCGCCCAGATCAGCACCCCCCTGGAAGGCTCGGAAACCGGAGGCACCCTGCATGACAAGCTGGCCAGGATGACGCCTGATGTGCTGCTGCCCGTCATCCATTCCATTGAAAAAGGGACGGCCACGCGCATCCGCCAGCAGGAAATCCTGGCAACATACGCCCCCAAGCTCCTGCGGGCGGACGGAAAAATCGACTGGACGCGCCCCGCAGAAGAAATCGGCCGCATGATCCGGGCGTACGACCCGTGGCCCGGTACTTTCACCAACTACTGGAACCGCAAGAAACGCATCCGCAACATGAAAATTTTCCCTGGCTTTTCCATCCTCCCGGAAGCGGAGGGGAAACCGGGCCAGGTGCTCTCCGCCGGGGAGCAGGGGCTTTTGATCGCCTGCGGAAGCGGAGGATTGCTGGTGACAGACGTCCAGCTTGAAGGCAGCACGCGCATGAATATCTCCCAGCTCATTGCCGGCCACCCGAATTTGAAAGATATCCATTTTGACGTATAAATGGCCAAGTCCTTTTCCATGGAGAGCCTGAACGCGGCCCAGAGGAAGGCCGTGCAGACCCTGCGGGGGCCCGTGCTGATCCTGGCCGGGGCCGGAACGGGTAAAACGCGCACCGTCACCTGCCGCATCGCCCATATGGTGGACCGGGGCATCAGCCCCAAAAGCATCCTGGCCGTGACGTTCACCAACAAGGCCGCTCTGGAAATGCGGGAACGCGTAGGCCAGATGGTGGAACGCAAGGCGGCGCGCCAAATAATGGTGAGCACTTTCCATTCCCTTTGCGTGCGCATCCTGAGAGAGGATATAGGACGCCTGGGGTACAAAACCAATTTCACCATTTACAGCGGTTCCGAGCAAAGCGGCCTGATCCGGCGACTGATTGTGCGCCACGGCGGCATTACGGAGAAAATCACGCCCAAAGATGTGCTTTCTTCCATGAGCCGGATGAAAAACAGCGGTCTGGGCCTTGACTCCATTGAAGACAACCTGACAGCCAACATCGCCGCCTCCTACCAGCGGGAACTTCAGGCGCAGAATTCCGTGGACTTTGACGACCTGCTGATTCTGGCGGACAAATTGCTGAAGGAGCACCGGGACGTCAGGGAGGCGTGGCAACAGCGCTTCCGCTATATCACCGTGGATGAATTCCAGGATACCAACAGCCTCCAAATGAGCCTGCTGGGCCATCTGGTAGGTCCGGAACACAATGTCTGCGTAGTGGGAGACGACGACCAGTCCATCTACGGCTGGCGAGGCGCCCAGATCAGCAACATCCTGGAATTCGAACGTTTTTTCCCAAATCCCTCCGTCATCAAACTGGAAGAAAATTACCGCTGCACCGCCCCCATCCTGGACACGGCCAATGCCCTGATCCGCCACAACCTGGGCCGGAGGGACAAGACGCTGCGCGCCCACAAAGGCGGAGGAGAAGCCGTCCGGCTCATTTCCATGCCCGGAGACGCGGAAGAGGCGGAATTCATCATTACGGACATTGAAAACGTCCGCAGGCAGGAAGGCCGGCCCTGGGAGGATTTCGCCATTCTGTTCCGGGCCAATACCCAGAGCCGCATCATTGAACAAACGCTCCGGGAACACAAAATTCCCTACCGCATGGTGGGCGCGCAAAGTTTTTTCGACCGCAAGGAGGTGAAAGACCTCATTTCCTATCTGGCGACTATCGAAAACCCGCAGGCTGACGAATACCTGCTGCGCATCCTCAACACGCCGCCGCGCGGCATCAGCGAGCTGACCAGCCATCTGGCCATCGACTGGAGCCGGGAGCACGGCAACAGCGTCTGGGCAGCCCTCCAGGACGAAGAATTCCTGGCGGCCCTTTCCACCCGCGCCCGCAACAGCGTGCAGGCATTCAATGAACTGATTGCAAAATACATTGACCTTTTCCAGGATAAGGAAACCGACTTCGGAGACATCCTGGAGCAGCTTATTGAGGAAACCGGATTCAGCGAATACGTCACGCGCCTGTGCAAAACGGAAGCTGAAATCCAGAAACGGCTGGTGTCCATCGGGGACGTGAAAGCCTCCCTCCGCAACTTCTGGCAACCCGGAAAAACCCTCCGGGACTACCTGGCCCAGGTCACCCTGGACAAGGAGGATAATGATGACGACGTGGAAAACAAGCCAGGCGTATGCCTGATTACCATGCACGCCGCCAAGGGACTGGAATTTCCGGTAGTGTACCTCGTGGGGCTGGAGGAAGGCATTCTTCCCCACAAGCGTTCCCTGGAAGACGGCAATTGCGACGAAGAACGCCGCCTGCTTTACGTAGGCATCACGCGCGCCCAGGAGAAACTCATGCTTACTTATTGCGCCACGCGCCTGCGCTACGGGGACCGCATGCCTTGCCAGCGCTCCTCCTTCCTTAGTGAAATTCCTCCCCACCTGATGGAATATTCCAAATGGGAGGATCTCATGAACGCGGAAGCGACGGAAGAGGAATCCGGAAACTTTTTCGATTCCCTGCGCAGCATGCTTCTGGAAGAGGAATAAGAGGCGGTATGGCGTTTTGCCGGCCTCTTTTCAACCATGTATTTTATTCAGAGAACAAGGCGCCGTTTCCGTCCGGGAACGCCAGTCTGCCGGCTTTCCGCCTCCAGAATATTCAGCCGCGCCAGCTGCATGGTCTGTTCCGGACGTGAAAAATCCTCCCGGCCTGAACCGGGAGGATTGAAAATACGGGACTGGAGGTCTTCCCTGAATTACCAGAAGATGATGTACAGGGCAACCGTCGCGGCAACCACGAGCCATCCGAAGATTTTAGCCCGTGAAGAGGACTGAAGGGCAACCACGCCCCTGTCGGGCAGCACGATAGGCTGTCCGCCGCGGGCGGCGTTCACCGCCGTGAAGATGAAGCCGATGACCACTACCGTGATGAAACACACGGCCATGCGGTTCAGGAAGGCCATTTCCGGCTGCCATACCTTCAAGATTCCGTACAGGAGGGCATTAATGACGATACCCAGCCAACCGAAGATGCGCGGGCACTTGGGCACAAAGAAGCCGAAGAGGAACACGCACAGGGCGCCCGGGCTCAGGAAGCCCTGGAATTCCTGAATGAAGTTGAAGATGCCGCCAAAGGCCGGGCTGTCCAGGAACGGAGCAATGGTCAGGGCGATCACGGCGCACACCAGCAAACCAATCTTGCCGACGGTAACCAGCTCCGTGGGCCCCGCATTTTTGCGCAGCTTGTTGTAAATATCCATCGTAAAGATGGTGGAAGCGGAATTCAGCATGGATGCCAGGGAAGACACCACCGCGCCAAAGAGGGCCGCAAGCACAAACCATGTCCAGCCCGTGCCGGGAAGCAGCTTCCTGATCAGCGTGCCGAAGGCGGAGTCATAGTCAAAGCCTACCAGCGTATCCGTCAGATAGTAGTTATCCGAGTTGTCCACGGCCGGCTTGATGATTTTGTTGTTAAGGGAAGCGATTTTTTCCACGAACGGGGCGCGTTCCGCCAGCGTAGTCTGGTCGTTGGCGGCATCCGCCTTCAAATCGGCGCAGGCCTGTTTCAAATTGGCCATAACATCTTCGCCCACCTTCATTACTTCCGCGTTATGAATGGCATGGGCACAGCCTTCCTCCACGTTTTCCACCAGGAAGCTGTCCGTAAGCTTGTAGATGACGGGGCGGCCCTTGACTGCGGCGGGATCTTCCGTCTTACGGATTTCCGCCGCGTATTTTACTTCCGCCTGTTCCTTCAGGTCATTGCGGTACAGGTTATAGGCCAGGATGCCGGGAACCACCACCACGAATGGGATGATGAGCTTGAGGAATGCGGCGAACACAATGCCCATCTGGCCTTCCGCCAGGGATTTGGAAGCCAGCGTACGCTGCATGATGTACTGGTTGAGGCCCCAGTAAAAGAAGTTGGGAATCCACAGGCCCAGACAAAGAGCCGTCCACGGGATTTCCGCATCATCCGCAGGACGGATCATGTGCAGCTTGCCGCCCACGGTATTTACGCCGCTGGCCGCGTCACCGGAGTTCAGCTCAAAAAAGCGCGTCACCCCATGCCAGAGGCTGTCCGAAGGATTCCCCAGGGAGGCGACCGTCGCGCCGGAATTGGCGGCGGCGGATTGAATCAAATGGTTCGGGTCTGCGCCGCTGAGCTCCGTCAGGGCAAAATAGGCCACCACGCCGCCGCCCACAATCAGGGCGGCGCCCCAGAACAGGTCCGTCCAGGCGCAGGCTTTCAACCCGCCCACGAACACGTATACCGTGGCGCAGAAGGCAATGATAACGCAGCCGACGGTGATGTTGCCGAAGTCAATGCCCATGGCAGAGTATCCCGTGAAGAACACGGAAATCACCTTGGCGCCGGCGTAAATCACGCCCGCAGTCGGCACGCCTACCAGAATCAGCAGCGTAGCAATGGCCATCAGGGAACGGGCCAGCGTGTTATACCGGTATTCCAGGAATTCGGGAATCGTATATACGCCGCCTTTCAACAGCTTGGGGAGGAAGCAGAAGGCTACAACCACCAGCGTGATAGCGGCCAGCCATTCATACCCGGCAATGGCCATGCCCACCCAGTTGGCCGATTTGCCGGACATCCCCACAAACTGTTCCGTGGAAATGTTGGCGGCAATCAGGGAGAAACCCACCAGCCACCAGGTCAAACCGCGGCCGGCAAGGAAATAGTCCGAAGCGCCCTTGGCCTTCTTTTCCTCTTCCGTTTCTTCGGGGTCACGGCTCTTCCAGATGCCCAAGGCGATCACGCCCACCACGACCACGCAGAAGAGAATGACTTCCACCATGGAAAGAGGGGCCGTTTTAGGCTCCGCAGAGGCGGTCTGCTCAGCCTGTACAGCCTCTGCGGCGGGAGCCGCCGGCTGAATTTCCGCTGCCGGCTGGACTTCAACAGCGGGAGTCGCGGCCGGAGCGGCCAGGGCGGGCTGCGCATCAGCCGCCGTTGCAGGTACGGGACCCTCCTGGGCAGCTGCGCCCCACGTCATCAGGGCGAGCGCCCCGAATATGGTTGCTAGTGTTTTCATCATCAGTATGGATTAAGCTTGGTACAGAACACGGGCGCCTTCTCCGGCACGGGTTACAAGATACGTAGTTTCAATGCCCGTTTCCTGGCAGTAGCCGTCCAGAAGCTCCTGGGCCACCTTTTCCACGTCCTCCGTCTTCACCAGGGCCACAATGCATCCGCCAAACCCGCCGCCTGTCATGCGCGCGCCGTAAATGGAGGATGCGGAGGGAATGCGGTCACAAAGGGAAACAAGGGTATCCACCTCAGCACAGGAAACTTCATAGTCGTCCCGCAGGGAAGCATGGCTGCCGCGCATGGCTACGCCGGCCTCATCCCAATCACCGCGGGCAAGGGCGTTTGCAAAAGCGTTCACGCGCGCATTTTCTCCAATGACGTGGCGGGCGCGGCGATAGCGCACATCGCCAAGCTGTTCCCTGAAGGATTCCAGCAGCTCCAGCGTAGCTTCCCGCAGGGAGGGCACGCCCATGATGGAAGAAGCTTCCTCACACTGCTTGCGGCGCTGTCCATAAGCTCCGTCCGCCAGGGAATGCTTCACAGCGCTGTCCAGAACCAGCACGGAGACGGATTCATTGTTCATCGGAACCAGCTCATATTCCAGCGTGGCGCAATCCAGCTTGAGAGCCATGCCCTTCTTGCCGTTGGCGGAAATAAACTGGTCCATGATGCCGCAGGGGACGTTCACGAATTCATGTTCCACGGCCTGCCCGATGAGGGCGACTTCCTTGGGATCTATTTCAACGCCGGCAAAAGCGGCGAGCGCCGTACAGACGGCAACTTCAAGAGCGGCACTGGAGGAGAGGCCGCCGCCGCGGGGCACATTGCTGTCAATCAGCATATCCACAGGCCCGATTTCTATGCCGCGCCTGTGCAGGTTGGCCAAAACGCCGCGGACATAATTGGACCAGAACGGTTCGCCGGGAACCAAAGCGTCTTCCACCGCAATTTCATGGATCTGGTCACCCAGGGAACCGCAAAAGCGGTGTTTGCCCACGGGGGAGGGAGCCACAGCCACAACACAATGGTTATCAAGCGCCATAGGCATCACAAAACCGTTATTATAATCCGTGTGCTCACCAATAAGGTTCACACGTCCCGGTGCCGCTGCCACATGAGTAGGCGCCTGACCGAAATACTCGATGAAATACGGAGTCACCGTTTCTTTAGAGATTTCTCGCTGAACTAAATCCATAGTAGATTGATTCTGCCCCATCCCTTTCCGCACCTCAAGATTAAAGTCTCTGTCCGGCAATAATTTTCTTCATTTCCCACAAAATACACCAATTCCATCCCTCTCCCGAATTGCAGTATTCTTAAAACAGGCCTGTTCCACCGGACAGAGAACCCCAGCCGGATTCCAAATTCCCGGCAATAACGGCTGACGGCCTGCAATCCAGGGAGACCAGGAAGCTACTTTGCCCCACGGGCGAAAAGCACTGCTGGGACGGTTTTCAGAAGCAGTTTGATATCCAGCCACAGGGACCAGTTGTCAATATACTTCATATCCAATTCCACCAGCTTTTCAAATTCCCGGATGTTGCTGCGTCCGGCAATCTGCCAGTACCCCGTCACGCCGGGCAGCACACTCAACCGGCGGCGGTGGGCATCGCTGGTAAAGGCTTCCGTTTCATAAACGGGCAGCGGGCGCGGGCCGACCAGGCTCATTTCCCCCTTCAGCACATTGATGAGCTGGGGAAGTTCGTCGATGCTGAATTTGCGCAGGAAGCGCCCGAAGGAGAAAATGCGAGGGTCGTGCTCCAGCTTAAAGATGGGGCCGTCCATGTCATTGCCGTACTTGGCTTTCACTTCATCCAGCCTTTTATCCGCGTCCCGGTACATGGTGCGGAATTTCCACATGCCAAACTCCCGTCCGTACAGCCCGGAACGTTTCTGGCGGTAAAAGACCGGACCGCGATCCGACAGCTTGATTCCCACAGCCGCCAGCACCCACAGGGGTGACGTTCCCACCAGAAGCGCCAGCGCTCCCGTCCAGTCCAGCATTTTCTTCAACTGCCAGGAGGTGGTATAGGGAATGGGGGTGGATTTGTACACCAGCATTCTTGTTCCTCCAATCACGCCGAAATAGGTTTTATGCACGGCGGGCATGCTTACCACCATGCTCGCGTAAAAATCGACTCCCATCTTGCCGCACAGTTCCACCAGGCACCGCGCCACGGAAGAATCCACCTCCTCCGGCAGAAACACCACCTTGCTGACGCAGTTCCTAATCAGCAAATTCCTGACTACCGCACTGTCCACCTCTTCAGGCGCCATGACCAGCAGCCCATTCCTGAAGTCCACATGATTGCTCTCCAGCGTCCTGCGGAATTCTTTCACATGGTCCGGAGTTCCCACCACCAGCGTAGGGGCTTCCTCCACCAGCCTTTTTTCCGCCCGGAACCGGCTGATACGCAGCCAGAGGGAACCCAGGAAGGTAAGCAGATACGCCAGGGACTGGACACCGACATCCGCGGAGAAGGGAACAAAGAACTTCCATATCATCACGCTTAACACCACAAAACAGGCATATGCCACCACAAACCGCCGGATGCTTTCCCAGAGCGTCTGGCAACGGTAGTAAACGCCGAACTGGTCACAGCACACATACAGCAGCAGAGACATCGTCAGCGGCGTCAGCACCAGCGTCCGCAGACGCCACGGTTCCGGAGCGACCCCATCCCATTGCCAGGACACAAATCCGACAACGAAGAAGACGACGAACGCAAGGACGAAAACAACAATCTTATTAATCCCGTAGGTAGTACGGTCTGCATTTTGAATCAGCATCGAGAGAATATGTAGATTAGTCGGCATTTAAAATGCTCCGTCCTCGTCTTTTTGTCAAATTGTTTGCTCACTCTGAGCCATGCCCGGCACGGAAGCCTGCCTCCCGGACGGCCTTCCCGCCTCCGGGCGGGCGGAAAGCCTAAAATGACGAGATACCGGCTTGCAAGAATCCGGCTCCCTGTGCATTGGTATACGCGTCAATCGACCGGACTGGTCACGCGCCTAGCCTGATCGCCCCCCTATCAGACCATGCATGGACCGTTGATCGGGGCATGGGGCCCCCTTACTCCTGGCTTTTCTCATGGCAGCGGAACGTCCCGGCGATCCTCCGGATGGAATTTACTGCACACAGCGATAAATCCGGCATGACACCAACATAATCACCAACTTAGCATATAAGTATGTCACAACACAACACACAGGGAAGACAGGGCCAGGGAGCCCGCCGCCGCTACAACAAGGGCGGACGCTCCTATGGCAATGACCGCCGCGATTCCAGCGGTTACCGTCCCAAGTACAGAAAAGAAGCGCCCGCCAAACTCTCCTTGTGGCAGCGTTTCCTGGGCCTCTTCGGCATTCGTCCGTCCAAGAATAACAAGCATGCGGCCAGGGATAAAGCCGCCGCCAAAACCAACACCCGCGTAGCCCGCAACAGGCAGGATCGCGTTTCCGCACCCAAACAGCCCGTCTCCAACCGCCGGCTTTATGTGGGCAATCTTTCCTATGAAGCTACGGAAAGCGACCTGGAGGACGTGTTCAAGGGCATCGGGGAAGTCAATTCCGTGGAAATCATTTACAACCCCCGCACCCACAAATCCAAGGGGTATGCTTTTGTGGAAATGAAGAAGATGGAAGACGCCATCCGTTCCGTGGACATTCTCCACAACCAGCCTTTCATGGGCCGCAATCTGCTGGTCAGCGGAGCCAATGAACGCCAGGAACAACCCCGGCAGCCCCGCGAAGACCGCGCGCCCAGGGAAGAACAGGATTCCATGGCGGAAGTGAAGGAAACCTCCACTCCCCTGCTCCAGCCGGAAGCTCCCGCTCCCCAGTCCCAGGAACAATAACCGTTTTACCATGCGGAAGCCGGCCTTTCTTCAAAGGCCGGCTTCCTGCATTTACGAGAAAGGGAACTCCAGGCAACAACGAACGTGCAGCACGGCACGGGAGCCGCACCATCCAACAGCCCTTCCATCCGTAGGGTTTAAACCACTTCCCTGTCCGTCCCGGGGCGGCGGAACAGGCGTGCCTGCAAAGGCGGATTCTGAAAATATCACGGCAGCCCCCAGGTTCTGCGCAGGCGCAGATATTCCCTGGCGGGGAGCAGAATATAAAGGGGATGTCTGGAAGGATCCAGCCATGCAATCATGGCCCTCAAATTTTCCTCGCTCATTGCGGTGCATCCGGCCGTAGGGGCTCCTCCGTCCCGGCGCCAGATATGGAAAAAAATGGAGGAACCCGCACCCGGCACGGGTTTCTGCCGTCCGTCTGCGGCATTATGCCGGATAAACAGTTTCAGACTGTGGGCGTAATCATTCAGCTTCATCTGCTGCTTGAACTCCCAAGGCGTGACGGGATCATGCTTCAGCACAAAGTGCTGGTTATACAGGGGAGAGGCAGGGTCATCCACCCACATGTCCCGCGGCGTAATGCGGCGGTACGGCATGGAACGCTTTTTCTGCGGCGCGGGAACAGTTCCATATACGCCCCCCAGTTCAAAAATTCCCGCGGGAGAGCGCAAGTCCCCCTCCTTCTTCACCGGCCCTCCGGCGGGAGGGAGGCTGACGCCCCTGCCCCAGACCAGACCGGATTTTCCCAGACGCGCCGGAAACGGTCCCTTCACCATCACCCAGCCCCGCGGCCCCTTCTCCAAAAGGCTCAACTGCACATGGGAACTATTCCACCCGTCCGCGGAACCTACAATCACCTGGCTGCAATCCGCAGGGAGCGCCGCAGCCGGAAAACAGAACGCCGCCAGCATGCACAAACACAGGTATACTGCCTTCATGAGCCGTAGCATAACGGCACCGTTCCGGAAGAAAAGCAATTACTCCGTCTCCGCAGGCGCACCGTCCGGCGGAATCCACCCGCCTAGTTCAACGGAAGAACTTCTTCCAGCAGGGACTCAATTCCCTCCTTGGCAAACCGGGAATACAGATACAGCCTTTTGGCTTCCATGTATTTGCCCAGGGCAGACCCTACTTCTCCCGCATTCCTGCATTTTTCCGCATCATTCAGCAGATTCACCAGTGTGCTTGCCTTTGTCGTCAGGTCCAGATACCGGGCATTCAGCTCCTGGTCATTGATGAACAGTTCCTGGTCCCTGGAACGCAGCTGTTGAAGCTCCTCCCAGGCGCCGTATACGTCCTGCATGGCTTCACGCTGGCGCGCTGCGCCCAGGGCACGCTCAATAACGGCCATTTTGCCCAGATCTTCCACAAACTGCTTCTGGAGCTCCGGATCATCCTTCACCAGAACGGCAAATTCATGCTGGTTGTCAAAAATGCGGCGATAATTCTTATTCTTGTGGAAACGCTTGAAATCCTCCAGAGCGTGGGATTGCTGACCTGCGGCCATCATGGCGTTCCGCAGCGGAAGAAGACGGGGATTCTTCGGCCAGATTTCAATGGCGCTTTTCAGGCATTCCTCCAATTTGGCGCGGTCCCCCCTGGCCAGGGCTTCCTGCCCCTGGGAAATATAGGCGTCACTGGCGAATACGGCGGCGCTGATAGCGGACTCCGCACGGCCCGTACTGAAATCCCTGGAAGTCTTCTTAAGGTTCTCCACCAGGGAAAGGGCTTCTTCGTAATCTTTGCCGTTCATCAACTCGAACAACTTTTCCACGTCCCGTTTGAAGGCATACAGTTTTTGCTTCTTCTCATACGGAAACGTATTCACGGCGGGCATGAATTCCCCGATCAGGAGAGCTTCGTTCAGCCGTTCCAGCGCATCCACGTAATGATGGGAATCCACCAGGTTGTTCACGGCCTTCATGTGCCGGTCGGAGTCACGGGCCAGCTCCCGGGAAAGGTTGTCCAGGATAGCGACGGTGGGAGGAGCGCCCAGCGTACCGCTGAACATCTTGGCGGCATCGGAATTCTTATCCAGCCGCAGCTTGGTATCCCCGTCATTGAACAGGCGGCTGTAAACGCCGCAGCCTATGGAAACATGGTCAAAACGCCGCTGGGCAAACAATTGAACCAGCGTAGACTGAAAAACAATCTTCGCTTCCGTCACCGTCAGAACCTGCTCACTTTCCAGCTTCAGCTTGCGGGCTTCCATCTCCACTACACGCTTTTCCAGATATTTGTAACGGGGGTTATTTTTGGCCGGATGATTGGTGGATGTTCCCTTTTTCCCGCCCTTCTGGCCGGAGGGCGCACCGGAAATCGTCGTCACGCCGCTTTCCATCAGGCTCATCTTCTGGGCGTTGCTGCGGATTTCCCTTTCCACCGCCTCAAGCATCTTCCCCTTGTTTTTTCCATTGCTCCTGGCCTGCCACGCGGTGTAAATGGCCTGGCAGAGAGCGTCGGAAACGCCTCCGTCCAGCGGGTTGCTGGAAGCGGCGGTCAACAGGTCCACTACCTGCCGCACCACATTATCCGCCACCAGTTTTTCCTTGCGCATGGAGAGCGTTTCGTGGAGCTTTTCAAAAATTTTCTGATATTCCTTCGCATCTTCCGTACTTTCCTCCGGCTGGCTCAGGTACTTGTTGAAACGCGCTTCAATCTCCCGGAAACTGCCCATATTCAACGTCGTTCCGTTGATGGTCACCGTGCCGTCCTGAGGGTTCAGGAAAGGAAGCTCATTGCCGTACAGGGACTTGGCATCCCCCTGCCTGGAAGGCTGGTAGGCATTCGGCTGAACGGCGGGAGGGGAGGCAGGGGACGCGGCAGGCGCACCGCCGGCTGCAGGAGGGTTGTACATCATCTGCCCCAGGGCGGGAACCGCACAGGCCAGGGTCATCAAAAAACAGCATTTCATAGGATGAGGGAGATTGTTTATTTAGGCTGAATGGATGTAGCTACGCACACGCCGCGCACCTTCGGATTGACGTCTTTCACCCGGAACTCTATCCTGTATTGCTGGTCCCGGTTGATGTTCAGTCCGTTCCTGGCCTCAGCGGAAACACAGACGGGAATAATGTACTCACGCCCGGAGGCGTCTTTGTACAAGAAGGCAATAAGCTCGGACTCGCCGCGCGGAAAACGGTCAATCACCGTTCCGTCCAGTGCATAGTTGTTATTGGAAAGCTGGGAGGCGTTCGCCGCCAGAATGTCCAGAGGTATATCCGACCCGGCCTGCGGTTTCTCCCCGGCTCGGAACATGACAATCCCCACAATAACGGCCAGCACAAAAACCGCCGCCCCGACCGTCAAAACCAGTGCGGATGATGAGGAACTTTTCTTTTTTGCTGCACGCCGTCTCGCCATAATTTCTGATGGAAAAAGTATATAACGTACTTCCCGCAAGCACACGCATTAAATTAAAGCTCCCAGCGCGAACGGCGGATTCCCGCGTAGGCGGCCGCAATGCCGCACGCAACATGCACGCCCAGAACAATATAGCAAACCAGGGAGGGAGTCAGATCCGTATCCAGCACATTCTTGACGGCGTAATATACGTCGTCCTTCAGGGCGGAGATGCTGCCGGACCACGCCCAGTACGCGGAAATGAAGGGGCGTATGAAACCCTCCGCATATTCCGGAAGCGCCAGCACCGCTCCGGAGAGAGGAAGCTGGAAACCCACCAGATAAATGCTCAGCAGGGAAGCCTGGTCCGCACTCCGGGCCAGGGCGGAAATGCCCAGGCATACAAAAGTCATGGCGGCGTTCGCCAAAATCAGGAACAGCAGATGCGTCAGGCCGCCGCCACGGTCCCAGAAAAAATCCACAAAGGCAAACATCCAGACGGATTGCACCAGCACCAGAACGCTCAGATAGGACAGCTTGCTCGCCAGGTAGGCGGAAGGCCTCATGCCCGCATACTTTTCCTTTTCCATGACGGCGCGTTCACCGGCCACCTCGCGGGCGGCATTGTTGGACCCCATCAGCCCCAGCAGAATCACCTCAAACATGATGATGCCGGAGACGGCGGACCCCGTTTTCATGTTCAGCTGCTGGGCTTCCATATCCTTCTGGACAGTCTGGACATCCTGCGTGGCGGAAAGCCCCACGATTTGCCCGGAGCCCTTGTCCGTAAACATGGCTACCAGCACGGGAAACAGCAGCACCATGACCAATTGAAGAACCAACTGGGAACGGTCGCGGAAAAAGATGCGCCAGCGCCGCCCCAGCAGGCAAAAGAACTGGGTGAAGAATCCGGGAACTTCCGGAATGCTTTCCACCACGGCCTTTTCCCGTTCCGTTCCGGATTCTCCGGAGGCCCCCTCCTTCTCCGCCGCCGCAAGACGGACGGCATCCGGATCCGGCAGTTCCCCGGAAAGAATTTTCTTTTCCCTTTCCTGTTCCAGACGGGAATAATAGGAATCCCGGTGCTTGCTCCAGGACCGGCTCCAGGAAGGGCCTTCGCGATCCTGGAGCTTCGGGTAAATCTCCTCCAGCGAGGAAACGCCGAAGTAATGCAGCATGGTTTTCGGGGAACCGTGGTAAGCCACGCAGCCCTGGTGCATGACCAGGATGGAATCATACCTGTCCAGATGGGAAAGGCTGTGCGTGACGGAAATGACGATGCGGCCTTCCGAACGGGAGATTTCATGCAGAAGGAACACGATATCGTGTTCCGACCTGGGATCCAGTCCGGACGTCACCTCATCGCAAATCAGCAGCCGGGGATTGGATACCAGCTCCATGGCCAGCGCCAGGCGCCTTTTCTGGCCGCCAGAAAGAATTTTCACATCCCGGTCCGTAATCCCCTCCATTCCCGTTACCTCCAGGGCATTGTCAATGCTGTCGTCCAAATCGTCCACGGAATTGAACCGGCAACGGAGCCTGGCGGCGCTCTCCACATTCTCATCCACGCTCAGCTGGTCATAGGCAATGCTGAACTGGGGAACGAACCCGATTTCCGAAGGTTCAAAGTCTTCTTCAGCCAAATCATGGCCATTCCAGAAAAAACGCCCGCCCGTTTCCGCAATCATGCCCGCAATCGCCTTCAATAAGGTCGTCTTTCCGCAGCCGGAAGGACCAACGACCGCCATAAAATGACCGCGAGGGACATTAAAACTGACATTGTCCAATAATTTCAAAGGACCATCCGGTGTTTCTATCTCATACGTAATGCCGTCCGCCTGCAACATGGTTCTTTTACTTTAACGTATCAACTTCCGCATCATCAAGGAAAATCGGGCATTTGCACTCTATCCCGCCAGCAACGGAGAACATGCTCTACGGAAACCTTCCCTGCCAGCCGCAGGAACGCTCCCGCGGTCAGGCTCCTCCTGCCCCCGCTCATCTCGGCATCCCCCGCGGCCGTATCTGTGCCGCAAACCGGGCTGCACGGAATTCCCCCGAAAAACCGGATGGACAGACACAGCCCTCCCGAAAGGGAGGTTTGAAGCCTCCGGGAGCGTTTATTTCATCATCTTCCAAACCGCCAGCCGTTTTCAAAACGGAAAATCCGCATCCCCCACCGGATCCACAGCTTTGTCCTCAAACTTTTTAACAGCTTTCTGCTGGGGATTTACGGCACGGACCACCAGCGCCCGGGGGGGCATTTCCCGCCGCCTTCCGAACTCGCATTTTTCCTCGCACAGATCGCAGGAGTTCCGGCGTTCGCGTTCCTCAGGCCGTTCCGCGGTAACGGGACAGGCGTGTTCGCACGCGCCGCAGCCGATGCACAGGGAAGGATCCAGCCTGGGCAGGCGGTGCTCCTGGCCGTCACGCCCGATATAGGGCACCGTGTAAAGGGCCTTGGTGGGGCAATGCTCCGTACAGGCTCCGCAATCCATGTCCTCCCGGGCAACCAGGCAGCGGCAGACGTAAAACCGGGCCACGGCAATGCGCGTAGTATCTTTTGTTATTCCCTCAGTATCCCTTTCCGCGGTAACAGGCATCCTGCGTATGGCCCCCGTGGGGCAGACTTCCGCACACCGGTGGCAATCATAAAGGCAGTATTTGGTGGCAAAATCCATCCGGGGTTTCATGAATCCCTTCAGGCCAAGCTGCAGGTATGAAGGCTGAAGCACATGGGTAGGGCAGTTGGCAACGCACATCTGGCAGCCAGTGCAGATATCCAGAAAACGTTCCAGGGAACCGGCTCCGGGAGGAAGAACGCACTGGGTGAGGTCCAGCTTCCGGGCGGCATCTCCCCGGCATCCGGAAAGGGCGGCCGTGGCCAGCCCGGCCGCAGTAGCCTCCAGGAACTGGCGGCGGGAACTCCCGGCAATGGAGGGAACCGCGGCGGAAGAAGAGGGAGCGGGAGCCGGGGGAGCCTTCTTTTTTTGGGCCGGAACCAGTTGGCGGGCCCTGGTAAACCAGCGGTAGCGTATTCCCCCCTCACTGCAGGAGCGCACGCAATCGTAGCACGCCACGCAGCGTGAGGAGTCTATTTTGTATTCCTTCAGGTTCAGGCATTGCGCCTTGCAGGATTTGACGCATTTGCCGCATTTTTTGCAGGAGGCGGGATCAAAGCCCAGCCGGAAAAGGGAGATACGGGAAAGCAGGCCAAGCAGCGTGCCGACGGGGCATACCGTATTGCAATACAGGCGTCCCTTCCAGGCACTCATGACGGCCACCAGGCCGAGCATGCCGGCGGAAGCCAGCAGAAGCGGGAAAGCCGCAGGGAAATAATCCATCTGGACCAGGTCCGCAGAAGAACTGTCCGCCGCCAGCAGGTTATTGCTCCAAATGGCGACCGGCCATGCCAGCACATACATGATGCGCCCGAAAATGCTGTAAGGGTCCAGCCAATTCAGAGACAGACCGGCCAGCCCCGTCACGCAGCAGGCGGCCAGCAATGCCAGCACCCCATACCGCACCCACGGCACAGGCCGGGAGAATTTCAGGAAACGCTTCGGCGCCAGCCAGCGGCGGATTCTGAAAACAATATCCTGGAGAATCCCCAGCGGGCAGATGAAGGAACAGTATACGCGGCCGAACAGCAGCGTAAGCAGCAGCAAAACCCCCAGAATCACGGCGGAAACGGCTGCCCCGCTCAGGGTCCCCAGCACGGACGGCACAAATTGCCACCGCGCCAGGGAAAAGGAATCTTCCATCCCCTCTCCGCCCCCCGTCATGTTCGGCACGTTCCACGCGGGAATGTGGTGCAGAAAAGCGTATGCAATCCCAATAAAGAAAATGACGGCCACCGTCACGCGGAGCCACTTCAGAGGACTGACGAGAAAGGCTTTGATGACTGACATATTTATCATAAACCCGCCGGAGGCGGAAAGTTGGCCCCCTACCGCGTCATCCGCAGACGGGAGAAGGAGCCGCCGCGTCAGGCCATGCTGATACGGCGGATATTAAGCCTGGAAAGGTCGGCGACGCCCAGCCCCATTTCCTCCCCAAGCTGCACATGGCGAATTTTTCCGGCCTTGTTCAGCAGGGCGGCGCCCGCAGCGTCAATGGCCACGATGTCACGGGAAGCCAGAAGGGTTTTGCGCTCCACCAGGTCATTCGTATCCTTCCCCACGGGGCCATTGCGCACCATGGGCATATAGGCGTCCAGCACGCACAGGTCCGGCTTGCGGAAATACACGGCGTCCGCGATGCACTGGTGCAGGTCGTTCTTATGCATGGCCCCGCGGTCCCAGACGGTACCCATGACATTCTTCATGCAGGCGGTCATCTCGGAACCGCTGTGGTGCTTGAGGGGCGGGCAGGTGATATAAACATCCGCTTCCAGCACGGCCTTATGCACCTTGGCGGAGGTGAATTTCCGGGCTTTCGGGTTTTCCGTCCGCACGTACTGGCTCTCATTGCCGCCGTCCACCATCACACCGCCAGCCTTCTCTACGGCCTCTTTCACGCCGCTGCCCTCATAAGCGCCGTTGTGGCAGCAGTGGTCAAACACCCTTACTTCCTTCGCCCCGGCCTGCCTGCACAGCTCCACCAGCGTGGCGACAGTTTCAGGATGAGTGTTGGCGCCGAATTCCGGAGCCTTGTTCCAGCCGATGTTCGGCTTGATTACGACGGTCTGGCCCGGCTTGACGAAAGCCTGCATGCCGCCCAGCGTCTCCACGGCCTTCCTGACCATCTCCGCACGGGTTCCGTTGCGGACGGCCACCAGATCCGGGATGCCGGAAGCCGCCGGGGCTCCGGCCTCCTGGGCGAACAGAGAATCCATGTCCGATATGGCCGCCAGCGCCCCTGCGGCGGCAGTCCTTTTCAAAAAAGTGCGTCTGTCAGTCATCTTCATGGCAACGTCTGTGGTTTATCCCCGCATGCGGGAACACGCAGAAGGTGTTATGCCTCTTCCTAACACACGCCCTGCCAAAAAACAACCTGTCATTCTTCCCGCACCGGAATTTCATAAACGAATTGTCATACAGGCAAGGCTTCTGTACAACCCGGTCATGAAATGTTCCCTGCTCAGCCGCCCCATGACCTGCGCTCATGACTGGATCAGCCGCGTCGTCTCCCCCGGGGACGCAGTCGTGGACGCTACGGCGGGCAACGGGCACGATACGGTTTTCCTGGCCCGGCTGGTTGGCCCTTCCGGCCAGGTGCACGCCTTTGACGTGCAGGAAGAAGCCATCCGCGCCACCAGGGAGCGTCTGGAGAAGGAAGGGCTGCTCACCCCTTCCGTCCGGCTCCATCTTGCCAGCCATGACCGCCTGGCGGAACTGGTCGGAGGCCCCGTGAAGGCCATCGTTTTCAACCTGGGCTATCTGCCGGGCGGGGACAAAAAAACGGTCACCAGGACGGAATGCACCCTGGCGGCGCTGGAACAGGCCGCCGCTCTCATTGCCCCGAACGGGCTTCTCAGCGTCATGTGCTATCCCGGCCACGAAGGAGGAAAGGAAGAAGCGGAAGCCGTGGAAGCCTTCCTGTCCCTACTGCCCCATCACTCCTGGCGCGCCGGCAAATACCAGCTCCTGAACACCGGAACACCGGCTCCCTTCCAGATATGCGCCTTCAGGCTGGACTGACCTCCCCGCCGCCAAGCGTCCGGGAAAAATCTCAGGCCCGGCGTTCCTTCATCCACTCCACCACCTGCGCCAGAGCGCGGGCGCGGTGCGACATGGAATTTTTCACTTCCATGGGAAGCTGGGCGAAACTCCGGTCATACCCTTCCGGGACAAACAGCGGATCATAGCCGAACCCTCCTTCTCCGGCCGGCTCCGTCAACATGTAGCCTTCCACGGAACCGGAAAACTCCGCCAGCACGCGGCCGTTCCCGGCAAGCACCATGACGCAGCGGAACCGCGCGGAAGGCCTGTCCCCCGGCTTCACGCCGGCGCGCCGCAGTTCCTCCATCATGCGGAGGTTATTCCGCGCATGGTTCCCTTCCTCCCCGCCGAAGGAGGAGGACCAGACTCCGGGGCGCCCGTCCAGCACATCCACCTCCAGCCCGGAATCATCCGCCAGCAGGACGCCGGGGATGCATCTGGAAGCGGAAAGCGCCTTGAGCGTGGCGTTCTCCGTAAACGTGACTCCCGTTTCATCCACGGGCGGAGCCTGGGGATAGTCGGAAAGATCCTTCACTTCCCATTTCCCGGCCAGCATGGCGCGGATTTCCCCGGTCTTGTGGGCGTTGCGCGTGGCAACCACCAGCAGCGGCAATTCCTGTTCCATAATCATCAATCTTTTACAGTTGAAAATCATCTGAAAGACCGCGCTCAGCAGTCAATCTCCAGGCTGACGGGGCAATGGTCGGACCCCGTCACATCCGGATGGATGGCGGCATCCTTCACCCTGGAAGCCAGCGGATTGGAAACGCAGAAATAGTCAATGCGCCATCCGATATTCCGGGCGCGGGCGCCCGCGCGGTAGGACCACCAGCTGTACCAGCCCGGCTCCTCCGGATGCAGGGCGCGGAACGTATCCGTAAAACCGGCCTCAAGCAGCAGCGTGAACCCGGCGCGCTCCTGGTCGCTGAACCCGGCGGAAAAACGGTTCTCTTTGGGACGTGCAATGTCAATCTCCTCATGGGCCACGTTCAAGTCTCCGCAGAAAACGACCGGCTTGGTTTCCGCCAGTCCCGCCACATACTCGCGGAACGCGGCGTCCCACTGCTCCCGGTACGGAAGGCGCACCAGTTCATTCTGTGAATTGGGCGTATAACAGTTGACCAGGTAAAACCCCTCGAATTCCATCGTGCAGACGCGCCCTTCCCGGTCATGCTCCGGCCAGCCGATTCCGACGGACGTGGAAAGAGGCCGCACCCGGCTGAGGATCAGCACGCCGGAATAACCGGCCTTCTCCGCCGGATTCCAGAGCTGGTGCGGCCAGGAGGAAATCCACAGGTCTTTCACCTGTTCCGGACGCGCCTTGATCTCCTGAAGGCAGAGGACGTCCGGCTCCAGGGCATCCACGGCGTCCGCCATTCCCTTGCCCAGAACCGCCCGCAATCCGTTCACGTTCCATGAGACGAGTTTCATGCGCGCATACTTCCCGTTTTTCACGGGTCCGTCAAGCCCTCAAACACCGTTGTCCCGCCCCCTTCCGGAGGGCTCCGGAAAATTCTTCTTCAGGAATCATCCCCAGTCTTTTGCATGCCGCATAGAACAAGCGTTTTTTCTTGCCAGAACCTCCCCCTCGTGCTTACTTAGATAGGCAAACACCCCGAGAGGCACTCGAGAGTGGGTCTGTCGACCCGCTCTTTTTTGTCTATCCATCACACTCCTCCACACTCATGACAAACGATATTAAAGCTTTGATTGACTACTACGAGAGGGAAAAAGGGCTCTCCCGTGAAAAAATTCTCCTCGCTCTGGAGTCCGCCTTTCTCTCCGCCTACCGCAAAATGGTTCCCGGTTCCGGCAGCATCAACTACCTGAGGGCCGAAATCAACGTGGACAAGGGCAAGGTGCGTATTTTTGCGGACCTGGAAGTGGTGCCGGATGAAGAATATTCCGACAAATTCAACCAGATCCCCCTTTCCCTGGCCGTCAAGCTGGACAAAAACGCCGTGCTTCACGACCTGCTCCCCACCAACATCACGCCCAAGGGCTTCGGCCGCATCGCGGTGCAGACCGCCCGCCAGACCATGCTCCAGAAACTGCTGGATGCGGAAAAGGAAATGCTCTACGACGAGTTCAAGGACCGCGCCGGAGATCTGGTAACGGGCACCATCCGCCGTTTTGAAAAGGGGGATATTTTTGTGGACCTCGGCAAATTCGAAGGCGTCATGACCTCCCGCGAACGCGTGCCGAATGAAGACTACAGCGTCGGCGACCGCATGCGCTTCTACGTGGTGGAAGTGCGCACGGAAGCACGCGGCCCGGAAGTCATCCTTTCCCGCAGCCATCCGAACCTGGTGCGCCGCCTCTTTGAATCGGAAGTGGTGGAAATAGGCGACCAGACCGTGGAAATCCACGGCATCGCCCGCGAAGCCGGCTACCGCACCAAAGTGGCCGTCATCAGCCATGACGACAAAGTAGATCCGGTAGGGGCATGCGTAGGCATGCGCGGCGCCCGCGTCAAAAACATCGTCCGGGAGCTCAACAATGAAAAAGTGGACATCCTGGAATGGACGGAAGACCCCGTCACCTTCGTCCGGGAAGCTCTCAGCCCCGTGGAACCGCGGGAAATCACCGTGGACGAGGAAGCCAGAAAAATCTTCGTTATCGTCCAGGACGACAAAGATCTCTCCAAGGCCATCGGCCGCAGGGGCCAGAATGCCCGCCTCACCTCCCGCCTGATGGGCTGGGATGTCCAGGTGCGCGTCTTTGACGTTCAGGAAGCGGAAAAACGCCAAAGCCAGGCTGCGGCCGAAGAAGTCATGCGCCAATGCCAGGCTGCGGCCAAAACCCTCAGCGAACAATTGGAAATCCCGGAAGAAACCGCCATGGGCCTGGTGACCATGGGCGGAACGGACCTGGTAGCCCTCACCGGATTTGAAGCTTCCGACATCGCGGAAAGCATGGGCATTCCCGCAGAGGAAGCCGCCCAAATTCTGGACAAGGCCCGGGACCTTATCTCCCAATAACCGTTGAGCGCGGCGCTCAACATCTAACAACCTTAAATCAAGATGCCTAATAAACAAGAAGAGAAAGAACCCAAAAAGGAAGTATTGGATCTGATCGGCGGATCTTCCAAAAAGAAACGCGCACCCCAGCCGGCCCCCGCACCGGCTCCCTCCCGCCCTGCTCCAGTCAAGAAAGAAGCTCTCGACTTGCTTTCCGGCAACAAGAAAAAAGCGTCGCGCGCCGCTGACGCCGCT
>OFGM01000221.1_pt1 | contig 59670 bp, 49 predicted proteins | sample 1521741 | NCBI WGS metagenome assembly OFGM01 (sample SAMEA3504079, study PRJEB24116) | mouse gut metagenome | biome: mouse gut; feature: mouse-associated habitat; material: faeces | place: Denmark | collected 2011
ATTCGCCGCGGCCGCCTGCCGTGAGTCGTGCGGGGTTGACTCCGAAATCATTCTGAAGCGTCTGCACCACAGAAGATGCGCGCAGAGTGGAGAGGTCCCAGTTATTGCGTATGTTGGTGCGCGAGATGGGGATATTGTCGGTATTGCCTTCCACGAGCACATCGTAGTCGTTGTAATCCTTGATGATCTTGGCGATCTTGCTCAGCGTCTCCATGGCGCGTGGGCTGATCTCATAGCTTCCGGTCTTGAAAAGCATGTTGTCGGCCAGCGAGATGTAGACCACTCCCTTGAGCACCTTGACATCGACATCCTTCAGTTCGTCGTTCGACAGCGAGCGGGTGAGCTTATTGGTCAGGGCCATGTTGAGGGAGTCTGACTTCGACTTGGCTGAAATCAACTCTTTGATATACTTGTTGGAGGCGTTGATTTCATCCACGAGCTTGGAGATGTTCACGCTTCCCTGCTGAGAGTTGAGGAGGCTCTGGTCGAGAGTGTATTTCATCGACTCGAGTTGTTTCTTGAGATCGTCGTTCTGGGAACGGAGATCCTTGATCATGTACTCCATCCCCTTGGAATTGGAATTGCATTCGAGCAGACCGTCGCGGGTGGTCTGGTATTCCATCTGAAGTTTATTGTACTTCTTGTTGGAGACGCAGCTGCCGAGACAGATCACGGCGGCAGCCGCTGCGGCTAAAAATCTGATTCCTTTCATAATCGTCTTAATTTGATATGCCTCGGACGGTGTAATGAGACCATCTGAAACGTTGAGTTATAACGTTGATATATTGTCGATGGAACTCCGGAAGGAAGATCCCTCGACTATATTAACGCAAAAAGACCATATTCTGTGCAAATATAGAGAAAAGTCACGTCATTACAAAATCCATGCCCCAATAGTGGAAAAAGCAATTCGCCCGTTGTCAGCGGGCGAATTTTCAGGTGAGGATTTTAAGAGAGTCGTGTTTGAATTTAACACTCTCCAAGGGCCTGTTTAAAAAGAAATATAAACAAACTCCACCGATCAGATACTGAGGGAAACGCTGCAGGTGAGGCAGCGGGGAAGCGCCGGACCGTACATGTAGCCGGAGTCACGAAGCGGGCCGGAGTCGAAATCGCGTTGATAGGAATTGAAGATGTTGGTGATTCCTGCGGTGAAATCCAGATCCACTTTCTTGAAAATTCTGAAACAATAAGAAAGCTTCACCGACGCATCAAAAAAAGACTGTGTCCTTACGGCAAGATCGACCTCAGTTCCTGAACCTACAAGATGCTGCACGGTCATCGGTCCGGTAAGAGTACCGGTAAATATCGCACGGAATCCTGACAATATCTCCCAGTTGGCGGCGAAATACCCGTATATGTCGGGAGTGCGGAAGAGTCGCTTCTCTGCGGGCACATCGGGATTGTCGCTCCATACCTCCGGCTTTTTATACCTGCTGCGCTGAAATGTCACACCCGCCTGTATATCGAAATGTGATGAGAAGAAAGCCTTCGCCTCAATATTCATACCCAGCACACGTGCTCCCGAGCCGTTATATCTCTCAAGCACGGCATTTCCCTGCGCGTCAAGACCATCAAGCTGACGAAGGGCAAACACATCGCTAAGATCCGTAAAGAATCCTTCCACAAGAAGATTGGTCTGCACGTTGCCGAAGGTGTGGTAAAGGTCTGCGGAGGTACTGACACTCTGGGAACTCTCCTGTTTAAGACCGGGAGCAAGGACAGTAACGACTCTCTCGCCTCCGACAATAGCCACATGGAAATCTTCGTCATAAGCCTGCGGAGAACGGAAACCTGTGGAATACGACAGGCGGAAGTTGGCGCTGCGTGACGGATTGAACCGTATGTTCACCCGTGGGGATATTATGGGATTCTTGATAAGTGAATGTTTGTCAAGTCGCGCTCCGATAAGGAAGCCCCACCGCTCGTCGCGCCATTCGTTCTGCAGATAGCCGCTGAAAATATTCACATTCTGCAGCATGTCATGGCCATACCCGATGGTGACATCATGGAGGCGGTTGTGAGAATACTCAAGTCCCGCCACAAGTTCGGCCGGCATGAAAAGCAATTTTGTGAATGGATGGGTCCATTGTGTGCCGGCTGTGACAACAATGTCTGAGGTGCGTCCGTAAGCGTCAGGATCCATGTCCGAGCCATAATAGCTGGTGCGTTTTGTGGCTTGCATTGCGGAGAACACCGAGACATGGTCGCGGCGGTCGCGGGGCCAGATGTCGTAAGTAACCTCCGCTCCGTGTATGTCATGCTCCACTTGCTCGGCGATCATGGCAAGATGTGCGGGCTGATTGAGTTGATCTCCTCCGCGACGGTATTCATGCGTGTTATGATATTCCAGCGTCAGTCGCGAGTCGGCAGACGTACGCATGAATGTGCGGGCACCGAGGGTCTGGGTCTTCAGTTGCGCCACTTCCGTGTATCCGTCTCCGTTATGGTCGTATCCGTCGCGATACCGGCTTTGACCGTAAATAAAGATTCCCGCCTTATCGTTGTCGGTGACGACAGAGGCATTCAGCGTCGTGTTATTGTCGAGAGACCCTGATGGACCGATGGATGTCAGCGTGTGTGAAATCTTCGCGGAGTTTTCCCGGGGATCCCTGGTGATTATATTTATCGTGCCTCCGATTGCAGACGAACCGAAAAGTGCCGAGCCTCCGCCCCGCATCACTTCGATACGGTCGATCATATTGGCGGGTATCTGCTCCAGACCGTAAACACCCGTAAGAGCGGAAAACACCGGACGGGAATTCATGAGTATCTGCGAATAATGTCCGTCAAGACCATTGATGCGGACCTGCGTGAATCCGCAGTTCTGGCAATCATTCTCTACCCTCACTCCAGGTTGAAAATCGAGACCGTCGGCAAGTGAACACGCGCCGACTGAGGTCAGCAGCTTGCCGGTCATCACATTCACCAGAGATGGGCTCTCGCGGCGTTTTACCTCACTTTTGCTACTTGTGACAACGAACTGGTCGAGCATGAACACATCCGTCAGTGAATCCGGGTTTTCGGCTTGATCCGGGTTTTCTACAGTTTGAGAGGAGGGAACGGAAAGTATGTCGGCGTGTGTCGGCATAGCTATGGCAATAGCCATAGCCATAAAAAAATTTTTTTTAGGCATTATGTATTGGAATAAATGGTTCTTTCAGGAATCTCGTGGATGTATGGGGATCGCTTTCGCCGTATGTCTTGAAAGTAAACATACTCTAAGACGCATGCAGCAATTGATCCTTCATCAACGTGCGGAATTCTCTCAAAAAAGATTCTCTTGATATTCTCTGAAAATAAATTAGAACAGCTTCTTGCTGTTACATGGGATAAAATTACTCTATGCGCATAATGCCGGAGGACCTCTCAGTGAATATTCCGAGGTATGATTGACAACGACAAAAGACGTTACATCCGTGTAGATTAAGGAACAGGATGTTTCCGGAGCGGACACATACATGTTCTGCACTGCATTCGAGGCGATAGACGCGGTGTTGAATGCAGAAATGAGATCTAAAGACTGGGCGCTATGTCCATGTGTGCCGGAAGGAAGATAAGGATGTGAATGGGCAATAGGACGACCGTCAATATCTTTATGGACGTGCGTGAAAATAGCGTTCGAGAACATGAAATTCACGAACAGCAGCATTACGAACGACACAAAAATACGGTCCAACGTCTTTTTCACATCGCAAAATTACAAATTATTTGAGAAATTTTTACGTATTCTACGTTTTTTGCAGTAACTTTCCAGAATTTATTAAGCCCCATTATAATTCACAATATTCTCTTCCCTTCCTTTGATTTTTATGATGCTGACGTTTTTGTATGGTGTATGGATTACGCTGCAATTTGTATGTGTATAAAATCAAAGCCGCTGTAAGTTGTTAGTTTACAGCGGCTTTGCTTGGTGGTTTGGCGGAGGGGACGAGATTCGAACTCGTGGTAGGATAACTCCTACGTCAGTTTAGCAAACTGGTGGTTTCAGCCACTCACCCACCCCTCCAGAGTCGGGCCTTATAAGGCTTTGCGGGCACAAAGTTAGAAATTTATTTTTAAATCTCCAAATTTTTTGTCGGTTTTCAAGTTTTTGTAGATGTTTTTTGCCTTGTTTTTGCGGTTCTTGCGGGATGGTGACACGGAGTTAGTTCTATTCTGTGCCGGCGTACATCGCATTGATTACGGCGGCATAGTTGCGCGCCACCACCGCGCGGCGTACTTTCATCGTGTTGGTGACTTCCCCTTTTTCTATTGAGAAATGATGCGGAAGCAGCGTGAGGCGCTTGATGCGTTCGAATCCGGCGAGATCTTTCTGATAAGGTTCTATCTGTTGGATCATGAATTCTGTCACTTTGGGATTTTTCAACAGTGCCGCATAATCCGATGTGTCGAACTTCTTCTCTTCGGCCCAACGCATGAGCTGGCTTCGGTTGGGGACGACAAGCGCCGTCACGAATTTCCGCTCATCTCCGATTATCGCCACCTCGTCGATATACTTGCACTCGGCGAGCCTCCCCTCGAGGAGCTGCGGGGCGATATATTTTCCGTTGGAGGTCTTGAACAGATCCTTGATGCGTTCGGTAAGTACCAGATCGCCATCGGGAGTGAAATATCCCGCATCGCCGGTCCGGAAATAACCGTCGTCGGTAAACGCCGCGGCGTTGGCCTCCGGATTATTGTAATAGCCCGGCGTTACGGTGCCGCCCTTTACGAGAATCTCGCCGTTGTCGTCTATGCGGACCTTTATGCCGGGGAGTGGGCGCCCCGCTGTGCCTATATCGTATCCCACGGCGGGATAACAGGAGACGGTGGCAGTGGTCTCGCTAAGTCCATACCCCATGATCACTTCGATTCCCACGGAGCGCATGAAGCGCACGATGGAATCGCTCAGGGGAGCCCCCGCCGTAGGGAAGAAATTGGGATTGGGGATGCCGATGGCGTTCTTCAGCAACTGGAACACGCGTCGGTTCCAGAAGTCATATTCCTTCTCCAGAAGCCATGACGGCCTGCGGCCGCGACGCACATAGTCGATGTTGCGCCGGTAACCGGTGCGGATGGCGCGGCTTACCATCATTCTCTGGAATTTCGACATGCCGGCAATCTTTTCCTTCACTCCGTGGTATACCTTTTCCCAGAACCTGGGCACGCAGCACATCAGGTTGGGCTCAACTTCCTTGATCGTGTCCTGGATAACCCGGGGGTCGTAGTTGAAGGCTATGGTGATACCCCGCGTGACGCAGAAGAAATCCCATGCCTTCTCGAGAATATGGGACATCGGCAGAAATGCCATGGAGAGGTCATCGTCTTTGATTGCGGAGAGCAGTTCGATATGTTTCTGGATGCACTCGTCGTAGTTGCTGTGTGTGATCACCACTCCTTTGGGTTCGCCGGTGGTGCCGGAGGTGTAGATCAGTGTGGCCATGTCTTCGGGGAGTCCGCGCGACGAGCGGGCTTCAACTTCGGCTGCAGTCTCTCTGGAGGCGTTCATGCCGAGGCGCACGAAGTCGTCCCAGAAGATTGTGACGGTATCATCGTCGCGGAGTTCGAGACCGTCGTTCTTGAACACCACGATGCGGCTGATCGCCTCCGGACGCTTCTTCCATTGGTTGTAGGCCATGGGATAGTGATGTGAGTCTCCGACAAAGAGCACCTTGGCGCCGCTGTTCTCCACAATGAAATCGAATTGCGACTGGACGCTGCTGGCATAGATCGGGACCGCGGCCACCCGGTTGCGGAAGGCCCCGAGTTCGGTGATAAGAATCTGCGGAGTGTTTGGCGAGCAGACGGCTATGTTGTCCTTCTCGATGAGACCGAGTTCAGCGATAGCCTTTCCGGCCACATCCACCTGTATGGCAAATTCATTCCAGGATGTCGGCAGCCATTCGCCATCCCTGCGCCAACAAAAACGATAAGCTTCCCTGTCGCCGTAGCGCTCGGCCTGACGGGGTACGATTTCCACTAATTTATTTGCCATAATAATGTATCAGGCCTCCTGTGGCCTCTTTTTGTCTTTTTACCCGGGCGGGGTAATTTCTAAAAAACGGTCTATGATAAAAACGTTTAAAATGCCGCAAAGTTATATGCCGGAGGAGGTTGAATCGCGTCTCCTGATTTCCTCTATTTCGCGGATAATGCCGGGAGGCAGTCCGGAACAGTGCTTGTGGCATACCATTTCGCGGGAGTACATCCGTGCGATGCAATAGTTTACATGGTCACATCCGCAGCGGTGGTTGCCTGATGCGGAGGCCATGCGGTTCACAAAATCAGGCTCATTGATGAGAGCCCTTCCCATCTGGATGAAGTCGAATCCCTCCTTGTCGAGCACGCGGTCGGCTCCGTTGCGGTCCACAACCCCGCCGACGTATACCAGCGGCATCGCAAGCTCGCGGCGGAATAGCCGGGCGTCATCCAGAAAATAAAGTTCCCGGAACGGTACGGAGGGGATCATGCGCTTGCCGGCAAGTCTGATGCCATACCTGAGCCATAGCTGCTTCATGTAGTAGGTCATGGAATAGACCGGCATCTCTCCGCGCATCACGTACATGGGGGCTTTCGACACGAAACCTCCCGAGAGCACAAGGGCATGGACACCAAGCCTTTCCAGTTCGCGGGCCACCGTGAGACAGTCTTCAATATCGAGTCCTCCCCTGAATCCGTCGCGCATATTGGTTTTCACCAGTACGCCCATATCGTTTCCTGCGGCTTCAAGCACTTCGTCGACACATATCCTCATGAAGTCCATGCGTCGCTCGAGAGGTCCTCCGAACTCATCGCGCCGCCGGTTGGTGTAAGGGGAGAGGAACTGCGAGATAAGGTAACCGTGGCCGGCGTGCACTTCCACGCAGTCGAAACCGGCGTCACGTGCTGTCCGCACAGCGTCGCCGAACAGGCGCGCCAATTCGCGGATCTCATCCTTGCGCAAGGCGCGCACCAGAGTGGGAGAGTAGAGGTTGAAGCCTCCGCTTGCTCCCACCGGAGTCCCTCCGGCAGTAGAGCGGTGGGTCATGTTGCCGCAGTGGCCGATCTGGATCGAGGCCTTGGCGCCGGCAGCATGGATGCCGTCGGTGATTTCACGCAGAGGGGCCACGATCTCAGGCCGGAGCCATAGCTGAGTGTCGAACGACAGGGCCGAACGGCAGATTCCGGCGTAAGCCAGTGTGGTCATCCCCACACCTCCGCGCGCCACCGACAGATGATAGTCGCGAAGCGCGGCTGTGGGATTGTTGTCCTTGCCCATCCCTTCGAAAGCGGCGGAGCGTATGGTGCGGTTGCGTAACTCTACGGGACCGATTTTTCCGGGGGTGAACAGTTTCATGGGCAGGGATGTCAATAAATGAACGGGATGATGTACCGTCTGTTTAGCCTGGCATACCGCTCGCCGAACTTTTCGAGATACCGTCGGTGTGTGGCGCGGGCGCGCGGTGCAAGATTCGCGAAGGTCCATACCACGAATGCGAATCCCCCGAGACTCCAGGTCAGTATGGCATAGCCGAGCCATTCGGTAACCTCGCCGAAATAATTGGCTGAGGTGACGTATCGGAACATTCCTCCCCGGGGGATGTAATGCCCGCTGTCGCCAGGACGGCGCAAGTGGCGGATGATGTGGTCTGAATGGAGATTTACCGCCATGCCGGTGAGGAATATGACGGTCCCCAGAATGAACAGAGGACTCCATAGCCACGACACCGGATAAGCATCAGCCGGAGAGACATAAAAGAGCCATCCTCCTATCATGTAGGCATTGATCACATTGAAAATTACTCCGCAGAGAATAATCACCAGAGGCATACGGTTGGAGCCTCTGATGAGCATGGGAAACAAGAAAGATCTCTGAAAATAATGGGCTTCGAAGAGAAGGGCCATCACTGTCAGTGCCGGCGAGGCTGCCCGGGAGCTGAAAATCCATAACAGCAGCATGGCGATGAAGGAGGGGGCCTCCATGAGCACCCATCCGAGACGGTTGTTGACCGTCGGCCCCCATTTGCGGTTGTACATCATCCCGTAGCCGGCAGTGACCTGCTGCAGTATCACGAATACTATCACGGCAAGACAGAACATCCCTGAGATTACCGAATAATATGTGGCGGGTTCGAAAATTGAGGTCATAAAAGGCTGTTTAATCAACAAAGTTACAAATATCCGGCGTGAAAACCAAATCCGTTCCGCAACCTGAATTCTTTGTTGTGTCTGATTTTACGTTAAGGCCTGACATGAATTTCAAGAACGCGCTATGAAGAAGGCGTTCGAAGTGTCTCAAGTCTGACATTGCCTAATTTAGATGCGGCTTCAGAAAAGCTGCTGTAGAATGAGCCATAGATTTTGGAGCATTTTGACAGTATAACCATCTCTAAAAAAGCATTTTTAATACCGGAGGCTGATGATCGGTCAGCTTTAAGGGAACTTGTGACAATCCTGTCGCCGCCATATCTCTCCACTAATACTTTTTTTGTGTCCTCATCATCGGAGGCCAGGTAGAAATTTGTTTCCGGATTGTGTTTCAGTTCGAGGTCTACAGCATTAAAAAAAAGTGTCAGAGGGCTATGTCGGACAGACATGGCATTGTCTGTCCGGCGTATATGCAGACCTACGGTGTCCTTCATTCCTTTCAGAATATCGGTGGCTTGCGCTTCGTATCGGGACAGAGGATGTATCAGCTGTCTGTAAAATTCATCCGTAAAGTCAAAGAACTCCAGACCGCTGCGAATAAGGATGTCCCTGTCTTTCGATAATGTGTCATGTATCGTCCTGATGTCTAAAATACAGGAATTTTTTATTAACTTGTCATCATCCAGTTCATAGCCATATTTCCCGAATTTTGTGATACCGGATGCATAAAAGTTTCTCTTGCGCGGAGCATCGTACAGAAACAGTTGTTTCAGCGCGGAAATATTGTGTATGCGGATATCAGGCATTCCGTTGCCGGATATGCCTTCAATATCAATCAGTTCATCAACCGGAGCTGCTAATTCGGAGTTTATGGCCCAGACAACCTGCATTGAGACTTTCAGTTCCTTTGCCAGGCTGGCACCTGCCACTATGGCTCTGAGTCTGTTGGCAATTCCTCCGATTGGATTTACAATTAATGACGGCATTGCTGAAAATATGAATTATTGCAGTCGGTATTTTGTGGAACGATTTTTACCTGGTGACGGTAATTTCGAGATCTTTGACTATGCCGCTGATGTCGCGGATGGTGTACCGGCCTGTCGGGACGAAATCTCCGTTGCTGTTTTTAAGGTCCCAGTAGGTGATTCTGTCTGTGGAGAAGTCGGGTGTGTTGACCACGTTTCCGTCTGCGTCAAGTACCTGGAGGGAAGATGTGAGAGGAATGTTGTAGATGGTCACGACACCGGAGTAGTCTTTGTCGACTACTGAGGGGACCGCCATAGGTTCCGTTTCATCGGCTCCCGCTTCCGAAGGGGCATCGGGCCGTACGCTCGCGATTCCGTCATGGGTAGAGATCCAGAGAGTCTTGTCCTCCGGATTCCATCCGAGGTGTATGACGCGGTCGTGAGGCAGAGGGGAATTCTTTGTGGTGTAATGCGCGATAATGTTCTTGCGGTCTGCCGACAGACCTATGATGCCGTCCGACTGCGTTCCGATCCACGCGCGGTTATACTCGTCGAATATCACCGTGTTCACCTGTCCGCGCGGAACTATCGGGTTCAGGTGTCCCTTGTTGTACGTACCGAGCAGAGAAACATGAGCCACATCGGAGTCAGGATTGTTGTCGGCGGGAAATTCCACACAGGCGCGCTGACCGGATACTATTATGTTTCCGTTTACAGGATCCTCGGTTATGTCGAATATGGCTGCCCATTTGGTAGAAGAATTTCCGGATTCGCTCCATCCATAATAGACAGTTACGACATCATCCGTTGTGTCCTCAAGCGTGCCTTTATGGTCAAGGATTATAATGGGCCAGTCGCCAGTCACGGTATATATGACAATCTTGTTTTTGTTTTTCTCATGTTTTAAAGCGAGGCATTGGCCGAATGCGGTTCCTCCATCCTGAAATGGTATGGTAATATAACTCCAGCCGTCGCTGCTTGCTGCTTCAGGATTCTCGAATTTATTTTTGCGTGCGGCTTTACTCCAGTACATCAGTTTTGGTCCGCTCTCCTCTCCGAGAACAGAGTATACATCCATGTAATACGCCCAGAAAGTGCCTTCGGAGTCAAATCCTCCGGGATACATCGGGCAGTATCCTTTCCATTGCGGCACATTGGGCGCGATTACATTGAATCCCGGGAGAGTTGATTTTGGATTCTCCGCGGATCCGAACATCAGATGGGTGCCTGCTGGATCCGTCATGTTCATGAATGTGATTCCGTCGAAAATCGATCCCATCACTGCATAATCGGGGAAATCGGGATCCAGATGCAGACCTAAAGGATCTGGAGTGGGATATCGGAGTATATTTTTCTCGTACATGGCCTTTCTCTCCCCATTGTCATTGATGAAGGCAGGCGGATTTGAGTATGTCGACAGATCGGTCCATTTTCCGTTGCGGTACAGCGTCATCTGCATAGGCTGGATCACGGCCTTGTTGTCATTGTCAAAATTTGCGCCCTGATTCACCATCACCATTCCGTGGGCAGGAGAGTAGGCGAACTCCACGTATCGGTGAGCCATCGGGCCTTCGTACCGGGCGATGAAGTTGTCGGCCCAGGTGCCGTTGTCGCCGCTTCTGCGATAGGCGAAATCGTACCGTTCCTTGGCGACCCAGAAGTTCTCGAAGTCCCAGGACCCTAAGCACTGGCGGTAATTGTCTCCTGCGGAAAGCCAGCCGATGGTCTTCTTCACGAAGTCGAGGGTGGGCCGTGGCTCCTTCTCATAGTTCAGCTGATAGGCCATGGTGCGGGAGAATACCAGATAGCCATTCTTGTTTATCAGCGCGTTGCTTTGAAGCGGAGTGGTCGTCACGCTGTTGCCGCTGGCGAGAAAGAAACGGTTGGAATCGTCGGTAGCCACGGCCGAAAGCCATTTCCCTTTGTCAAGCCATGCCCGGCATATAGAGGCATAATCGGAACCGCTGTATGCGTTGCCGATGTATGCGAACGAGGTTTCCGACAGGGGAAGAATGCATTTCGGACCGTTGCGCATCACGGTGAAAGGAATGAAATTGTCGATCACGCACAGCTTCGAACCTACGTCTGCCTGATAGAAATTACCATCTATGATGGCTACCACCTTTTTGCCCACCCGGCATACGTCCGTCACATCCTTCAGAAAAAATGCGTTTTCCCTGATCTCTTTCGAACTTCCGTCAATGTAAAGAAATCCAGCCTTTGTGGAAATCCAGATGTCGTCATAGAGGTCGAAGTTGATGGTGCGGAACTCCCGCGCCCTCGCCAGCGATTCGCGTGTCAGCACATCGTGGGTGGTGCGGAGTCCGTTCTTGTCGAAGATATCGATTATGCCTGTGGAATAAATCACAACAAGGTCTTCCGTGCGGGGGTTGAAATTGGCGGCTTCAATCTCGCTTCCGGAAAGATCGAGACGGGAATGAACGTCCTGGATTCCGGCTGCTGGATTCTGTCTGTCATAGAAAAGAAGACTTCCGGAAGGCCATTTTTTTGTGGCGTTCATCGTGACGTTATTGTACATGTTCTGACGCACAAGGAACCATGTGATATTTTCTCCATCCATGATTCGTACCGGCACATTGTCGTAGGAAGTGTATCTGTGCCATTCCGCGCCATTTGTAGTTGCTGATGCTTGTGCGGAAGATAATGTGCAGACAAGGAGCGTCAGTATAATGAGCAGATGTTTAAGGGTAGAGTGAGACATACACATGAGAGTCAGATCGATATCAATATATAAAACGAAAAATATATTGTCTTATTACTTACACGCCGCCGGGGTCCCTCCGCATGGCGGAAAGTTCTTTGCGGAACTCGCGGTTGGCGAGACGGCGGTTGCGGTCGAATATGAATCCCCATTTTCGGAAATAGCGCAGCATGTTGGCGGCATGGATTTTAAGCATCCGGCTGTCCTTTCTGGAGGCGGCACGGTGGTCATGGACTATGCTTGCGCCCGGGAAATAGATGGTTTTATATCTTTCATGGATTCTCCGGGTGAGGTCTATATCCTCAGGATACATGAAGAACCGCTCGTCAAATAAGCCGGTTTCCCTCAGCGCGCTTACCCGTAACAACATGAAGCATCCGTGATGATACGGCGCATTCAGCGGTCTGTTCAGATCATAGCTGCGTAATTCGTAGTTGTCAAACCATTTCCGGGCGATTGCGCGGGGAAGGAAACGGTGCAATATCAGGTCGGCAGGAGTGGGAATCCGGTGGCAGACGGGCTGATAACTGCCGTCTCTGTATGTGACGTGGGGAATAAGCTGGCCGGTATCGCTGTGTCTTTCCATATATTCAAGACATTTCTCGAGTTCCTCGGCTGTGAAATATACATCGGAGTTCAACACGAGATGATAATCGACATTCTTTCGCAGTGATTCCCTGATGGAGATGTTGTTTCCCGCGCCGTACCCCACATTCCCATTCGGAATGTAATTGACTGTCGGGTCATCGAGGCTGCGGCAGAATCGTTCGGTCCGTGGATCGGCAGAATTGTCAATGATATCTATAGCGTCAATGCAGGTACACCCCGACATAGAACCGAGACAATTGTGAAGTTCTTCATCAGGGGTGTGATATGTTACGATGGAGACTCTTAATGTCATGGAGAGATCGTATCCGCCCTTTTCCGGATTTTTATCAGACAGCCTCTTGTTCCAGCGTGAACGGGATCGAGATTTCGGCGGTGGAGTCTGTCGGGTTGCCGGCGTCATCGGTCGAGGGGATCCATTTCGGCATGGTCTTGACCAGACGGACAGATTCCTGCTCAAGGTCCGGGTCTACCATGCGCTTGATCTTGATGTTGCCTATGGAGCCGTCGGCTTTCACCGTGAATATCACAGTCACTACGCCTTCAACTCCGTTCTCCCTGGCCATTTCCGGATATTTCAGATTTTTTACAATATACTCCGTGAGAGCCTTCTCGCCTCCGGCAAATTCAGCCTTTGTGGCAGCCGAGGCCGCGAAAGATATTGTCGCGGCCATAATGATGGCCAATATCGTTTTTTTCATATCAGTATTATTATTTTATACTTTAGCAGTTCCAGTTTCAAAAAGTGGACTTTGCTCTCTGTTCAAGCCGGTCGAGCAGGTCGGAACAACCCTCCTCGAGCATGTCGAGAACCAGCTGGAAGCCGGCCGGTCCCTCGTAATAGGGGTCGGGCACGCAGTCCATTGTCGGAAATCCTTCCGTAGAGAAGTCGCACATTCTGACTATCTTTGCCTCATCCTTGACTGTCGGAGCCGCCGAACGGAGCGAGTCGATGTTACGGTCGTCCATGCCGACAAGCAGATCGAAATCGGCGAAATCGCTGTCGCGCACCGTGCGGCTGCGGTGTTCAAGCCTATATCCGCGCTGCCATGCAGCCTCGCGCATCCGTCGGTCGGGAAGGTCGCCGCGGTGGCCTCCGTAAAAGCCGGCTGAGTCGAATCCGTAATCAGCCAGCCCTCTCTCCCGGGCTATCTTTTCAGCGATGCCCTGTGCCGCCGGACTCCTGCAGATATTTCCGAGGCATACGAAAAGTACACGCGGGGCACGTCCCTCCGCAGCCGCCCGCTCCGCAGCCGAATTTACCTTCCGGCGGCTCTCCTCAACGCTCTCCTGTCTCTCTTTTTTCATCCAAATATTCCAATTTTCTACAAATTTAGTAAATTTCAGTTGATTTAAGCCATTTTTATCCCCTTTTTCAAATCCAATTTATTAATTTTGCATTGGAAGTTGCTTAAACTGACTTTTCGCGCGGCATGCGCGACACGGACTTGTATTTAAGGAAAGAATCATATAATGGCAAATCACGAACTAAGCGAACAGGAGATAGTGCGGCGCAACAGCATGAACGCACTCCGCGAGCGGGGAATCGAACCCTACCCTGCGGCCGAATATGAAGTGACGGGACATACCCGCGAGATCAAGGAAAATTTCAGGGATGGAGAGGAGCCCGTCCGTGAGGTTGCGGTGGCCGGCCGCGTCATGAGCCGCCGCATCATGGGTAAGGCTTCTTTCATGGAGCTGCAGGATGCCGACGGGAGGATCCAGGTTTACGTCTCCCGTGATGACCTCTGTCCGGGCGAAGACAAGGACATGTACAATGTGGTGTTCAAAAAACTGCTTGATATCGGCGATTTCATCGGTGTGCGCGGTTACGTGTTCCGTACACAGATGGGAGAAATCTCCATCCACGCCCAGGAAATAACGGTGCTTTCCAAGAGTCTGCGCCCTCTCCCCGTGGTGAAGATGAAGGACGGCAAGGCTTACGACGCGTTCACCGATCCGGAGATGCGTTATCGCCAGCGCTACGTCGACCTTGTGGTCAATCCCGGCGTTAAGGATATTTTCCTGAAGCGCACGCGCATGTTCAACTCCATGCGTGAGTTCTTCAACTCCCACGGATACATCGAGGTGGAGACCCCGATTCTCCAGTCGATTCCCGGCGGAGCATCGGCACGCCCTTTCATCACCCACCACAACGCGCTCGACATTCCCCTGTATCTGCGTATAGCCGATGAGCTTTACCTCAAGCGTCTGATAGTCGGAGGCTTCGAGGGCGTATATGAGTTCTCGAAGAATTTCCGCAACGAGGGAATGGACCGCACCCATAATCCCGAATTCACCTGCATGGAGATTTATGTGTCATACAAGGACTACAACTGGATGATGCGCTTCACCGAGCGGATGCTTGAGAAGATCGCCATGGATGTAAACGGTTCCACCAAGGTGATGGTCGGGGACAACGAGATAGATTTCAAGGCTCCATATCGCAGGGTGACCATGACAGAGGCAATCCTCGAGAAAACAGGATTCGACATCACCGGCAAGAGCGAGGAGGAACTCCGCGAGTTCTGCCGGGGAAACGGAATAGAAACCGATCCCTCCATGGGTAAGGGAAAACTCATCGACGAGATTTTCGGCGAGAAATGCGAAGGGACTTTCATTCAGCCGACATTCATTACCGATTATCCTGTCGAGATGTCGCCCCTCACCAAACGCCACCGCGATAATCCGGCGCTTACCGAGCGTTTCGAACTTATGGTCAACGGCAAGGAGCTGGCCAATGCATATTCGGAGCTCAATGACCCCATTGACCAGTATGACCGTTTTGCGGAGCAGATGCGTCTTGCCGACAAGGGTGATGACGAGGCCATGATCATCGACGCCGACTTCATCCGCGCTCTCGAGTACGGAATGCCTCCCACGTCGGGCATGGGTATCGGCATGGATCGTCTCGCGATGCTGCTCACCGGACAGACAGCCATTCAGGAGGTGCTTCTCTTCCCGCAGATGCGTCCGGAAAAGCCGCGACGTCAGGAGGAGGATCAGGACGGAACCAACACGGAGGAATGATGGATTGTCTCGGAAGAATCGCGGTCATAGGCAGCGGGAGCTGGGCCACGGCTCTGGCCAAGCTTCTGCTTAAAAACTGCGACCGGATAGTGTGGCATGTACATCGTGAGGACCAGATCGCGGAATTTAAAAGATGTGGCCGGAACCCCGTATATCTCAGCGATATCCCGCTGGATGTGAGCCGAATCGACTTTACTGCGGATATCAGTGAGGCCTGTTCTATGGCCGAAACCCTGCTGGTGGTGGTGCCTTCGCCTTTCCTTACGGCGACATTTGAGAACCTGAATGTCGACATCTCAGGTCTCAACGTGGTCTCCGCCGTGAAGGGAATAGTGCCGCACTCCAACATGATCGTGACCGACTATTTCGAGCGCAGGTTCGGTGTCGGTCGCGACAATGTGCTGGCCGTAGGAGGGCCCTGTCATGCGGAGGAGGTGGCTCTCGAGCGTCTCAGCTACCTTACCATCGGATGCCGAGACACCGCCAAAAGCGAGGCGTTCTGCCGCCGGATCGACAGCCCTGCCATGAAGACTGTCGTCTCTCCCGACGTGGAAGGCATTGAATACGCCGCCGTACTGAAAAATGTCTACGCCATCGCCGCCGGAATGATCAGCGGGATGAGGAGCGGTGATAATTTCAAGGCAATGATGGTTTCCAATGCCATCCGCGAGATGGAGCGTTTCGTCGGCGCGATGGCTCCGTTGGAGAGCCGCGACATCGACCGCTCGGCATATCTGGGTGATCTCCTTGTGACCGCTTACAGCCGATTCTCACGCAATCATAATTTCGGGGCCATGATAGGGAAGGGGTATTCGGTGAAGGTGGCTAAGATGGAAATGGAGATGGTTGCGGAAGGCTACTACGGTGCGGAGTCAATCACCCGCATCAACAATGCCGGACCCAAAGCCGACATGCCCATCCTCCGGTGCGTGTATTCAATCCTGTACGAAGGCGCGAATCCACGCAACGCGTTCAAGGCCGTAGCCGACACGTTCAGTTGAATATGCCGGAAATTCCGGAGCGTGCCGGAAGCTCCGGAAAAAACCGGACTTGCGGAAAATACGTTATAACTAAGGTATGATTACATACCCGTGGCAGTACCCGCGATATTTAAGCAGTACCCGATATTTAGGCAATACCCAATATTTTTGACAATATGAAAGCAATTCAGTTAGATCTCACCCACGCGCTTTTCTTCGCGGAGAAACAGTACGCCAGCCTCGGCGACTGCGCGCGGCAGGCAATAACTACCCTCGAGGAGCATACCGGGGCAGGCAACGACTTTCTCGGCTGGCTCGACCTTCCGGAACACACCCCGGCCGAACTGATCGACCGTATCAACGCCACAGCCGCCCGCCTCCGTGAAAAATGCGACTATGTGGTTTGCATAGGCATAGGCGGAAGCTATCTCGGTGCCAAAGCCGTCAACAGCGCTCTGGCTGACAATTTCGAATACTATTACGCGCCCAATCCCGGCAACCCCAAGGTTGTCTATGCCGGTCAGAACATCGGCGAGGATTACATAGCCGACCTTGAGCGTCTCCTCTCCGGCAAACGCTTCGGTATCATTGTAATCTCCAAGTCAGGTACGACTACCGAACCGGCCATATCCTTCCGTATCTTCAAGGAGATGCTTGAGAAGCAGGCTGGTGTCGAGGCCGCCCGCGAACTCATCGTGGCAATTACCGACGAGAAGAAGGGTGCTCTCCGTACTCTTGCCGACCGTCAGGGCTACGAGACGTATGTGATTCCAGATAATGTCGGAGGTCGCTTCTCCGTCCTCACTCCCGTGGGGCTGCTACCGATCGCGGTGGCCGGCCATGACATAGGCAAGTTGCTCGCGGGGGCCGCCGAAATGGCGAAATCTACCCTCCGTCCCGCCGCCCAGAACATCGCGGAGGAATATGCGCGCATGCGCAACGCATTGTATCAGAGTGGTAAAAAGATCGAGATAATGGTCAACTTCGATCCTCGTCTCCACTTCTTCAGCGAGTGGTGGAAACAGCTTTATGGCGAAAGTGAGGGCAAGGACGGCAAGGGCATATTTCCCGCTTCGGTCGACTTCACCACGGATCTCCATTCAATGGGTCAGTGGATCCAGGATGGAGAGCGCACCATATTCGAGACTGTGCTTTCCGTGTCAAAACCTGCGGTGGAGCGCCGTATTCCGGAGGACAAGGATAACCTCGACGGCATCAACTATATAGCGGGGAAGCGCATCGACGAAGTCAACAGGATGGCCGAACTCGGCACTCAGATGGCCCATGTGGAAGGGGGAGTACCCAATATCCGTATCGAGCTTGACCGTCTTGATGAATATACGCTCGGGCAGCTCATCTTCTTCTTCGAGAAGGCCTGTGGCATAAGCGGCTATATGCTCGGCGTAAATCCTTTCAACCAGCCCGGAGTGGAAGCCTATAAGAAGAACATGTTCAGACTCCTTAAGAAACCGGGTTATACCGAGTGAGTCAGGATTGGCGGGTTGATGAAGGAAATGGTACCGACGTTTAGGATTCAAACCTTGCGAAACTCCGCTGATTAATGATATTTAACACGGGTCTGCAATGATTTTGCAGGCCCGTGTGTTAATTTTGCAGTGCGTAACGAAGGAGCCCATCCCTGCGCTCCGATTGCCGGAATGTATCTAAAGCGATATGAAATGACGATTCCGAAGCAATTTGTGGTATATTTGGGCAAATTGTAGTATATTTGTGGAAATAAATAGAAAATAACCGTATAGAATGGCAACGAAAAAGAAAACCCCGGCTTCAGCCTCAGCCCGTATAAGTGACCGTGAAGAGAAACTCAAGGCTCTCGGCCTTACCATGGCTCATCTTGAGAAAGATTTCGGTACAGGCACCGTGATGCGTCTCGGCGATGATGCCGTCCAGGATGTTGAAGTGGTGTCCACCGGCTCGATCGGTCTTGACTACGCATTGGGCGTGGGAGGCCTTCCCCGCGGCCGGATCACTGAAATCTACGGTCCCGAATCTTCGGGTAAGACCACTCTGGCCATCCATGTGATAGCGGAAGCCCAGAAGCAGGGCGGTATCTGCGCGATAATCGACGCCGAGCATGCGTTTGACCGTTTTTATGCAGAACGCCTCGGAGTGGATGTCAACAATCTCTGGATCGCGCAGCCGGACAACGGCGAGCAGGCTCTCGACATAGCCGAGCAGCTCATCAACTCAGGAGCTATCGACGTGCTTGTGATAGACTCTGTGGCCGCCCTGACACCCAAGGCCGAAATAGAGGGTGAGATGGGCGACAAGAACGTCGGTCTACATGCACGCCTCATGAGCCAGGCAATGCGCAAGCTCACCGGCTCGATATCGCGCACGCGCACATGTTGCATATTCATCAACCAGATGCGTGAGAAAATCGGGGTGATGTTCGGCAACCCCGAGACCACTACCGGCGGTAACGCCCTTAAATTCTATGCTTCCGTGCGTATCGATATCCGCCCTTCGCAGATGATAAAGGATGGTGACAATACGATCGGTCGCCTGGCCAAGGTGAAAGTTGTCAAGAACAAAGTCGCTCCTCCATTCATGAAAGCCGAATTTGAAATAATGTTCGGCGAGGGAATCTCGAAGACAGGCGAGATCGTCGATCTCGGTGTCAATACCGGAGTCATCAAGAAATCGGGAGCCTGGTTCTCCTATAACGGCAGCAAGCTCGGCCAGGGCCGCGAGGCGGTGAAACGCGTTATCGGCGACAATCCGGAGCTTGCCGAAGAGCTTACCGTGAAAATCCGCGAGGTGCTCGACGATGCCAAACGCGCCGAGCACAAGGCCGGAGGCAATCCGTTCCTTCCCTCCAAAGATCCGGTACTCGTGGAGGAATCCGCTGCACCCGCTGCGGATGACGGCGGAAACTTCGGCGGTGCCTCCTCCGACAATGTGGACCTGTTCGGAGATGATTTCGAGCTTGACATAGAGGATTGACGCCCGAACCCCGTGTGGAATGAAAACAGAGATCCCTTCGCTCTAATTTTGTGCGAAGGGATCTCTGTTTTTACGGAGCGGTCTGCTCTCTGTGTATGTATCCTGTCCGGGCAGAACCTGATGTCCTGGCGCTTACTTGTCGCGCATGAAGATGGCGATCGGGGTGCCGTGGAAATCCCAGTGTTCCCGGATCTTGTTTTCCAGAAAGCGTCGGTACGGTTCTTTCACCCATTGAGGCAGATTGCAGAAGAAGATGAATGTCGGGATTATCGAGTCCTTCAGCATCGTTACATATTTTATCTTCACGAACTTACCCTTGTTGCTCGGCGGCGGAGTGATCTGGATCTGCTCGAGCATGTAGGTGTTGAGCTGCGATGTCGGTATGGTGCGCCGGCGGTTGTTGTATACTTCTATGGCTGTTTCCAGAACCTTGTATATGCGCTGTTTGGTGAGGGCTGAGGTGAAGATGATCGGGAAATCGGTAAAGGGGGCGAACTTGGAGCGGATCGCCGCCTCATAGCGCTTCTGGGCGGTCACCGATTTGTCCTCGACAAGATCCCACTTGTTGACGCACACCACGAGACCCTTGCGGTTGCGCTGTATCAGCCCGAAGATATTGGCGTCCTGACCCTCTATTCCGCGTGTGGCGTCAATCATCAGGATGCAGACATCGGATGCCTCGATCGACCGTATTGACCTGATCACCGAATAATACTCGATGTCCTCGTTAACCTTCTGCTTCTTGCGGATGCCGGCAGTGTCGACCAGATAGAAGTCGAATCCGAATTTGTTGTACCGGTGGTAGATGGAGTCGCGGGTGGTGCCCGCTATGTCGGTCACGATATGGCGTTCTTCGCCGATAAAGGCGTTGATCAGCGAGGATTTCCCCGCATTGGGGCGTCCTACGATCGCGAATTTGGCCACATCTTCCTCCGGGGCTGAATCATCATCTTTCTGCGGCATGTCCTTTACAACCTCGTCCAGCAGCTCACCAGTCCCGGAGCCGTTTGCCGACGATATGCCTATCGGGTCGCCGAGACCTAACGAATAGAACTCGACCTCATTGAAGCGTGCGTCTCCCACATCCTCCTTGTTCGCCACGACTATCACGGGCTTTTTCGACCGGCGCAGGATCGAGGCGACTTTGTCGTCGAGGTCGGTGACGCCTGTAGTGGCGTCCACCACGAACAGAATCACGTCCGCCTCCTCGATGGCTATCTCCACCTGCTTGTTGATTTCCTCCTCGAACACATCGTCCGAATTGACGACCCAGCCTCCGGTATCGACGATCGAGAATTCCTGGCCGTTCCAGTCCACCTTGCCGTACTGGCGGTCGCGCGTGGTACCGGCCGTGTCGTCGACTATCGCGCGCCTTGTCTGCGTCAAGCGGTTGAACAGCGTGGATTTTCCCACGTTGGGCCGCCCTACTATAGCTATCAGTTTGCTCATTTTATTCTTTTTTGTGTCCCCGTCAATCTCTCTTTTCCCTTGTTTATGTCAGCCTGTCATTCCATATAGCCGAACTCGCGCAATTTCTTGTCGCGGTTGCGCCAGTCTTTCTCCACCTTTACGAAGAGTTCAAGGAAAACCTTCTTGCCGAAGAACTTCTCGATGTCGTGGCGTGCGGCTATGCCCACTTTCTTGATTTTATCTCCCCCCTTGCCGATGATGATTCCTTTCTGGGAGTCCCGCTCCACATAGATGACTGCCATGATATGGATGGCGCCCTCCTTTTCATCGAACTTCTCCACGATCACTTCGGTGCTGTAGGGAATCTCCTTGTCATAGTCGAGCAGCAGTTTCTCGCGGATTATCTCCGTGACGAAAAAACGAGCCGGCTTGTCGGTGAGCGCGTCCTTGCCGAAGAATGGCGGCGATACCGGAAGTAGTTCCACAATCCGCTTCTTAAGGTTGTCCACGTTGAAGTGTTCCGTGGCGCTTGTGGGGAATATCTCGGCCTGGGGCAGACGTGTGTGCCACTTGTCGACAATCTCCTCCAGCTGGGCGTTACCCGTCAGAAGATCCACCTTGTTGATCACAAGCAGCACCGGGATTTTCTCTCTGGCCACCCGGTCCAGAAATTCCTTGTTTTTCTCCGGATCCTCCACCACATCGGTGACATAGACGAGGACATCGGCATCTGTCAGGGCGCCTTCAGAGAAATTAAGCATGGATTCCTGCAGTTTGTATTTCGGCTTGAGCACTCCGGGAGTATCGGAGTAGACTATCTGGTACTCCGGAGTGTTTACTATGCCCATTATGCGGTGTCGTGTGGTCTGCGCCTTGGATGTGATTATCGACAGGCGTTCTCCCACGAGGTCATTCATCAGGGTTGATTTTCCGACATTCGGGTTGCCGACGATATTGACGAATCCGGCCCTATGCCCGGCCGGGATGGCGTTGATATTTTTTTCTTCCATAATTTCAGAGGATTATTCAAAGATAGAACCCTCGGGGCGCGGAGATTGTTCACCTGCCGGGATTTTCCGCCACGGAGATTTTTACTGAAAAGGGGCATCGGAAAGAATCTGATGCCCCTTTAGTGATATTCGAGTACTGACCGCCCTGCGGTTCACTTGGGATCAATGGCCCATACAAGGTACATCGCGCCCCATGTGAAGCCGGCGCCGAATGCGGTCATCACAATTTTGTCGCCCTTCTTCAATCTGTTCTTGTACTCATCGAGACAGAGAGGGATTGAAGCCGCCGAGGTGTTGCCGTAGTGCTGGATGTTGACCAGCGTCTTCTCCTCGGGGATTTTGATTCTGCCGCCGACGGCTTCGATGATGCGGAGGTTGGCCTGATGCGGCACAAACCAGTCGATGTCGTCGACCGAGAGATTGTTCCGCTCCATCACTGCCTGCGAGCTTGAGAGCATGTCGCGGACAGCGTTCTTGTAGACCACGCGGCCTTCCTGATAGATGAAATGCTCGCGTGCATCGACAGTCTCGTGGGAGGCTTTCTTTGCCGAGCCTCCCGCTTTCATAAGCAGGTGGCTGAGACCGGAGCCGTCCACATGGAACTGGCCGTCGATCACGCCCACGGGCTCGTCAGTAGGCTCTACGAGCACTGCAGCGGCCGCGTCTCCGAAGAGGGGGCATGTGGCCCGGTCCTGATAGTCGGTCATGCTCGACATTTTCTCGGCGCATACCACCACGATTTTCTTGTAGAGACCGCTTTCGATGTAAGCGCGCGCGGCCTGCATCGTCACAATAAATCCCGCGCAGGCAGCCTGTATGTCGTAGGCATAGGCGTTTGCCATGCCGCAGCCATCCACTATCACCGAGGCGGTGGAGGGGAAGCGGTAGTCGGGGTTGGATGTGGCGCAGATCAGCAGCTCCACGTCGGCGAGCAGCCGGTTCACAGCCTGTATTCCGAGGTAGCTGGACCCGAGGTTCTCGTCTTTGAGGATACGTCGCTCCTTTATTCCCACGCGACTGGTGATCCACTCGTCGTTGGTGTCCACCATTTTCGACAGCATTTCGTTGTCGAGCACGTCGTCGGGCACGTACGAGGATATTCCGCTTATCTTTGCGTTTGGCATTTTGTTACGTAGGTTTATTTCTCAATCACCTGCTTGCCGCGGTAGTAGCCGCATTCGCCGCATACGGTGTGATAGAGGTGCCATGCGCCGCAGTTGGGGCAGATGGCTATTGTGGGGATAAGAGCCTTGTCGTGGGTGCGACGTTTCGCGGTGCGGGTGTGCGATTGTCTGCGTTTGGGATGTGCCATTGTTCTTTATGTTTTTAAGTTATTTTTATAGTTGATCCTCTTCTGTCTCTATTCCCGCGTCCGCTTCTTCCATGGCCTCGTCGGCTTCCTCGTCGGAGGAGCGGCGGTGCTTGCGCAGGGCGTCGGCCATGGCGCGGTTGCACTTCCCAAGGGGATGGACGTGACGGAGGGGTATCGTCAGAAGTATGGTGTCGTACAGTATGTAGGCCACGTTCAGGTAGCTGTTGCTGTAGGGAATCACCAGAAGGTTGTCGGCGCCGTCGTCGTAGTTGTCGCCGTATTTCACGACAACATGGTATTCGGTGTCCACTTCGTGGTCCAGCGGGTCCAGACAGCGGTCGCACGGCACCTGAAGCATCCCTTTGCAGCGGAACGTGCAGTCGTAGACATCGTTGCGCTTCTCCAGATCGAGATGCACCTTGACATCCGATGAAATAATGTCGGTGTTCTCCATGTTCTTGAAGAATTCGCTGCCGATCTCGAAGTCCTGTTCATAGTGCCCGTCCTTGAGCGAGGCGAGCTCTACCTTGTATGCCGTGAATTTTCCCAATTTCCTTCTTGTTTTAAAATTTCCCTGTGCGGATATGGTCCGCTTGTCCCGGGTTCCGCATGCGCGGACTGCGGGATGTTGTACCTCCGAGGGGAATCGAACCCCTATCTAGAGTTTAGGAAACTCCTATTCTATCCGTTGAACTACAGAGGCATTGACGATGAGCGCACTCCGCCGGGACACGCTCCGCCGGGCCTTACGGCCATAATGCAACTGCAAAATTACGCAAAACATTTTAATTTAGCAAATTTTCTACAGTTTCCGCCATGTTTTCCGGCTGTCCCGACGGTTTCCAGGGAAAAAGAAGCGCCTCCCCGGGGGGAAGGCGCTTTCTTGGGCATTTAATGATGGGAATGCCGTCGGAACGGCATTTGCCATTGTCCGGGTCAGATCTTCGGGCCGGCTTCGGCAAGAGCTTTGCCGGTGGCGTTGGTCTCGAATTTCTTGAAGTTGTTGATGAACATCTCGGCGAGTTTCCTGGCCTTTTCGTCCCATTCCTTCGGATCTGCGTATGTATCGCGCGGGTCGAGGATCCTGGGGTCTACTCCGGGAAGTTCGGTGGGAACCGTGAAGTCGAAGTAGGGGATCACCTTTGTGGGAGCCTTGTCGATGGATCCGTCGAGGATGTCGTCGATGATACCGCGGGTGTCACGTATGGAGATGCGCTTGCCGGTACCGTTCCATCCTGTATTGACCAGATATGCCCTGGCGCCGCTCAGTTTCATCTTCTTCACCAGTTCCTCGGCGTATTTTGTGGGATGGAGCGAGAGGAACGCCTGGCCGAAACATGCCGAGAATGTCGGGGTCGGCTCGGTGATGCCGCGCTCTGTTCCGGCGAGTTTGGCGGTGAAGCCGGAGAGGAAGTAGTACTGTGCCTGCTCGTGGTTGAGGATCGACACGGGGGGAAGCACACCGAACGCATCGGCCGACAGATAGATCACCTGCTTTGCGGCCGGTCCTTTCGATACGGGCTTCACGATGTTCTTGATGTGATAGATCGGGTAGCTTACGCGGGTGTTCTCGGTGACGCTCTTGTCGGAGAAGTCGCATACGCCCTCCTCGTTGACGGTCACGTTCTCGAGCAGTGCGTCGCGGGTGATCGCGTTGTAGATGTCCGGCTCGCTTTCCGGGTCGAGGTTGATCACCTTGGCATAGCAGCCGCCTTCATAGTTGAACACGCCGTCGTCATCCCATCCGTGCTCGTCGTCGCCGATGAGTTTGCGTTTGGGGTCGGTCGAGAGTGTGGTCTTTCCTGTGCCGGAGAGGCCGAAGAAGATGGCGGTGGAAGTCTCGTCCATGTTGGTGTTGGCCGAGCAGTGCATCGATGCGATGCTCCGGAGCGGGTTGAAGTAGTTCATCATGGAGAACATGCCCTTCTTCATCTCGCCGCCGTACCAGGTGTTGATGATCACCTGCTCGCGCTGCTTGATGTTGAAGGCCACCACGGTCTCGGAATGGAGGCCGAGTTCCCTGTAGTCCTCGCATTTGGCCTTGGAGGCGTTGAACACCACGAAGTCGGGCTTGAAGTCCTTGAGCTCCTCCTCTGTGGGGCGGATGAACATATTGGTCACGAAGTGAGCCTGCCATGCCACTTCCATGATGAAGCGCACGCAGAGGCGTGTGGCGGCGTTGGCTCCGCAGAAAACATCTACCACGTAGAGGGTTTTGTCGCTGAGCTCCTTCACCGCTTTCTCGCGCAGCCTGTCCCATACCTCGGTCGAGATGGGCTTGTTGTCGTTCTTATAGCCGTCGGTGGTCCACCATACCGTATCCTCCGTCACCTCGTCCTTTACAAGGTATTTGTCCTTCGGGGAACGGCCGGTGTATTCGCCTGTGAATACGTCCACGGCGCCGAGTGTGGTCAGATACCCCTTCTCGTAGCCTTCGAGGCTCGGGTCGAGTTCTGCCTTATAGAGATCGTCGTAAGATGGATTGTGGATGATTCTGGTCACATCCTTGATCCCGTACCGGGAAAGATCCAATGTTGCCATTTGATTTATTTTTGGGTTAAATTATTTATGCCTTGGCAGCGACCTTGAATCGGGGCCTTCTACTGGCGTTGGCGGTCCCTGTCGCCGCAGGTCTACGGAAGTGAAACAAATCTGCACCTGAAATTGCGTGCAAATTTACACAATTTATTTTAAATTAAACTTCTTTATAAGGAAAAAATTCCGAATTTCAGGACTTTTCAGGCAAGATGGATTCCTTATTTTACAGCGGGCGCCACAAATGTGCGTGCTCCGAGCTCGCGGTCGATCTGGAGGATTCCGGTGCCGTCCTGTCCCACAAGGTTAAGGTTGTCGATGATTTCCTGCACGTTGGCTTCTTCCTCAACCTGCTCTGCGATGTACCAGTTGAGCATCTGGCGTGTGGCATAGTCTTTTTCCTCCTCGGCCAGGGCGTAGAGGGCGTGGATGCGGCGTGTCACTTCCTGCTCGTGGGCCAGCGTGTCGGCGAATGTCTCGGCCAGCGATTCCCAGCTCTGCTTCACTTCGCCTATGGGCTTGAGACAGACCTGGCCGTTGCGGTTGTGGAGATAGTCGATGAAGATTTCCGCATGTGCCTGCTCCTCGCGGAACTGTACCTTGTACCAGTTGGCCACGCCTTTGCGGCCCTGCTCCTCCCAGTAGTTGGCCATGGCCAGATAGAAATATGCCGACCAGAATTCGGCGTTGATCTGTTCGTTGATGGCCTCTGCGAGTTTTTTTCCGATGTTCATAGTGTTGTATTTAATGGTTTGCGGATGTCTCTATATGCCGTTTCGTATAAGACTTTTGGTCCGGTCACTGTTGAGTCATCCTGTGTTTTCGGGTAAATATGTTTTATAATCGCAAAATTAATAATAATTTTGCAAAGAGAAAAGTTTGTCAGGAATGGAAAATTCAACTATTTTGCTTTCGGGAGCCGGCGGGATGCTCGGGCGTTATATTTCGGCCCGGGCGAGAGCTGCCGGCCACAGGATAATACCCTTGTCTCTCGCGGATGGCTTCATGGTCCCGACGCTGCCGGAACGGCCGGATGTGGCCATCCATTGCGCGGGTTCGGAGGATGATGCGACTCTGAACGACCGTCTTGGCCGCGGCTTCCTTGACGCTGTCGCGGCTGTCGCGCCGAAGGCTGTTCTGCTTGTGAGCAGCTGGCAGGTCTACAGCGCTGATGCCGGGGAGGGGGTCGACGAGACCAGGCCGCTCTGGGCCTCCACGGAGGTGGGGCGTTCCAAGGCGAGGATGGAAAAGGAGTTCGGCGATGCCGCGCGGATGGCTGGAATTCCGCTGGCCGTGGTGCGCCCGGCGCGTATGTTCGGCTCCGGAGTAGGGGGCGAGATGCGTCGGCTCTTCGACAGGGTGGTGGCCGGAAAATATCTCCATATCCGTGAAAACGATGCCAGGCTGTCGCTCGTGACGGCTCATGATTGCGCTGCGGCCGTCCTTGCGCTTGCCGGCAGGTCCGGGGTCTACAATGTATCCGACGGGCGCGGGCACCGTTGGGTGGATCTGTGCGAGGCCATGAGCGCCAACGCCGGTGAATTCAAACGCATGCCGCGCATCCCGGCGAGATGGGCCACGGTCATAAAAAAGCTCTTTCCGCGCCTCCCCATAGTGAAGGTGATGCTCTCCGACGAAGCGCTGAAGCCCGTTTCCACCTCTTTGACTCTCGACACCTCGAGACTCGGATCCGCAATCAACATGGAGTTCCACGATACCCTGGAGGTCATCGCGCGCAGAGACAAGTCTTACCCTTACGAAAACTGACATGATTCTCGACAGGTTACAGAAAGTATGCCGTAAGAGCGTCGACACGCTCGCATCGTTTGTAAAGATACCGCTGATGTCCGGGCGACCCTCTCCGCGATCGTCGGAAGTAAGGGATACGATCATCATCATGGGCAACGGCCCCTCGCTGCGCGATGCCATCGACAGTGAGCGCGACGTACTTATGGCTTTTCCGCGGCTTGCAGTGAATTTTTCCGCGCTTACCCCCGATTTCCGCGAACTGCGCCCCGACTACTATATTCTCGCCGACATAGCCTTCTTCGCTGCGAAAAAGACCGGCAATGTGCCGAAACTCTGGGAGTCTCTCCGCAGCGTGGACTGGCCGATGACGCTCTTCCTCCCTGCTAAGGCCAGAAAGATGCCTGAAGTCAGGTCGTTGCCCGATAATATCAGCATAAGGTGGTATAACCTCACTCCCGCCGAGGGGTTCACCCCCGTGATGAGGCGGCTATACGACAGCGGCTATGCCATGCCGCGTCCCCGCAATGTGCTGATACCGGCTATTATGTCTGCCATGAGGGAGGGATTCCGCCGCATTGTGCTTATCGGCGCCGACCATAACTGGGCGCGTACCCTCTGGGTCACGGACCGTAACAAAGTGGTGTCGGTCCAGCCTCATTTTTATAAGGATGATGACGAGGAACTGCGCCGTGCCGAAGAAATATTCAGCAATGTCCGGCTTCACGAGGTCTACGAGAACTATGCGATAGCCTTCCGAAGCTACTTCAACGTAAAGGATTATTCCAACAGCCGAGGCGTGGAGATCCTCAACGCCACCCCCGGCTCCTTCATCGACGCTTTCCCCCGCATGCGCCTCGCCGACCTCTCCCGCCCTGCAGCGGATCTGTGAACCGCTGCAGGGTGACATACTGCACGGCCGGTATCGCGCCCGGCGAGATGTCGCCCGAGACCACTGAGGTGCCGCGATCACGGTGAAGATGATGTTGCGCGTCTCGTTGATGAGAACCGAGCCGGCTTCCTTCGTCTGCCCCAGCTTCAGCGAGCGCATCTGGAATCCGAACAGTTCTGCCGTATCTCTGAAGCTTTATCTCCTGCAAAACTTTATATCTGAGGATAAAAAAACAGGAGATTTAGAAATAAATCTCCTGTTTACTTTAGATTTTGCATACGAAGAGTTTTTTGAAGGTTACGCAACGCGCAGAAGGATAGTGCAGTAGATAACTAACTAATTCGTAACCTATTACTATAATGAGCAATTAACCTGCGCTCATTTCCAATAAATTACACTCTTTTCGTAACTTCGCGATGAAAATATACAAAAATAGAGTATTTACAAAAAGACACTTTAAAATATCAAAGTTTTCGTGGCGGCAGTTTTCGCTATCGGAGTATGTTGGTGCTTCCGTAATCTTTCAGGTCTTTGAGCTCATCGGACTTGCTGGTCTTTCTGCCATATGAGAAGGAGTATGAGAGTTTGAGGTATACCCATGGAGTAGACCTCAGGTTTCCTAATTGTGTCTGCGTCCCGCTGTAGCTGTCGCCGTACCATACCGATGTGCTCTCTATGCCGGATTTGCCAAACATGTTGTAGGATCCGACCTCCGCGTAGAGGTCTTTCCATCCCCAGGCTCCGGAGATGCCGTAGGATACTGAGTGCATATAATCGGCCACGGGGGTGCAATCCTTGTACGGTGTCCCGTAGAAAGCGGAAATCTTAAAGTTGCTTATGTTGTAGGTTGCGGTGGCATAGAGTCTCGATATCCATCTCCGGCGGGAGTACATTCCCGTTCGGATCACTTCTCCTCCATACCCCCATACATTGATCAGGAGTCTGTTGCCAAAGTAATTCCCCCGCAGAGACAGGTACATGCCTGCTCTTGTGAGGGTACCGTCGTTCTTCAGACTGCGGACCATGACATGATTCAGCTCCGGTGTCGTTCCCGGGGCATATACCGGAACCACCTGGGAGGTCTCGTGTGAGGCCACAAAATTGACGGCGACAGAAAGCCAGGATCCGAGCATATAGGAATAAGTCAGGTCTGCGGAGAATTTGCCCGTATACCCAAGTCTTTCGTTACCGACGGTCGCATCGGTTGTCGTTCTGCGGACTGTTACCGGACTCAGGTCTGTAAGGGAGGGGGCGGCCAGGTCATATTGTGGATTGAAATAAACGTACTGCCGGGAACTTATGTTGATCATCATCGGCAGCATCATCTGTCCTGACCATCTGATGTTCGTATAGTCGTCAACCCGTAGCCGTCTCCATACAGCAGACCCATTAGGGGATATACCGAATTTTCCAAATGTAAGATTTACAAAAGCATAAGGCTTCACGGATAGCGAAGTACTGGTTACCGACCGCGCTGTAGCTGACCGATAATCCAGCCTGACCCGTTCCCATTCGGCCTCTGTCCCAGCTCCGATGCTGTTGTTGCTCCAGATTTTTGCGAAACCTACGGAGCCGTTGATTGAAAACCGGTTTTCGGAGTTGTCATTGATGATGGGCGTGTCATTGTCCGATGCGTATTCCGAGGAATCATCCTTGATCGTCCAGTCGGCTTTACCGCTTACTCCGAGCATGAAATTGTCGGGGAGCGAGAAACTGTAGTTACCGTTCCAATAGTATCTCCATATCTTGTAGTCGGAGGCAGACTTGTATTTCCCGTCGCCGTACAGCGCGGAGTAAACCGTGCTGCCTTCCGTGATGTTGTCGCTGCATGCGTTAGAGAATCCTATGTCGTTGCTTATTGTCGTGCCGGAGTGGTTGTAGGTCGCGCGGAATCTCGCTCTGGGGTTCGAGAATTTGCCGTGAGATGCAGTGAGAAGGCTCTTCTTGGCCAGCTCCAGATCCGGGAATCTGTACAGGAACTCTCCTTCCGAGCCTTTGCGGTGACAGTCTTCATAATGATAAGTGCCCGCAGAGAGGTCATAGGCCATACTTCCGTATGTCATGCGTGAGAACGCGCTCAGGTCTCCGGAGTACAATAGCACGTTTTGTTCGGTGTTGAACCGTGTGTATCCACCGTACTCATACTTCTTCATGATGTAGTTCGCCACCACCTGACTGCCGCTGAAACGCGGATCCTCGGGGTTGCGGATGATGTCGATCCGCTCTACATCCTGCGGACGCATGTTCCGGATATCTTCAGAAGAGGCCGGCATGAAGTCCACGAATATGGCTATGTTCTGCCCTCCGAGGGTTTTGACGGAACTCGTCATGGGATCAATTAAGATGTCCGGCAGAGCCATGTTGGCGAGCACTCCTATCAAGTCCGGGGCCATGCTCTTGTCCCTCTTTGACGGATATGCCTTGGTGACGTTGCCTTTCCTTATAACCGCGTCGGCTTTGACCACGAACTCCTCGAGGTCGCGCGAGGTGTTGCGTCCGTCGACGGAGTCGTTGGTGGCTGTCGCTGAGGTTCCTGTATCAAGGGAATCCCGCTCAAGTGCCCGGACCGGAAGAAAGGGGATGATCATAAGTAGCGGCAATGCAGCAATACGCGTTGATGTTTTCATTAAGGTTTTCATGGCAGTTGTTTTTGATCGTGGTGAATGTGATTGCAAATTATACAATATATCCGTGAATTTGCAAAATTTTGAGTTAAAACATCGAGACGAATTTTTCCGATTCCGGTCTGCCGGAGCGGATGAAATCCAGCATCACGCGCTTGAGCAGCTCCGGGTTACGTAGCGGCGAGCATATCTCGAACTCCCCCTCCTCGAACATATTGCGGTATCGCCGGTAGGCACAGCCTCCCCAACATATCGGAAACACCCTGCATTTCCGGCATTTATCGTCGAATACATCGCAGTCGTGCATGTACCGCATCATTAGTCCATAATCCCCCCTTTTGCCGTCCATAATGGATCCCACCACCCTGTTTGGCTTGCTCACATCTTCCCAGCACTTGTAGAGTTCCCCCTCCGGGCCTATTATGAAAGCGTCAGCGGAATGCGCCATGCATCCCTTGCCGGGAATCCTCGGAAGATAGTTCACGGGTATTCCTTCCTTCTCGATAAGCTCGTACAGCTCCGGCAAATCCCTTTCGCTATAACATCTGCCGCACATTGAGACTCCGTCAGCGGATTCTTCCCGGATAATCCCGGGATACACATGGACATTCTTGAATCGGAATGGGTCGGAGAAAAGTTTGAACATCTCGGCGAAATCACCTATGTTGTTCCTGTTGACATTGATCCTTGCCTGAATTTTAAGGTCGGGTATATCCGCAGCGAGTTTTTCCAGATTTGCACGGATTATGTCGAAAGTAGGTCGGTTTCCGTCCTTAAGGAATCTTGAGCGGTCATGCCTGTCTTTCGTGCCGTCAAACGATATCTGTATGTTGTCGAGTCCCGATTTCTTGAAAAAACTGATGACAAGGTTATCAATCAAGAAGCCGTTGGTTATTATGCCATGTGATATGATTTTCTTCTCCGTTTCGGCAATAATCCTATCGTACAGGCGCTCGATTATGTCGAAGGCTAGAAGTGGTTCCCCGCCGTACCATGTAAGCGAAATGTTTTCCGCAAGTGTCCTGCTTCTTACATATTCTATTATTCTGTCCTCCACTTCCCTTGTCATTGTTTTAGGGTTCTTTTTTGGTTCGAAGCAATAGGGACATGCGAAATTGCACCCGGTGGTGGGGGCGATTATAAGTGACAGCGTGCGGGTATCGTACGACTTCCTGAGCGACTGTGTCTTGCTGTTGAGGAAATATAAATCGCGGCTGCTGTCATCGACAATGATTCTTTTCTCCATGAGTCTTGCGGCAGTGGACTCGGGAATTCTGTCGAAATCCCTGTCATGCAGACAAAAGAATAGATCTTTGTCAATCTCCGAAATGAAGATAGTCTCTGCGTTGAACATATAGTAATGTTCGCCATCATTGAACAGATGGGTGTATCTGGATAGTTTCATATATGATTTTTAAGAGGGATAGAATCGGGTCATTCTCTTCATGATGAGGAGAATGACCCGGATAGGGTTTATTCAGGTTTCCCTATAATTGGTCCACAGATCGGACTACATGGATACGCGGTATCCGCAACACATTTGCAGTGCACTGTACATGGCTTATAGACGATACAAAGTCCATCAGGATCGTCTCCTCCATCAGGGGCGTATCCGCCTCTGACGGCGTTCATCTGTAACGGGGCGATACCCTCGTTATAGACTTTCAGAAAGATTTCTTTTTCTTTCATAACAGATTGCTTTATGGTTGAATGATGTTTTTTGGAGAGAAGGTTCTGTGTTCTGATGTTAAATTTCTGTTTCGTGTTGTTCTAAATTCAGTTATGCCAGTTTATGCGTCGGAGGTTTCGCGCAGAGAAAATAGCAGCTGTCTTATCAAGAATTCTCTTCCTTTTATTTGAGGATGATGGAATCGCCGCCTCCTATCTTCCTGACTTCGTCATCTTTCGATGTTTTCTTGCCATAACCGAAGGAATAGGTTACTGTCAGCTCGATGTTCTGACGATAGGTGGTATTGTAATATGTCTCGTTGTTGATGTAGTCTCCCGCGTCCATGCCCGAGGTATAGCAGACAAGCGATTTTCGGAACGGACTTCTGAACGAAAGACCCACGTACAGCCCGTTCCACGCCCATGTTCCGTTCAGGTAGTAGTAGGAAGGATACCTTTGGTCAGATACGGAAGAATGGTAAACGCTGGGTGTGGAATATCCGGCGGAAATCTGGAAACCGCGGATGTAATACGTAGCGGAAGCCCCGCCTCCCCAGTCCCATCCGGCTCTCGCATAAAGCCCGCTCCTGTGGAAGTAGTGGGCGGCTCCGTAAAGCTGCAGCTGAAGGCTGCTGCCTAATAATCCGGCTGAAAGCCGCAACATGGCGTTTCCGTAGAACATCGATCCGTCGTTGGCGAACGACTGCACCATCATCGGACTTTCGCCGGTGCCATATCGTGGGGTGTAGACCGGTACTATGGTGTTGCCGTAGTAAGTGGCGTCACCACTTATGTTCGCGGAGAAACGACCGAACGAGACATTATATCCGAGGCGTCCCAGATAGAAATCGAAGTATCCGAGATCCTCGTTACCCTCCACGGCATCAATGTCGTTGCGCCTTACCAGAACCGGATTCATTTCTGTTGGAGTCGCGATGCCTTTTGAATATTCGAATGACAGGTAGGCGGACTGTCGGTCGTTGATGCGTACCCATGCCGGGATGAAGGCCTTGGGGTACCAGCGTGAAAGCATCTTTCCGTTGATGGTCTGGTCAGAATGCGACGCGGATATGCCGGGCGATATGTTGAAATTGCCGATGTTGAACGAAGAGTTTAAATAAAAATTGATATACGATTCCCTGTATTCAAGCTCGGTTATGGCATCTGTTCGGTAGTCGAGCCTGTTTTCCCTCCATCCCGCGAATATTGACGCGCCTACCGAATGAGCCCCGAACTTCTTGGTGACGGTGATGTCTCCGTCGGTTTTCCACTCCTTTTCGGTGATGTCGTTGACAATCGGACTGGCGGAGCCGACCATATAGGAGGACCAGTCATCATTGAGGGTGCGGCTTGCAGAGCCGTTCAGGTTAATGGAAAAACGCTTCGGAAGGCTGAAATAGAACATTCCTTTCCATGACAGGGATTTCAAGGACTTGTCGGATTTCCTAATGAATTCCTCTGCCTGAGTTTGGCCGGGATACTCCACCGATCCTTTCCCGATATTGAACCGCTGGTCTATCCCGTTATATCCGAGACTGTTGGAGATCATGATGCCATCGGTAGAGTAGACTGCCCTCGCCGTGACGTATGGCATCAGCTGCAGGGCCCGGGTCGGCAATATGGTCTGAATCCTGGTCAACGTCTTGTTCCCGAACCGGTATGTTGATTCGGAGTCTGTTCCGTTGAGACTCGTAATGTTCATGAACCCTGTTCCTCCGGAGACATCGTATGTCATCTTTTTGTAGGAAAGTTTCGAATATGCGTTATAGTCGCCGTACGATGCGGGAAAGATATGTGTGCCGCTGAATTTGGTGTAACCGCCGTATTCATATTTCCTCATGATGAAGTTGGCGGCTATCCGCGCTCCGTTGAAGCGTGGGTCTTCCGGACTCTCTGTGACCTCCACCCGAAGCACGTCCTGCGGACGGATGTCCCTGACCTGCCGGTCGGAGGCCGGGACATAGTCGATGAAGAAGGAGTATGGCACTCCCGCCGCATTCGTCACCGACTGGTCCAGCGGATTGACCACTATGTTGGCCTGCGCCATGTTCCGGAGTATCCCGATACCGTCGGAGGCGAACTTCTTGTCGCGCGGTGTCGGAATCAGTGTCGTCCGCTTGCCGTCCATCACCACTGTGTTTGCCTTGACTTCAAGTTCCTCGAGGTCGACCGCCGTATTCTCCGTGGTATCGTTGGCCGTTGCAGCCACGCTGTCGTTTGGTAACCCTGTGCCGCTTCCGGACACCGTACCCGATACTGGAGCAGCGGACAGACTTATCGCAGCGACGCATAACGTTATGATTGAGGTTTTCATAATCATTTTTTTGAATGATTATTTATTTTGATAATACATTGGGAGAGAGGTTGATGAGTCTCGTGTTGTTTACTGTCTGTTTCTTAATAAATAGTTTTGAGGTTATGCAACCTTGTTTACTGGGCTGCGGCTTCGCGCAGAGAATAGAGCAGTTGTCTCGATATATCAGCAAATGCAATATGGTAAACAAAATTGCAATATGAATTGTAAATAATGACAAATTAAATAAAATTATGTAAAATGTGCAATATTTAAATGTTAATTATTGTTAAAAGAGGTAATTTGTTTACATTGTCTCAATTTTATCAGCAATCTGGCAGATAGAGAGACACCGACCGCCTCACTCTGCCGGGATGTCACCGATGTGGGTCGTGCCAAATTCGGTGGCGATTCCAATGTAGAGTTCGGGGCCGGTGGTGTCAACGGTTGTGGAAAAAGACATCTCTGATGAGAAGGTACATGTCTTGCCGACGGGGTCGGAGTCCGATGTGGCGGTCATCCCGCACACGCCCGCGGAGTGCGCGAACAGTACCGTGAGCGCCGCCGTTAAGAATCCGGTTAATGAATACTTCTTCATCGGTTGAATATATTATGTGATGATCAGGTTTCGTGATGCAAAGATACAACGGGGAAATATATAATGCAAAAGAATATTTCGGGTATTTAATTTTCAACAAACTCGAATATAGTGTGTTATGAGAGGTTAAAAAAGAATATTTCGGGCATGCATACGCATAATATACATTTGAGCGAAAAGTGGGTAAAAAGAGTGTCGCATCCATGTAAGACATGCCGCGACACACATTCTTTATGAAATCCGGATTGCGGAGACTGTCGAACAGGTCGGAGATTACCTGCATGCTTTTCATGTCCGACAGGTCGCTCCGGGGGTCTCGATGAAGTTCTCACACAGACTGTTTATTGTGGCGATCTGCTCGGAAAACAATGGTGACAATTCTCCGAGTGACGAGCCTTTCCCTAGGTCGAGTCCGGACGCTCCTCCAGTAGGGTTTCGGCACGGTCAAGGGCGCGGTCGGTGGCGGTCGGACCGCATCCGGAGAGCTGTAGTGGAAGTGCCGTCAGCGCCAGCGCCGCCGTGACGCGGCGGACTGCCATGCGGAGGAGCCGCATGGCGAGACTGCCGGAGTGGCCGGAATTGTGGATTTGTGTATTCTTCATTCTGTCAGCGAGAGATTTCCGGGGATTCGATTCCATCGTCATTTGCGACAAAGCCGATGATTCGGATGAATCATCGGCTTTGCATACTTTGACTTTCGTCGCTGTACTTGGCACTGATTAGTTGGCAGCGGGTACTTCAGCTACCTCAGCAGCCTGTGCTACGGTGTCGCCGGCGGCAACAACGTCAGCCTCTGCAGCTACGAGAGTGTCGTTTGCAGAGTCAACTGCAACAACCTCTTCTACCTGAAGCATTGTGTCTGTATCAACAGCCTCAGCTTTCTTCTCACCACCGCAGGATACGAGTGCTACGCTGAAAAGTACAGCAAGCGAATAAACAATTTTTTTCATCTCTCTATAAATTTAAAATAATAAAACAATGTTTTCTTGCTATCAAAAACGTTGCAAAGTTAATATAATTTTTTTTCAACCGACAAATTTTTTTCAATTTTTTTATCGGATTTTCCTAAATTTCTCCGGGATTTAATGATTTTAACTTAAAAATTTGCAAAATTTAAGAATTGCCGATGGAATTTTCACCATTGGCTTTATCTGCCGGGCCATTTATCTGACCATGACTTTGGCTGTCCCGGTGCCGCATCTCACGGCATAGGCGCCTGCCGGCAACCCGATCTCCACCGACTCGGAGGCCTCCGCACGGGCGACGATGCGCCCGTCGAGCGAGTAGACAGTCACCGGGGCTGTCGCGTTCTCCACGCGCACGCAGCCATGCGTGCCATAGATATGGGTCTCCGGCGCCGAATCGGCAGGAATGTCGCCGATTCCGGCCACGCTTCCGGAAGTGAGCACCACATAGCAGTTAGGCTCCACGGTTACGGTCCTGGCCGCCGCGTCGAATGTCGGGCCGGAGGCATAGGATTTCGAGGCCACGCGATAGCTGCCGTTGTCAGGGTTGAGGAAGTCGACGGTTACGGTGATGTTGCCCGTAACATTGGGATTGATCACGCAGTAAAGCTCTTTGTCGCCGTTTACTGCGGTGATGGTGCGTCCGGTGCTCCAGGCCTGGCATAGATTGGAGTACTGCGCCGTGCCGCTGAAGAGGTCCGGATTGGAGAGACGCAGGGCGATCATAGTGCGGTACGACTCCACAAGACCGGCGTTGTCCGGATCGTCGAGAAGTGACCAGTTCACCTTCTTGGGCCCCGTGTTGTTGCCGCCGTTGCTGTCCTTGGTGTTCTGGTCGTTGCCCATCTCGGAGAACATCCAGATCAGATGGCTCCCCGGCACGAGAATCATCTGGGCCGCAGCCGAGCCACAGCGCTGCATGGCCGCGCGATGGTTGTCCTTGACTCCGTCCACGCCCCATGTTATCTGCTTGTAGGCGAGACGCTGTTCGTCGTGGCTTTCCATATATGCCACAGTCGATCCTGCTGTGCGGTTGTCTTTTACCGCGTTCATGCGGTTCAGATTCGAATCCGAGGAATATCCCATGGCAAACTGGCATCCGGCGTTGTTGACATTGGCCCAGTTGAGCTCGCCGTCCTCCGCCATCTCGTTCTCCTCCTTGGCCGTGGCAAGGTTCTCGTTGATGAAATAAGCCTCCGGATTCACCTCGCGCATGGCGGCGTGCAGGCGCTTCATGCGCTCTACGCGGCTTTTGTTGTAGGCATTTGTGCCGGATTCGCCCGAATTGGCGTATGAATCATTGTCACCGAGTCCCTTCACAAGGTCGAACCGGAAACCGTCCACACGGAACTCCTCGAGCCAGAACCGCAGCATGTCGGTCCACTGGCGCTCCACGAGCGGATAGCCCTGGTTCCAGTCGTTGAGCACGCTGTAGGCATGAGGCGCGGTGGCGTTGAAGAAGGGATTGGAGCCTGACGGGTACATCCTGAACCAGGGATGCTGCCAGTCGCTCTGGTTGAACACCACGTCGAGAATCACCGCGATTCCCTCCTTGTGGCAGAGGTCTATGAATTCCTTGTAGTCCTGAGGCGTGCCGTAGGCCTTGTCGGGTGCGAAATAAAAGTTCGGGTTATAACCCCACGAGTTGTTGCCGTTGAACTCATTGATCGGGAGAAGCTCCACCGCATTGATTCCGAGTTCCTTGAGGTAAGGGATCTTTTCGATGGCGGCGCGGACGGTGCCGTTTCCCCGGGCCTGACCCTCTGTGCCGGTGAAGTCTCGGAACAGCATCTCGTAGATCACGAGGTCGGTCTTTGCGGGAGCCTTGAAGTCCGGCGATGTCCACTCGTAATCGAACATGCCGTCACGGTGATAGGCAAGGGATGTGTTGTCCGGAACCTTGTCGGCGGGGTATTCCGGAAGTCCCGGAAAAACATCAGCCGGGATATACTTGTCATTCTGCGGGTCGAGCACAAGCCGTGCGTAGGGGTCGCCCACGGAGGTACGTCCCTCCACCAGATAATAATAGCAGAACTCGCTGCCCGTGACCCCTGCCGGAAGAGTGGTCTTGAAGAACCTGAAGGTGTTTCCGTCGATGTCGGTGTCGACATATTCCATCACATTGCCGTTGGTGGGGCGGTAACCGTTCCAGCTTCCCACCAGCATCACGCTCTCCTTGCCCGGTGCCGCCAGACAGAACGTAGAGGAGCCGTCGGCGTTGCGGGTGAGTCCCATTGCCGGCACCGTGGTGTCGGCGGCCGGCGCGGAGTCTCTGGCGTAGACCACCGTTATCGACCGGGTCAGTGTGGCACCGCCGGCGACTGCCTCCGCAGTCACCACATAGTCGCCGGGTCCGGTGAACGTGTAATCGGCCACGAGGCTCTTGGCCGACGGAGTCGAGGCCACCGTCTCGTCGCCGACCCTGATGCTGATGGCTGCATCCTCCGTGGTGCCCGCTGTAAACTTCAGCTTGTTGGTGGCGCCGGTGATCACGTCGGAAATCCGGTTGTGGCGGAAAGTAAGCTGGAAACCGCTGTTGTCGGCATCGTCAGCCACCTCTGTGCCCGCATGGCTTTTGTTGTCTTGGCCGGTATGGAAGAATATCTCTGCATTCCGGGAGCCTTCCGGTAGCGGCGAGAGATTCGGTGAGACCGCCTGGGAATGCATCCGGACTGTGAAAAGCAGAGTTGCGGAAAGCAGAAGACCGAGTTTTCTCATATATTGAACAATTGGATTGTTGTGGATTAAAGGATTATCATCTGTATTGAACGGTTATCGCTCGTCGTCATCTTCGGGTATGTAGGTGTTGGCGCGCATCTCGCGGTATTCCTCCCATCCGGGGTCCTCCTCGGCTTCCATGCGCAGAGGCAGCAGCGGCAGTTCGGCGAGAGCGCGGTTTAATACCCGGCCGAATATATTGAGGTTGAAGGTGTAGAAGATCCAGTCGCGGCGTCCTTCTCCGGTATATATTCCGGTCATGTAGGCTGCCTTGTCCTTCCGGAACGTCTGCATGAGCGCATCGGTGGCCTGCTCCATGAGTGCGGCGTCGGAGTCCGACGGCATTCCCGAGGGGAGGGGAGTGTAGTCCCAGCGCACGTCAACGCGGATATTGAACTTCCCTTTGGCGATGATGTCATCCATGTAGTCGCGTCCCGTCACAATCACGTCGCCTCCGCCGTCGCCGGCAGCTGGGGCGGTCCACCATCTCTCCTTCATCGTTTCGATACTTTTTTCGATACCGGCTCGCTGTAAAGCGGAATCTCGATGACGGGAGTCTCGAAATATACACCGGGCCTGAAGCAGTGGGCCTTGAAGAACTTTGTGAGATCGATCTTGCGCGACACGTTGAGCGGAGTCTTCACCTCAAACGGCTTCCCCTCCTTGTAGGCGATGGCCTGAAGCACCACGCGCTCCATCCGCGATATGGTTTCCTGACTGAACGTGGCCAGATCGATAAGCTCATTGGGAGCCACCTCGCCCCGGTAGACCGATACCCAGCCCTCCGTCTCGTCGCGCCTCAGGAGGTTGAATTGCAGGAAATAGTTGGAATCGTTCACAAGCACCGTGTTGATTTCGGTGTCCGACAGCCGCTTTATGTCGCGCGGCTCGAAAGCGAGGGTGATGTTCAGGGCGTCGCCGTACTCAGTTTCCTCCACCGGGATCTGCGGCTCTGGCACCGGAGAGTTTTTCTTCTCTTTCGAGAGCGCCGGAGCGGCGGGTTCCCCGGGCTCCGGTCTGTTGCGCACCGATGTGCGTCCGGTGTCGAACGCCTGCTGGTCGAACATCAGCCGGGCGCTCCCCTCGGCAGGGGGGTGCCCGGCGGGAATCACCACCACAAGGTCCGACACCTGTATCGGTGTCTCGAAGCCGGCATCATCCACGTAGGCGATCTTCCCTTCCACGCGCGTAACCGTTCCGCCTCCCACTTCGTTAAGGTATCTTACTGTATCTCCTGGTTTTACCATAATGTAACAATAGTCAGAATTATATATCTTCACCGGTGCTTCCGGCAGCCTCTTCGGCCGCTACATCTTTCTCCCGCTGCTCGTAGGCGTCCACTATCCTCTGCACCAGAGGATGACGGACAATATCTTTTTTCTCATACTCGATCATGCCGATTCCCTTCACGCCCCGCAGTATCCGCAACGCGTTGAGAAGGCCGCTGCGCACCGAGCGGGGCAGGTCGATCTGCGTCACGTCGCCGGTAACCACCATTTTGGAGTTCATGCCAAGACGGGTCAGAAACATCTTCATCTGGTGGGTGGTGGTGTTCTGCGCCTCGTCGAGGATGATCACGGCGTCGTTCAGGGTGCGTCCGCGCATAAAGGCAAGCGGTGCTATCTGGATGGTGTCGGCATCCATGTATTCCTTGAGTTTCAGCGGCGGAATCATATCCTCCAGCGCGTCGTATAGCGGCTGCAGATAGGGATCGATCTTCTCCTTCATGTCGCCCGGCAGGAAACCGAGTTTCTCGCCGGCCTCCACGGCCGGTCGTGAAAGGATAATCCTGCGGCACTCCTTGTTCTTGAGCGCCCGTACTGCCAGGGCTATCGCTATGTAGGTCTTGCCGGTACCAGCCGGGCCGAGGGCGAATGTCAGATCATTCTCACTGAAACTTTTCACCATCCGCGCCTGGTTGGGGTTGCGCGGTGTGACCGGCCGGCCGTTCTGCGCGTAGATGATCACCCCCTCGGCGTCCATACGGCGAGGAGCCTCGCCGCGAGCCAGGTCGATGATCGCCTCCTCCGTAAGCTTGTTGTATTTTGAGGCGTATGCCTCGATCTCCTTCAGCTTCTTCTCGAACTCCGCTGTCTCATGTTCCTCTCCGATAACCTTCACCACATTGCCGCGGGCCGATACCCGCAATTTCGGAAAGAGATTGCGGATAAGGCTGATGTTGGCGTTGTTCACGCCGTAAAAAGTCTGCGGGTCGACCCCGTCGATTATTATTATCCTCTCAATCATCGTAAAGATTCAGCTCCAGTCATTTTTCTGGTCATCCGTCATTCAGAATCCCTTGTTCAGAATTCAAAACAGTTCATCCCACCGAGTCCGCAAGCGATATCTGGAGCAGTTTCTGGGCTTCTACTGCGAACTCCATCGGCAGTTTGTTCATCACCTCGCGGGCATATCCTCCCACGATGAGCGCCACTGCCTCCTCCATCGGTATCCCGCGCTGACGGCAGTAGAACAGTTGTTCCTCGTTGATTTTAGATGTGGTGGCCTCATGCTCCACCGTAGAGGAATCGTTGCTGACGGTGATGTACGGGAATGTGTGCGCACCGCACCGGTCTCCCATAAGCAGCGAGTCGCATTGCGTATAGTTGCGGCAGCCTTCGGCTCCGGGCGCCACGCGCACCTCGCCGCGATAACTGTTCTGCGACCGTCCGGCAGATATTCCCTTGCTCACGATGGTGGACCGGGAGTTTTTTCCGAGGTGTATCATCTTTGTGCCGGTGTCGGCCTGCTGGAAGTGGTTGGTGAGCGCAACCGAGTAGAACTCGCCGGTGCTTTCATCCCCTTTCAGGATGCAGGAGGGATATTTCCAGGTGATGGCGGAACCGGTCTCGACCTGCGTCCAGGAAAGTTTCGAACGGTGGCCGCGGCAGAGTCCCCGCTTCGTCACGAAGTTGAATACGCCGCCGCGCCCTTCCGCATCGCCGGCATACCAGTTCTGTACCGTCGAATATTTCACCTCGGCGCGTTCTTCCACTATTATTTCCACGATGGCGGCGTGAAGCTGGTTCTCGTCGCGCATCGGTGCCGTACACCCCTCGAGATAGCTTACGTAGGAGTCGTCATCGGCAACGATGAGCGTCCGTTCGAACTGTCCTGTCCCGGCCGCGTTGATGCGGAAATAGGTGCTAAGCTCCATGGGACAGCGCACTCCCTTTGGTATGTAGACGAACGAGCCGTCGGAGAACACCGCCGAGTTCAGCGCAGCGTAGAAATTGTCGCGGTAGCCTACCACCGTGCCGAGATATCTCCGCACCAGTTCGGGATAGTCCTTCACAGCCTCCGAGAAGGAGCAGAAAATCACGCCCAGTTCGGCGAGCCGTTCCCGGTGTGTGGTCTTCACGCTCACCGAGTCGAGCACCGCATCGACCGCCACTCCCGCAAGACGCTTCTGCTCCTCGAGCGAGATACCCAGTTTGTTGAATGTCTTTACCAGTTCCGGGTCCACCTCGTCCATGCTCTTTTTCAGCTCCTTCTTTCTGGGTGCCGCATAGTAGCTGATTGCCTGGAAGTCGATGGGGGGTATGTCGAGGTGCGCCCAGCGGGGCGGGGTGAGTGTGAGCCAGTGGCGGAATGCCTTTAGACGGAACTCGAGAAGCCAGTCCGGCTCCCCTTTCATCGCGGAGATGTGGCGTATAACCCCCTCGTCCAGACCGGGAGGCACTATGTCGGTGTCAATGTCCGACGTGAATCCGTACTTATATTCGGAATTGGTCGCGTCCTCTATCACACGCGACGAATCAAGATTTCTGTCATCCATACTTGCGCAAGGACCGCTGTCAGAGCGGCCTTATTAATATTACGCAAAATTAGTAAAAAAGTTGCAACGGCACAAGCACACAAATACATTGTCCGGCAAATCCGCTCCCGGTTCGGGAGACGGATGCCGGACAATTATTATGGTTTGATCAGCGGACTCCGCACGGGGCGAAGTTGCAGCTGTGTCAGTCTGGTCAGTGGCGGGGCTTGATGTCGAGCTTCACCGGCTTGATCATGTTCCCGGGGCTGAGGATGGTGTCGAGGTCCTCTTTGGAGAGGATGTCATGCTCGAGCACAAGGTCGTACACGCTCTTGCCTGTCTCCAGAGCTTCCTTGGCGATCTTGGTGGAGTTCTTGTAGCCGATCACGGGATTGAGGGCCGTGACGATGCCGATGCTGTTGTGCACGTAGGCAAGGCAACGGTCGGCGTTGGCTGTGATTCCCTCCACACAGCGGGTGCGGAGAGTCTCGAAGCCGTTGATCATCAGATCCACGCTCTCGAAGTCGCACTGGGCCATCACCGGCTCCATGGCGTTGAGCTCCATCTGCGCGGCCTCGCCGGCCATGGTGACGCAGAGCTCGTTGCCCATCACTTTGTAGCAGATCTGGCTCATCACCTCGGGGATCACAGGATTCACCTTGCCGGGCATGATCGAGCTGCCGGGCTGCATGGCCGGCAGGTTGAACTCTCCGAGACCGCAGCGCGGGCCGCTGGCGAGGAGACGCAGGTCGTTGCAGATCTTGTTCATCTTCACCGCCACGCGCTTCATGGCCGAAGCGTAGCCCACCAGGCACGATGTGTCGGAGGTGGCGCCCACAAGGTCGTCCGAGAGCTTGAACTCAAGGCCGGTGATGGAGCAGAGCGCTGCCACGCATTTCTCGGCATAGCCCGGCTCGGCGCAGATGCCGGTACCGATGGCGGTCGCTCCCATGTTGACGGTCAGGAAGTCGGCGGCGGCCTCGTTCAGATGTTTGATCTCGTCCTCAAGGATGCTTGCGAATCCGCTGAATGTCTGGCCGAGAGTCATCGGAACCGCGTCCTCAAGCTGGGTGCGGCCCATCTTGACGATGTTGCGGAACTCCTCCGATTTGGCGCGGAATGCCTGAATGAGGGTGCGGTAGTGTTCCACGAAACGCACGTGGCTGTACCACATTCCGATGTGGATTGCAGTCGGGTAGGCGTCGTTGGTGCTCTGGGCGCAGTTCACGTGGTCGTTGGGCGAGCAGTACTGGTATTCGCCGCGCTTGTGTCCCATCAGTTCGAGCGCGCGGTTGGCGATCACTTCGTTGGCGTTCATGTTGGTGGTGGTGCCGGCACCTCCCTGAATCATGTCGACGGGGAACTGCTCATGGTGCTTGCCGTCGATTATCTCCTTGCAGGCCTGCACGATGGCATCGTGCTGCTCCTTGGTGAGAAGTCCAAGCTCGTAGTTGGCCATGGCGGCCGCCATCTTTGTTATAGCCAGGCCCTTGATGAAGAGCGGATACTCATTGAGATGGAATTTGCTGATCTCGAAGTTCTCGATTCCGCGCAGTGTCTGTACGCCGTAGAGGGCGCATGCCGGAATCTCGCGGGCGCCAAGAAGGTCGCTCTCAGTGCGAAACTCGTTGTTCATATAAATGCGTTTTATTTGATTTAAGGATTTTCTATTTTAGATTTTCATGATGTTGCTCCGGTTTCGCGGCATCTCGCAAAACCGAATCCGCAAATTTATAAAAAAAACGTGACATCCGGCATATCGCGCCTTATGTTATCCAACATATTGCTCCGTCGCCGTTACCGGCTTTTTATTTAAGCAGCAGGACTTCCAGAATATAGACGCCGGCGCCGGCAAGATATCCCAGAAGTGCCCATATCGTGAATTTGCGCAGATACCATCCGAAATCTATCTTCTCGAGGCCCATGGCGATCACTCCCGCCGCCGAGCCGATTATGAGCAGACTGCCGCCTACGCCGGCACAGTAGCTGAGGAACTCCCAGAAGATGCCGTCCTGCACGAAGTTGGCCATATAGCCTGTCGCGCCGGGATCTGTCACAGGGTACATTCCCATCACTCCGGCTACGAGCGGTACATTGTCGAACACCGACGACATGAAGCCGAGCAGAATGTTGATGATGTAGATGTTGTGGATCTTCTCGTCGAGCCATGCCGCGGTGGCGGCCAGGATTCCCGAATGCTCGAGCACCGATACCGCCATCAGGATTCCCAGGAAGAAGAGGATGGAGGGCATGTCGATGCGCGACAGCACCTTTGGGAGGCGGTGTTCCTTGTCGCGTTCCACCCGCTTGCCGTTATAGAAGATTTCCGTGTATATCCAGAGGATGCCGAGCACGAAGAGCATCCCCACGAAGGGAGGCAGATGGGTTATGCTTTTGAAAATTGGCACGAACAGAAGGCCGCCGACTCCAAGGATCAGCATGGTGAGCCGCTCATGGTAGGACATGTCGGAGTTCTGCGGCTTCATCGCGGTGTGGGGCGGAAGCTCTCCCTGAAGCTGGCGTGAGATGCCGAGCATGGGCACCACCATGGCCACGATGCTCGGCAGCAGCACGAAGCATACGAGAGCCGGAGCGGTGACGTTCCCTTTCACCCACAGCATGATGGTGGTCACGTCCCCGATGGGACTCCACGCGCCGCCTGTGTTGGCGGCTATCACTATCATGCCGGCGTAGAGCCATCGTTCGTGACGGTCCTCTATGAGTTTGCGCAGAAGCAGCACCATCACGATTGTTGTGGTCATGTTGTCGAGCACTGCCGACAGGAAGAATGTCAATATGCAGAGCACCCACAGAAGCGAGCGCTTCCTGCGGGTGGTGATGTTGTCGGTCAGGACGGTGAATCCTCCGTGTATGTCGACAAGTTCGACGATCGTCATGGCGCCGATCAGGAAGAAGAGGGTCTGCGTGATGTCGCCCAGACTCTCCACTATCTTGATGTTGAGAATGTAATTCAGAGCCTGGCTGTGTAGAGATTCGTCCAGCATCCGCGGATGTGCGGCTATGTAGGCCTGGAGGGATTCTCCCTCTATAGCCGGGACGATGTACTCCGCCCCGAGGGCATAGAGGATCCAGAGAAGCATTCCCAGCGTCAGCGCTATCGCCGTCTTGTCAATTTTGAGCGGATGCTCGAGTGCTATGCCGAGATAGCCGATAAAGAACAGAATGATCAGTGTGGAAATCATGGTTTTTTAGGTAGACGACTTTAATAAAATGAAAAAATGGAGTTGAAAATTGTGATTTAGGGTTGTGATTTAATATGGAGTTGTTTGTGATTTCGGGTTATTAGATTATTGGCAGGGATCCGCCGTAGCGGATTCCTGCCATTTGCTCGTTCTTTTTTATCTTCTTCTTTTCTTTTTTGCCGTGCCGGATTTTCTCGATTTCACCGTGGATTTTCCTTTTGCCGGGAGTTTTAGTTTGTCTCCGGGGTGAAGTTCGGTTCCTTTCATTCCGTTGGCCTGCTGGAGCTGCTTTACGCTCACTCCGTACCGACGGGCTATCACCGAAAGGTTCTCGCCGCTGCGCACGGTGTGGCTCTTTGGCGAGGCCTGGGTGCGGGCTTTTGCGCTCTGTTTTGATTTTGTCGATTTATTTCCGGATTTATTCGATGTATCCGAGGCTTTCTTTGTGGCGGGACCGCTGCTTTCGCTCCATTTGTTCTGGCGCGGCTGGCTTGCCGGGGCCACTTCGCGCGCACCGTTGGCTTCGGCGAGTTCGGCCGTGGTGGTGATGCGGAGCATCTGTCCGGTGCGGACCGCGTTGCGCTGAAGACTGTTCCATTCCTTGATGTCGTCGGCGCTGACATTGTAGAGCGTGGCGATGCGGCTCAGAGTCTGTCCCGGAGTAACCTTGTGCACGATGGTCCTTAGGTCGCCGGCATTGCCGGTATCAGGCCGTCGCGCCACCATGGTCTGCTCGGCGACCGTCTCTTCGAGCGGCGTCTCGTCTACAGCCTCCTCACGCTCAATCTGAGCCGCCAGGGCGGTGCCGGGACGTGTGCCGGGAGAGACTTCGATGCGGCGCGCGTATTTCTCCGCTTCGTATGCAAGGATGTCACCCTCGCTCATAAGATAGGCGTGGCACTGCTGGGAGGGGAGGACAAGCGTGTAGGGCCGTTCCGGCGTCCCCGGGATGATGTCGGCGCGGAATTGCGGATTCAGTATGCGCAGCTCCTCCATCGGGATGTTGAGCACATGCGATATCTGGTCGAAATGCACCCGGTCGGAGATCATGAGCGTGTCGGTCACCAGCGGCTTGGTGGGAAGCACCGGCGATATGTTGTGGTGAGGATAATAGTTCATCACGTAATTGGCGGCGATGAACATCGGCAGGTAGCCTCTCGTCTCCTCCGGCAGATAATAGTAGATGGCCCAGAAATCGAGGTTTTTGGAGTCGCCGCCGGCACGGCGCAGCGCTTTGTTGACGGTGCCGGGACCGCAGTTGTAGGCGGCGATGGCGAGAGGCCAGTCGCCGTAGGTGGCGAAGAGGTCCTTGAGGTATTGCGCGGCTTTGGCCGAGGAGGCGTATGGATCGCGGCGCTCGTCGACAAGCGACGACACTTCCAGGCCCATCCCCTTGGCCGTGCCTATCATGAACTGCCACAGCCCCGAGGCTCCATGCTTGGAGACGGCGTTCGGGTCGAGCCCCGATTCGATCACAGGCAGATATTTCAGCTCGAGCGGGAGGCCGTTCTGTTCGAGTGCCTGTTCGAATATGGGCATGTAGTACAGGTTGAGTCCGAGCAGCGCGGCAACTTGTGCGCGGCCGCGTTGCGTGTACCGGTCGATGTAGCTGCGTACGATCTGGTTGTACGGCATCTCGATGAGCGTGGGGAGCTTGGCGAGACGTTCGCGGATGGTGGCGTCATCGGTCTGCACGTCTCCCTGACGCTTATAGCGGTCGTCGGTGGCCGTATAGTTTTTCATGTACCAGCCCTCGAGCATCTTCCTGGTGTCGGTCTCGTAGCTCTCGGGGAAAACTATGCTGCTGTCGGTGATTTCAGTCTTTATGTCGAGCACGTTTTTTCCTTTGTCTGCATTTGCTGCCGGGGCTGCCAGGGCCAGGAGCAGGAGTGCTGTCTGAGTAAGTCGTCGTGTCATGATACTGTCTAATTTTAGGAGAGTTCGTTAAAAATTTATTGCCCAGTTCAGTCCCAGGGCGGCACGTGAACCGCCCCCTGCGGGCTGAATCATGGTGGGGGAGAGATCCATCGACAGATTCGGGGAAATATCGAAATGCGCCAGCGATGCGTCGACGTATGCGTCGACCATGCACACCAGATAGAAGGCGGCGAGAAGGATGACGCACAGGTCGCGGTAGCGGCGGAAATTGTCCTTGCGAGACTTGAACGACCGTTCGAGCCAGCTCTTGTCGAGGGTGGACTCGTCGGTGGTCGGAGGGAAGAAATCCATGTATGAATTTGTACCCGGATCGTTGTCGAGGAGGTCGCGGTAGGCCTGCATGTAGTCCTGATACTGGTTGCTGTTCCATGCCGTGGCGTACCCGAGCCCCATGAATCCTCCGATCACTATGGGTAGTTTCCAGTAGCGTCGGTTGTAGATCTGTCCCAGTCCGGGGCAGAGCGCGGAGAGCCATACGGCCCGCGTGGGGGAAGGGTTGAACGGAATCTTTCCGTCAAGGCCGTAATGGTAGTCTTCGGCGGTGACTTCCGTCGGTGGAATCGAGTCATTTTCCGGAAGACGTACCGCCATCTCGGCATCGAGATTGACGGTGGAATCCTGCGGTATGGCCGCTTTCGCGCCAGGCGTGAAATAGCCAGACGGCACTGTGAGGAGTATGCACAATGCCACCAGAAGTATCCGCTCCTGAAGCGGAGTGTCAGCTGTCGAATGCCTTGATAAGCGCATGCAGTTCGTCGTCGGAGGAAAATTTAAACGTTATGCTCCCCTTTCCATCGGCGTTCCGTGAGAATTTCACCGGAGCGGAGAATCGGTGGGAAAGGTTTTTGGCGAATTCATCGTATTCGTGATTCGGTCTGGCTTTGGGACGCGCGGTCTGCCCTGCGGGAGTCAGGCCCTCGCGCACTATCTGTTCCACGGCGCGCACCGACAGCCCCTCTTTCAGTATTTTCTTGTAGAGGCGGAGCTGGTCCTTGGGATCTTCCAGACCGAGGATGGCGCGCGCATGCCCCATGTCGATGTTCTTGTCGCGCAGACCGAGCTGGATTTCAGCCGGAAGACGCAGAAGGCGCAGATGGTTGGCGATAGTGGCGCGTTTCTTGCCCAGGCGCTCGGAAAGGCGCTCCTGGGTGAGAGCGTATTTGTCGATCAGCTGCTTGAAGCCGAGAGCCACCTCGATCGCGTTGAGGTCCTCGCGCTGTATGTTCTCGATGAGGGCCATCTCGGTCATTTCCGAGTCTGAGGCCTTGCGCACGTATGCCGGCACGGTGCGGAGTCCTGCGCGGGAGGCGGCCCGCCAGCGCCGTTCGCCGGCTATTATCTGATAGTTCCCGTTGTCCGAGAGCCTGAGTGTCAGAGGCTGTACCACTCCGAGCTCCCGTATCGAGGCGGCAAGCTCTCCGAGTGTCTCCTCGTCGAACGTGCGCCGGGGCTGCTCCGGATTCGGCTCTATCCGCGAGATTTCTATTTCCGATATGGCCGAACTTCCGTCGGTCCTCACCTCATCCATGCGGATGAGCGAGTCGAGGCCCCGGCCCAATGCGTTGCGCTTGTTTATCATTGATGTCAGTTCTTCTTGCGTTTGCGGGATTGAAGTTCCTTGGCAAGCTGGGTGTATGCTATGGCGCCGCGGGAGTCCGGGTCGTAGAGGATCACCGGAAGTCCGTGGCTCGGCGATTCAGATAGCTTGATGTTGCGCGGGATCACCGTGGAGAACACCATGTCGCCGAAATGCCCCTTGAGCTCTTCGTAAATCTGGTTGGCGAGTCTGAGGCGCGCGTCGTACATGGTGAGCAGAAAGCCTTCAATCTCGAGTGAAGGTTTCAGTCTGCTCTTGATTATACGGATGGTGTTGAGCAACTGTGCTATACCCTCGAGGGCAAAGTATTCAGCCTGGACCGGAATCAGCACTGAGTCTGCGGCTGTAAGCGCGTTGACGGTGATGATTCCTAGCGATGGGGAGCAGTCTATCAGCACATAGTCGTAATTGTCCTTGACCGGTGCCAGCGCACGCGAGAGGCAATGCTCCCTGCCCTGACGGTTCATCAGTTCGACTTCCGCGCCGACAAGGTTGATGTTCGACCCGATGATGTCGAGTCCGTCAATCTGCGTGTGCAGCACTGCGTCGGCTGCGGGATAGTCGTCGATAAGGCATTCGTAGACCGATGCGTCTGTTTCCGACAGTTCCATACCGATCCCCGAAGTGGCGTTGGCCTGCGGATCGGCGTCGACCAGCAGCACACGCTTGCCCCCGGCTGCCAGGCAGGCTCCTAAGTTGAAGGATGTAGTGGTCTTGCCCACTCCTCCCTTCTGGTTTGCGATTGCGATAATTTTTCCCATGAAAAGCCAGGTTTTCATAAATGGCTAATGAATAGGTCGATACGTCTGGGTTCCGATGTCTGTCTATTCGATAGCCATATTAATATGCAAATGTAATCAAAATTTGCCGGATTGACGCAATCTAAAGTTTTAAAAATGTTAAATCCATTTTGAGTCGGTAAAATTAGTTGGTAAATAAAAGAGCGGCCGGATTTTCCAGTCGCTCTTTGATTGTCTGATTCACGGGTGATTATCAGATGCGTTTGTACACCGTGCGGGAGCCGTCCGCGTGCCTTGTGATTTCAAGATACATTCCGCGTGCCGGCTTGTCGGCGAGGCGAGTGCCGTCGGGTGCGAAGTATTCTGTCTCGATGATATCCGTGTCTGTGCCAACACAGTCTATGACTGATGATTCCGAGAGCGTTATCTCGATTGGGTCACTGACTGAGTAGAGTCCTCTCTGTGAATCGGTGACGGCGATGTAAAACTCATATTTGCCTGGCTGGACAGTTCCGCCATTCTGGGTGGTGAATACGGTCGTGATGTCCAGAGCCGCCGTTCCGTCTGCTTCGAGGTCCACGATGCCTGGGGTTCCGATGCCGGCCAGATTTTTGTCGCTTAGAAGCACGGGATAGTAGGTGCTGTAGAAAGGTGCGTCGCCGGGAAGTGTCCAGATACCCTTTATTTGGATTTTATCACGGTTGCCGAATTCAGTCGGTATTTCGAGTTCTGTCAGTTCCGGCAAATCCCTGGTCTCCTGCGCGAATGTGCCGAGGCCGTCGGCGATGGTTAGTATCAGTCCCGGGGAGTCGTTGAGCGGAGTGCGCATATAGCTCCATTTTGAGGGGTCCTTGCCGAGTGCGTATGCCGGGCGCACTATGTATGTGCCGTCGGGAAGTTCGGGAAACAACACCACAATGCCGTCATATCCGTATCCGGGATCGAGGTTGTCGTCATGGAATTCATTGTAGGTGAAATGGGGATACTCCACAGCATTGTTTCTGGTGTCGCCATAAAGATCTATCGCAACTCCCACATATCCGTCGGTGAAGGAGCCTGGCCCAGGATTGTATGAGAAGCCTTCTATCGGGAAGTAGTTCGGAAATGTGAGTTCACCGTTGGTGAGTACGGGCAGTTCCTCTCCCTCTTCCGGTTCGAGGCCGCGCCAGTCACCGGTGAATCTCAGCGGTGACGACAGTATGATTTCTCCGATGAAATCGGAAGTTCCGCTCCGGTCGGGACGAATGTCGGCCACGATGTCCTGCATGAAATTGAAAGCCGAATCGGCACCGCCGATACCTTGTACTTCGGGGTCGAGGGCGTCAAGCAGGAAGTAACCGTCGCTCACTCCGCCCCAGCCCCAGTTGAAGTGGAAATAGCCGTCGGTGTCATATCCGTCGCACACGAACGAATGCCCTCCGATCATGGCTTGTCCGCCGTAGATCACCGGTCCGAAGTCGCGCAGCGAATTGTAGATGATTTCCTCCCATTCCGCAAGGCTGTAATAGTCGCGGTGGAGATATTTCATTCCTTTGTCGTATTTGAAGTGCTCTGTCAGCGCCGGACCGATGTTTAAGGAGTATGAACCCGACGCAGTCGGGCTGTAGTCCATGTGCACGGCGAATCCGACGGCGCGCATCAGCAGGGCTACAGCCAGCTTTTCATCCTCGGAGGATGCGTCTGTGTACCGGTCCAGCATCCTGTCCCAGTCGAGAGTCTGCTTCTCGAGATTCATGCTGAGAGTCCTGCCGCCGCTCCTCCACTGGTAAGACACCCTTCCTACAGCCTGGTCGGGCCAGTTGTGGTATTTCATCACCTGAGCCATGGCGGTGGCCACGCAGCCGGTTACCGAAAGTTCGGAGCCTTTCTTGGGACATTTCAGGTTGTATGGTTCCCCCTGGTTCCATGCCGTCTTGCACAGAGGCGCTATGGGATTGCGCGCGGGGCGCTCCTTGCCGAATGTGCGGCGTATGCCATCTTCTTTTACGGTATATGCCACCTGACGGCTCAGCTGATCCATCCATGTCTCGAAGGCCTCCGGAACTTTTCCCTCCGCGTCCAGCGCGGGTGAGTCTCCGTAGCCGAGAAGCAGTGTGGCGTCATCGTCGGCCGATGTCAGGATAAATCCGTTGTCCGCGTTGCGGAACAGATATAGAGTGGGCACATTATTGTCGCTTCTGGTTATGGCAAGCTGGAAACGGGACGCCGGTTTTCCCGCCACTTTGGATGGCGTCTGAGGAAGAACGCGGCTGAGCGCCTCCTCCGGCGTGAGTGGCGCGGCGGTGCAGGTTATCGCTGTGAGAACCGCGGCAACAGGCAGAATAAGTTTTTTCATCGTGTCTGAATTTTTATTTTATCCCCGTCTCTTCCCACAGGTATAGCTTGTCGGAAGGACGGACCTTTTCTGGTACGGGCATAGAGAAAAGATCCCCTTTTCTCACTTTATCCACCGGTTGCAGGTCGTAGCGCAATTCGTCGACCTTGAAGATGAGAGCTCCCGTGGTCGGACCGGTCAGCACTACCTCGTCTCCGGTTTTCAGTTCGCCGCTTTCCATCATGAACTCGCCGACACCGAGCTTGGAAAAGTACCGTATGGTTTTGGCTGCATATCTCTTGACTCGGGTCGCGGAAGAGCCGTATTTCGCACTCCATTCGCCGAGACGCTGCCCCATATAGTAGCCGTCCCAGAATCCGCGGTTGAAGGTCTTGGCCAGTCGGCGGTCCCATTCCGGCACCATGTCGGGGGAGTACGTCCCGTCGGCAATGGCCTGCAGGGCTTCGGAGTAACATGCCACGGTTTCAGCGACATATTCCGGTCCGCGGGCGCGTCCCTCGATTTTGAAAACGCGTACCCCGGCATCGACCATCTTGTTTAGGAAGTGGATGGTCTTCAGGTCTTTGGGCGACATTATGTACTTGTTCTCGATGTCGAGTTGCTCTCCGGTCTCGCGGTCGGTCACCGTGTAGGCGCGGCGGCATATCTGATTGCATGCCCCGCGGTTGGCACTGGAATTCATCTCGTGGAGGCTCATGTAGCATTTGCCGCTCACCGCCATGCAGAGGGCACCGTGGCAGAACATCTCCAGGCGTATCCGGTCGCCGTGCGGCCCGCGGATATCCCCGGCCTCGATGGCGCGGCTTATCTCCGTCACCTGCTCCATGTTCAGCTCGCGTGCGAGAACCATCACGTCGGCGAACTGAGCGTAGAATTTCACGGCCTCGATGTTGCTTACATTCACCTGTGTGGAGATGTGGACCTCCTGGCCGATCTCCCGGGCGTAGAGGATCGCCGCCATATCGGAGGCGATTATCGCGCTGATGCCGCTCTCCTGAGCGCGGCGGATAATGGTGCGCATAAGTTCCATATCTCCGTCGTATATCACGGTGTTTACGGTAAGATATGTCTTTACACCACGCTCCGTGCAGAAGGCGGCTATCTCAGCCATGTCGTCGGCGGTGAAGTTGGCGCTCGACCTGCTGCGCATGTTCAGGCCCTCTATGCCGAAATATACGGCGTCCGCACCGGCGTGCACGGCGGCTGCCAGCGATTCGCGGCTCCCTACCGGAGCCATTATCTCAAAGTCTTTTCTCTCCATCCTGTTTCTTGGCTAAATAAAATGTGACTACTCCCATGGTGAGAGAGCGCCATCTGCAGCGCACGAATCCGCAGTCCTTCATAATCTGTGCCATGTCCTTGAGCTGGGGCGCGGCCGCGATGCTCTCCGGCAGATAGCGGTAGGCCCGCGAGTCGCCCGACACTCTCCTCCCTATCGCCGGGATAAGACGGTCGGCATATAAGTGATAGGCGCTTTCGAGATATTTTCCTTCGGGCACAGACAGCTCTATCACGCAGAGCAGTCCTCCGGGGCGGAGCACCCTCAGTATCTCCGAGTAACCTTTGCGTAGATTCTCGAAGTTGCGTACGCCGTAGGCTACCGTCACAAGGTCAAACGTGTCGGAGGGGAATTGCAGATCAAGACAGTCCTGACAGTCGAAATCGATTTTTTGCCTCGTTTCGTAGTCGGCGCTCAACAGTTTGTTGTGTGCTATTTTAAGCATTCCTTCAGAGAGGTCTATGCCGGTCACCCTTGCCTCCGGATAGCGTTTGTGAAGTTCGAAAGCGAGATCGCCTGTCCCTGTGGCGATGTCCAGGATTCGTGCCGGCTCGGGAAGTTCTCCGTAGACGGCGTCCAGCGCCACGTTGCGCCAGTGACGGTGGAGTCCGAACGTCATGGCTGTGTTCATGAAGTCGTATGCGGGAGCTATCGAGTCGAACATCTCCTTGACCTGTTCTCCCTTCGGATCTCCGGCGCGATAAGGGTTTACTTTTTCCGCGCCCTCCTTTTTTTTAATGATTGCCCTCTTGTCTCCGGTTTCCATCTCGATTCACAGTTTTTTAGAGTAGGAGCGGCGCCGGCGGTGCTGACGGGTGTTGAAGTACTGCCACTGGCTCTGCACCTTGGAATTCGTCTCCATCTCCGGATTCGATTCGGCGTAGCGATAGCCGTATTTGATGAACTGAGGCACCAGATCCTGGAACATCAGGGCGTTGACGCCTTTGTTCTGGTAGTCCGGATGCACGGCCACCAGCAGCAGGTCCACACGGTCATTCTTACCCCGCAGCCCTTTCAGCAGCCAGTACCATCCGAAAGGGAAGTAGCGTCCCTTCGATTTCCGGAGCGCCACGCTCATTGATGGAAGCGCTATGCCGAGGCCTATCAGACGCCCCGTCTTTTCCACCACAAGCGTCACCAGGTCAAGGTTTAGAAGGTTCAGATAGATGCTTATGTAATGATCTATCTGACGCTCGGTCAGCCTGGAATATTGGTAAAGGTCTTTGTAGGCGTCGTTCACCAGGCGGAATATCGCGTGACCGTATTCCGCCTTTATGCGTTTGCGGTTGTCGTATTTCAGAACCTTCAGGTCATATTTCTTCTTGACGATGTCGGCGATTCTGTCGTAACGCTCGGGCACTTTGTCGGGAACCTCCATCATGAATTCCACCCAATCCGACTCTTTACGGTAGCCGAGTTTCTCGAGATGGGTCTGATAGTAGGGGTAGTTGTAGTTGGTGGCCATGGTCGAAAGTTCCTCGAATCCCTCCACCAGGAGTCCCTCACGGTCAAGGTCTGTGAATCCAAGCGGTCCTACGGCTTTCGTCATCCCTTTCGAACGTCCCCATTCCTCAACGGCGTTCATAAGGGCGGCCGAGATTTCGTGGTCGTCGATGAAATCGAGAAAACCGAACCGCACGATGTTCTGGCGGTAGTCGCGGTTGATCTGGTGGTTGATGATGGCGGCCACACGCCCTGCGGGCTTTCCGTCGCGATAGGCCATGTAGTAGGCTGACTCGCAGAAATCAAATGCGGGGTTTCCCTCGGGACGGAGGGTATCTATGTCGTCGGAGACCAAAGGCGGCACATAGTACGGATTCCCTTCATACAGATCAATCTGGAATTCCGTGAATTTCCTGAGTTCCGCTTTCGTGGGTCTTACTTCTTTTATTTCTATCATTTCGGGATAGGGCGAATTGATTATGATTCTGACAGAATTGGTTATGATTCCGGCAAATTTGTCACTGTCTTAAGGACAGCCACATCAGCAACGCGATCAGTATCACCAGACATGTGCACAGGAACACGAACACCTGTGAGGAGGAGCGCCGCTCCATGGCCAGCTGTATGTCGGAGACTGTGCGGAATGGAGTATCCTTCTGGGTACATTTGTTGGCCACTTTCCGCAGTTTGGGCATTGACGCGGGGAGGTTGTCAAGCACTTCGTTCAGTACTTTACCGTAACTCTCGATATCTTCATGCGCGTCCTGGGTGGAAAGTTCCTCCGACTGGTCGTAGCCCACGTCGATCAGCTTCAGATTCTCGTTGTACTCGGTGAAGATGATGGTTTCCGGAGTGATCGGATGGTGCACGATGTGGTTTTCCTGAATATATTCCATCGCGTCGAGAAGTTGTGTCTGAAGGCGGTGTACAATCTTTGGCGTCAGCCGCTTCTCGTCGATAAGCCTCCGCAGCGAATAGCCGTAGACGTCATCGGTGATTATCGCGGTCCCAATACCTGGAATTTCTTCGAAATCGTTCACCATCACGATGTTGGGATGCGCCAGATTGTATCGGGTGTCAAATTCCTGTTCAATCATCCGGCGGTACTCCGGCTTGTCGGCATATTCCCTTCTGAGCGCCTTGAGCATGACCCATTTGCCATGTTTCTTAACGGTATACACATCATAGTGCTTCTCGCCCCATTCGGGCAGCAGGGTAAGGTCGCTCCACTTCCCCGTAGGGTCGTTGATGGGAATCTTCTTCTCCTCCTTGCTGATATATGCCTTGTCTTTTTCCATCTGACGGTCGTTGATGTATGGTTAGTCTGTGATGTCGGATTAGTTTATAATGTCGAAGCCCGTGTATTTTCTGAGACATTCGGGCACCATGATGCCCTCGGGAGTCTGGTTGTTTTCAAGCAGTGCCGCCACGATGCGTGGCAGAGCCAATGCCGATCCGTTGAGCGTGTGGCATAGGTGGATTTTCTTGTCCGCCCCGCGGTAGCGGCATTTCAGGCGGTTGGCCTGGTATGTCTCGAAATTGGATACCGACGACACCTCGAGCCAGCGCTTCTGAGCCGCGCTCCACACTTCGAAATCGAAGGTGATGGCCGACGTGAAGCTCATGTCGCCTCCGCAGAGACGCAGTATGTGCCAGGGGAGTCCGAGCTTTTCAAGAAGTCCCTGCACGTGATCCTTCATCTCTTCAAGTGCTCTGTAGGAGTCTTCGGGACGCTCTACGCGCACAATCTCCACCTTGTCGAACTGATGGAGACGGTTAAGACCGCGCACATCCTTGCCGTAGCTCCCCGCTTCGCGGCGCCAGCAGGGAGAGTAGGCGCAGTTCTTTTTCGGCAGCTCGGCCTCGGGGATGATCTCGTCGCGGTAGATATTGGTCACCGGCACTTCGGCGGTTGGAATCAGATAGAGGTTATCGAGAGTCACATGGTACATCTGTCCCTCCTTGTCGGGAAGCTGTCCTGTGCCGTATCCTGACGCCTCGTTCACCACAAACGGAGGTTCCACCTCGGTGTATCCTGCCTTCCAAGCCTCGTCAAGGAAGAACTGGATGAGGGCGCGCTGCAGACGTGCTCCCTTTCCTATATAGAAGGGGAAACCGGCTCCGGTAACCTTGACGCCTGTCTCGAAGTCGATGATGTTGTATTTTTTTGCCAGGTCCCAATGGGGCAGAGCGTCGGCGGGGAGTTCGGGAATGATGCCTCCTGTCTTCTCCTCCACGTTCTCTTCGGCGCTCTTTCCCTCGGGGACGGCGGCACAGGGGAGGTTCGGTACAGTAAGCAGCATCTCGCGGATCTCATGTTCGCGGCGTTCCAGCTGTTCCTGAAGTTTGCCGGTGCTCTCCTTGAGGGCGGCCACGGCTTCCTTTGCCCGCTCGGCCGCTTCTTTGTCCCCCTCTTTCATGTACTTGCCGATTGTGGCGGCAAGTTTCTTCAGCTCCGATGCGTCGCTGTCGGTTTTCTGTTGCAGACGGCGTCGCTCGGCATCGGTCTCGATTATTCTGGTTATGATATCACGGCCGTCGAATCCTTTCACGGCCAGACGCCCGATCACGAACTCGGGATCGGCTTTTATAGTTTGTAGTGTCAGCATTTTGTCAGATAATAGTTGTTGGATGCTCCTTGCCGGCGTCAGGCCAGCAGACGTTTCACTGCCTCCGATATGGCGCGGCCTTCGGCGCGACCCGCAAGCCGCTTGGTGGCCGCTCCCATAACTTTGCCCATATCCTTGGCCGATGAGGCGCCGGTCTCGGCTATGATGTCGCGCAATTCGGCGTCCAGTTCTTCGGCCGACAGCTGCCTGGGCAGATATTCCTCAAGCACCGCAGCCTCGGCCAGCTCGTTGTCGGCCAGCTCGGGGCGGTTGTTCTCATTATAAATCCGGGCGCTTTCCTTACGCTGCTTCACCATCTTGATGATGATTTTCACCGCGTTTTCGTCGGAGAGCTCTCCGTTGGCGCCTTTGGCTGTCTTTGCCTCCAGAAACTCTTTCTTGGCGCCGCGAAGTGCCTCGAGGCGCACCTTGTCGCGAGCGAGCATCGCCTTCTTGATGTCCTCGCTGACTTTGTCAAAAAGATTCATAATATGCTGTTGTATCTTATATTCTTATATCTTGTATTCAAGATCTGTCTTATGCTGCCTGATATCTGAGGACAGACCATGACCGTACGGGGGGAGGAAAATGTCCTTATCCCCGTACATATCCATCAAATCGCAAATTTAATGAAAAATCCGTTAATCTGAAAATCAAATTTGCAAAACCGCACAAAACCGCATATATGAGAGCGTGTTCCTTAACATTATCTGAGTCCGGTTACTTCCTGAGGCAAACCTTGCGGGTGACAACCGATCCGTCTGATTTTCGCTCAATCCTGATGAAGATTCCGTTATCCGGCTTCGGAACCTGACGTCCCTGCATGTCGAAGTAACTTACATCGGCAGTCTGCTTTACGGACGTAATTCCCGTCTCATCCGGCAATGGCGGAAATCCTCCGGTGGGCATGGTGATGACGGGATTGTTCTCTCTGTCCGTGATGCAGATGAGCCTGTGCGGCTCCCATTGGAATTCGTTGTAAGTGCCTGGAAAGGGTAAAAGGCTGTCCGCAGAGCCAAATCCGCAATATACTGCGGCTTCCTCATCGAGACGTGTTTCAAACCATTGTATGTCCACCTCTTTATTGTCTACGGTCCCCGTGTATCTCAGTGTGACCGGTAAACCGGCGTCGTCATCACGGCATTCGCTGTCGAACCACAGGATCTCCCCCTTGTCGAGATCGAAGTCATAAATCAGCATCTCTGTGTTGCTATCGGGAACCCATTCGAGAGCCGGACAGATATAGGGTTTTATGCTGATGTTGTAATCATTGAAAAGTGTCTGGTAGAGTCCTCCCGACGGTGTCGCTTCACGCATATAAATCCTGTTTCCTTCCTCACGCATATATGCGATGACTGGAGCTTCTCCGTTGGCCGGTTCCTCTCCATCTTTCCAAATAGTGCAGTTTTGATACTCAACTCCGCCGATGACAGTTGTTCCGGAGAACCCTATGTTGAGGTAAATGTCACTGCATGCGTCTTTGCCCGAAGTGTTGTTGGGGTCACTATAATCTATATTGAAATATTGATGATATTTCCACACCCAATCCTCGCGCAATAACTTAGAGCTTGTTTAAAAACGATTGTTAACGGAAGTTAGTTTGCGTAGGGTAATCACAA
>OFGM01000224.1_pt1 | contig 59323 bp, 44 predicted proteins | sample 1521741 | NCBI WGS metagenome assembly OFGM01 (sample SAMEA3504079, study PRJEB24116) | mouse gut metagenome | biome: mouse gut; feature: mouse-associated habitat; material: faeces | place: Denmark | collected 2011
ATCCGCGAACTCAATACGGGCAAACTCCGGAGTATCGCCAGGCCGCAGCCCGTTGTGCGACCGGTCAGCCGTCTGACCACAGACGTCCAACACTCCCATGAGTAACAGCAAGGCAACTATGAAACGTGACATGGTATTGATCTATTTGCTTTTATCGCAAATATACGTTTTTTTGCCTATGGCATACGCGCCATAGCCTTTGGTTAACATTTATTAAGAGATCTGATATTGTGTCATTCCTTGTGCCATAACAGCTCCATCATAGAGGGAGGCGGAGGGTGGGATGGGCGACGGGGCGGCCGCCGAGGCCGTATTTCTGGCGGTTGAGGGAGGCGTTGAGAATGCGGCCGGCCTGTTCGCAGGATGTGCCGAAGTCGAGCCACCGGCAACCGTTGCATTCGTTCTCAAGCAGGTGGGATGTCACGGCAGCAAACACTCCTTGCCGACGTCCGGCCTCGGTCGTGGCGATGTATTGTGTGTGGACAACGGTCGGCATCCGGTAGATAATAGTTCCGGCAAGAGGCTCGCCGCTGGGATCATAAGCCATGATAAGCCGGATATTGTCGGGGAAACGTCCGGCAAGCAGTTCCATTTCGGCAAGCGAATGAACGGGCACGGCTCCATATTTTTCATCAAGACGCTGCGAGAGCATCTCCATGAACAGGGGGAAATCGGATGAACGTCGGATCTCGGTTCCGTCCCGGCCGGCATTGCGTACTTTCTGCCGTGCATCCTGATTGCCAAGCCAAGGCTCTCCGACCGGTATGGCCGACGATATCTGACAGGATTCGAGCTGCGCGCCAAGCCGGAACAGCGAATAGAGATCGTCGTCGGCCGGATAGCGGTGATATATCTGAGGGATAGGTTTGTAGATTAGCTCGGAGAAGCCGGCAGCACGCATCCATCCGGCCATCTTTTCCCAAGCCTCAAGCATGGTGTCCGACGCGAAATGCCGTGTGCCCGTGATCCATCCACCATAGGTCAGACCCTGATGGGAACGGATTGTCTTTCCGTCGGCATTGGCCGGAAGCAACCCGACGATGCGTCCACGAGAGTCGAAAGCAATCAGGGAGCAATCGGTGAAGCGGTCGCTGTGATAGTCCATATAGCCGCGCAGATGGAGCAGCGTGCCATTGGATGATTGCCGCACGAAATCGTCCCATCGCGCCGCCATCGACGGATCATATCGGACAATGCTGATCATATCGCAAGCCGGTAGATTGCAGCCGAGACCTCGGGAGTTATTTCGTAGTATCCGCCGAACCGTTCCCCCTTGTTCTCATGCAGCTTGGACACGAGAAGATCTATATCGGGCTGATCCACGCCGAGCTGCGCCATCGTGACAGGCAGTCCGAGCGAGCTGAAGAACGATCTGAGCCGCGCCACACCCTCGAGGGCATCGTCGCGATCCGAGCCAGTCGGTACCACACCCAGCACCCGACGGGCAAGCTGCGCACCGCGTTGCGGCCGGTGTTCGGCCATAAACGTCATCCATGCCGGAAAGACAACGGCCAGACCGGCTCCATGCGTAACACCATAGACTGCCGAGATCTCATGCTCCATGGCATGGCTCACCCAGTCCTCGCGGCGACCAGTGCCACAGATACCGTTGTGGGCAAGCGTTCCGCTCCACATGATATTGGCTCTTGCCTGATAGTCCGACGGATCGGCCATCACCTTTGGAGCCTCCTCCATTATGGCCATCAGGACACCCTCGGCCACACGGTCGGTCACTTCAGTCGACTCAGTGAGCGAGAAATAGCGTTCGAAAATATGCGCCATCATATCGGCAATCCCTGCGGCCGTCTGTTCGGGAGGGAGAGTGAAAGTCAGTTCGGGGTTCATAAGGGCGAATTTCGGGCGCAGCCAGAAATCAGTCCGCAGGCTGATCTTGTGCATACCGTCGAGCAACGTGATCACAGAGTTGCCCGAGCCCTCGCTGCCGGCGGCAGGAATGGTCAGCACCACCCCAACAGGCAATGCAGTCCGAATAGTGGCCTTACCGGCCCAGAAGTCCCAGAAATCGCCGTCGTAAGGCACTCCGGCGGCAATGGCCTTAGCTGTGTCGATCACCGATCCACCACCCACGGCCAGAAGCCCGTCGATCCCCTCGGCACGACCTATAGCGATCCCCTCGCGCACCTTTGGATCCGTTGGATTGGGCTGGATGCCACCCAGTTCCACATGTTTGATGCCGGCTTCATCGAGAGTGGCCAGGACACGCTGAAACAAACCGCTGCGCACCACGGATCCACCGCCGTAGCACACCAGTACATTCCGCAGCCCCAGGCTTTTCAGCTCCTCGGCTGCATGAAGTTCCGCACCCCTGCCAAAAACATATTTCGTGGGTGTGCAATATGAGAAATTGTCCATGATTCCAATTGTGTGAAAAGATTAATGGCAAATGTAGGTAATCTTTGGATATTTTGCAAAGAATCCCTACTTTTGTGCATCTACATTTATACCAAAAACACTTTATACTCTAAAACCATGCAACTGACAAACAGAAAATTCTACCCCTGGCTTGTTGTCGGCCTCCTGTGGGTGGTGGCACTGCTGAACTACCTTGACCGACAGATGCTCTCCACCATGCAGAGCAACATAGCCCTCGACATACCGGCGCTACGAAACGCAGAGATGTTCGGCTGGCTTATGGCCGTGTTCCTCTGGGTCTACGGCATCGCGAGCCCCTTCTCCGGAGCCGTTGCCGACCGCGTGAGCCGCAAATGGCTGATCGTGGGGTCGCTCGGCGTATGGTCGGCCGTCACTCTGGCCATGGGCTACTGCTCGGATTTTTCTGAAATGATGTGGCTTCGCGGCGTGATGGGTCTCAGCGAAGCCCTCTACATACCTTCGGCACTATCACTGATAGCCGACTACTTCACAGGCCGCGGCCGCTCCCTTGCGATAGGTCTCCACATGACTGGCCTCTACTGCGGTCAGGCATTGGGCGGATATGGCTCCACCGTCGCATCGGCATGGTCGTGGCAAGCCACGTTCCATTGGTTCGGCATCATCGGCATCGGATATGCCGTGGTCCTGATGTTCCTGTTGCACGAGAAAGAGAGTCCGGCCATGGCCACCCGTCCGAAAGCGCCGGCCAAACGTCAGAACCGCGAACCGCTCTTGCAGTCGATAGCCGCCGTTGTCGGCAACATCGCCTTCTGGGTCATCCTGTTCTTCTTCGCCACCAGCTCCATTCCGGGCTGGGCAACCAAAAACTGGCTTCCCACACTCTTCCAGGACAATCTTGCTCTTGACATGACGCAGGCCGGCCCGATGGCCACCCTGACGATAGCCGCGTCGAGCTTCCTTGGCGTGATGATAGGTGGACCGATCAGCGACCGCTGGGTAAAACGCAATGTCCGCGGACGTATCTTCACCAGCGCCATCGGCATGGCTCTGATGATCCCGTCGCTTGCCCTGCTGGGACTCGCCCACAACGCATGGATGGCCGTCCTGGCCGGAGTGTTGTTCGGTGTCGGCTACGGCATGTTCGACGCCAACAACATGCCGATCCTGTGCCAGTTCATCAGCTCACGCCAACGCGCCATGGCCTATGGTATCATGAATTCAATCGGCGTGATAATGGGAGCCATCACCACAACGCTGCTCGGCGGACTGTCGGAAACCGTCGGTCTCGGCACCTGTTTCGCCCTGATGGGTGGCATCCTGCTGCTGGCCCTGATCCTGCAACTGACCACACTCCATCCCAAATACGACGACAAGGACATGGAGGCCACCGGAGCTGACGGTCTGAAGGCCGACACAATAGAAGCATAACAAACCAACCAATCATAAAACATCAAATATCAAACAATAACAATGGAATTTGAAAAGATCGAGGGGCTGATCGACGCCCCGTTCACCCCCTTCCTGCCTAACGGCGATATCAATCTTGAACCGATCCCGGCTTATGCCGCCATGCTACAGAAAAACGGCCTCAAAGGCGTGTTTATCAACGGATCATCAGGCGAAGGCTACATGCTGACCGACGAAGAGCGCAAGGCTCTGGCCGAGGCATGGGTAAAAGCCGCCCCCGAGGGATTCAAAGTGATTGTCCACGTGGGCAGCTGCTGCGCACGCGCAAGCCGCGAACTGGCACGCCACGCCGCCGAGATCGGCGCATGGGGCATCGGAGCCATGGCACCTCCGTTCCCGAAGATCAACCGCGTGGAAGAACTGGCAAAATATATCGAAGAGATAGCATCCGGCGCCCCCGAGCTCCCCTTCTACTACTACCATATCCCGGCATTCAACGGCGCATTCCTGCCTATGGTCAAGCTGCTTGAGACACTTGACGGCCGCGTGCCCAATTTCGCCGGCATCAAGTACACGTTCGAGAGCCTTTACGAATACAACCAGTGCCGACTGTACGGCGGAGGCAAGTTCGACATGCTCCACGGCCAGGACGAGACGATCCTCCCGTGTCTCGCCATGGGTGGCGCACGCGGCGGCATCGGCGGCACCACCAACTACAACGGACGTGAACTGACAGCCATCATCGATGCATGGAACCGTGGCGACATCGAGGCCGCACGCGAGCACCAGAACTTCTCACAGGAGGTCATAAACGTGATCTGCCATTACCGAGGCAACATTGTAGGCGGCAAACGCATCATGAAGCTCATAGGCCTTGATCTCGGCCCCAACCGCGTACCGTTCCAGAACATGACCGACGAGGAGGAAGCCGCCATGAAAGCCGAACTTGAAGCAATCGATTTCTTTAACCGCTGCAATAAATTCTGATCGCCATGCCAACATCAGACCCTCGCGGCTACCTGCTCGACTGGCAGGCCCGTTACCGCAACGACCTGACGACCAACATTCTGCCATTCTGGCTTGAACATGGTCTTGACAGAGAGAACGGCGGCGTGTACACATGCGTTGACCGCACCGGAGCATTGATGGACTCCACCAAATCCGTCTGGTTCCAGGGACGATGCGCCTATGTCTATTCGTTTGCCTACAACAACATAGAGAAGCGACCGGAATACCTGGAGATGGCCAAGAGCTGCCTTGATTTCATCGAAGCCCACTGTTTCGACAGCGACGGACGCATGTACTTCGAGGTAAAAGCCGACGGCACACCACTGCGCAAACGCCGCTATGTGTTCTCGGAATGCTTTGCCACCATAGCCATGAGCGAATACTCCATCGCCACGGGCGACCGCAGCTATGCCGAAAAAGCATTAGCCCTGTTCAAGGAGATACAGCGGTTCATCAACACTCCCGGCATCCTCGAACCTAAATATCTGCCCACCCAGCCGGGACGCGGCCATTCGATCACCATGATCCTGATCAACACGGCAGCCTGCGTGCGCCGCGCCATCAGCGATCCGTCGCTCGACGAGCAGATCGACCGCTCCCTGCGTGAGCTACAGCTCTTCATGCACCCCGAGTTCAAGGCACTGCTTGAGACCGTGGGCCCCAACGGCGAGCTTATCGACACTATCGGTGGCCGTGTGATCAATCCGGGTCACTGCATCGAGACCGCCTGGTTCCTGCTTGAAGAATCGAAACACCGCGGCTGGGATCCCGAAATCAAGAAAATGGCCCTACAGATCCTTGACTGGAGCTGGGACTGGGGCTGGGATAACGAATACGGCGGCATCATCAACTTCCGCGACTGCAAAGGCTTCCCGGCACAGGACTACTCCCAGGACATGAAATTCTGGTGGCCGCAGACCGAGGCCGTCATCGCTACCCTCTACGCCTACGAGGCCACCGGCGACAACAAATATCTCGACATGCACCGCATAGCCAACGAGTGGATGTATGAACATCTCCCCGACCCTGCTTACGGCGAATGGTTCGGCTATCTCCACCGCGACGGCACAGTGGCACAGCCGGCAAAAGGCAACCTGTTCAAAGGCCCGTTCCACATTCCGCGCATGCTCATCAAGAGCTCAATGCTTATCGACGAGATTATCAACAAATAACCCCCGTCTGAAATATGCGATCATTAATCCCCGGAATAATCCTCATCATGCTGTCATGGCTTCCCTCATCGGCCTCAAAGCCGGTGAGGGTTGCATGTATCGGCAACAGCATAACATATGGTTATCTGCTCGACGATCCGGCCACCCAGAGCTACCCGTCACGGCTTCAGGAGCTTTTAGGCGAGAACTATGAAGTGGGCAACTTCGGACGTTCGGGCGCTACATTGCTGCGCCGCGGCCACAGGCCCTATCTCGACCAACCCGAATTCCGTCAGGCGATGGAATTCCGTGGCGACATAGCGATAATCCATCTCGGGGTTAATGACACAGACCCGAGAGACTGGCCGGAATATGGCGACCAATTCGAAAGGGACTACATGACCCTGATCGACTCCTTGCGAGAGGCCAACCCCAAAGTCAGAGTGATCATAGCCAACCTCACCCCACTCGGCGCACAGCACTACCGTTTCCGCTCCGGCACACGGCAATGGCGCGACGAGGCACGTGAGGCAATAGTCCGCGTGGCGGAACTTACGGGTGCCGAACTGATCGATTTCGACACCCCCCTGCGCCACAGGCAGGATCTGATGCCCGACGGGATCCATCCCGATGCCGAGGGAGCCGCATTGCTCGCCCGGACAGCCTATCAGGGGATAACCGGGGATTACGGCGGCCTGTCGATGCCGGCGATCTACCAATCGGGGATGGTGATGCAACGCGACCGCTATCTCCCGATCCGAGGTACGGCCAATGCCGGATCACGTATCCGTCTGTCGATTGCCGGACGCGATTACAGCACCATCACCGACAACAACGGAAGATGGCAGATCACGATTCCGCCACTGAACGTCGGAAAGCCTTACGAAATGACCGTCAGCGACGGCTCGACGACACTACGGTTTGACGACATACTGGCCGGCGAGGTGTGGATCGCATCCGGACAGAGCAACATGGAATTTCCTCTGCACGATGCAATTGGCTCAGAAAGTCTGATAGCCAAAAGCGGCGATCCTCAGCTGCGGTTCTTCGACATGAAAGCGATAGCACGCACCAACGATGTAGAGTGGCCCGACTCAGTTGTGGCAGCCATGGACCGGCTTGAACATTTCCTCCCATCACGCTGGGAAGCAGTAGCTCCGGGAAACGCCGGATCACTGTCGGCCGTGGCCTATATCTTTGCCAAATCACTAAGAGACAGCCTGCAAATACCGGTCGGAGTGATAAGCAACGCCGTCGGAGGATCGACGTGCGAATCGTGGATCGACGTGACGACGCTTGAACACGGCATGCCGGAAATCCTCATCAACTGGCGCACCAACGACTATGTGATGCCCTGGGCACAGGGACGAGCCATCAAGAACGTCGGCAGCGACCATCCACGCTCCCGTCATCCCTATCAGCCGGGCTACCTTTTCGCTGCCGGCATAGAGCCGCTGGGGCATTATCCGGTTGCCGGGGTGCTATGGTATCAGGGTGAGAGCAACGCCCACAACACCTATCTGCACGAATCGCTATTCCCGATGCTGGCCGAAAGCTGGCGAGGCTACTTCAACAATCCCGGTCTGCCGCTCGTCTATGCCCAGCTAAGCAGCATTGACAGACCATCGTGGCCTACATTCCGCGACAGTCAGCGAAGATTGCAGAGCCGGATACCACATTCCTACATGGCCGTGACATCGGACCTGGGTGACTCCCTGGATGTTCATCCGCGCCATAAACAGCCTGTGGGAGAGCGCTTGGCCCGTCAGGCACTGCACAATGTCTACGGGTTCGAGAACCTTGAGTCATCCGGTCCTGAACCTATTGAGGCTATCCGCAACGGGAACACGCTGACAGTCCGTTTCAGCCATGCCGACATGCTGAAAAGCTCAGATGGAAAACCGATCAGAACATTTGAAGTGGCCGAGATTGATGGCGACTACCATCCGGCCACAGCAACCATAATCAACAACAACGAACTAAGAGTCTGCAATATGGACATAAAGAATCCGCGCTTCGTGCGCTATGGCTGGCAACCGTTCACACGTGCCAACCTCGTCAACGGCGACAATCTGCCGGCCTCCACATTCAAAATGGAAGCCCTTGATGCCACAACAGAGATAGAGGACGGTCTGGAATGTGGCGTTTCCGGAGCATTCGCCGCCCGGATCGGCTCCGACCTGATCCTCGCCGGGGGCTGCAACTTCCCTGTCGATCCGATGGGTCCGGCAAGCCAGAAGAAATTCTACCGTGGCATCTACGCCGCCGATACCGCCAATACCCTGCAATGGCGACGCATAGGCACACTGCCCGAGGGCACAGCCTATGGCTGTGGCGTGGCCACACCCAAAGGAATGGTGCTGATCGGCGGCACACCGGAAGGGAAAGCGACCGACAAAGTCACACTGCTGACTATCAGCAACGATGCGACAGAAACCACCATGCTTCCGTCGCTGCCTGTCACCCTCGACAATTTCGCAGCAGCCGCGATCGGCGACAAGATCTATGCTGCCGGTGGCAATGCCGATGGCACGCCATCCAAGAGCCTATACATGCTTGATTTTGAGAACCTTGACAAAGGATGGACTAAATTGCGCGATATGCCGGGAAATCCACGTGTGCAGCCGGTTATGGCCTCCGCCACCTCGGCCGACGGCGAGGAATGCCTGTACCTGTGGGGCGGTTTCGCAGGTCGTCACAACGGCCATGAGCCTACCCTCGAACTGAATGGACTGCGCTACAGCCCGTCGAAAAACAAATGGACAGCGATCGAAGGCCCGACCGACCGGGACAACGAGCCGGTATCAGTGGGTGGCGGCACGGCCTGCACCCTCAGCGACGGACGTATAGCCGTGGCCGGTGGCGTCAACAAGGATATATTCCTCGAAGCCCTGCGCAATCAGGCTCCCGACTATCTCCAGCATCCGGCGGAATGGTACCGCTTCAACCCCAACGTGTTCATCTACGATCCTGATACAGAGAGCTGGAGCATAGAAGAAACCACAGCGGAAGCGGCACGCGCCGGAGCATCAATCGTAGCCGGACAGGACTGTGACCTCTACCTTCTCGGAGGGGAGATCAAGCCTCGCATCCGCACTGCTGAAACACTATATATCAACGAAATACGCCGACACTAAAATGAACATAGACAAGATCCACGATCTCTCGGTGAGCAACTACGGCACCGCGCGCCGCCAAAACTACGACATCGCTATTCTGCCGTGGGGCGCCACCGAACCACATAACCAGCACCTCCCCTATCTGACCGATGCGATATTGAGCCACGACATAGCCGTGGAGGCAGCACAGAAAGCCGATAAAGAGTTTGGAATCAAGGCAATGGTGATGCCACCTGTCACGCTCGGATCACAGAATCCGGGTCAGCGCGAACTGGCATTCTGCGTTCATGCCCGTTACGAGACGCAACGTGCCATCCTGACCGATATCGCGGCATCGCTCCATCATCAGGGGATGCGCCGCCTGCTGATCATCAACGGCCACGGGGGCAACACGTTCAAGAATATGATCCGCGATCTGTCGGTCGATATGCCCGACATGCTGATAGCCACGAGCGAATGGTTCAAGGTTTGCCCGGCCAAGGAATATTTCGAGGATCCCGGCGACCACGCCGACGAGCTTGAGACGTCGGTCATGATGCACTATCATCCAGAGCTTGTCAATCTCGCCGATGCCGGAAACGGCACATCGGGTGGCTTCAAGGCCGAGACATTGCGCCAGGGTGTGGCATGGATCCCGAGAAACTGGGGCCGTGTATCTCTCGACACAGGTATAGGCTCGCCGGCTCTTGCCACCCCGGAAAAGGGTGCGCGTTTTGCCGATGCCGTCAGCTCGCGTTATGCCGAACTTCTGCGCGATTTGTGCGAGGAAGATCTGTATCGGAAAATGGGTTGAGAGGTTGAGAGTTGGAGAGTTTAGAGTTAGAGAGATCAGAGTTAGAGGGGCGGTAGACGGCTCGGAGAGCCGTTACCCCGAAATGGTATCAATGCATGTAGGGCAAACCAATCACTATTGCTTAGAAATTAAGCGCATAGCACGTGGTGAAGCCGGACGCGCCATGGCGCAGTCCCTACAGGTTTGATTGTGAGGGTATGAATGGTGCCGGATTAGCCCTGAAAGTGGCCATACAGAGCAATGTGTCAGGCAATTAGCCCGGGATTGATCAGAGGGGCCAGGAGATTTCTTTGAAAGCGAATTGGAGGAGCGTGCCGTCGGTGCGCTCCAACTGTATGTGGCCGGTGGGGAGGATGTCGGTCACTGAGGCGTGGAATGTAGTACCGGTGGCGGTTTCGATGAAGGGGTGGATGCCGGTGGCGCGCCAGAGCCGCGACATGTAGCGAGAATGCAGCTCAGGGTATTTCTGCTGAGCGTCAGCGGCTTCCCGTATCATGGCGGCGGCAATGCGGCGTGCGGCATCGTCGACATCAAACCGGAGCCCGGTCATCTGCCAAAGCGAGACGGGGTTGGGGGCATCGGAAAAGAAACGGCGTTGATTGAGGTTGAGGCCGAGCCCCACGATGCAGCGGCCGACCATTGCGCCCGAGAGCGAGTTTTCGATCAGGATACCACCCAACTTCCTATTTCCCACATAGATATCGTTGGGCCATTTGATAGCGACCTTTATTCCAGGAGCTATTGCCTCGACAGTCTCGGCGACAGCGACGGCAACAGCCTCGGACAAGCAGAACGACCGGGCTACATGGATGCCCTCGGGGCGTAACAAGAGACTGAGCGTCAGGTTGCTGCCGGGTTCCGATTCCCAGCTGTTGCCGCGCTGACCGCGCCCAGCCGTCTGGCGTCGCGCCGCCACGGCCGTATTAGTCTCCAAAGAGTGTTCATTCTCTGACAACCAGCTATTTGTGGAGCCGGTTTCCTCAAGCCATATAATCTTTCCGTCCGTCATATCCGCCAGATTGTTTCCGGCAAAATTACAATTTTTTTTGAGCAAAAGCGCAGAAAAGCACGCAAACGCTTTCCGACGGCCTTAACTTTGCAGCATCGAAACACACCGACGGTCGGAATAGACAAACCAAAAAACAATCAACAACAAAAAAACCTTTACGACGATGAAAGAACACGATGAAGCAATCGATCAACCGATCCCCGAGATTCCGGAAATCCCGGAAACAGAACAGGAAGAAGCGGAGCAGACCCAAGCACCGGAGACAGCAGAGAGCGCAGAAAACGCCACAGAAGCCGCTGAGACGCACGAAAGCCCAACGGACGAGGAATTGGCCGCCGCAGAACGCCGAGGCTACCTGAGAGGCCGCAACGAGGCAATAGCGCGAATGATGGAGGAACCGCAGCTGTTCGCCGATCTGGCCCGGATGGAACGTCAGGATGGCAAAAGCCGACAACGAGGCGACGCGACCGAGGATTTCCTGACACATATCCGCCCCCAGGTGTGGGACTGAAAACCGAAAATCAACAATCAACCTTTATTTTTCAAACATCAAAAAACCAAACAACCATGACAAACACAACAAACAACCAGACAACAAACAATCCCCAGATCATTTCCGGAACAACAGGCGGCGCACATCTCACGGACGGACCGCTGACCACAACAGCGGCCACTGCCGGATCGCCCGATCTTCTGACAAGCGAGATAGACAGCCGCATAGTGAAGATCCGCCCGATGGCCACCCCGATCGACCAGATATCGCGAATGGTCGGCTCGCGTCCGGCCTCGTCGATGAAGGTGGAGTACTATTCGGTAGACACCCGACCGGTTGAAAGCACGGTCAAAGGCAGATCGAAAGCGTCGGCCGACCAACTCCCCGACCTGCCCCCTACCTTCACAGTGGCGACTGCCAACGACCGCCTGTTCGCCCCCACCGACACCATTATGTTTCCCGACGTAACCGTCGAGACCCCGGGAGGCCAGGAAGAAGCCCTGACCTGCTACGTCAGCGATGTGCTGACCGGCACGGAAAGTGGTCTGAAGCTGATAGCGCTCAACATGGGGAGCGACGACGAAATCCCCGAACTGACCGACGGCATGAAAATAGTGCGCATGGGACGCGCCGCCGCCGAGCTCGATGTACAGACCGCCCAGTTCGAGGCTCTGCCGGTGAAGGACCACAACTACTGCCAGATCTTCAAAGCACAGGTGGAGCAGTCGGCCCTGATGCGACTTTCATCGAAAGAGGTTGGCTGGAATCTGAGCGATCAGGAGGAAGTGGCGATCATGGACATGCGCATGGGGATGGAAAAGAGCTTCCTTTTCGGCACGATGGCCCGGCTGACCGATCCGAGGAAGATGGATGAAGTGCTGTTCACACGCGGCATCTGGAACCAGGCCGGCGAAGAAGCCACCCTCAGTCTGGGCAGCCTCACGCAAAACGACCTGATAGAGCTGATGAAGAAAGCGTTCACGGGCAATGCGGCCGGATCGCCAAGGAAAGTGCTCGTGGCCGGATCGGAACTGATACTGGCGATCAACAAGCTCGAATCGACAAAGGTGATCATGGCCGGCGACACCATTACACGCTGGGGGATCGATTTCAACGAGATCCGCTCCAAGTTCGGCTCGCTCTACGTGGTACATGCCGAAGTGTTCGACCAGTGCGGCCACGCCAACGACGGCCTGATCATTGATCCTCAGTATCTGACCAAGTACACCCACGTGCCGTTCCGTGTAGAGCGTCTCGACCTGAAGAAATCGGGCGTGCGCAACACCGATGCCCTCGTGGCTACTGAAGCGAGCTGCCTGGTGCTCCGCCATCCCAAGACCCACGTCAAAATCCGCGGCACATGGGATTGAGGATCCACACCCTGAGCGCCGACGAGATGCTCGGCCTCTGGAAACTGGCTACGATGTACGAACCGGCACGTCTGGACTGCATCATCAACCGCACCGACGGGATAGACCTCGACCGGCTTCTCCGCCACAGGATCGAGGGCTGGTATGCCCGACAGCTTCTCGATCTTCCGATAGAGGAACTACCGCTGACCGAGATAGCCGACCGACTCACCCCTGCGCGCCGCCCCGACGGCAGCGCGGAGGTGAGCCTCCCGGAAGGGACGGTCAGAGTGGCCGGAGTGATGATGGAGGGGTGGCACCGACTGGCTACCGTGACCTCCGATCCGACCTCGGCTTTGGCGCAGGAGCAGCGCAACCCCTACAGCCGTGGCGGCGTGGACGAACCAGTGGCAGTAGTCTACCGCGACGGACGTATGAGCCTCCACACACCGCCACCAGGCGAGATGCGACTTACGTCGGTGACAGCGGTTGTCCGCCCGGAGGACGGATCGTTTCCGCTGACCGACGCCATGCTGTGGCGACTGAATGATTCAATCGTAATATAGCGGTCGCAACCTGTTGCGACCCTACAGGTGGGTGGAGCCGGACGCGCCATGGCGCAGTCCCTACCAGGATAACAATTATTTATGTCTATATTTACTTTAAATCAATACTATGTCAACATTCAATCTTGCCCTTGAGGCATGGCAGGCAGGCGCGGAGCTGCGTAAACGCAGCCGCTACAAGAAATTCGCCTACGGACGTCAGTGGGACGACATGATCACCACCCCCGACGGCGACAGGATGAGCGAACGGGCCTATGCCGAGATCTGCGGTCAGACACCGCTTACCAACAATGTGATCCGCCAACTGATCAAATCGGTGGTTGGAAATTTCCGATCGTCGCTTGCCGAGAACGACGGCAATGCCGGCGCAAGCGAGCCGGACAGTGCTACCGCCCGGCGCAACAGCCTGACCGAGATGGACTGCCGTATGCTCGAAGAGTTCCTGATCTCGGGGTGTGCGATCCAGCGCATCGTGGCGGAGAAACGCCCCGGAGGCTCGGGGGTGTGGGTGGACAATGTCAGCCCCGATGATTTTTTCGTGAACCGCTACTGCGATCCCCGAGGTCTGGACATTGAGCTGATCGGGATGCTGCGTGCGATGAGTCTGCGCGAGGTCGTGATGCGCTATGGGAGCACGCCGTCGAAAGCCGAGGCTATAGGCCGCGCCTACGCCCGGGATGCGGAGCCGCTATCGGCATCGCAGATAGGGAGCAGCGACGGCGATTCACATTTCTTCCGCGCTCCGGCCGGGCGCTGCCGCGTGATCGAGGTGTGGACGCTCGAGAGCCGTACGCTGCTCCGCTGCCACGACCGCGAACGTGGATCTTTTTTCGTGGCGGACAACAACAGCCGCACGCGTCTGCATAACATCAATGAGCTGCGCAACGGATCAGGAGAGGCCGGGATTGACGTGAGGCCGTCGACGACGCTGCGCTGGCACTGCCGGGTCTACGCTCCGACGGGTCTGCTGCTCGACGATTACGATTCGCCGTTCGGCCATGGCTCCCACCCGTTCGCGCTGAAGCTATATCCGCTGATCGACGGCGAGGTTCATTCGCTGGTGGAGGATGTCATCGGTCAGCAACGTCATATCAACAGGATCATCACACTGATCGACCATATAATGAGCGTGTCGGCAAAAGGGGTGCTGCTGTTTCCGGAGGATCAGAAGATCGATTCGATGAGCTGGGATGAGCTGGGAGCGGCATGGGCACGCAGCGATTCGGTTCTCCCCTATCGCCCCGGGGGTGGGTCGTCGGAGCCGCATCAGGTTGTGGGGGCATGTGAGAATCCGGGGGCTTACCGTATGCTGGAGACGCAGCTCAACCTGTTTCAGCAGATCTCGGGTGTGAGCGAGAACCTGCGAGGGCGCATGCCGGCCTATCAGACGTCGGCGGCGACGCTCGACAGCCAACTGCACACGTCGGCAATAGCGATGCTGGATCTGATAGATACGTTCAATGGTTTCCGGATGGAGCGTAACAGGATGATGGCGGCGACGATGCCGGGTGTTGGGAGGTTGAGGGGTTGAGAGGGCACCGGTAGACGGCTCGGAGAGCCGTTACCCCGACGGGGCGGATGATTTGCTGGGCGTTGGGGGTGGATCGGGGTCATCGCACTCCGTGCGGTTGGACCGGGAGATTCGGAGACGAGGGGATACCGGTAGACGGCTCGGAGAGCCGTTACCCCGACCGAGGCGGATGATTTGCTGGGCGTTGGGGGTTGGATCGGGGTCATCGCACTCCGTGCGGTTGGACCGAGAGATTCGGAGACGAGGGGGCACCGGTAGACGGCTCGGAGAGCCGTTACCCCGACGGGGCAGGTGGAGCCGGAGGACGGCGATATTATAACAATCATTAACATTGGTGTGGATGGGTAAATGCACATGTTGGATTGTAATTTTGCCATTGTAAAACAATTAATCTTTCCGTTACCTTTATCAAAACGAACTATGAAAAACAACGTTTCAACAATCATTGCCGCCGGCAAGAGGACAATGACCGAGCAGCGCGACGCGGATTTCTACCGCGCCTGCTGCCGGGAGCTGGCAGCAAGCGAACGCGAGGGGCATCTGCACCCCACAGTGCGCTCGCTGGTCAGCGCGACGCTGCAATCGCGCGCTCCGATGTTTTATGTATCTTACGCATTTGCCTTGCGCACTCTGCGCGGAATGCGCCGCCACAGATCGGGGCGCAGCTACGATTCGCGCCGGCGTAAATGGCATGACATCGATCTGAGGGTCGCGGCTCTGGAGCATCGCCACAGGCTGAGCGATTCGGAGGCTCTGCAACGGGTGCTGGCCGAGGGGGACGCACCGGGGTTCTATCTGTCGGTGTCGGCGGCCGAGAGGATTTACCGGCAGTGGCGACGGCAGAGAGGTTAGAATCCGGGGGATAAACAAGTGATAGATATAAGAACTATGTGTCGGCGGACGGTAGACGGCTCGGAGAGCCGTTACCCCGACCGGGCGAGTAAAGTTATTGACATTAAATCTGAATCAAATGCTATGAATTACGTTATTTCAATTTCAACAGATGCTATTTTGGCGCAGGTGCTGGCTCAGGCGGCGATGCGCAACAGACTGTCGGCAACGCGTCCGGCGGTTCTGACCACAGACCATGGCGAGGCGTTGCGTGCGCTGGCCCGTGGTGCTTTCTCGAGGGTGTGCCTGGTGATGGCACCGGTGATGAGCGACTGCAATGTCGACGCGGAGGATTGCACGGAGGGGATGATGAGGATGGAGATCGACGACCATGGGCTGCTGACGCTCCATCCGATGGCTCTGCGCGCGGTGATTGAGCATGCGATAGCGGTGCATGTTCTGTCGGAGGCGTATGCCGGGACTGATGCGGAGGCATCGGAGGTGTTCGCGAGGGATTTCGAGGAGAGTATGTCGCTGCTGCGCAGGAGCATGAGGGAGCCGTTCAGGGGAGCGCGGATACGGGCGTGGAGGGTGTAGAGTTTAGAGGTTGAAGGGTTGAGGGGTTGAAGGGTTGAGGGGTTGAAGGGTTGAAGGGTTGAAGGGGCGGTAGACGGCTCGGAGAGCCGTTAGCCCGACCCATGCAAATTCTTATTAGCAAAAGCAGCAGGGCATCGCCGTGGTGGCGATGCCCTGCTTATGTTTGAGATAGGGGAATCCGGATTATTTGCGGATGACTTTGACTGTGCGGAGGAGCTTGCCGTCGCGAACAACTTTCACGAGGTAGACACCCTGCGTGCCAAGAGCGATGCTTACGTTCTGACCTGCGACGATGTCGGCGGTCTTCTGAGCGGAAAGCATGCCGGCCATGTTGTAGACTTCGATGCTGTATGATCCGTCAGCGTCAAATTCAACGAAGAGAGCGTCGCCCACGGTGTAGGTAGCAAAGCCGTCGGCGTCAGAGCCGATTTCCTCGATGCCCTGAGTAGACTCGCCAACCTTGATCACGGGATAGTCCATAACGGCAGATCCGTGGCCGTTCTCAAGTTTGAGCTGTACGGCGTAGTCGCCTTCCTTGGTCCATTCGAGAGTAGCGGAACCAGCTTCACCGGTACCGTCGCCAACGATGTTTGCACGACGAGTGGTCCAGGTGGGTTTGGTCACAACAGGATAAGCAGTACCCGAGATATAGGGACAACCGGTCAAGAAGGTAGGTTCACCAAAAACCATTGTGTTTTTACCTTCACCTTCCGATGGTATATCATACCAATATGCCATAGGGGATGTGGCAGTTGCATTCGCTCCGCACACTCCTGCAAAGCCCTGGCTTCCATTTACTGTCACTGGAGATTCCTCAAAGTCCCAATAACCAAGCACGTCGGCCGGCAGATTGTTTTTGTCGAGACCATTCATTGAATTCAACACGTCCTCTTCGGTCATCGATTTGCCCCAAACCTGGAAGTCGTCGACACAACCTTTCACTGCCGAGATCTCCTGAGAGGTACCACCGAAAGCAATCCAGTTGTTGTCGGTAATGGTGAAGTTGTCGGCCACGAAATCGGGTTCGTATGTATTGGTGCCATACTGAGCACCGCTGACATGCTTAGCGACGTTGACAAGGTCGGACCACTGGCTGTCGTCACCCCATTTGCCAACCTGACCTTCATAGTTGCCCTTATTGACATAGGCCCACTGAGAAACCATCTGTTTCTTGCCATTGATATAGAAATGCTGACGCATCAGATTGGTTCCTTCCTTGTATTCGAAGCAGATTGCCACGTGTGTCCATGCGCCGACATCGATCTTGGCATCGTCGAAGCGGTAGAACAGACGCTGACCTTCAGTTCCAGCACCCATACGCATACCCCAAGAGGTATCGATCTTGTGGATCACGAAGCGTCCTTCCTCATTGATACGGCTCCAGAAGAAGCCCCAGTTATCGAAAGGCCATCCGCCGGTGATACGGTCCTCAACGGTGATGAAGCTTGAGAGACCGGTGGGGAGTTCATTGTATTTCACCCACGCGGCTACTGAGAATGAGCTACGGGCTTTCAGACCGAGGTCGCCGCAACGCACGCCGAACCAACGTTCGTTCAGGTCAACACCACGTGAAGCCGATCCATCGGCCGGACGACCGGTGTAGGAGAATGTCTTGCGTTCGTTGACATTGATCTGCACATCGCTGCTGTTTTCGTCGACATTTTCGCCGTCGATGGCAAGCGAGTAGATCTCAGGGAGCGCACCCACTTCTTCCGAAGAGATGGAGACGTAGCGTGGGTATTCAACGGAAGAACCGTTTACAGTCACAGTGAGGTTATATGAACCGATGGTAGCGAGACCGGGGCATTCCACAACGCGGCCTGTACCGGTCCAGAGGGTATTGCCGTCGGTGTCGGAGATGGTCCATGAACCGGAACCGTGGAGAGGATCGACGAAAGAGAGTTCGAATTTTTCGCCGGGCTTGATGATCGATTTGTTGATCTGGATATCCTCAACGGTCACATATTCGGGGAGAGTCATATAGTCGCTCCATGCGATCTCGCTCTCTGATTTTGTGTCGAGCGAGAGTGCGCTGACACCGAAACGCATTGCCTTGTTTCCGTCGGCATTAACTTTGGCAGCATAGACAAGGCCTGCCCATGATGTTGTGATGCCCATGTTCTGAGGCTCACCACCCTCCTGCTGCGCCCAGAGGCGGAACATCGAGGTGTTGACATCGGAGTTGTAGCAGGGTTCGCCGACACCTTTGATTGCGTTTCCGGGGTTCATGTCCCAGATCAGTTTGGCATCGACACCTGAGTTATTGTAGGCGAGGATCTTGGCGGTTGTGAGCGTGGGAACAGCCGGGGTGGCCCATGTTGCTCCGCGAGAAATCTCAAGTCCACCGAGAAGCATCTGAAGGTTTTCGGCATTGGAGAACTTCAGCGCTACCATGCGGAGAGAAGTGTTGGCGGCTGATGCTATACCGTTGAGATCAAACTCAATAGTTGTCCAGCCATTGGCACCTTCCTGATAAGACTTATCCTCCAGATCGGCACACTCTTCTTTGGTGATGATGGTTTTAGCTCTCTCTGTCACAGTGTTACCGAAACCGGCAACGAAATCCACATCGGCGGAACCACCGATGATCTTGAATGTCAGACGATATTTTGTGTCTGTTCTGTTTGTTGCGAAATATGTCTTGAACAGGTGGAGGTATTCAGTTGTAGCCGATCCGCTGATCTTCAGACATGAGCCACCAACGTAGGCATCCTCCCAAGTGAATGCGGCATCCATGTGGACATCGGATTCGGAGATTGTCTCAGAGCGGCCACCGCGGAAAGTTGGGGCGAACCAGAAACGCCATGTGGGCAGATAGTCCTGCACGCCGATGTTGTACCATTCGTTATTGTGCATGCGTTCGCCTTTCCAGTTGAAGAACTGGCCGTTTCCAAGATTGAAGTATGAATAGAACGGCTCATCGCTACGAAGATCCCAGTTGAGGGTAGAACGAGCGGTCATCATTGATGACATACCGGCCCAGTCGTCGTTCGGACGGTGTGTGCGGTTGAGCGCGATGGTTTTCTTGATGGCCGGGTTGCGCGGACCGTTACCAAACCAACGCTCGATAGTTTTCTGATATGTAGCGGCTTTTGCCATCGGCGAGCTACCGTTGCTGTTGCGGTCCTGCCAATACATGTTGACATTATGTCCGCCCCAGAGGCCGATCGAATATTTGTAGTCTTTGAGAAGATCGTAGTTGCTGCCCGATTTAGGCTCGCCGCCCTGGGTGTTCATGCCGGCATAGATGTAGAAGGGGCTACGACCCATCTCTTCAGCTTTGGAGATTGCGGAGTTCATGTAGGACACGGAGTTCCAGTTGTAGTTCTGGAAAGCTGAAGAGCCTTTGAAGAGCTCAGTCTTGCCGTCAAGACCGCAGTCCCAGGTGATACCGCCATTGTCGAGAGTGGCATTATACCACATCACCTCCCAGAGCGGATCCTTATCGGCCATGTAGCTCATGAGATCGGTGTGCAATTTGGTCAGACCTTTTCCTTTGGGTGCCCAACCGGAGAATTCGGAGTTGTAGCCCAGACCGTCCTGACCGAAATAGTAGAGGAATTTACCTACTTTGTCGGCACCGAGGCTGATGATGCCTTCGAGACACGACTGCCACGCCGAAGAGATAGATGCATTAGGAATGCCGGCAACGCCATGGACCGATACGCCGTTTTTGTGAGCCACATCGGAGAATGCGCCGGGAGTCCATCCAAACGGTGCGTTCCAGTTGCCATAGTTGTCGACATAGTTCCACATAGAGAATACCTCGCCGTCCATGGAACCGTCGGGGAGCGCGTTGAGTTTCACACCGCCACGAGCTTCGTCGCTGATCGGCACCCAGAAAGCAAGACGCTTGTCATTGCCGTTCTTGTTGGTAGAGGACCACTGGGTGATGGAAGGATACACCTGGGTATTGGCATCGTAGAAACGTGCCTTTGGTTTGACGCGGGAGATGAAGAAGTTGGCATCTTCCCATGTCTTGCCATCGATTGTGATGTTGCCCTGTCCGCCGTTCCACGCCTGTACGTAGGTGTGGAGCTGCTCAGAGGTAGGCCACGTCACGTAACCGGCAGCCAGCTTCTGCGCCATTGATGGGATGGCTGCGAATGCAAGTCCGGTTGCAAGAAGTAAAGATTTTTTCATTTAGGATTGGTTTATGTTAGTTTTGGTTGATTCCTTTTTCATATTGGCATTTTGATAGCACAATTAGCCAACATCAGAATTTATCGGCTAAGATAATGCTTTTTAAATAACTATGCAAGGTTTTTAACATACGGCAATTTATTTGCGGTCAAACAATCGACTAATCAGGATAAATTCTTGATTTTTGAGAGGAGGCAGGGTTTGGCCAGTCTGGGTGATGGATCTTCGAGCCGTCTACCGGTATGTCACCGTCGCAGATTCTGGAGGCCAACCGCACGGAGTGCGGTGACCCCGATCAACCCCCAACTACATCGAATCAGCCGCCCGGTCGGGGTGACGGCGCTCCGAGCCGTCTACCGGTATACCCCGTCGCCGAATCTCTCGGCCAACCGCTCGGAGTGCGGTGACCCTGACCGACGTATCTCCCCTCCAATATTGTATTTTTACGCAATAAGAGCATTATTATTCATGCAAATACTTATCTTTGCTTTCACATGAATAATGAAATCTCATCACCATACGGAATTTGTTGCAGTGGCCCTGTCATTGATAGCTCCATTTGCTTTGACTACAGAAAACAGACCCAACATAAATTCCATGGCATCCTTCCTCACTGGCATCAAGAAGGAGTACTGCAATTTGTAACATTACGTCTCGCTGACTCTTTGCCACAACAAAAATTGCTTGAACTTCAAGAGATCCGCACTCAATGGATGGCGAAATATCCGCTACCTTGGGATGAAAGCACCCGTAAGAGTTTCGAGGACGTGATAGGTGAGAGATACCAGTCTTTTCTTGATGCGAATTATGGCAAATGCGTGCTAAAGCAACGTGAATGTTGGCAAATAGTAGTTGAAGCACTTAGATTTTTCGATGCAAAAAGATATTATCTTTATGATTATGTAGTTATGCCCAATCATGTTCATTTCGTGGCATATGTACATGGTGATTCTATTCTTGATGTGATTGGACAGATTAAAAGATATTCGGCCAGAAAGATAAATACCATGCTTGGCCTCAATGGCAGATTATGGCAGAGGGAATGCTTTGATCGGATTATTCGGAGCGCAGAAGATTACGAACGGATCTCTGATTACATCAGACAAAATTTTAATACACTTCGGAGATTATAATTGCCCCCAGACCATCATCCATCATCCACCCTCCAGCTAAAGCGAATCATCCGCCCGGTCGGGGTGACGGCTCTCCGAGCCGTCTACCGGTATACCCCCTCGCCAAATCTCTCGGTCCAACCGCACGGAGTGCGGTGACCCCGATCCACCCCAACTACATCGAATCAGCAACCCAGTCGGGGTGACGGCGCTCCGAGCCGTCTACCGGTCGCCCCCCTGATCGCCGAATCTCTCGGTCCGACCGCACGGAGTGCGGTGACCCCGATCCACCCAAACGTCGAGCAAACCGATCGCCCAGTCGGAGTCGGGAGGATAGAAAGCAGAGAAGCACCGCCGGGGGCGGTGCTTCTCGCAATTATGGGATTACAGTGGGATTATTTGCTGAGGACTTTGAGGGTGCGGAGCACGTTGCCGTTGAGCGACGCTTTCACCATGTAAACGCCGGGGGCGCCGAGGGTGATGCGTGCGTTCTGGCCGGCTACGGCGTTGAGCTTCTCAGAACCTACGAGCATACCTGCTGCGTTGTAGACCTGAACATCGTAGTTGCCATCCTGAGCGAACTCAAGGAAGAGAATGTTGTCGACGGTGTAGATGTTAACGTCGTTAGCGTCGATGTCGATATCCTCGATGCCCTGGGTGTTGTCAACAACAGAGTAAACGGGGAAGTCCATTGCGTCGGAACCGTAGTTATTCTCAAGTGTCAGGGTTACGGTGTGGTCACCGGCGCTGACAAAGTTAACAGAAGCAGAACCTGCCTCGCCTTCTGTAGTGGCGCGCGATTCGAGTTTCACGAACTGGGTCTTGCGGTCGGTGTCGCTCCACTTGGCTTCGGTCACCACGGGATAAGCGGTACCGGAGAGGAACGGACAGCCAGATTCAAATGCAGGGGCATAGGTTTTCAAGGTCTTAGAACCTTCGCCACCTTCTTCGCCGTTCGAGCCAACCCAGCTGTGGTTAGAGCACTTAGCAGAAGCATAAGAGCCGATACCGGTCATGTAGTTGTCAGAGTCGGGCTCGTCCTCGAATGCCCATAGACAAGCGAGGCCTGAAGGAATATTTGCAGATGTGATACCGTTCATGGACTGTTTAACCTGATCAGCGGTACATGCTACGTTCCAAACCTGGAAGTCGTCAACGATACCATCGATCGCACCACCCTGATATTTAGTACCACCAAACATCACGTAGCAGTTGTCAGAACGAGTGGATTTTATACCTGAACACCAGTCATCGGTAGTCTTGTCTTTGTAGATCCATCCGGATTCATTTTTGTTCTGACCGGTAGCGGTCTGATACCATTCAGAGGTCTGCTTAACACCATTGATGTAGAGCAGGCAGCGGAAGTCTGATCCATTTCTTTCGAATACCATCATGATGTGGGTCCACATGCCGGTCTGAAGCTGAGTGTCAGGGAAGCTATAGGTAAGCTCGCCGGGTGAAGATGCATCAGAGTCATTACCACGGAAAACTATATAGATCTTACCATTTGAATCACCATGGCACCACATCCAGCCCCATTCGTTCTGTGGCCATCCGTCGAGTTTGTTCACAACATTGATAAACGACCATTCGGTTGTTGGCATTTCATTAAACTTGAACCAGCCACCAACAGAGAGCGAACCGCTTGATGTGATACCGAGATCACCGACACGAGCGCCGATACGACGGTTGTTAAGCGCCATAGCTCGTGAAGCAGAGCCGTCGGCTTTACGGCCGGTGTAGCTCAATGTGGGGGTATCGGTCAGCTGGATGCTGATCGGGGAAGTTGAGTTGGTCAGATCGCCATCCTCGTTAGCGATAGTGTAAACAACGGGGAGCGCGCCTACCTCTTCAGCGGAGATCTGAACGAAGTAGCCAAGTGTACGTTCGTTGGCAGTGCCTTTGTCGAGAACGAGGTCGTAGCCACCGGTTGAGGGCAGACCATTGGGAACGTCAAGACGGATGCCGTTGCCGGAAGCTACGGTGTTTCCGTTGATGTCAACAAGAGTCCATGTAGAGGCTTCGTGCTTGTCGTCGACATAGTAGCATGAGAACTCTTCATTGGGTTTGATCATCTTCTTGGAGATCTCAACATCAGCCGAAGCCACATAAGAGCCCTTAGACTCATACGAGCTCCAGGTGATCTCTGACTCAGCCTTGGTGTCCATAGATACGGCGCTCACACCGAAACGGATCTTCTTGGAAGCGTCGGTGTTCTCGCCACGGAATGCGATAGCAGCCCAAGAGGTTGTTGCACCGAGGAACACGGGGTCGCCACCATCTTCCTGAGAGTAGACTTTGAACATCGAGGTGTTGACATCGGAGTTGTAGACAGGAGTTCCGCTGTTGCGTCCTGCATCGCCATCCATTGTCCAGATGAGCTTGGCATCAACGCCGGCATAGTTGTTGGAGAGGATCTTGCATGATTTGATGGCGGGAGCAGCCGGGGTAACCGTGGTGTAGCCGCCGTCGATTTCGAAACCACCGAGAAGCATTTCAAGATTTTCGGCGTTGGTGAATTTAAGACCCACGGCACGGAGAGAAGTATTGGTAGCACCGAGCACGTCGGACAAGTCGAATTCAATGGTGGTCCAGCCTTCGGCACCACTGATATAGGATTTGTTTTCAATATCGCCGCACTGATCTTTGGTTACAATTGTCTTTGATTTCTCCGTTGCTGCAGAACCCCATCCGGTAACGAAATCAATATCGGCCGAACCGCCAAGGATCTTGAAGGTGAGACGATATTTGGTGCTCGCGCGGTTTGCGCTGAACTGCGTCTTGAACAGGTGGAGATATTCAGAGGAAGAAGTGCCGGAGATTTTCAGACATGAACCGCCAACGTAGGCATCTTCCCATGTGAAAGCAGCGTTCATATGGACATTATCAGCTGAAACATTGCCGTTCAACCAGCTGTCGGCAAACCAGAAGCGCCATGTGGGCAGATAGTCCTGAACACCGAGGCTATACCATTCGTTGTTGCTCACGCGTTCGCCTTTCCAATTGAAGAACTGGCCGTTGCCGAGGTTGAAGAATGTGTAGAACGGTTCGTCGGACAATTTCCAGTTCAGCACAGAACGGGCGCTAACCAGAGCGGAGATACCGGCCCAGTTGTCGCGAACAACGGGCTGACCGATATTGGTGAGTGTGCCGCGGATGGCAGGGTTGCGCCAGTAGTTGGTGTACCACTGCTCGATATTGTTGTTATAATAGGACTGTGTTGCAACGGATGTGGTACCGCCCATACCATGTTCTTTCCAGAACTGGTTGACCTGGTGAGAACCCCAGATACCGATAGAGATCTGATAGTTTGGCAACACATCGAAGTGGCCACCATTGTCAGACGATGATCCTTCCTGGTTCATACCACCATAAATGTGTACAAACGGGTTGAGATCGAGACTCTTCACATAGTTCACATCTGAAGGTACGCGACCATAGATAGCCCAGTTATAGTTGAGGAACATAGATGTACCCTTGATCAACTCGCTGGCAGTTGAGGAACTGATCTCATAGTCAAATGAGCAGCTACCTGTCTGTGTTGTACCATTATACCATACGTTTTCGAAAATTTTGTTTCCTTTTCCATTCATGTATGTATAAAGATCCGTATGGAGTTTGGTAAGACCCTTGTTCTGAGGACTCCAGCCAGACCATTCGGAGTTGTAGCCGAGACCGTCGACACCATGATAGAAGAGGAATTTACCGAGCTTATCGGATCCCTGGGCGATGACACCTTCAAGACAGGTTGCCCAGTTGGAAGGCATTGAAGAGTTTGGAACAGATGCGACACCGGAAACAGCGACACCGTTCTTGTGGGCAGCATCGGCAAACGCGCCAACAGCCCAACCGTAAGGAGTGGTCCAGTTGCCATAGTGGTCAACATAGCTCCACATTGAGAATGCCTCGGAGTCGAACACGCCGTTGGGAAGCGCATTGAAATCGGAGTTGCCCATCGGCACCCAGTTGAGGTAGCGGTGGTCAGTACCGGTTTTGGTCGAGGTGTTGTACTGGGTCAGGGTCGGATAGACCTGAGTCTGTGTCTGATAAAATCTTGCCTTTGGCTTGACACGTGAGGTGAAGAATTCCTCGTCTTCCCACGTCGATCCATTAATGGTTATGGAGCCGGCACCGTTATTCCACTGCGACACGTAGGTGTGAAGCTCGTCGGAACCCGGAAACGTCACATAACCTTCCTGGAGCTTCTGTGCGGAAGCGCCACCTGCAAGAATCAATGCACTGCAGAAGAAGATAGACTTTTTGTTCATAATTATGGTTTATTGGTTTTAAGGTGTATTCTTTTCAGAAAAACATCAATAATCCGCTCAATTCATTCGACTTTCCGAATGAAAAAAACAAAGGAAGGCTGCGTCATTTTATCTACGCTAACAACACCGCCTTCCTTCGAAAATTCCATCAATTATATCAGGACGCTGATGACAAGATTATTGAATGTGTAGACAGCACCGAGCGACGAGGTGTAGCTACCGTTGACGGTGTAAGTTCCGTCACCGTTGTCGGTGATTGTCAGATCATAGGATGAGTTCTCAAGAACTGCCGTTTCATCGCCGTCGGCATTGTACATACGGAGTACACCGTCGGAGCCGACGAAGTGACCGAGAATATCTTCGGAGAACTGGAATTCGAAGGACATGATTGAATCATCGTTTCCAAAGATCCAGATCGCAGAATTTGACTCATCGTCGCTGTAACCGATAAATGAGTTCTCGAGGTTTATATCGGCATTGGGGTATTCGATGCCTTTGAGTTCCTCAACGGAGATCTCCTTCACCATAGCATATTCGCCATATTTGCCGGAGATATCCACGCGGACAGTAGAAGTTCCTTCTCCAATGCCATTGATTGTGGCTTTGCGCGGATCGTTGGGGTCAACATCGATAGAGATAACCGAAGGATTGGATGATGTCCATTTGACGTCGCCGTCGAACGAAGCTGCCGGAGTATTGACATCAGAGTACATGTAGACCTCAAATTCGGCTGAGGCAGATGTTCCCTTGGTCAGCTGTGCAACTGGCTCTACCGTCCATTGCGTGCGCTGTACGCGGTCGTTGACCTCAACGCGGAGTGTGCGTGTCACGTCAAGCGAGGTGATGGTCAGGGTTACTGTGCCGGGCTTGAGCGGAGTGAACTGACGGCGGAAGCCATCGTCAGCGCCACGCTCCTCTACACGAAGGATCGAGGGATCTGAGCTGACAACGTTGGGGATGTGGAACGAGAATGAAGCGTCGGGGATGGTAGAGATGTAGATGTTGAGCGGAGTGCCGATCGAAGCCTGCAGAAGCTCGCCATCCTGATAGATTGTACCGCTGTCCTCAGCATCGGTATCCTTCATGAGGATATCGGTAACAGGATATTCCTGGTTGAAGTCCATTACGTTGATATCGCAGATGTAGGTCTGGGGATCGTAGTCAGTGTCGATACATTCGCCGGGGATGGTGAATGTCACGCGGCTGAGACCGGTACCGATACCGGAACGCACTTTCAGATAGCTGACATAGCCTGAGTTCTGATAATCTTCGTCGAAGAATGATTCCTCAACAATCACTGAGCTACCGCTGACATCCCATGTGAAATAGCCGGCTTTTTCAGCAGCCATAGCATTGGCGATATCGACGGGACGCTGGGTGCGGACACCAATGCAGACACCTACGAGATGTTCTGAGTTGATGTCGAGCGAAACGGTCTCCATCTTAGGCTTGATGTTGGAGGGAGTCTCGATACCGGGACCCGGGCGGCGACGCACGCCATTCTGGATGTATTCCAGACCGGATGTGAGCTGTGGGAAGAGGAAGATGGTGGTGGAAGCCGATGATGATTCCTGTTCGTTGCCGATTGTGAGCGTACAGGTGGCTTTACCGGCGAGACGGGGTGCGGTGAACACGACGCCGACACGGCTGTTGGCACGGTCAACGTAGATCGGGCCGTCGCCATAGGTGGTGGGCACGAAATCTGCCTCGGCCGGATCCTCTGCCTCGGTTACCTTCTCAATGAAGTCGAAGCTGAAGTTAACGTCATAGTCATCGACAACGCCGATGGGCGAAACTTCGAACCAGCAGGTATCGTTCATGATGTCATTGTAGGACATCATCTCTTCTTTTACAGCCTTCACAGCTCCGTTTATCTCGTTGCGGCCTATGGTTACCGTCGTAACAGCATACATACCGTTTTCGAGAGTTGCGCGGATCACAGTGCTCTTGCCCTGCGAACCCGGCTGAGCGATAATTCCAAGATAGGTTTCTTTCGGAACCTTAACATACTCGTCGGTGGTGTTCACGTCGGGAGCAGTTGTTTCGTCACCCTCTTCGTCCGAACGCGATGCAGCGATATTTTCGCCTTCATCCTCGCCTTCAGAAGGGCTACCCGGTTCCTCAGGAGCGATATAATGCTCGTTCTTCACGTTTTTGTAGATAACGATCTCGGAGATCTTTACCACACTCTCATCGTCGACCGACCAGGTGATCGGAGTGACGATTTCATTGCCGCTCGCATTCTCAACACGGGCAGACAGACGGAGCGTATCGCCGGCAAGCATTGTCACATCAGTATTGGCCATAGTGATGTAGACAGCATCCGCGCCCGAGAGAGTCGCTTCCTCCTTACAAGAGGTGAAAGCGGCAGTCACGGTGAGAGCGGCGGCTCCAAATAATATCTTATTGAAAAGTTTCATTTTAAAGATTCTTATGATGGATTAGAGATGATTATCGGGAATATACTGACCATTGGCATCTTTGGCCCATGTTGCGGAATTAACATCCCAGAACACACGGGTACCGCAGTCCTGAGTGCCACCGAGAAGTTCGGTGATCTGCGAAAGTTCAGCAGCATTGTTTGCATCGGCCACGAATGCTACACGACGGATCTGCATTTCAGTATCAACATTGGTCATGTTGTTGATCTTGACAGGGAACAGACGGGGATAACCGGTACGGCGGAATGTTGTCCAAGCCTCCATACCCATCGGGAAGTTTGCAATATACTTCTGTGTGATGATCTTCTCAAGCATCAGCTCCTTGCTGTCGGCAGAGTTCCATTTAACGCCGCAGGTAACACGACCGGCGATGTCGTTCACACGGTTGTAGTAGTCGCGGTATTCAACAGCCGGAAGATTGTCCTGATTGAGATATTTGGTGATCTCGCTTTCGTCGATACCCCATTCCGAGAGAGAAAGACGGATACCTTCCTCATAGAGCGACTGAGCATCGCCACCCATGTTCCAGCCACGGAGAGCGCCTTCAGCACGGAGGAATGTAGCCTCGGTGCGTTTGAAGAACGGCTGCTTCATGTACTGATGACGGGCAGAGAGCTGAGCGAACGGACCATAACCACCGGCATCGGGGCTACCGGTATCTTCCATATAGAGACCAGAACGCACGCCGTAGACACTTGTCGGAGCGGTAACACCGGCGGGGTTCTTGATAGCGTATGAGTTATTGTCGAACCATTCGTTGAGCAGCGGCGACTTGAAGTGTTTGAGGATGTTTTCAAGCGAAGCGTTGAGACGGATGTCGTTCCAAGAGTTACCGATGAAGTACCATACACAGTTGTGGGTGGTCACGTGGTAAGCGATATCACGTGGGTCTGTAGGCATGAGGACACCGATTTCATCCTGATATGCTTCCTCAGCAATGTTCTGAGCCACGAAAGGCTTGCTGTCGGGGCCATAGACAGGATCCGGGTCATTGTAGTCAACAATGTTCAAAGCCATACGGAGCTTGATAGAGTTGGCGAACTTAACCCAATAGCGCCAGTCCCAACCGGTCATTGTCTTTTCAGCATCAGCTCCTTCAACACGCTGGAGATCACCCTGTCCGGGCTGAGCCTCCTTGAGAAGAGCGATAGCCTCATCGAGATCGGCGAGCACCTGTTTGTAGACTTCAGGGCCGGTTTCGTAGGTCATAGGACGAGTACGTTTCTGGGTACGTGTGTCATTGAACGCCATCACACCGAATGCGTCGACATATTCCTGAGCCACGTAAGCCTCGCAAATGAGAGCGATAGCACGCCATTCAGGACGCGGCTGGAGGATTTCCTCTCCATCAGCAGTTTTGTAAGTAGCCACATTCCAGGAGAAGATTGCATCCTTGCAATACTGGAAAGTACCTGTTTCGCCTGCACCACCGAGATAGCCGTTATCATCAGTGTAGAGGGTCGGGAGCGCCGGGCCGAACGAGAAGTTGGCCTTGGTTGTGGTCCAGTAACCTGCGTAGTTGTCGATAGAGTTGGCACGATCGTACTGATAGTTGTGGGGAGCCCATGATCCATCGGGTTCGTGCGAGTAATTCAGGATATAGGGGATACCTGTGCGCATCTGCTTTTCAAGTGCATCCATATCGGTTGCACCGAGGTTGTCCCCATTCTGCGAATCGTCCTCAACGATCCATGGATAAGGCTTGAGCTCGTCGCCACAAGACTGAAGCGAAAGCATTGAAGCGCCGGCAAAAGCGACAAGACAAGCTGATATGATTGATTTTTTCATTTTATTAGAGTCTGCGGATTAGAAGTTAAATTTCAAAGTGATGCAGTAGGAGCGCAGGGTCGGGAGCGCGTAAGAGTCGATACCGGAGTAACCGTTTGCTGCGGATACTGAGATGTCGGGATCAACTGGAGAATCCTTGTAGAGGAAGAATGCGTTCTTAACCGAGAACTGAGCTGTCATGCCTTTTGACTGACCGAAGAGATTGGGCAGAGTGTATGAGAGAGCGATGTCGCGCATGCGGAAGTTGGTAGCATTGTAGACATGTTCTTCCATCGGGTTCTGACCGATAGTCTCATAATATTTCTGAACGGAGATCTTACGGCCTGATCCGTCGGGGAGATACATCAGGTGGATCGGAGTTCCGTCGGCGGCGTATGCCATGAGGTTGGCAGGATCAGCTTCGGCAGCGAGACGTGCATTACCGGAGTTAACCGAGATACCGAAACGGTCGAGGTCAGGTTCTGTGAGCGACATCACCTTGCCACCGATACGTCCGTCGATCAGGAAGTAGAGTGTGAAGTTTTTCCAGGTGAATGTGTTGCTCCATCCCAGAGTGTAGGGAGAAGAAGTGTTACCTACATAAGTCTCGTACTGGCCGGAAGCCATCTGCGGAACAGCGTTTGCATAATCGGTGATCTCACCGGCACCGTTATTGGCAGCACCGGGGACGATGATATAACCTGTTTCAGCGTCGCGCTTGAACGAGTTAACATAGATGTCACCGAACTTACCGCCTTCAAGATATTTGATGTGGAAAGCTTTGGGGCCTGTCTCGTAGATATAGGGCACACCGTTTTCCTGCATGTAGGTTTCAAGGATCTTGTTGTCGTTGTAAGCGAAGTTGACATTAGACTGCCATGTCCAGTCCTTGTTGATCACCCAGCGGTAGCCGGCAGAGATCTCGACACCGGTGTTGCGGATCTTACCTGTGTTGACAGGTTTGGATTCGCCGGTAGCGGTGGTCACATAAAGGAACTGGTTGCGGAGAGTCGAGTTATAGTAAGTAACGTCGAGGTTGAATTTGTTGTTGAACATCCAAGCGTCGATACCGGTCTCGAATGCGGTTGTGGTCTCGGGCTTGGGATCGTCGAATGTCGGGGGTTTGGTTGAGAGCGCACCGGTAGAGAAGTTGAGGCTCTGACGGGCGAACAGAGTGTTGGGCACGGCGTTACCTACAACAGAGTAGCTGCCACGCCATTTCAATTGATCGAGCCAGGGAGCTGCGACATGATCTTCGTTGAAGAATTTATCGATAAGCACGTTGGCACCGAAAGAGTAGTAACCGAACGATTTGTATTCGCCATCGGCGGTGAACTGCTGGAATGCCTGGCACCAGTCGCGGCGGTAGCTACCATCAAGGTAAACCTTGTCGAACAAGCCGACAGATACGGTACCGAAGAGAGCGGTCGACCAGTCGGTGTAGTCCCAGGAGTCGGAAGCAGAAGTTGACGAACCGTTGGGGTTTGTCGGACGATAGTTCTTGCTGTTCTGAGGAACGAAGGCGTTAGGCACGCCGGAGGTATCGATACCTGTGGTGATAGTGGTACTGCGTGAGTAGTGACGGGTGAAGCTACCACCGAGAGCAACGTTCACATCGATCTTGTCGTTGAAACGGTCGTTCCATGTGAACATGTGGTCATTGTAGACATCGGATGTGCGAGAGTTTCCGGAGTAGTATTTACCACCTTTGTAGTCGAATCCGGCGCGGAACATTGTAGCATACTCTTCGTTGAGGCTGTTGTCCATTACCATGTCGACGCTGAAACGGGTCTGGTATTTCAGGTTTTTCCAGATTGTCCAGTCGAGGGTGATGTTACCGAGGATACGGTCGCGTTTCTGCTGGTCGTTGACCATGTTCTGTACCCACCAGGGGTTGTTCAAGTAGTCAACGAACCAGTTCCAGGTCTGGATAGGCTGTCCGGCAAGTTTGGGGTTACCGACAGTTGGATCCGAAACGAGGTATTCGCCGGACACACCGGTGTGTTTGTAGTTGTTCTTGAAATAACGCATGTCGACGTCGGCCGGAGTACGGTAGAGGGCATAAAGACCGGAAAGGGCTTTACCCACAACCGGGGCATTGTCGGTGCGCTGGTGGATCCAGTTCAAAGAAGCCGTGATGTTGACTTTCTTATTGAACAGGGAGAAAGACTCTTTCAACATCACGTTGTTACGGGTGAACTTGTTGCCCGGGATGATACCATCCTGATAAGTGTTGTTGTAAGAGAAATATGTGCGCGAAAGTTCTGTACCTCCGGAGAGAGTGATACCGTTGTTGAGGGTAAGACCGGTCTGGAAGTAGTCCTGAACAGATTCGCGTGCGCCGTTCATCAACCAAGGATAAGCAGCGACCTCGTCAGCTGTACGAGTGCCGACACGGGGACCCCAGGCAGCCCATGCGTTGTGGCCGTTACCGGAGTTTGAGATACCGTAGTACTGCTGCTGTTTGGGCCACATGGCTATGCGGTCGATTGATGTAGAGCTTGAGATGTTGACATTGACAGAGCCTTGAGCACCTGATTTGGTTGTGATGACAATCACACCGTTGTTAGCGGCCGAACCATAAAGAGCGGCAGCATTCGGGCCTTTGAGCACGGTCATGTTCTCGATATCCTCAGGGTTGATGGTCGACAGAAGGTCGTCGCCTGATTTACCACCACCCATGTCGATGCCGTCGGTTGCCTGAGTGCCCATACCGTTTGTCATGGGGACACCGTCTATAACGATCAGCGGCTGGTTGGAACCGAGAATAGAAGTAGAACCACGGAGCACGATACGTGAAGCACCACCACCGGCACCGGAGTTATTAGGAGTAATGGTCAGACCGGCACTCTTACCCTGAAGAGCGTTGACGAAGTTGGTTTCCTTGATACGGGTCACCTCATCGTTCTTGATGGTCTGTACGGCATAAGTCAGGGTCTTTTCCTCACGTTTGATACCCATGGCGGTCACAACGACGTCGCCGAGCACCTTAGTGTTGAGATCCATCTGGATCTCGATGGGCTGACCATTCCACACCACTTCAGCGTCTTTATAGCCAACTGAAGTAATTAACAACTTTGTGCCTGGCTTAACATTGGCGATGGAGAACTCACCATCAATGTTTGTGGCACCACCCTGAGAAGGATTATTGGCAACACGGACATTGGCTCCGATCAGAGGATCGCCAAATTCGTCTTTAACCACACCCGTCGCTTTTGTGGAGCTTTGCGCCGCAGCCTGCGGCTCCGGCATGGCATAAGCCGGCTGACCAACGGATATAAATCCAGCCAGAGAAGCGATAATGAGGAATTTGCTTACTGATTTGATTGGTTTTAGCATAAGGTGAATATTTAATTACTATAGATATTTTTTTTGATTTTATGGTTTAAGGTAATTTTCAGTTACTTTATTGATAATGATTGGTTTATATGTATTTAAAAGCCGACAATGCAACCCAGCACCAGGCCGTTCAGGGCGGCTCCAGGAGCTAAGGCGCACAAAGGCAACTAACTAAATCTCGACAAAGATAAGAAATAGTTTGTTAGAAATCGACTATTTTTCTTAAAAATTATTACAAAATCAACGTTTTAACATTATTCCGTGAAATTAACCTAACACCTACCTATAGATTAATGCGATCGGGATACACAAAAAATGAGATGCACTTCTTCACAGAAGCGCACCTCCCTCATAACCAAAATTCAAGTATATATATTGTCTAACAAAAGCATTGGCTCGGTCAGAGGAACACGAAGTTCCAAGGCTTAAGCATAAACCTTGAATCTACATACGATAAAAATCAAGTCGATGGACTCCCTGCATGGTCGATAAAAGGTTTACAATGCAAAATTACAACACAAGGCGTTGATCTGCAACAGGATCAGTGCAAAAAGTCTTTAAATTATCTAAACGCCGGATTTAACATTTGCCACTCGGGGCGAAAATGAGTAACTTTACGCCAAGATCCACAGCGATATAATCCGCTATATTAATTAATGTGTATGGAACAGAAGACGCCACTAATCGGCATGAATCTTGACGAACTGAATGCAGTAGCCGCCCAGTGCGGAATGCCACGCTATGCCGGGAAACAGATGGCCCGGTGGCTCTACGTGAAGCGCGTGACGGAGATCGGGATGATGACCGATCTGTCGACGGCGGCACGCGAAAGGCTGTCGGAATCGTTCTGCATAGGCCGCACGGCACCGAAACTGCGCACACAGTCGACCGACGGCACGGCAAAATACCTTTTCGAAGGAGCCGGTGGCCGCGATATCGAATCCGTGATGATCCCCGACGGTGACCGCGCCACACTCTGCGTCAGCTCACAAGCCGGATGCAAGATGAACTGCCGCTTCTGCATGACCGGACGGCAGGGATTCCACGGCGACCTGACCCCGGCACAAATCATCAATCAGGTCTTGATGGTGGACGAAGCCGAAAGGCTCACCAACATAGTGTTCATGGGTATGGGTGAGCCGATGGACAACGCTGAGGCCGTGGAACGCGCGATTGAAATAATGACAGCCCCGTGGGGATTCGCGTGGAGCCCGAAAAGAATCACGGTGTCGAGCATCGGAAAGATCGATGCACTCCGAGGACTCATCGAGCGCACGCAGGTTCACATCGCCCTCAGCGTCCACTCCCCGTCCCCATCGGAGCGTGAAGGACTTATGCCTGTGGAAAAAGCATATCCGCTGATCAAGGTGCTCGATATGCTCCGTCAATTCGACTGGGCACACCAACGACGGTTCTCGGTAGAATATATCATGTGGCGTGGCGTGAACGACGACATGCGCCACGCCGACGCTCTCGCCCGGCTCCTGCGCGGAATGCACTGCCGCGTCAACCTGATTCGCTTCCATGCCATCCCCGGGGTCGACCTGACCACCGCCACGGAAAACACCATGACGGCGTTCCGTGACCGCCTCAACGAGCGAGGCATCACGGCCACCATACGCGCCTCACGCGGCGAGGACATCATGGCGGCATGTGGCATGCTTGCCGGCAAGGAGAAAAAAGAGCTCTAAACAAAGATACTGATAAACAACCGAAGCGCCCGGTCGTAAGATCGGGCGCTCCTGTTATAACTCATTTTCAATCATCGCTTTGATATCGCGTCGAGAGCCTGCTGCAAATGATCCACAACCGTAGAGGTGGGATACCATTCGTTCAAAGCACCCGTGCGGATAGGCAACAGGGCATTTTCAAGCTTCTGCAATCCCTCGAGATCCTTGGCGACCTCAAGCTCCTGACGCAGCAGGCGGATCTTCTCGCTCATCTGGATGCCTTCCACCATACGCTCATAGCGTATCGACGAACGCCCGTCGGGATATATAAAATATGTATCACCGGGAGCGAACATGTGGAAGCGTGTATCCTCCATAGGATTGTCGGTCCAGTTCATATAGGACCAGTGGAGATAGCCGTCGTGGCCTGTGGCGGTGGCATATACGGGGATATAAGCTCCGTCGGCAGGCGCGCTGTTGCTGAACTGACTGGGCGCAGGAGTAGCACAACAGGTGTACATCAGAGTGAGCTGATCGCGATCGCGGCGACGCGCTATGACATCGTCGGGGAAGAAATCGCCCTTGATAAGAGTATAGCAGTCAAGCGAATCCACGAGTTCCTTATGGTAGGATCCGGCAAGCGACATCTTGATATCCGGCACTGCCGACTTCGCTACATCGTAGGCGGCAAGCATATCGGGAAGACCGCGCTCATCCATCACGATCATGGTCTTTTCAAACAATCCTTTCGCACGCAGGTGGGCCGCAAAGTCCTTCAGGAATGTGGTCCACAGATCAGCATATTCCTCCGAACCCGGCTTAGCATCCAGAAATTTCAGTTCACCGGAAGCCGCATCGAGATATCGGTACTTGGGTTCCCAGGGAACCATCGTGAAACACTCCAGGTTGGCATCTATGCCATTTTCCGCCATATAGTCGACCCATCGGTCGAAAACAGAATAATCGAACTTCCAGGAGCCGTCGGGCTGACGCACGGTAGCCACCATCGGTTCAAACTTATCGTTGCTCTGCTCGCCCCATGGCTCGTAGAACAGGATGACAGACACGGCCTTCTGTCCGGCGCGTGCAAGCTTCTGAACATAGGGACGCATCAGATCGAAATGCTCTTTGCTCCAAGGCTCAACGCCATAGTAGCGCGACACGGAATAGGGCTGCTGCCAGAGGTCGAGATAGAACGCCTGATCTGTACCGGCCGGGAGAGCACGCTTATCGACATCGACAGTCAGCGAGAGCGAGCCCACAGACTTGCCTGTCGATTTATCCTTCACGGTCAACTGCATATCATACTTTCCGGCAGCTACATCGGGAATCTCAACTGTAAGCCATATCGGGCGCACCGAACGCGGAGCCATAGACACAGTGGCGTCGGGCAGATCAATCATATCAGGAACAGTGAACGTAGGCAACGTGTCCGGTGGGTATCCGCAGCCGGGCCACGCCGTCGTCAGGACATAACGCATGAATGCGGCCTGAGTGCCCGGAGCCTTGATCTTGCGCTTACCCTGCCGCAGATCCGAGAGTTCCAAAGAAAGATCTCCCGTACCCTCAGGACTCACGAGCAGAGCCTCCAATCCGAGACGCTCGCCACGCCATGCATGCACCGTGGTATCGGTCACCACCGACGTTACGGGAGATGCAAATTGGCGGTAATGCGTGTTTTTCGGCACCCAAGTCAGATGCGTCGGACCGGAAAGAGATTCCCATCCCGAGCGATCGACGGTAGAAGTGTCGGCAGGTTCAACATAATTTTTTGCAGACATGGCCAATACTGGCATCACAGCAAGTATGGCGGCAAGGCTTCTAAAAACATTCATGGCAATGAGTCTTGTCGGTGATAATGAAAAATATTTAGGCAAATATACGCAATTCTGAAGTTTTTTCGCTAAGTTTGCGTTATTAAAAAACAAAAATAATGCGAATTGTAATCCAACGTACAAGCCGGGCATCTGTCAGCATCGACGGCGTCCTCCATGCCTCCATAGGCAAGGGGCAGATGATCCTTGTGGGTTGTGAGCGCGGCGACACTCGCGACGATGCCGACTGGCTCGCTGCCAAAGCCGCGGCACTGCGCATTTTCGACGATGCCGACGGTGTGATGAACCTGTCTGTAGCCGACATCGGCGGTGAGATCCTCGCCATCAGCCAGTTCACCCTGACCGCCTCCACACGCAAAGGCAACCGCCCCAGCTACATACGCGCCTCCCACGGCGAGGAAAGCCAGCCGCTCTACGAATATTTCTGCGGCCGGCTCGAATCAATGCTCGGTCCAGGCAGAGTGAAGCGCGGCGTGTTTGGTGCCGACATGAAAGTGGAACTGGTCAACGACGGCCCCGTGACCATAATAATCGACTCACGCCTACGCGAATAATATGACCGACGAAATGACCATATCCCAGCTTCAGGCAACCGTGGACCGATGGATAACAACCGTCGGCGTGAGATACTTCTCTCCCCTCACCAACATGGCAATACTCACGGAAGAAGTGGGAGAAGTTGCACGGATAATGGCCCGGACGCATGGCGACCAATCATTCAAGGCCGGCGAGCACCCCGATCTGGCCGACGAACTGGCCGACATACTCTGGGTTGTCTCAGCCATAGCCAATCAGGAGGGAATCGATCTGACCGAAGCCGTGGTGAACAATCTGCATAAGAAAAACGTAAGGGATTCAGACCGGCATCGCCTCAACCCCAAACTACAGAACAAACAATAACATAACCAAATAAAAAAAACATACCGATATGGCAGACAAATATCATGACACCGTTGCCAAGAGCAACGTCACAACCGACGATGAGAAAGTGAAAGCAGAAGTGGCCAAGATTCTGGCCGACGAGATGGAGGGCAACCGCAACCACGACACCTACAAACTTCTGTTCAACTGCATAGACCTGACCACGCTGAAAGCCACAGACTCGCCACAGTCAGTGGCACGTTTCACCGAGCGCGTCAACGATTTCGAAGAGCAGCATCCCGATCTGCCCAACGTGGCAGCCATCTGCGTGTATCCCAACTTCGCCCCGATCGTGCGCACGGTTCTGGACGTGACCGAGGTCAACATAGCCTGCGTGGCCGGTGGCTTCCCTGCATCCCAGACCTTCCCTGAAGTGAAAGTGGCCGAGACAGCTCTTGCCGTTGAAGGCGGAGCCGACGAAATTGACATTGTGCTCAATGTAGGCAACTTCCTCGATGGCGACTGGGAAGAGGTGTGCGACGAGATCGAAGAGCTGAAACACTCCTGCCGCCACGCCCACCTGAAAGTGATCCTCGAAACCGGCGCCCTCAAGACCGCCGAAAACATCCGTGCAGCCGCTATCCTGGCCATGCACTCCGGAGCCGACTTTATCAAGACCTCGACCGGCAAGGAATTCCCGGGCGCATCGCTTGAGGCCGCCTATGTGATGTGTCAGTGCATCAAGGAATACTACGACAAGACCGGCACCATGATCGGCTTCAAACCGGCCGGCGGAGTGTCGACCACAGACGAGGCTCTGGCCTACTACACCATTGTCAAACACGTGCTTGGCGAGCAATGGCTCGATAACGAATATTTCCGCATCGGCGCAAGCCGTCTGGCAAACAATCTTCTGAGCGACATTCTCGGCGAAGAAACAAAATTTTTCTAATCAATGAATTACTGGATAGCGCGAAACAAGGAAAAGATCGGCCCGTTGAAACTGGAGGATCTATCCTCGGCCGGAATAGAACGCACCACATTAGTGTGGCGCGAGGGGCTGCCCACATGGACACCGGCCGGCGATCTCGACGAGCTGGCATGGCTTTTCAATGACCAGCCTGCTCCGGAACCGGAACCAAAGGCTCCAACACCACCGAGACCATATAGAACCTACTACCGGCCTCTCGACCAACACCCCACAGAACAGATACCACCCCAACCGCCCACATACGTCGGCTGGAGCATAGCCGCCATCATTCTATGCTGCATGATTCCGGCCATAGTGGCACTGGTGATGGGGCTGAAAGTCGGCTCGCGCTATAACAGCGGCGATTTCGACGGCGCAAAACGCGCGTCAGACAGCGCGGAACTCTGGCTCATCATCTCAATTGTAGCCGGACTGGTAATGCTGCCGTTCTCAATCCTGCTGCAACTGATGTCATAAAAATGATGTCTCCGCAAAGAAGGAGAAAGATAATTGTCGTCGTGGCTCTGGCCATGGCGGCAATTGTCATTTCCATATATGCCATTTTCGATCCGTCGTCAGGATTTTTCCCTGCATGCCCCGTAAAATTCCTGACGGGGCTCGATTGTCCCGGCTGCGGCTCCCAACGCGCCTTTCATGCCCTTCTCCACGGCGACATAGAGGCCGCATGGCACTTCAACGCACTCATATTCCTGCTAACGCCGGTGGCCGCTCTAATAACCGTCGCAGAATTGATCAGGGAAAAGCATCCGCGTTTTCACAGGGCAATGACATCGCCGGCTATCATCGCCGCGATAATAGCCCTGATCATTCTGTGGACAATTGTCCGAAATCAATAATCGCTGAAAATTTTAGGCTTGATCACAAGCCCCACGCGCACCATGGAGTGGAACTGCTTGTAATCGAGCAAGCCCTCGCCGTAGCCATTGTAGTATTGCAGGAACAGATACTGATTGTCGCGCTTGAAGAGCCTGTAGTTCAATTCAATAATCGTATTATAGTTCAACGTCCATCCGCGGCGTTTGACAAGCGTCACCGACGCACCGAACCGGCGGTTGGGCGTGAAGAACGATGTCCCCACCTGATAAATACCGCAATAGTCGAGGATATCCTTATTGTTCATGCCGTCGACAATCGGGATCCAAGCCTTGCCATGGACTATAAATGTGGGGTCAATCATGATGTTGGCACCTACGCTGATCTTGTTCCACGAACGGGAAGCGGCGCCGTCGCGGCCATTGCTTTCATGCTCAAGCAAAAGCATCAGTTTACCGATAAACCTGTTCTTGACAAACAGCGGCTTGACAAGTCCTATGCCGGGATTGAAATTCAGGTCTGTCATCGGCATCGAGTTCTCCAGAACGTTCCAGAACACCTTCTGCGTGTAGAACAGAAACAGATACGTATTCCAAGGCAACGTGCTTCGGGTCAGTTTCTGAGAAATAGAGATCTGGAACTTGACATTGGAATTCTCACGGGTTGGACGCGGACCGACGGGGACGCCGAATGTGAAATAATTATCCTTATAGAGACCGAAATACGGCTGCTTGTCGAAATCGCGCCGCAGAGAATCGCTGTTCACCACCTGATTGTCGATGCTGACAATCTGCGCACTCCCCTGAGCGACACAGACCATCGCCATCACAAACATGATAATATAACGGATCGGTCCTTTCACACCACAAAGATACACACTCAGAGCATAATTCCACCTATCCGGCAGATGTTTTTTCTCGCCATCATGCCGTTTTTGTTTGCTAAACCGACAGGAGTTGACTACCTTTGTGGCACATCGCGGCATCCGGAAAGCCGCCCCATATACAGCATCCCGAAATGAAAAAGCCAATTCTGCTACTGCTACTTATCGCAACCATGCTTCTGCATGGCTGCTCCGACGATAAAGAATTCAAGATCGAAGGCTCGGTGAAAGGCACAGACGCCCAGAGCATCACCCTGACATATTATGCCGAGGGTGGCCTGAAACATGAAACCATCACGGCCTCGGCCGGAAAATTCGCCTTCAAAGGCCATTCCGCCACTCCTACCATGGCTATCCTGTCAATAGCACCGGAGGGTCAACGGATAGCCACACTGGTTGTCAAGGATGGCGACAAGATAAGCATCGAGGCCGACCTTGCCGATCCGCTGTTATCGAAAGTAAACGGCAACAGCGATTCGGAGGCTATCGCCAAATGGATCGCCGACAACGCCAATGCATTGAAATCAAGACGTCCGGCCGATATCAATCAGGCAGTAAAAACCTATGTGGAGGCCAATAGATCACGTCTGTCGGCAACGGCAATCCTGTCGAGTTTCTACATTGCGACAGGCTACGAATCGGCCGCCGACTCGCTGGTGTCGCTGCTCAACGCCGATGCCCGTCGCACTGAGATGATACAGGGATTCAACAACGTAGTATCAGACTATCTCGGAGCGCAGAACTCCGGCCCAATGCCGTTTCTCAACCTCTACAGCACCTCCGACTCTATAATCAACATCAATCCTCTGCGCCACACCGCGACATTGCTCTGCTTCCTCGACACCGACCGGCAGGCACGTGACTCCGTCATCACCCACATGAAAGCCCTCCACGCCGACAATCCGTTCAGGCGGTTGGCTCAGGTGGAGATCTCCTTAGCCGACGATTCAGCATCGTGGCGTCAGAGCCTCGGACGCGACACGGTGGGCTGGCCGCAGACATGGGTCCGCGGATCCGTAATGGCATCGCCGATCCGCAAGCTCGGAATCCGTCGCATACCCTACTTCATTGCCGCCGACTCGACCGGACATACCATCTACCGCGGATCATCCATCGGCAACGCCCGTCGGGCAATTGAAAAAACACTGAAGAAATAAAACAACACCCCATAACAACATGCTTGTCAAGACATTCGGAGCTGCCGTACAAGGCATCGACGCAATACAGGTGACCATCGAGGTCGACACCTCCACCGGATATGCCTACCATCTCGTAGGGCTTCCGGATACCGCCGTCAAAGAGGGATATCAACGTGTGGTGTCGGCTCTGCGGCAAGCAAAAATCGATTTCCCCCGACGCCACACCGTTGTCAACCTCGCCCCAGCCGATGTCAAGAAAGAGGGTGCAGCCTACGACCTGCCCATTGCCATCGGCATCCTCGCCTCAGCTGGAAAGATACCGTCTGACACTCTCAGCCGATTCATGATTATGGGTGAACTGTCGCTCGACGGATCATTACTCCCCATTCGTGGCGCATTGCCGATGTCGATACTGGCGCGTAGCCTCGGTTTCGAAGGCATGATACTCCCCAGGGCAAATGCCACAGAAGCCGCCGTGGTCAACAGGCTGGCAGTATATGGAGCCGACAACATAGCTCAGGTCATCGACTTCCTAAGCGGCAAAGGCTCGCTCGAACAGACCATCGTGGACACACGTGCAGAATTTGCAGCCGAATCCGGACGCTTCGACTTCGATTTCAGCGAAGTGAAAGGGCAGGAAAACGTGAAGCGTGCCTTTGAGGTGGCCTGTGCCGGAGGCCACAACATATTGCTCGTGGGGCCTCCCGGAGCAGGCAAATCCATGATGGCCAAGAGACTGCCATCAATCCTTCCGCCGCTGTCGCTGGGCGAAGCATTGGAAACGACAAAGATCCATTCCGTGGCCGGAAAGCTGCCGCGCGGCTCGCGGCTTATGACCCGACGTCCATTCCGCTCTCCCCACCACACAATATCCCCCGTGGCTCTCGTGGGTGGTGGCACCAACCCGATGCCAGGCGAAATCTCCCTCGCCCACAACGGTATTCTGTTCCTTGACGAATTTCCTGAGTTCTCGCGCACCGTGCTTGAAGTGATGCGCCAGCCGCTTGAGGATCGCCACATCTCAATCTCCCGGGCAAAATATTCCATCGACTATCCGGCCGGATTCATGCTCGTGGCCAGCATGAACCCATGTCCGTGTGGATTCTACAACCACCCCACCAAGCAATGTGTGTGTCCGCCCGGAACCGTAAGAAAATACCTCAACCGCATTTCAGGACCGCTGCTGGACCGCATAGACCTGCAAGTGGAGATACTCCCCGTACCTTTCGACGACATCGCCACAGCCGCACCGGGAGAGCCATCGGAATCCATACGCGCACGTGTTGTCCGCGCCCGTCAGATCCAGGCACAGCGTTTTGCCAACGAGCCGGGGATACATTGCAATGCCCAGATGAATTCCCGGTTGCTCGGGATTCATGCAAAACTCGATGATGCCTGCATGACCATACTCCGCGACGCCATGACTCGCCTTGACATGAGCGCACGAGCCTACGACCGCATTCTCAAAGTAGCCCGTACAATCGCCGATCTTGACGGAGCGGAACGCATACAGCCCGTCCACATGCGCGAGGCTGTTTCCTACCGCAACCTCGACCGCGGCAACTGGGGCGCATCCTCCGCCTCCCCTCTCCCCTTCATATAACTAACACCTACTCGTATGACCAAAATAATTCTTTCCTTTGCAATAACATTGCTTATTTCACTTTATAATGCCTGTCAAATCTATGCAACAAACCAATATCAAGAAAAAAACACCTATGTGGATACAGCATATTTATCAATCAATGACTCTTTTTTTTCTTCTGCGGCAGATGAGTTATTCAGCATGCTGCATGAAAAATCACAATACAATCTAAAAAGAGCAGAATTTCTCGTAGAATGGGCATTCTATGATGGCAAAATTGAATACTCTGACTTTTGCAACGAGATTGACAACACAACAACCAAACTTAAGCATTTTATATTAAAAAATAATTTAAATAAATATAGAACTGCACCAAACTACGCTCTTTTCCTTTTTTTTACGCAACCAAGTATCCTCAATGAATTTAAATCCTTCAAATATGACTTTGAAGATCCAACCGGAAAACTAAATTACGATAAACTTTTTGTATCAAAAACACTAAAAACCCATTCTGGACAATGCCAATCGTTATCAGTACTATATAAGATCCTATGTGATGAACTTGGTGGCCATTCAGCTCTTGCATTTGCTCCGTACCATCTATATATAAAACACATAGGCGAAGATGGTAAGTGGGTCAATTTTGAGCTGACAAGTGGTTCTCTTGTTCGCGACATGTGGATGATAGAATCCATGGAAGTACAGACAGAGGCCATACGAAATGGTGTTTTTCTAACCGCTCTAAGTAATAAAGAGACTATCGCATTCATGATTATGCATCTGCTGAAAGCATACCATAACAAATTTGGCATATGGGATTCTTTTACATTACAACATACCGATAAAGTGCTGCAGATACTTCCCAACTTCGCTGATGCACTTGTCGTAAAAATGAACATTCATCAATACTTAGGGCTAAAAGCAAAAGCAGAGAGTCCAAAAATTCATCAAGACTATATAAGGATGCATCAATTTGAATACACTCGAACAATCCAACGATTGGATTCTCTTGGATACACACAGTTATCCGAAGAAGATTACAATCGTAATGTCGCAAAAACAATCGAAGAGAACAAAAAACTGAACAAATAAATATATATAGGCATGGTTAAGATCAGAGTCATATTCTTATATGCTATTTTAGCAATATTTGGGCTTACGACCAAGGCACAAAACAATATATTGAGTCCATATGCTATGTTTGGTGACAGTACTATTATCCTTGATGCCAAAAACAAGAATTTTACAATAGATTATAATATTTATCTTTGTTATGAACCCAACATTGTCAATGACTCAATCTATATTTTTGACCAAAATAAAAACATAATCTTTCGTCAAAAACTAAACTCTACAGACATTGCCATATTCACGACAGGAGATCCAAAAACAGAAGAAATGACATGGGTCTCACCATATGCCTACGGCCTCCGTAATCCATTACGAATAATCGACATTGACGGTGAACGGCCAGATGAATATGAAGCTGCATTAATGGCACAAGCCGTGTATAACAAAAACCTAACAAATGACAATCTACCAAAAGATCTGAAAGGTTGGACTCTATCATCATTTAATACGTCAATTACTAAGAACCTCACGGATTGGAATCAAAATGGCCTACAATCAGCTCTATTTGAGCGTACTATCGATGGTGTTACAGAATACGCATATGTCTACGCTGGTTCAAACTCCATTGAAGATGTCTTGGAAGACATAGCACAAATTGCCGGTTTGGCTCCTCAATACAGTTCTGCTATTGACAATGCAAAAACACTATCTAGTGAATTAGAAAACAAGGAGCTTACTTTTGTAGGCCATTCATTAGGTGGGGGTGAAGCCGCAGCTGCAAGCATGGCTACAGGAAGAGCTGCAATTACATTCAATCCAGCATCTGTCAGCTATTTAACATCAAAGTTCCATAATCTAGGAAATGCCGATAATGTCACAAATTATCGTTTAGTTGCGCCAGGTAATGGATCTATAAGATTTGGAGGGTGTTTTATCAGTAATTTGCAAAACAATCTTTTTATGAAACCGCCTGGAAAAACAATAAATATTCCAGCTCCAAACAATAATCCAATAACCGCTCATGGCATTAAGAATTTCGTTAATTATTTCCGCAAAAAGCATTGAACATGTTTTTCATAAAACTCATAACATCCTTAATATCATTTGTTCTACTGCTTTTTTCCATCGGATTCTGCTTTGACACTGGAACATCCGTTGAAATAATTCTTAAAATCATAACAATACTATCTATTTTTTCCTTCAGTCAATACATATTATGGCATTCAGAGTCCCCAAAACATTATTTTCGTGACACAAAGACCACTATAATTGTAATTGCAATCACCTTATCTGGAACCCTTATCCTTTTACTTCTTTTTTCAGATAGTGACACATCATATCCTGCCACAAATATATCTGCCGATCAAAGGTCTTGGATAAAACCTTATGGTTACCTTAAAAAAATCCGATTCCAGTCAAATGATGGAGACAGCGCGTTTATTACATATACGGGGTTACACCTACCATCAAAACGTCCATACCAGATAAATGGCGATTTTAACAATGTTGAGCTACTTGGATATGATTTCAATCTCAAGTTATATGATCCAGACACAACATTATGTTGTTATTTTGGCTTATGCTTTATAAATAGTATTTTTTCAGATTCATTTATCTTCTCAACCCAACCTTTCTGGAGCGACAAACGAAAGACTCAACAACTTCAATCTAAAGAAATCACACAATATCAATCAGGCCCAAATGAAGAAGATTTTGTATACCATAACAGCACTGATTACAAATCACCAATTGACTCATTTATCATAAGCCGCAAGCATGGTCCTTTTTACTTCACATTAAAAAACGGATCAGCATACTCAACAAACAACGATAATAAATAGTCGTAAATATAGTCCCATTCAAGCCTATCTCGTTTTTTCATTCATTATTTTCTATTGTGTACTTATTGTATTCCGGACTTTCAGCCGGAAGGCTTGCATATGTAACAAATTGTCGTTATTTTTGCGACATCATAAGCACAACGCAAGTATTTTTCGTCAAGAAAGAACAATAATCACAAATATAAATCAATAAAATTTACACATGAATCATTTATTTAAGGCTTTGTCCTCATTGAGCGTAGCTGCATTATCCCTGCTTCCGGCAACCATGATATTCAGCTCTTGCTCCGACGACGAGCCCGGTGGAACCGCCCAGCAGCCGGCAGAAAACGTCACAATGCAGAAAGCATGGGAATGCTATTACTTCCTCCCATTCCAGAAAGACTATGGCAATTACTATTTTGAGCTTGCCACAGGAGAAGTCGGCTACGACGGCATGCTATCATATCCGCTGAATCCGGGCGACTACATTCTCTGTTTCGACATGAACGCGCCGCTCGACCCCGACCATCACAACCCCATACTCCCATCGGCCACATACCACCCCACTCTGTCGGGAGCTGATGACCACGACTTTACATTCACCCTTGCCAACACCATGGCCGTCTACAATCAGGAAATAACCGCCGAAGGACTGACACGGATCAAATATGTCCGCTTTTCCGATGGCACGATCAATGTTGAGCGCAGCAGCGACGGCACTTATACCCTGACATGCGATTTTATAGAACAGAACACAGGCAAACCCTGGCACTTCACCTACCAAGGCGAACTGCCATTCGAAGACCAGAGCGCAATCGAGGACGAAGACTGGTGGGGATTTGAGGGTAACACCGATTTCACCGCTCAGAAAGCCAACATGAACTACTATGATGACTCAGCGACTCTGGGTGCCGACAACTATATAATCCGCCTGTTTGAAGGAAACATGATCACCTCTGACGGAATTCATCAGAACGATGTAGGCAACAAAGCACAGATCTCACTCTACGCCACCCACGACGGCGGCCTTGCCGGCACATACACCATCAGGGATTCTTCAACCCCAGGATCCGCACTGCCGGGCGAACGTGTCGCAGCAATGGCTTCAGGTTCATACATAGAACGCGTGCGTGAGGACTATTCCGTGCGCTACGCCCTCATATCGGAAGGCACCATCACAATCACCCAAGCATCCGGCGGAGCCTACAACATCAACATAAACGGCAAAACTCCGGAAGGAGCAACCGTCAAGGTGACCTATTCGGGTGTGATAGAGGATATAACCGACAACACCCCCGTTGCCTCTACACTGACGGCCGATGTCAACTTCATACCGACCGCATGCACTTCGGCCGACTTCTATGGCGATTATTTCGGAAATGGCACCGTGAACTACGGCCTGTCGCTCGCCAACGACACCGAGCTTCTTGTCTTTGACTTCATCGCCGCTTCCGGCACTGCAAGCGGAATCCCCACCGGCACTTTCACCGTTGCAGTTTCCGACGAGGCCGGAACACTGGCACCAGGGTCCATCGACGGCGGATCCATCGCCCCAACAGCCTATGTGGTCTACGACGAGACCGCCACAAACGTAATCGGATACGCACCGGCTGCCGGCGGAACGCTGACCATCAGAAAGTCGGGATCGCTCTACACCTTCACGTTCGACCTGCTCGATGATGCCGATCCGGCTCACAGAATCTACGGAACGGTCACCTGCACTGTCCCCACGCTGACAGACTACACCCAACAGACCACCTCGGCCCTGCGCAGAGCCAAAAGCGCCATCAACAATTCAGCGAGAATACTGGCAAAATAAAACCAACTGACATATCCATTCAAATAAGCCGGATCTAAATCCGGCTTATTTTTTGCTTCATCCAAAACCACAGGACGCCCGACAAACCACTTTACAGCCCGTCTGCCGCCATATCGCATCCCAAGTGCGCAATCTACCACCCAAGCAGAATAACAATCCCTGAGAGGCCGCAAAACGCATATTTATCTATCCGTTGCCTACGGCTCAAAAAAATCGGGCGGCATGCCAAGATGGTACGCCGCCCGAACTTTATTCCAATTCGATTTATTCCGCAGTTTTTTCCGCTTTGATCATCTTCACATTGTCGATGCAAACAGAATAGTTGGATGCAGAAGGCTTAGACCAGGCATCCGACCATTTCATGGTCATTCCGATCTTGTTCACCCTTCCGAGAGCCGTCATGTCAACCGTTGTCCAATCGCTGATCACTTCCGACTGTCCATTACGGAAATCGGCGAGAGTCACATCAACGGAGCCTGTCTCGGCACCCTGCGCATCATAACCGGTGAATGTGGCCACACACCAGTCGCCATCAGCCATCGGAGCGTATGAATACCAACCAATGGTCATATACTGGTACATCTCAGTGGAGTTCATCACGTCGATCGAAACAACCTCACGCTCCTCACCGTCAGCAAACGAGAACGCCGGCTCGGAATTATCACCCGAAACGTATGAATAAAGGGTCAGCACGCCGAACTTGTTCGCGTCGCCCTCAGTCGGCTCCAACGCAACAGCCAATGCCTTTGGCGACTGATCTTTAACAGTGGGAACAGAAGCCAGGTCGGAAACAACCGCACCACTTATCATAGTGTACATCTCATCATAAGCAAACGTTGCACCAAGTTCAGAATAGCTTCCACCACCCGACACTACATTATTCGTCTTTCCGGTGGCAAACTCACAATCACTGAACGTTATCACTTCATACTCCGGGCCCTTTACCGGCTCATCGTCATCAGAACACGATACAAATCCGGCTGCCATCAGGGGCAAAGCCATCAACAAGATCTTTTTCATTTTCTATTTTTATTCAATTAAACATTAAAAATCCACTTATTGCTAACAAATCGATCCGTAGGATCTAATCTTTTTATCTTTTTGAACGAAATGTGCGCAAATATAATTACATTTTGCCAAACACACAAAATAATCGTAAATAAAAACTTTCCGCGCCATAAATTTGCTCATTTGAAATAAAAGTCATAAATTTGCCACGCAAATATAAGCCTTGGGGTATTAGCTCATCTGGCTAGAGCGCGACACTGGCAGTGTCGAGGTGAGCGGTTCGAGTCCGCTATACTCCACCAAGCAAACGAATCGGAATCAATCATCCGGTTCGTTTGTTTGTTTTATACATAGACATTTACTATATTTGCCGATGGTATGAAGCTGATAGAGATGAACATGGACAAAATCATAGCCTTGTGCAAGAAGTACAAGGTGGCAAAACTATGGGTGTTCGGGTCTATCCTCACCGACCGGTTTACCGATCAGAGCGACATTGATTTTCTTGTAGACTTCGATGATAAACAGATAGAGCTACTCGATTATATTGACAACTTTTTCTGCTTCGTACATGCCATAGAGGCTGTCGTAGGCCGCAAAATCGACCTTGTCGTCAACAGAACCATCAAAAACAGTGCGTTTCGGAGTGAAGTAAATAAAACACGCCAATTATTATGGAGTCAAGAATAGAGAAATCGCTCATCGACATATTGACAGCCATTGACGAGATCGACCTGTTTTTCGAAAATCGCCCTAAACAATTTGATGTTTATCTATCAGACATCTGCCTTCGCAGAGCGATAGAACGAAACATATCAATAATTGGCGAAGCAGTAAACAGAATCCTTAAGCTCAAACCCGACATCAATATCACATCTGCAAGGAACATTGTTGACACACGGAACTATGTGATACACAGCTACGATAATGTGATTGATGAGATTATGTGGGGAATTGTGATCCGCCATCTCGGCACCCTCAAAAGTGAAGTGACATCGCTACTCAAACAATAGCCTGAAGATCACAGGCTATTGAGCAGCTGGAGCTTGCCGTCGGCGATCAGCTTGAGGATAAGCTCACCGAAAAGCGTGTTCTGCCATGCAAACCATTCACGGGTGAAGTCGGAAGGATTGTCAACATTGAATGACTCATGGATAAATCCAGTTCCGGCATCGGTGGCGAGCAATTGGCGCAGACATTGGCGGATCTCATCATCATCGGTCGACGTGAATGCTTTCATCATAATGCTCATAGGCCACGCCATGCGGTAGCCAACATGCGGGCCACCAATCCCCTCCCCGGCCGAACCTCGGAAGAAATATGGATTGCTGTCGCTCCACACATAGCGGCGTGTATTCTGGTAAACAGGATCTTCAGGATCCATTCCGTCGAGATAAGGCATAGCAAGCAGGCTGGGGACATTGGCATCATCCATCAGCAGATGATTGCCGAAACCATCTACCTCAAAGGCATACATATCGCCGTACTCAGGATGGCTATATACGGCGTACTTCTTAAGCGCGTCGGCAACCTCATCGGCAAGCGCAGTGCATTGTCCGGCAAGCACCTCGTCGCCATTGACCGTCGTCAGGATTTCGGCAGCTTTCCGGAGCGAGGCCACAGCAAAGAAGTTCGATGGCACGAGAAATTGCAGCGTCGTGGCATCGTCGGATGGACGGAAACTTGAAACGATCAGTCCGCAAGGCTTCACGGGTGCTCCCAAACCATTATTATTCAGCGTATCAAGAGCGCGGTCGGTAGTGCGCCGGAACGTATAAGAACCATTGCCATCCTTACGCTGCTGCTCCCTTAGAGTTTCATATATCTTATTGACAGCCAAGAGCCAACGATCATCAAAGATCGAATCATCCCCCGTCACCTTCCAGTATTCGTAGGCCAGTCGCAGAGGATAGCACAGCGAATCGATCTCCCATTTGCGTTCATGCACCTCAGGTATCATATCCGTGAAATCGCTCATCCACTCGCCACCTGTCGGCCCGTCGTTGAACGCATTGGCATACGGATCAAGGATTATACATTCCAACTGTCGGCGTATCACCCCCTCAAGCAACTCTTTCAGAGCCGGATCCTCGTTGGCCAACTGCACGTATGGCCACACCTGCGCACCGGAGTCGCGCAGCCACATGGCATGGATATCACCGGTGTACACAAACGTGTCCGGTTTCCCATTTTCGCCGATTCGGAAATGAACAGTAGTATCGAGCGTGTTGGGAAAACAATTCTCAAACATCCACGCCAGCTTGTGATTGGTCAGCATGGCCTTTACATCGCGGATGGTACGCTCCACAGCCTCAGAGCGGAACAGACGTTCCGACTCCGCAGGGCGATTGGACACAGCATAGTCCGGTGCCGCAGATTCCACGCGTGTGTTATCGGCCACGCAGACCGGCGACTCCGAAGACGCGGCTCCGGCAGCCATAGGGATTAGCATTGAAGCAAGAAATGTGATGGTCGATTTTTTCATAGCTATTTATTTTTCATAGTCACTTATAAGCCTTTCATTTCAAGAATATTCTGAAGTATCTCCACAGCAGTCTCCACCGTTTCGACATGAGCTATGGCAAAGCTCCGCTTGCCACCACGCTCCCGGATCTGACAACGGCGCGGATTCTCCTGAAGATATTGCAGCAAGCGGCCGAACATCGGACTCTGATAGTAGGCCCGGTTGGTCTCGTCGACGAAATACACATACATCGAGCCCTGCTTCAAAGCCACCTTCTCAATGCCCAGACGGCGTGCCAGACGACGCAGCCGCGGTATGCGCAGGAGTTCGGCAGCCTCATGCGGAATCTTTCCGAAACGGTCGAGCAGACGCGATTTGAAATCATGGAGATCCGTCTCCCGTTCTATTGAATCAAGCTCCTGATAAAGAGATATTCGTTCGCTCTCCTGCGGCACATAATCAGCCGGCAGCAGCAGTTCAAGATCGCTTTCTATAATGCAGTCGGCAACATATTCCGTTTCCCCGTTCTCACTTCCGGCCACCTCTTCTGCGGCCAAATCGCCGAATTCCTCGGTGCGAAGTTCTGTGACGGCCTCCTTAAGTATCTTCTGATATGTCTCATAGCCAAGATCGGCAATGAAACCGCTCTGCTCCGCACCGAGCAGATTTCCGGCGCCGCGGATGTCAAGATCCTGCATCGCGATATGGATACCGCTTCCGAGATCGCTGAAATTCTCGATAGCCTGAAGGCGACGTCGCGCCGTGGGACTCAACGGATTGTGAGGCGGCACGGTCAGATAGCAGAACGCCTTGCGTGAACTGCGTCCCACACGCCCACGGAGCTGATGCAGCTCGCTGAGTCCGAAATTCTGGGCGTTGTTGATTATGATAGTGTTTACATTCGGCATATCAATGCCGCTCTCCACAATGGTCGTTGCGAGCAGCACGTCATAGTCATGGTTGGCGAAATCAAGAATAGCATTCTCAAGTTTCTCCGGAGGCATCTGCCCGTGAGCCACGATTATACGCGCATCAGGCACCAGACGGCGCACCATAGCCTCAAGCTCGTTAAGCCCCTCTATGCGGTTGTTGATCATGAACACCTGACCATTGCGCGACATTTCGAAATTGATGGCCTCGCTGACCACATCATCCGTCAGCGCCGTCACAGAAGTGAGGATAGGATAGCGGTTGGCAGGCGGTGTGGTGATCGCGCTCAGATCGCGCGCGCCCATCAGCGAGAATTGCAGCGTACGCGGTATGGGGGTCGCACTCATTGTCAGCGTGTCCACATTGGTTTTAAGTTGCTTGAGACGCTCTTTGACAGCTACGCCAAACTTCTGTTCCTCATCAACCACAAGCAGTCCGAGATCCTTGAATTTCACATTCTTGCCTATCAGTTTGTGAGTTCCGATCAGAATATCAATCTTTCCGTCGGCCAGGTCAGCGAGAATCTGCTTGACCTGCTTCGGAGTCCGCGCCCTGGAAATATAGTCGACCCTCACCGGGAAATCCTTCAGGCGGCGCGAGAAAGTGTTGTAATGCTGATAGGCAAGCACCGTTGTCGGCACAAGCACAGCTGTCTGCTTATTGTCGGCAGCCGCCTTGAAAGCCGCGCGTACAGCGATCTCAGTCTTGCCGAAGCCTACATCGCCGCAGATCAGACGATCCATCGGACGGTCGCTCTCCATATCGGCTTTTACGGCCTTGGTGGCTGTCAGCTGATCGGGTGTGTCCTCATAGACAAACGAAGCCTCCAGCTCGTGCTGCATATAGCTGTCGGGGGAATATCCGAAGCCTTTCTGATTGCGACGCTCGGCATACAGCTTGATCAGATCGCGTGCTATATCCTTCAGTTTGGACTTGGTGCGCTCCTTCACCCGGTTCCACGCACCCGATCCCAACTTATTTATCTTTGGCGGAATCCCCTCTTTACCACGGTATTTGGCCAATTTATGCAGCGAATGGATCGACACAAAAATAATATCATCGTTGGCATACGTCAGCTTGATCATCTCCTGCGTGCGTCCGGCGACATTGGTGCGGTAGAGCCCCGAAAATCGCCCTACGCCATGATCCACATGGACTATATAGTCGCCCGGCTCGATTGATGCGAGTTCTTTCAGCGACAATGCAACCTTTCCGGAACGTGCACGGTCGCTCTTGAGATTGTACTTATGGAAACGGTCGAAGATCTGATGATCCGTGAACACACACCGCGCCGAAGCGTGATCCACAAAACCTTCGTGGAGCGTAGATTCAACCGGGGTGAAACGGATATCGTCACCACGGTCGGCAAAGATGTCGCGCAGACGCTCTATCTGCTTCTCGCTGTCGCTGAGTATGAGAATCTCAAACCCGTCGGCCAGGAAATGGCCGAAAGAATCGGCTATGATGTCGAAGTTCTTATGATATAGCGCCTGCGGAGAACAGCGCATGTCGACAGCCGCCTCGCCGGGAGCCGGAGCCGCGTCGGCACCGGTGAACACCAGCCGGCGGAACGAGCCGAAACGTGCAGCGAATTCCTCTGCATCGACCACGTGTGTCATTGCCGTGCGATCCCCCTCATCAGCCACAAGAGCACTGTCGGAGAATGTCTGCGAGGCAACGGCTGCGATGCGCTGAAGGGTGTAGTCAGCATCGCGCACAGCGATCAGCGTTTGCGGATCAATGAATTCCATCAGCGACATTCCGGCGGAATGCGACGGGACGTCGGATGTGATGGCCACCTGCTGCATCTTCTCTACCGAGAGCTGCGTCTCGGTGCTGAAAGTGCGTATGGAGTCTATGTCGTCGCCGAAAAAGTCGATGCGGTAGGGCAACTCATGGCTGTAGCCGAAAATGTCGAGAATCGAGCCACGGAGGGCAAATTGTCCGGGTTCATACACGTAGTCCACCTCCGTGAACGCATTATCTCGCAACCAGCGCACCGTTTCCGTCAGATCGGCCTGACGGTCAAGACTCAGATGGAGTGTATGATCAGTAATTGATTCAGCCGAAGCAACCCGTTCGGCCAATGCCTCGGGATAAGTGACCACAAAACGCAGCTCCGGATCGGAATGCCAGCGGCCAAGAGCTTCAGTGCGCAGGATCTGCGATGGAGGATCGACCTGACCGTACTTTATATCGCGCTTATAGGCCGACGGCAACATGGCCACGGCATTCTCTCCGGCCAGACGCGACAGATCATGGTAAAGATACCCGGCATCGTCGGCCGAGTCGCCCACAACGAGCATCGGCACGCCTCCGCGCCGTATCGACGACAAAGCCAACGCAGCCGAGGATCCGGCTGCGTTATAAGCTTTGACAACTATATTTTTCTTCGATCCGAGAGCCTTGTCGAGTGCTTTTATTCTCGGATCCGACGCATATTGCGCCGCTAAAGCCTCAAGCTTCATTTCTTCTTTGTTACTGCTGGATGGAGAATATCGTTATAGCGCGGACTGTCGTGGAGCAGTTTCACAGCCTCATCGATCATTGAATCAGTGCGCAGACGGGCCACGCTTCGTCCGGCGTCGTAATAATAGCGCTGAGCGATCTCCTGTTCGAGATATCGCGATATAGGTTCGCGGTGGGTGTCGAGATCCTTGTCGAGGGTATGCTTCATGAGACCCTCCAGCACCGTGATCTGCTGATCCACCTCATCCGACATATAGCCCTCTATCTTGGCAATCTTGCGCAAGTCACTGAGTGCGGTGTCGCACACCTTGTCGTATTCAAACCGTTCAGGGTCAATAAATGCCTTAAACTCGGAATAGACCGTATCGGTCACGAAATCAGTGCCAGGTTCCGGAGCCTCGGGATGTTCGGCGGCATATTTGTTGGCGAAATCGAAGGCCCAACTGTCGGCCACAACGTTGTAGGTCACGCGGCTGATCTCGGGATATTCAAGTTTGATATCAGGTGTGATGCCGCCGCCATCGCGAACTATACGGCCTCCGGCAGTGGCAAATTCGGTGGTCAGACTGTCGGCGATACGCTCCACAGATCCATCGCTGTTGCGGTGGCTGTAGTCAACAGCCTGAATCAGACGGCCTGAAGGGATATAATATTTTGCGGTCGTAACTTTCAGCAGGCCATCGAAAGGCAGATCAAACGTACTCTGCACCAGTCCCTTTCCGAACGAACGGGTGCCCATCACTACCGCACGGTCGAGATCCTGCAACGCACCGGCTGTGATCTCAGATGCTGAAGCCGTGCCGCCGTCGGTCATAACCACCAATGGCAGATCAGGCGCTATCGGCTTGGATGTCGTCTTGTAGGTCTGTTCCTCGAGTTTGCTTTTACCACGGGTCTTGAGCACCTCAGTACCTTTCGGCAGGAAATAGCTCAGGATCTTGACCGCGCTCTGGAGGTAACCGCCGCCGTTATCGCGCAGATCAAGCACAAGCCCTTTGATCTTATGGTTTTCCATCAGGTCGACCAACGCGGCCTTGACCTCCTCGGCCGATTTTTCCGAGAACTGGTTAAGCTCGATATATCCGAGGTCATCGCCGATCACCCCATAGTAGGGCACCGCCGGCACCTGGATCTTCTCGCGTGTCACCACGATTGTCTGCAACGAATCGGCAACCCAGGGGCGCAGGATGCCCACAGCAACCGTTGAGCCTATCGAGCCTCGCAGACGTTCGCTGACAGCATCGGTCGACTTTCCTTTCATATCATCGCCATCGATCGTCAGGATTTTGTCGCCGGTTCTCAGCCCGGCTTTTGCCGCCGGGGAGTCCTGGCGCGGTCCGCTTATGAGGACATAGCCGTCGCGCTGGGTGATATACGATCCAATTCCGGCATATTCGCCCGAATTGCTCGCTTTGAAATCCTCCTGCTCCTTGACATCAAAATAGACAGTGTACGGATCCAGCTTTGAAAGCATGGCATCAATACCAAACTTCACAACCGATTCCACATCGAACGAATCGACATAATTTGTCTGCAACTGCTTTACGATGGCTGAGAATGTGGATATATTGGACGTTATGTCCTGTTTTTTGCTGCGCACGGTGGCTCCGGCGGCTCCTGCCGTCAGAATCCCGGCTACAAGGCATAGAACTATTTTTCTTACTGAATTCATTAAAAAGTTTGTGTTGAATTGATTTGAGAGACCAAAGATAGTCATTAAATACAACACCTGAGTGCTTTTTTGTTCCAAAAAATAATAAAAAAAATATTTTTTAGCCGGATTATTTGCATATTTCACACAAAGCACGTAATTTTGCAACGCTAAAACCCCAAAGGGGGCTGCGAGGAGACTTCTCCGAACATAGCAAATGCTTCAATAGCTCAGTCGGTTAGAGCATCTGACTGTTAATCAGAGGGTCGTTGGTTCGAGTCCATCTTGAAGCGCAATTTTTCTTCCATGCTTCAGTAGCTCAGTTGGTTAGAGCACCTGACTGTTAATCAGGGGGTCGTTGGTTCAAGCCCATCCTGAAGCGCAAAGCGGCTTTGCAACATGCAGAGCCGCTTTTGTTTTTATCCTCTTTTCGCTATATTTGCACATCCCACTATCACAATGACCGGAATGAAAAAGTATCTATCAGTCATATTCGCTCTTCTAATAGCGATCGCCGCAAATGCCGCCATCATAGGAAAATGGACCGGACAACTTGAAGTCCAGGGAATACGCCTGCCGCTGGTGTTCCATTTCCAGCAACCGGCCGAACAGGACTCACTGCCGCAATGCGTCCTCGACTCACCGGCACAGAACGCGTTCGGTCTTTCCGCAGAGGTGGCCTACTGCTCATCAGATTCCGTGGCTATCCAGATCCCGACCATCGGCATGAAATTCTCCGGAAAGATAGCCGGCGACACCATAACGGGCATCTTCCGCCAAGGATTCCAACGGCTGCCACTCACGCTGATCCACCAGGAGAAACCGCAGCCCGGCAAACCCACAGTCAAGCCTTACTCAGAATCAGAGGTGACAATCCTGACACCGGACAGCATATTGCTTTCCGGAACCCTGACACTTCCCGACGGCGCATCGGCAGCCAAGCCGGTGCCTGTAGCAGTATTGGTTTCGGGAAGTGGGCCGCAGAACCGGGATGAGGAACTTTTCGGCCTGAAACCTTTCGCCATATTGGCGGATTCTCTGGCACGCGCCGGAATAGCGACACTGCGCTACGATGACCGTGGAACAGCACGTTCGGGAGGCGATTTCTCGTCGGCCACCACCGCTACTTTCGCTGCCGACGCAGCTGCCGCGCTCGATTATGCCCGAAAATTGGAAACAACCGCCACCACAGGCATCATAGGCCATTCCGAGGGTGGATTGATAGCTTTTATGCTCGGAGCCGCAGGCAAGGCTGATTTCATAGTTTCTCTCGCCGGCCCCGGAATGCCCGGAATCGACGTGCTGACAGCCCAGAACGTCCGCTCCATGCAGCGTGCCGGGATATCCGAGACTGAGGCAAAACGGCTGTCGACGGTAATCCGCGCAGCCTTGTCGGAGGCTGCCAAAAGCGGAATAATGCCTGATGCCGATTCGATCGCCTCACAAAACGGGATCACGATGCCGGAAACGCTTGCCACCGAACTGCGCAAACAGAAAGGATCTCCGGTAGGCAAATGGATGCAGGAGTTCCTGAAAACATCCCCGGCCGACTATATCGGCAACATCAGCTGCCCGGCACTCGCCCTCAACGGATCTCTCGACACTCAGGTTGAAGCCGGAACAAACATCGAAGCCATACGCCGTGCCAATCCCCTCATACAGACCCATATTCTACAGGGACTCAACCATCTGTTCCAGAAAGCGGCAACAGGCGATGTGACAGAATATTCCATTCTCGGCGATCCGTTCAGCGATGCCACTATTCCTGCGATAATTTCATTTATCCGCTCCGTGGTTTCTACCCATTGATTCCTTCACCAACCGGTCTATCTCCCGGAGGAAACCGGCATCCATGGTCAGCCCTACCAACCGGCGCGCAAACTCCACATCCTTGCGTGCCGCCTCAGTACGCAGATACCGAGGATCGAGGCCGCAGTCGCCCAACCGCCAACGGTCGAGAGCGTCAGAATCCTTGAAAATGGCATATAGCAGCTCCACACGCGGCGATCTCTCCCCGAACCACTGTCTGATTGCCTTCACGCCTTTGGAGTCGTCAAGATCGTGATAACGCATCAGAAAGACTGCCTCCGGGTGAAACTCCACATCCGGATGCTCGCGGCAGAATGCCTCGTAATTGACAGCGGCACGCGCCCCGTGTCCTGTATCGAGAAATTCGTCAAAACGGCGTGTGTCATGAAACACAGAGGCGTGAGCCAGAATCTCAAACGCTTCATCATCGCCCGGCATCATGCGGTCGGCGATCCGGAGCGCGTGCAGCAACACCCGTTCGCAATGCGGCTTGGCATGGATCGGACTGTCGGGCATATTGAAATCCACATTGGCGTACATATAAGCCGCCCATCGGTCGTAGAACCGCACCACTTGCGGTGTCTGGCTTTCTACAATATCTCTCGGTATTACCATTTTTCAGCAAGGATTATAGATTCAGATACAGGAATATTCGTCCAATCGAAAACAGGGATAAGCTCAGAGGGGCTGCATGCGTCTATACCGTCGGGAATAATCCCGGCCAGCCGTGCCAACCGCGCCGTCAGCTGCTCAGGAGTATATCGGCTGCGGAGTTCACCTGCACTCATCGATGCATCGCGTTTCGACAACCGCTGTCCGTCACTGTTACAAAGCAACGGGACATGCGCGAACTCAGGTATGGGATAGCCCAGAAGCCTGTACAGATAGATCTGCTGTGCCGACGACAGCAACAGGTCACAACCGCGGACCACCTCCGTGACACCCATCATGCCATCGTCGACAACCACGGCAAGCTGATAAGCCCATGCCCCATCAGCCCTACGCACCACGAAATCGCCACAATGCGATGCCAGATTCACGGTTCTCTCACCAAAGACCCTGTCGGTAAACAGAATCTCCTCGTCGGGCACAAACAGCCTCATGGCAACCGCCTGCGTCAGATCAGCCACAGGAGCACCGGAACCCGGCATTCCGTCAGGGCGGCATGTCCCGGCATAAACAATCCTCCCGTCGCTCTGATGGGGAGCCTGAGTAGCCATTAT
>OFGM01000233.1_pt1 | contig 58210 bp, 37 predicted proteins | sample 1521741 | NCBI WGS metagenome assembly OFGM01 (sample SAMEA3504079, study PRJEB24116) | mouse gut metagenome | biome: mouse gut; feature: mouse-associated habitat; material: faeces | place: Denmark | collected 2011
CCTCGGCGAGCCCGAGGTACATCCGCTCACCATAGTCCACGCCAACGGCGAGACCGCAGCCGAATACCATAACGTATACGGCAACGAGTGGTCGCGCACCATCTACGACGGTCTGCGCCGCGACTTTCCCTCGATGCGGCCACTGCTGCTGATGCGCGGAGGCACCGCGGGACTGCAGCGCTATTCGGTGTTCCCATGGACAACCGACGTGGCACGCTCCTGGGAGGGTCTCCAGGCGCAGGTGCCGGCCATGCTCAACTCAGGGCTGTCCGGACTGGGCTACATGAGCAGCGATGTGGGCGGCTTCGTGGCCGACGGCGGCGTGTACGAGCCCGAGCTCTACACGCGCTGGCTCCAGATGGGAGTGTTCTCTCCCGTGCTCCGCACCCACGCGCAGTACAAGCCGGAACCATACCATTACAGCCGTGACCGCGACGTGCTGTTGAAATTCATCAGGACGCGCTATGAATGGCTCCCTTACAACTACACCCTCGCTTACGAAAACTCGGCACTCGGACTGCCGCTTGCACGCCCTGTGAACTTCTATGCCGAACCGGGCACAGTAAACGCCGACTGCCGCGACGAGTATCTCTGGGGCCGGGATGTCCTTGTGGCACCCGTCATGGAGAAGGGAGCGCGCTCGAGGAAAGTGGAGTTCCCGGACGGATCCTTATGGTACAACTGGAACAACCCCGCGCTCACATACAGAGGCGGCTCAACCGCAGTGGTCAAGGCTCCGCTTTCCGAACTTCCGATGTTCGTGCGCGCCGGAAGCTTCATCCCGCAGTACACCCACAAAGTGGACAATGTCGGAGACTATGACCCGAAATTCCTGACGGTAAAATATTTTCCCGGCAGCGAACCCTCGGCCTACACACTCTTCGACGATGACCGGAAAGATCCGGAATCGCTTCAGAAAGGGGCATATCAGCTCACTGTATTCGAGGCCACGCCTGCGGCCGGAGGCTATGATTTCTCCATCTCAAGCGAAGGACGCTACAAGGGAATGCCCGGCATACGGCTCATCACCCTCGAGATAGAGCGGACCATCCGCCCGTCGGAAGTGACGGTAGAAGGCAGCAAAGTTCCCGAAACCGACAGCATGAATGCCGCTCCCGGCTGGCGTTACGACGCAGCACGGCGACGTCTTTCGGTCACGTTCGAGTACGGCTACGGCCCGACTGCAGTCCGGGTACGCTGAGAATGTTGCCGCGGAAGCGGCTCATTTTCGCGGATTTTTTTGTAATTTTGTACCGATGAAAACCGGATTCCCCTATAATAGCATAATCGCGGGACTCGCTCTTCTTTCCTCCGCCGCACTCTTCTCGTGCGGCGGAGGAAAGAAAGGAGATCCTTTCGATTCTGTAACGGCCGAAGACGTAACATCCGCAGTGCAGGAAACATGCGTGACCGCAGCCGCTGCAGAGCCGGTCTCCGGACGTGTCGGCAGAATACATATCAACAACATCGGGCCGCTCAGAGAAGTGTTCAATGACTCCAACAAATACCACTATGCGGTGGCGGAGCGTATCGGCATCGCCCCGATCACAGGTATTTCGGAGGCCTACCACACCCGGCGTCCCGTGGTGCGGATAGAAAGCTGCCGGTGGTACGAAGTCGACTCGCTGAAACACTCGGTGCCTTATCTCGTGCCGGAAGCGGCGCGCCTTCTGGAAAGCATCGGACGCAATTTCATCGACTCTCTCTCCTCGCGCGGGGCCGGCGGCTACCGCGTGCTTGTGACCAGTCTGCTGCGCACACCTTATACCGTGAAACGTCTGCGGCGCGTCAACCGCAACGCCACAGACAGTTCCACCCATCAGTTCGCTACAACGTTCGACATCTCCTACCGACGCTTCCACTGCCTCGACTCCACGCGGACCGTCAACGAGGAAGACCTGAAAAATCTGTTGGGAGAAGTGCTCCTGGACCTGCGGCGGGAGGAGCGGTGTCTGGTGAAGTTCGAGCGCCATTCCCCCTGCTTCCACATCACGACAACCGGAAAATGACACCGGAAAACGGCCGTGGCCGAGAGGGAGAAAAGAGCGTCACGCAACAAATTGCAGTAAAAATTGTTAGAATAATAATTACTTTAACCAAAAGATATGGACAAATTAAGTTATTCCTGGGGTCTCCTTATGGGATCGCAGCTTAAAGGCATGGGTGTCAAAGAACTTGACAGTGCCGACTTCAAGAATGGCGTGACCGCCGCATTCAACGGCGAGGAGCCCAGAATCAGCATCGAGGAAGCCCAGAAGCTAATCAACGGATATCTCGGCGAACTTCAGCAGAAAGCCGAGAAACTCGCCCGCGAGGCCGGGGAGAAATTCCTTGCCGAGAACCGCAGCAAGGAGAATGTGAAAGAGACACCCTCCGGTCTGCAGTATGTAGTGGAGAAGGAGGGTGAGGGAGCACAGCCCGGAGCCGAGGACGAAGTGACCGTACACTACACCGGCCAGCTGCTTGACGGCACTGTGTTCGACTCCTCCGTGAACCGCGGAGAACCCGCCACCTTCCCGCTCAACCGCGTGATACCGGGCTGGACCGAGGGAGTACAGCTGATGAAGGAGGGAGCGAAATACCGTTTCTTCATTCCCAGCGACCTCGCCTACGGCGCCCAGGGCGTTCCCAACGCAATCCCGCCCCACTCCACACTCATATTCGACGTTGAGCTGATCAAGGTGGTGAAAAAATAAACGGATATCAGATTCCAGGTTACGAAACAAACAGATATCGAAATGAAGAAAATTCAGATATTCGCCCTTTCACTTCTGGTTTTCGGAGGTGCGGGCATGATTACAGGCTGCTCCGGAAAGAGCGGCAACAAGACGGTCGACTCCGACAGTGTCGCCGCGGAACTCACGGAAGAAGTTTCGGAAGTTCCGGCCGATTCGATGGCAATCGTATTCGGTGACGACGCCCGCAAGTCGGAGACAGCCACCGACAGCACCTATGCCGTGACTGCATCCGGATTGAAATACATGGTGCTCAAGGAAGGAAACGGCAAATGTCCCGGACCGGAGGATGAAGTGACAGTGCACTACGTGGGCAAGCTCACCGACGGCACCGTATTCGACTCGTCGGTAGACCGCGGAGAACCCGCCACATTCCCGCTCAACCGCGTGATACCGGGCTGGACCGAAGGCCTTCAGCTGATGAAGGAGGGAGGCAAGACCGTCTTCTACATTCCAAGCAATCTCGCTTACGGAAAGCAGGGTGCGCCCGGTGCGATTCCGCCTGACGCCGACCTCATCTTCCAAGTTGAGCTAATAAAAGTCGGAAAGTGACAGTCGAGAAAATGAAACTTAGATTTATGAAAGCAGTCGTCGCGGCACCGGTCGCGGCGATTGCCGTGTCTTCATGTCTGCTCATCTCCTGTCAGGGACGGAAAATGGACAACATGGAACCGACAGGCGACACCGTAGAGATAAACCCGAGAATATCCGCCGATACAGTCCGGCAGGATACATCCGCAGCCGCAGACCCGTTCTCCGTGGACAATCATAAGTTCAATCCCGGATAAACAACAGCTTCGCCACACAAATGCTACGAAAAACAATTTTCCTCCTTCTTGCCGGGCTGGCACTTCTCGGCACGGGATGCGACCGCGACATCAAAAGTGACAGGACAGACCTTGCCGAAGCATCGCCGGGCGACTCGCTCATGTATTATATGGGCCAGTTCCACGCCCACAAGTTCTTTGACCTGACCGTGGGCGACACCACGTTGCGGAGTCTCGAAAACCGAAAGAGATACCTTGAAGGGATAAAGGCCGGCCTAAAAGCCGTCAAAGGCGAGGAAAACGCCTACAATATCGGCGTGCGCATGGGAGTCCGCATGGCAGACATCACATCGAAGCTCGAAGAGGATTACGGACTGGAGCTCGACCGCGATATTCTCTACAACTCCATTGCCGAAGCTCTTTCCGCAGACCACGACATCGACACCCATAAGAGCCAAAGCAACTTCTACGCCGTTCTCCACAATATCAAGGCCAACCGCCAGAATGTGCTGATGCAGTCGGCTGCCGAAGAACTCGCCAAACAGGCGAAGACCCGGAAGATGAGAAAAATATCCGATATTCTCTACGGGATCAAGACCTCATGCAGCACCGGACGCGCCATACACGCAGGCGATAGCATCGCGGTCGAAATGAAGTTCAAAGGTCCTGATCTTGAAGACCTCGGCATGCCCAGCCCAGAAACCGTGACAGTCGGCGAGGACGGCGGGGCTCCGGTGATGACACTCGCTCTCTCCACCATGAAGGAAGCGGAGTCGGCGGTATTCGCCACTTCCGCCGCCAGCCTGCTCGGAGAGGAGGCCGGACTCATACGTCTGAAGCCTGACGATATTGTGTATATGCACATCACTGTCGGAAAAATTCTCAAAAGCGCTTCCGGCAACGAAACTCCCGAAGAGACAATCTCCGACAAATACTTCGACGGCATCTGACACTTCCGGCACCGAATACTTCTGCGGTGACAACTAACGAAAAAAAACATGAATGTAAAGGCAAAAAAAAGTCTCGGTCAGCACTTCCTCAAGGATGAGGATACAGCGCGCCGCATAGCGGAGACAATCTCCGGTCCGGAACTTCCCGAAGGGCATCCGGACTGGGGCACCATGCCGGTCCTCGAAGTAGGGCCGGGAATGGGAGTACTCTCAAAATACCTTCTTGCCACCGGACGCGCCGTAAAGGCCGTGGAACTTGACTCGGAAAGTGTCGGATTTCTCGCCGGCGTCTACCCTGACCTGCATGTGACCGAAGCCGACTTCCTGAAGCTTGACCTCGGCACTTTATTCCCCGGAGAATTCGCGCTTATCGGCAACTACCCCTACAATATATCGTCGCAGATATTCTTCAAGGTGCTCGACAACAGAGAGCGAATACCGGTTGTGGCCGGAATGCTCCAGAAGGAAGTGGCGGAACGGATATGTACCGGACCCGGAAGCAAGGTCTACGGAATACTGTCGGTTCTGCTCCAGGCATGGTACGACTGCGAATATCTTTTCAGCGTGGAGCCGTCCGTGTTCGCTCCCCCGCCGAAAGTGCGCAGCGGCGTGCTCCGTCTCACCCGCAACTCGCGCACCTCTCTCGGCTGCGATCCGGCGCTCTTCCGGAGAGTGGTGAAAACCGCCTTCGGACAGCGTCGCAAAACGCTCCGCAACTCTCTCGCCCCGCTTATACCCCCCGGCTCGCCAGCACTCCTCTCGGAACTTATGCCCCTCAGGCCCGAGCGCCTGTCGGTAGACCAGTTCATCGAACTTACCAACCTGATAGCGACAAAGTCATGATTTTTTATTAACTTTGCGCCCAGAGAAATATTTGCTCTAAGAGATATTCGTACAGATAATGAAGAAAAAAGCCCTCATTACGGGAGTCACCGGACAGGACGGAAGTTTCCTGTCGGAATTTCTCCTTGAAAAAGGTTACGAGGTGCACGGAGTGATACGCCGGAGTTCAGTCGATTTCCGTGAGCGTATCTCCCACCTTGAAGGCAACGCCGATTTCCACCTCCATTACGCCGACCTGTCGGACTCGATGTCGGTGATGCAGGTTATGGGGAAAGTACGCCCCGACGAAGTCTATAACCTTGCCGCACAAAGCCATGTGCAGGTTTCATTCGACTCGCCGGAATATACCGCGGACATCGACGCCGTCGGAGTGCTGAGGCTGCTCGAGGCTATCCGCTTGTGCGGCCTGACCGACAGCTGCCGTTTCTACCAGGCCTCCACCTCCGAACTCTATGGCAAAGTGGAGGAAGTTCCCCAAAGCGAACAGACCCCTTTCCATCCCTATTCGCCTTACGCCGTAGCCAAGCTCTATGGATTCTGGATCGTAAAGGAATATCGCGAGGCATACGGCATTTACGCCTGCTCGGGCATCCTCTTCAACCATGAGAGCGAGCGGCGAGGAGAGACATTCGTCACCCGCAAGATCACCCTCGCCGCCGCCCGTATCGCCCAAGGGAAGCAGGAGAAGCTCTACCTGGGCAATCTCTCGTCGCTACGCGACTGGGGCTACGCCCCGGACTATGTGGAATGTATGTGGCTCATCCTCCAGCAGAAAGTGCCCTCCGACTATGTGATAGCCACAGGCGAGCAGCATTCCGTAAGGGAATTCGCCACAATAGCTTTCCGGCATGTAGGCATAGATCTGCGCTGGGAGGGAGAAGGTTCCGAAGAGAAGGGCATCGACAGGGCAACAGGCAGGGTCATCGTCGAGGTTTCGCCAGACTTCTACCGTCCCACCGACGTAATCAACCTCCTCGGAGACCCGTCCAAGGCGCGCCGCGAACTCGGCTGGAATCCGTCGAAAACCCCATTTGAGCAACTCGTCAGAATCATGGTGGACGCCGACATGGCCAAAGTGGCCATGGAACGCGCCGGAGAATCGGTAAAAACCAATCTCGCAGAATATCTCGAGAAAGGAATCGTAAAATAACTGAAATATATTTGTGTCATGAATGTTATGATCACCGGCGGCGCCGGTTTCATCGGATCCCATCTGGTGCGCCTTTTTGTCAACAAATACCCGGACAGCCGTATCATCAATGTCGACAAGCTCACCTACGCGGGAAATCTTGCCAATCTCAGCGACATCGAAGACCGTCCCAACTACACTTTCGTCAAGGCCGATATCTGTGACTACGATGAAATGCTCCGCATCATGAAGGCGCATGATATCGACGGAGTGATTCATCTGGCGGCTGAAAGCCATGTGGACCGTTCCATTCTCGACCCGTTCACGTTCGCACGCACCAACGTCATGGGTACGCTGTCGCTCCTCCAGGCCGCAAAGGTCTGCTGGGAGTCGAAGCCGGAAGGATACGAGGGCAAGCTTTTCTACCATATCTCCACCGACGAGGTCTACGGCGCGCTCGAGCTGACAGATCCCGAAGGCGTGGAGTCGCCGTTCGCCACCACCGCCTCCTCGTCGGAACATCATCTGGCCTTCGGCACGGAATTCTTCCTCGAGAGCACCAAATACAATCCCCATTCTCCCTACTCGGCATCGAAAGCATCGAGCGACCATTTCGTGCGCGCATACCACGATACCTACGGAATGCCCACGCTGGTGACAAACTGCTCCAACAATTACGGTCCCTACCAGTTCCCTGAAAAACTGATTCCGCTCTTCATCAACAATATCCGCCACGGCAAGCCCCTCCCCGTCTACGGCAAGGGCGAGAATGTGCGCGACTGGCTCTTCGTGGAAGACCACGCCCGGGCCATCGACCTGATCTTCCACAAAGGCAAGCCTGGCGACACCTACAACATCGGCGGATTCAACGAGTGGAAAAACATCGACCTCATCAAGGTGATAATCAAGACCGTGGACCGTCTGCTCGGAAATCCCGAAGGCACCAGCGAACATCTCATCACTTTCGTCACCGACCGCAAGGGACACGACATGCGCTACGCCATCGACTCCCGCAAACTGCAGAAAGAACTCGGCTGGGAACCGAGCCTGCAGTTCGAGGAAGGTATAGAGAAGACAGTGAGATGGTACCTCGACAACCAGGAATGGATGGACCGCATCACATCGGGCGATTACAGGGATTATTACGAAAAAATGTACGCCGGCCGCTGAAGCTGTTCAAATTCCGGAATACCCGGACCTTTAAATCATAACCTTCAAGGTTCCTGACAAATCAGGGACCTGAGAAAAAAAGAAAAGGTCGACATCACGTCGACCTTGTTTCTTCAATTAAAACAACAATAACAACTTTTTCAGAACGCTTATAGCAGTATAACCTTTATATCACAAGATATATTTTCTAATCCTTACGACTATATAACAACAGCCTGAAAAAGATTGTTCGCAAGACTCTGAAATTTTTCGTCAAAATTTTAAAAATTTCAACGTATCGCTCAGTATCAGGATACAAACTCTGAAATATTTTTATAGATGAAGGATACCCTGAACAAATATGTCTGGATCATCGACACCTTGAACAGGTACGGCCATCTGTCGCGCGCAGAAATCAACGACCTCTGGCTCAAAAGCGCCTGCTCCGACGGACGCCCCATCCCGGAGCGGACTTTCTTCCATTACCGGCGCGAGATAGAGGAGACGTTCCATGTCGATATCCTATGCGACAATTTCGGCCGCTACTATATCGACGAATCCACCCGCAACATGAATCTGCAGATGACCAACTGGCTTCTGGAGTCTTTTGCTGTGAACAACGCCATTCAGGACCCTTCGATCCAGTCAGGACGCGTGGTCGTGGAGGATGTGCCGTCGGCGCGCGAATTCCTCCCAACTGTGCTCCGGGCCATAGGGGAAAGCAGCAAAGTGAGGTTCACATACGCAGGCTTCTCCCGCTCGCGTCCGGAAGAGGGAATAGTGTTCCGTCCCTGGTTCGTGAAGCGGTACAAGCAGCGATGGTACATGGTCGGCATGAAGGAACGCAGCAACGACGTACGCACCTACGCCCTCGACCGCGTGAAGGAGATGCAGATGCTTCCCGAACGCTTCGACATGCCTGACGTAAGACCCGACGACATCTTCGAGAACCTTATCGGCATCACCTCCTCCAGAGCCGATGTCAGGGATGTCAGGATACAGACCACCCCGACACAGGCAAAATATTTCAGGGCCCTCCCTTTCCACCATACACAGCAGGAGACAATCGGCGACAATTATTCAATATTCGCCTACCGTCTGAAGCTGAACTATGAGCTTGTACACGAGCTGTTGGGCTATGGCGACTCCCTGAAGGTACTCGAGCCGAAGGAACTCCGGCTGATGGTTGCCGAGCAGGCACGATCCATGCTGAAATTCTATGAAGACCCTGAATCATTCCCCGGAGAATGAACACGGCGCCCGCAGACGCTCTCCACAACAATAGGCACCGCGCACACGTTAAAAAAATAAATCCCCATTGCCGATTTGCGGCAAGAGGTCTAAACTAAGAATCAAGCAGCTGATTATGGCCGACTCTAATTTCATAGACTACGTAAAGATACTTTGCCGCAGCGGCAAAGGGGGCGCGGGCAGCCGCCATTACCACCGCGCCAAGTATATACCCAAAGGCGGTCCCGACGGAGGCGACGGCGGCCGCGGAGGACATATCATCCTCAAAGGAAACCGTCACCTCTGGACACTGCTCCCGCTCCGCTACCGGCGCCACATCTTCGCCACGAACGGCGAGAGCGGCGGCGCGGGCCGCTCCCACGGCAAGGACGGACAGGACCAGATTGTGGAGGTGCCCGTAGGCACAGCCGTCTTCGACGCCGACTCCGGCGAATTCCTCTGCGAGGTGACAGAGGACGGCCAGACAATCAACCTGCTCCGAGGCGGCAAGGGAGGACTCGGCAACTGGCATTTCGCCACATCCACCAACCGCGCGCCCCGCTACGCGCAACCGGGACAGCCGGCCATCGAGAAGGCCGTGGTGCTCGAGCTGAAGCTCCTCGGCGATGTCGGCCTCGTCGGTTTCCCGAACGCCGGAAAATCCACCCTGCTGTCGGCGGTGTCAGCCGCAAAGCCCAAGGTGGCGGACTATCCCTTCACCACTATGGAGCCGAGCCTCGGCATCGTCGACTACCGCGGCGACCGATCCTTCGTCATGGCCGACATTCCCGGCATCATCGAAGGCGCCTCGGAGGGGAAGGGTCTCGGTCTCCGCTTCCTGAGGCACATCGAGCGGAACGCCGTACTGCTCTTCATGGTTCCGGCCGATTCCGACGATATCAGCAAGGACTATGAGGTGCTGCTCCGCGAACTGCGCGAGTTCAACCCCGAACTCGTGGACAAGAACCGTGTGCTGGCCGTATCCAAATCCGACATGCTCGACGACGAACTTCGCGACGAAATCGCCGCCACTCTTCCCGACGACATCCCGGTGGTCTTCATTTCGGCCGTCACCGGCCAGGGCATTCCCGAACTGAAGGATATCCTCTGGCGTGAAATAAACTCCGAAGACAACAAGGCCCGCTTCTCCATCACGCACCGCCCTCTCGACGTGCGGCACCGCGTGGAGGAGGAAGACAATTTCATTTTCGGGCAGGAGGATGATGACGACGAGGAGGACCTTTCCGACTACACCGACCAGGACTGGGAGGATGAATTCTGGGACGAGGAGAGCAGCGTCAACGATTGACATACAGCAGCATGTTATGGAACTGATACAGATAGACCTGCACAAGATACTCCGTTCCCGCATCAGGGGCTGGAAAGGGAAACTGATTCCGGGATTCCTGATTTCCGGTCTTGAACGCCTCATACGCCAGGAAGAACTCAACCGGATTCTCCGCGAATGCTACCCGGCGGAGGGTTCGGCGTTCGCCCGCGAAGTCTACAACTGCCTCGGACTCACCATTGAAGTCAGCGGGATCGAAAACATTCCGGCAGGGAAGCGGCTTCTCTTCGCCTCAAACCATCCACTCGGGGGACTCGACGGAATAGGCCTGATCAAGGTGCTGGGCGACATCTATACCGACAGTCAGATCCGCTTCATGGTCAATGACATGCTGATGAACGTAGCCCCGCTGCGCAATGTGTTTCTCCCAATCAACAAATATGGCTCGCAGGCGCGTTCAGCCGCCCGGGCCGTCAACGAGGCCTTCGCCGGAGAGATGCAGATTGTGGTGTTCCCTGCCGGGCTGGTGTCGCGACTCCACGACAACGGCGAGATACATGATCTGCAGTGGCAGAAATCTTTTGTGGCGAAAGCCATCGAATATAAGCGCGACATAGTGCCGGTGAGATTCATCGGGTTGAACCGGCCACGGTTCTACAAGCTGGCCAGACTGCGCAAGAAACTCGGAATCAAAGTCAATCTCGAGCAGGCCACGCTGCCCGCCGAATTATGCGCCGCACGCGGCAGGCACTATAAGGTGATATTCGGCAAACCCATATCGTGGGAAAGCCTCGGCGCCTTGCAGAAACCGCTTGCCGAACTGGCCGCCGGAATCCGCTCGGAAGTCTACCGTCTCAATCCTGACTCGACGGACCACTAAAGAGGCGTACGGCCCTTGTCAGACCGCCACGACTCCCTTGATAGGGGGGTGCGGGTCATAGCCCTCGAGCCGGAAGTCGTCGTAGCCGAAATCGAAAATATTCTTTATATCTGGATTCAATGCCATGCGCGGAAGGGATCTCGGCTCCCGGCCAAGCTGCTCATGCACCTGGTCAAGGTGATTCAGATAGATATGGGCATCGCCGAGAGTATGGATAAAGTCGCCGGGCTCCAGACCGCACACCTGTGCCATCATCTGCGTAAGAAGCGCATAGCTCGCGATATTGAACGGCACGCCAAGAAAGCAGTCGCCGCTGCGCTGATAGAGCTGGCACGACAGTTTTCCCTCCGCCACGTAAAACTGGAAAAACGCATGGCACGGAGGAAGATTCATTCTGTCGAGATCAGCCACATTCCATGAACTCACGATTATGCGCCTGGAGTCCGGATTGTTCCTGATATCTTCTACGGCGCGCGTTATCTGGTCGATGGAGCCTCCGTCGTAATCTGGCCATGAACGCCACTGATAGCCGTAGATATGCCCGAGATCGCCGTCGGGATCCGCCCATTCGTTCCATATCCTGACACCTCGTTCCTGAAGCCAGCGGGCGTTGGTATCGCCCCGCAGAAACCACAGCAGCTCGTAGATGATGCTTTTCAGATGCACCTTTTTGGTGGTGACGAGAGGAAATCCGTCGGCGAGACTGAACCTCATCTGATAGCCGAACGTGGAGATTGTGCCGGTGCCGGTGCGGTCCTCCTTCCGCACGCCGGTGTCGAGAATGTGCCTGAGAAGGTCGAGATATTGTTTCATGTCAGGTTTTGCTTGTGGTTTTCACGCGCCGCATCAGCGGAGTGGCCGGGCGGTTGCGGTTCGGCTGGAACCTGATGGCTCCTTCGGGACAACGCGCCACACAGTCGAAACAGCGCACACAGCGCGAATTGTCGATGTGGCGGCTCACTGTCTTGATGCAGCTTGCGCGGCATTCCTCCTCGCACTGTCCGCATGACGTGCATTTGTCTGGATTTATTTCGATGTGATATATGGCGTATTCGGAGAGCATGCCGAACGCTGTACCGAGCGGACAGACTGACGTGCAGAATTCCCTGCCGCGCATCGCTGCGAGTATGCCAAGGATAACGGCCATGAGTATTCCTACGGTCATTCCGGCGACAGCGCCGAGTCCCGCCGCCTTCCACTGCGCCGCAGCAACTGCCGGGCTGGCCGCGCCGACAATATCGGTCATCATGTTCCAGGGCTCGAGGACAAGTGTCACCGCCGTTACGCCGGCCAGGGCGCAGAGTGCGTAGAGGAGCAGGATATGGTAGCGCACACGCCGGGCGGGTGTGTACGCCGACTTCCTGCGGAGCCGCGGGACAGCCTGCCGGAGACGTATGAATATGTCGGAGAAAGTTCCGGCCGGACATACTGTCGCGCAGTATATCCGGCCGAACATGAGAGTGAACAGGAGCCACACCACGGAGGCTCCGGCGGAAGCGCCGAGCGAACAAAGGAGCACCTGCGAGCCGCGCGCGATACGGGTGACCGGATACGCGGCCGGACCAAGCAGAATCGCCGCCACGGAGGAGGCGAGGAACAGCAGGGCCAGGATAATCCTTATGGTCCGCAGCTGTTTCATCTGCGACCCTTCTGCTGCTCGCGGAGCATGGCCTGTTGCTGTTTCTGCATCTCTTCGAGACGCGCCATGAATCCCGACTTCTTGCGGGGTTTCTTCGCATTCTCGGCCATCTGCCTGCGGACCTTGTCCTCATTGATTATGAACCGGAAGGCGTAGGTCTGCATGATGGTGATCAGAAGAGAGAGGAAATAGTAATATGAAAGGCCTGCGGCATAATTGTTGAAGAATACCATGAAGAAGACGGGCATCAGGTACATCATCCATTTCATGCCGGGCATAGTGTTGGCCTGATTCTGGGTGTTGAGCCATGTATAGAGGATGTTGGTGGCCGTCATCAGCAGACAGAAGAGCGAGATATGGTTGCCGAAATATTTAGTCACCAGAGGGATGTCGCCACTCCAGGAGATGATGGCATCGGGAGCCGACAGGTCGTGGCACCACAGGAAACTCTGTCCCCTCAGCTCGATGCAGGAAGGGAAGAAGGAGAATATGGCAAAGAGTATCGGCATCTGCAGCAGCATCGGCAGACAGCCCGACATCGGGTTGACTCCGGCTTTCTGGTAGAGGACCATTGTCTTCTGCTGGCGGGTCATGGCATTCTCCGTGCCGGGATATTTGTCGTTGATGGCCTTGATGTCCGGACCGAGCACACGCATGAGAGCCTGGCTCTTGTAACTCTTGTAGGTGAGAGGGAAGAGCACGAGCTTGATGAAAATGGTCAGCAGCAGGATGATGATTCCATAGTTGGAGATGAATTTGCCGAGGAAATTGAACACGGGAATCACCACGCCGGTATTGATCCATCGGAATATGCTCCACCCCAGCGGTATAAGCTTGGTGAGATGAAGATCTTCATCAGGATACAAAGTATCATCGAGATCCGAGAGCAGCGGATAGAGGTTGGGGCCGAGGAAAATACTGAAATTCGCAGGATTCTCCGATGTCCAGTCATAGTCGTTGACCACTGCCTGCGCCTGCATGTTCTTCAGGTAGTCCGTGCCCTGGAGGGTGGTGGAATGGAAGTCGGCCGTATTGAAAGGGCGGTCGGCGATCACCACCGAAGAGAAGAACTGGTTCTTGAAGCCGATCCACTTGATCTTGGCCTTGCGCTCCTCGGTGTCGTTGCCGGATTCGGAAAGATTCTCGACCGAGCCTCCGGCATACTTGTAATAGAGCGCGGAATTACGCTCCTCGAACATCCGGCCCTGCTCCTGACGGTGGAGATCCTGCTGCCATGTGAAACCGAGATTACGGTTATTGCTCTGTACGACGGGAGCCATATTCTTCTGCACCACGCGCACCCTCACCACATAACTCTCGCCCTTGGGAAGCGTGTATTCTATTCCCCAGAAAGCGTCGGGGGCCACATCAAGCGCCATCAGCACAGTAGAATCGTTGAGTTGCCTCGGCGTGAAATAGAGCTGGGAAGTCTCCACCGGCGAAGGAAGCGGAATCTGGAAATTGAAAGTATTCTTGTCCCCTTCGAACAGCACCACCGGATTCTTCACCTTCTTGGTTTCGTCGGCACTGTACTCGGTGTCGTATTTCTTGAGTTGCGCCCTTGTGATGGAGCCGGACAGAGAGTTGAGCTGAAGGTCAAGCACATCGTTCTCGAGCCTTACGGTCTGCGGCGTCCCGGCCAGGAAGCGTGCGAACTTGCCGTACCGTCCGAGATTGACCGATGCCATTCTTACGGCTTCTATTGCCTTGCGCTGCTCCGAGACGCTCATTCTGGTTATGTCGCCGGCGGCCACCGCCGCCCAGTCAAGATCGCGGCCGTTCACCGTCACGGTACCGTAGACCGAATCTCCCCGCAAAGAGAGATTCATGCCGTCCTGATTGAGTGTATACACACGCGAGCTGTCGGCGAGGATCCTGACGTGGCCGTTGTCGGAAATGTTCTTCACGAGCCATTCGCGTTCCGCCGAGGTCAACGAATCCACCGATGTGGCTACGGGAGTCTGTACCGCGGTGTCGGGGTCCGGAGCATTGTCGGCCGGCTGCTCTTTCGGCGTGAGCCACATGAAGAGGGCAAACACCAGAAACATCAGCAACAGGCCGTTGAGAGTATTCTTGTCCATTGATTCCTTGTAGGTTGTTTAGAGTCTGTGGTTTATTGTCATAATGGGTTGTCTGTGAGCCGGCAATCCTTTGTCTGCCGGAGGTCGCAGGTATCACCCTGCACTGCAGCCTCCGGTCACAAAAAATGCCTTTGTCTCCACTCTGAAAATTTTTCTTACGAAATGCAAAGTTAGTGAGAAATCCCAACATTCGCAACGAATTTTTTTCAAAATGGAGACAATCAATGTCATTTACACAGTGTCTGCACAGTGCCGCCAGGGGTTATCCCCGAGGCTCCAGGAATTATTTCCTCACAATCACCGAGCCGGAACCCTGATGGGTGGCGAGCACAAGCACCTCGGCAATCTGCACATGGGCCGGCGCTTCGGCGGCGTAGAGGGCAACATCGGCTATGTCATCACCGGTGAGCGGCTTGATTCCTTTGTAGACGTTGTCGGCTCTGTCGTTGTCGCCGTGGAAGCGGGTACGGCTGAAATTGGTCTCCACAAGTCCGGGCTTTATATTGGTGACTCTCAGCGCGGTGTCGGCCACATCGATGCGGAGCCCGTCGGTGATTGTCTTCACCGCGGCCTTGGTGGCGCAGTATACGTTGCCGCCGGCATAGGCGGCGTCGCCCGCCACGGAGCCGATGTTGATGATTTGTCCGCAACCTCGCTTCACCATGCCCGGCACCACAAGACGCGTCATCGTGAGAAGTCCCTTCACATTGGTGTCGATCATCGTGTCCCAGTCCTCGAAATCCCCCTCGTACTCAGGCTCGAGACCGAGGGCAAGTCCCGCGTTGTTAACGAGCACGTCGATTTCTTTCCAGTCCTGCGGCAGACTTCTGACCGACATCTCGGCCAGCTTGCGGTCACGCACGTCGAACACAAGCACCAGACTCTCCGCTCCGGCATCGGCAAGCTCGGCCGACAATTCCGCGAGAGCATCGGCCCGACGCCCCGTAACTATCACCCTATAGCCTGCTTTACCGAATTTCAAGGCGCATGCACGGCCTATGCCGCTGGTGGCGCCGGTCACCATAACTGTCTTCTTCATGGTAGGTCGAAATAATATTTTTTTACAAATTTAACAATAATCGGCAATACAGTCAATGTTATTACTAAAAAGTACTCTATTATAATTGTTACCATGTGCCACATCCGCTTATGTCCTACCGCTCTTATAAAATGTCTTGCGGCAGCAATGACGCTGTCGCTCAGCGGATGCGTATATGATTATCCTCCGGAAGAATGTTTCATGACCGCATCGGTGGAGGTAAGGTTCGACTGGAGCCTGGCCGACGGCTCACCGCTCCCGGACGGAATGGGCGTGATGATGTATCCGGGAGTCAGTCCCGACTACTTCCGTTTCGACATGCCTCCTGAAGGGGCGGAGATATCGCTGAAAGGCAACACTTACTCGGTAATATCGTACAGCAATGACTCTTCAGACATATTGTTCCGGGACGACGACGGCTTCGGTCGTTTCAAGGCTGTGACAGCCTCGGCACAACTCTCCGACGGACGCGCCGAGATAGCCACGGGACTGCGACTGCCTGCGTCCGGATCCGAGCCCCCGCGTCCCCGCGGCGCGGAGTCGGAGCCGGTGCGCCGCGAACCCGACATGCTGTTCGCCGCCGCACGCGAGGGATTCACAGTCCCTCCCCCCTTGCAGACTGACGGCGCCCTCATTATGACGCTGCAGCCGCGCCCTATGACCGTCCGCTATTCCGTGACCGTCGATGAGGTGGAGAATATCATGTCGGTGGCCTCGGCAAGCATTGCCATATCCGGGCAGTCGGAGGGCATACTGCTTTCAGGACCGCAAAGACTGCCGCAGAAAGTGACGGTACCGGGTACTGTGGTCTCAGGCACCATCAACTCTCTCAGCGGAGAGATACTCACCTTCGGTGTGCCCGACGGCGAAGTGGCCACTACCCTTTCGCTTTATGTATGGCTCCGCGACGGGTCGAAGATGGCGTTTGAGTTCCCGGTGTCGGACCAGATAGAGCCGCACCGCAACGACACGCATATCAGCCTCCGTGTGAAAGGTGTCCGCCTCCCGCAGGTGTCCGCCGGATCAGGCACCGGAATGGAGGTGGATGTCGACGAATGGGAATCGGTGTTTATCGAACTTTCCACCTGACAACTCGTTTTTAATATACACAGGGACCTGACATCCCTGCTTTTACAATCATAACACACAATGACTATGAAAAACACTATCTCAAAAATAGGCATGCTCTCGGCAGCATTGCTGGTTTCTGCAGCCGGCCTCTCCTCATGCTCGAAAGATGACGACAACACACCCGACGTGCCCCGGCCCTCCAAAGAAGCGATATCATTCAATGTGACAGTACCCAAAGCCGCACGCGGAGTCACCACCACCTCTTCCATCAATGATTTCAGCGTATGGGCGTTCACCGGAAACGAGCTGTTCATGAATAATGTCAAGGTGAACCGCGAGGGTTCCGTCTGGAACTACTCGCCCACCATGTTCTGGCCGGCCGACAACGCGGAGGTCAATTTTTACTGCGTAAGCCCGACAATTCCGGGGAACGTCCTCACAGCTACGCCGACACCGGACATTCCAGGATTCATAAACAATACCGGCTCGGTCGATCTGCTGTATGCGGTAAACATGAAGCAGACAGCCGGAGAAACAGGACAGGTGAAAGTCAATTTCCGCCACGCGCTCTCCCAGGTGAGATTCCTTCTTAGCCGCAAGTCCGACCCGTCTGTCAATCCCATCAGAGTGGAGATCAACAAAGTGGAGCTGGTGAACATCGCCTCGAAGGGTGATTTTCAGATGCCCCGCGCCACCACTTCCGCCGTCACCACGGATCGTGGAGAATGGACAAATCTCGGAAACATCCAGAACGTCACCCTCTACGACGGCAAGAGCAAGACCCTTACCGACACCCCTACAGAATACAACACTCCGGGTTATATCTTCTCTATCCCGCAGGAGCTTCTTGCTTCTGTCCGACAAGGGAACAGCTTCAACGGCGCATGGCTGAGCGTGAGATGTTCCATATATGATGACGTTTCCGGCGTGAGACTCTGGCCCTCGACCACCGACCTCGGCTACGAGAACGGCTTCGCACTCCTTTATTTCCCGCTTAACGCCGATGACTCCCGTTATCCCGAATGGGAACCCGGAAAGGCCTACAGCTATGGCATCTCCATCGGTGTGCCGCAGGGAAGTTCCGCAATCGATTTCGATGTCACCGTGGATGAATACGGAGATTTCCTGCAATAACCGGTCTGCATATCCACTCTCTTAAAGAAGCTTATGAAACCTCTGTTATCAATATCGTTGACCCTGGCCACACTGCTGATGTGCCAGGGTTGCGATGTTTCGGAAGAAAATATCCCCGACGCACCTGATTCAGGGGCATATATTGATTTCGCGGTCGCAGGGGAAGATGATGACTCTATGACCCGGGCCACGACCACCACTCTAAATATCAACAACTTCAAGGTCTCGGCATACGCTCAGGACGCCTACGGAACCTACCATACGCTGATGGACCAGGTGACCGTACGGCGTACAGGCCAGAATTCCTGGACCTATTCACCCAAGGTGAACTGGCCGGGAGTTCCGGTGGATTTCTTTGCGGTCAGCCCGGCCTCCGTCAAGGTGGACAACAATGCCTGGTCGAACCACACCATCAACTACTCGATCGGCACCGGCGACAGAGACCTGCTTGTTGCGGTGCGAATGCGCGCGGAACAGAAGTCCGGCCCGCTCAAGCTGAACTTCCGGCATGCCCTGACACGGATAAACATCAGCCTGCAGACAGACAGGCGCGATGTCCGCATCGAAGTGCGCAATGTGACACTTCACGGCGCGCCCGACCATGGCCTTTTCACTTTCCCGACAGCATCCACCACTCCCGGAACCGACCCCGGTGAAATCTTCAGCCAATGGGAGACCCAAAGCACGACCAAGAGCGAGGCAGACATGACGTTCTTCCAGTCTTCCGCAGACTTGCCGCATACTCTGTCGGACAAGCAATGGGAGGCGTATTCCGCCGGTAAGTTCATGATACCTTTCGACCTCACGCCGTTTGAAGCCGGCACCTCCCTTAATGGCACTTACATTGCCGTGGCATGCCGCTACGTCGACGCGGCAAGCGGCGAAACCGTATGGCCGGACAACTCCACCCCCCTGCCGCTCCGCTGGCACATCGACCACGGCTATGGCCTTGCGGTATTTCCGCTCGCCGATACCACCCCCGACTCCCGCTGGCTTCCAGGCCGCTACTACCACTATACGCTTACTCTATCGGACTTTCCCGCCCTTCCTTAACGGATGTTAAGAACAAAAAAGAATCAACGCACTCCAATACTATGATTCTTTGAGCGTCACACCACAATCCACGTTACACATCTTGCTTCTCAGACGACTTCTTGCTGATCTCAGAGAACCAGGGGATATACCCATGATCCTGCAAACGGAATCATTGTCAAAACTCATTTCCGAAAGTATCAGCAGAAGTCTGTTTCCCCGGGAAAGAGACCGATAGGTGGCGCTTGCCCTTTTCCTGAAATCAGGATCCACTATGTCATAATAGCTGAAGAAACTGTCGAAGTCCGCTTTAGTCCACAACTGTATATTTCCTCCCGCGTTAAGACAGTCGAACAATTCCTTTCCCCGGGCCGCCTTCCTGGTCTTGCTCTCCTCGATATCGACAAGCTCTTTTTTCAGACGCGACATATCCTTTTTCAACCGGCTGCTGTCGGTTTCCAGATCATCAATGCGGTTCTTGTAATCCTCCTTTACAGCATCCGCATGCCGGGATCCGGCTATAATTACAATGATGATGGCCGCCGCGCCCAGAATAACGCATATCAGTACCGCCACAGCCACACGTGAATTCCGCCGGGCCTTCTCCATCGACATCCTGTGATCATAATCAAGCTGTAGCACATTTGCTTTTCTGGCCTTACGTTCGAGCTGCAGACTGTCATTAAGAAAATCGGCTCTCGTGGAGTTGTCTCCCGATTCCTTATATTTACCCGCCTCATAAAGGATTCTGGCCATGGCGCCGCGCAACTCCGCCTCTCCCGCGGCATCCGCGGCGGCAAGGGCATTCCGCCATATATTCATGGCGGAAGCTGTGTCGCCCCTGTTGAAATAAATCTTAGCCAACAGATTACTGTTGGCCACTATGGGTTCTGTCTTATACGACTGCCTTATATATTCCTCTCCTTTGACGGAATCTCCGAGCATCTGATAATAAAATCCCACGTTAGAAAGGTTCTGTACGCGGGCATAACGCGGCATATACGGAATCAATGGTTCCACAGCACTTATATAATGCATAAGGCTGTCGCGATTTCCGAGCCGAGAATACAGGCAGGCCAGATGGTTGTATGCGAAAGAAAGCTGCACATTGTCCCGCATGGCAATCGCAGAAGCCAGCTCCTTGCGGGCATACATAAGTCCAAGAGAATCATTGGCCACAGCATAGTTCAAGGCGGTAAGGGCAGCATACACCTTGTTGTGCATGTACTTGTCCGTTATGTACTCAAGCAGATGTTCGGCCTGCTTCAATCTTATGGCCGCACCTTCGAGATCATTATTGGAAAAACGTATCATCCCGGCATAGAGCGTGGCAAGACATTGGCGGTCCTTATCACCGTTCTTTACGAAATAGCGGGCGGTCTCATACAGCAGAGAGTCGGAAGCATAGGAATGCCCCTGCTTGAAAGACGCCTGCGCCAACAGCAATATATAACAGGCATAGTCATTGCTGTTCATTTTTTCAGGTTCTGACCGGTCAAGGATCGCCATGGCGGAATCAGCCATTTCATGCCGCAGCAGGCGTTCTGCCTCCATAAGATCCCTGTCATAGCCACCGGTACAGCTTGCCGGAACAGTCATTGACAAGAAAACCGTGATCAGTATCAGTATATGGAAGACAATCTTCATACGCAAGCTGATATAGCCGGAGTAATCATTATTTTTTTAAGTGGCATTTAAAAATTACTTACCTCACAAATTTAATAAAAAACATGTCGGATTGCAAGGACTAAAATATCATGGTTTAATATTTTTTTGCAAGAAGCGTTGCAAAATAAAAACTTATTGGCAGCAGCAAATACAATAAATCAATCATAATCAATCAAATAGTCAAAACCTCAATGCAACATGTCCTAAATGAAGCATTGCAAAATCAAATATCAAAATTTAAATTTGTGGCAGTAATCCTAAAATCCAACAACTATGAACAGAGCTATCAGCACATTTATGTTCTCGGCTGCAATTCTGTCAAAGAGCATGATATCTTCCGCGGCGGATCTGCCCGGAAGTCTTCCGCCCAGCAATTTCACCTCTCCCCCGCAAACGGCAAAATCCGCCAACGCTCCCTCGCCCGCACCTTTGATGAAAGTGAAAGGCGGTCCTGAGTTGTGGGGAGTAGTGGAATACGCGAAATCATGGGATGAGTTGCCGGAAGAGGAACGCCCGTACGGCGTATATTCTTTCCTCATGTCTCAGCCCACAGACCAGACAAAAAAATTTCATCTCGGGATCAACACGCCCAATGGAGGCGGTGTATATGTAGGCGATGAATTCCGGTTTGTCAATTTCGGAATAATGTACGACACCCAGGTTGTGACATACTATTACAGATATGACATCAACACATGGGAGCAGATAGGATACCCTCAGTTCGGGATGGATGCCGGCTGTATAGCCACAGACCTGACTTTTGACCAGACCACTGGAAATGTCTATGGATATTTCTATAATCCTCTCGACATGGAGGCAAATATGAATTTCGGAACAATCACGTATGGGGATTATGGCGTTTCCGTGAATAAAATCGCCGAAGAGCAGGCGACAGTGATCGGCCTTACCACTGATACGGAAGGGGTGCTTTACGCGCTGACCTCTGACGGAGGATTCCATAAAGTAGACAAGACCACAGGCGCAAAGACTCTTGTGGATTATACCGGAGTGCCTTCATCCACCTTCCGCCAGAGCATGGCATACGATGCCAGAAGCGGCAAAATCTATTGGACTGCATTCATCCAGGCTGATCAGGACGAATTCATTTCAGAACTCTATGAGATCAACCCGGCCGACGCCGTTACAAAAAAGATAGCGGTTCTGGACGACTCGCAGGAGATAACCTGTCTTTATATTCCGGCACCAGCCGCGGATGACAGCGCTCCTGCCGCACCGTCAGGTCTTGCACTGGATTTCAAAGGCGGAGATCTGTCCGGGACAGTTTCCTTCACTCTTCCTTCCGAAACATACGGCGGCAATGTATTGTCAGGCTCACTTTCTTATGAAGTCTTCGCCAACGGAAAATCCGTGGCATCTGGCAATGCCGGAGCCGGAACGGAAGTAAAGGCGATTGTGGATGTCCCTGAAGGAATGACGGAATTCCATGTAGTGGCATCCAATGCCGCGGGTGCCGGCGCCAGCTCGGAAAAGGTGAACCGGTTCATCGGATTTGACACGCCGGGAATGCCCGTCGGTCTCGCCATCGACTTTGACCGCTCCACCGGAAAAGTATCGCTGGAATGGGAAGCTCCTGAATCCACTCTGTACGGCGGATATCTTGACGAACCCAATCTCCGGTACGATGTGGTGCGTTATCCGGGAGGAGTGAAAGTGGCAGACAAAACATTCCTGAACATGTTCTCCGAAACCGTGTCGTGTGACGAACTCGCATCATACTACTATACGGTATGCGCAGTGAACCACGACAAGACCGGCGAAGCCGCAGGCACCGAAAAAGTAACTGTCGGAGAGGCCTTCAACGTGCCTTTCGACGATGATTTCTCCACACAGGACTATTATGGTCTGTACGATGTGGCGGACGTGGCCGGAGACGATGTCACGTGGAAAGAGGCAATGAACAGTTTTTCTATTTTCTATCATTGGACAAACCCTCTTGACGACTGGCTGTTCACTCCTCCGGTAAGACTTGACGCCGGCGTGACCTACAGTTTCACTGTCGGTCTTCGCGGCGGGTCGTCGTACGATGAAGAGAGTTTCGAGATCGGATTTGGAAACGGTGTGGATCCTGCCTCATACTCCATAGTTCTTGAGGAAACCAAAGTCAAATCGTCGAATTATTCCGACTACAGATGTTCCGTCACCCCGGAAAGGAGTGGAATATACCGTTTCGGAATACACGCCACAAGCCAACCTTACCGAGGAGGGATGTATGTGAACCATATATCGGTTGATACCGAATACACAGGAGGCAGTCCGGAACTTGTCGGAAATCTTCAGATAAAAGCCGGAGAAAACGGCCTGCCTGAAGCCACCCTGTCTTTCAATGCGCCGGACAAGACTCGCGATGGCGATGAACTTACCTCAATAAGCCGCATTGAGATATCAAGAGAAGGCAAGGTGATCAATACGGTGGAATCGCCGGCTCCCGGTTCGAAGCAATCGTTCACAGAAAAAGACATTCCCGACGGAACAGCCGTCTACAGAATAGTCGCATACAACGAAGCCGGCAAGGGTGCCATAGCGGAAGCAAGTATATATGTCGGTATGGATATCCCGGATGCAGTGACCGGATTGAAGCTGTCTGACACCGGAAACAACCGTCTTGCCCTAAGCTGGGACGCCGTGGACGCCACCGGAATACATGAAGGATTCGTAGACACCGAAAATGTGGTCTATACCATCTACGCTCCTGACGGAACGGAAATAGACAAAGTGACCGGATCTACCTCCTGGAACGATCCGCAGACTCTCACCGACGGACAGCCCGGCCTTGCATATTACAAAGTTGCAGCTTCCACATCCGCAGGAGAAAGCGAGCCTTGTGAATCCAATTACATGGCCATAGGCACACCGGCCACACTTCCTGTGAAAGAATCGTTTGCCAACAGCACAACTGCCGGCGGACTGTGGTGGGCATACGGAAAAATGCCGTTCAATGCGTTCGGATTCTCCACAGAAAGCAGCGATCACGACGGAGGCTCCATGCGATGGTACGCCGTAGAAGATGACGACTGGTCATATTTCGCTTCGGGACGCATTGCAGCCAAGGGTTCCGCCAGGGCAATCCTTTTCTTCGACTATAAGTATAACCCGGGAACACAGATGAAATTCAAAGTATGTGCCGATCAGGGACAGAAAGGCGATGTGACTCTCGCTACTTTCGACGCAATGTCTGACACAGACAGCGACACCGGCTGGCGCAGGGCTGTGGTGGAAATCCCCAAGGAGATTGCGGAATCGGATTATTTTGTGCTCCGGTTCCATGCCGAGGGAGACCGCTTCCTGCTTCCCGGTTATGAACCCAACGCTCTCCTCATCGACAATATAGAGCTGAGGGATGTCCCCGACAACGATGTGGCCGTACGTCTCGAATCGCCGGCTTACGCCACAGGGGGCGAAACAATAACGGCACGAGTATATATTGACAATCTGGGATTCAACCCCGTGACCGATCTGACAGTGGAACTCATTGCAGATGGAGAGACTGTTGACTCCAGGGACATCGACATACCTTTTGACAGTTCCGCCGAAGTTCTGCTTGACTTCACGGCTCCGGTCAACAAGAGCCGGGAAGTGACTCTTGTCTCCAGAGCGGAGCTGTCCGGCGACGACGCCGCTGCCGACAATTCCGACGAGATCACAATAACTGTGGCCGATCCATTCATGCCGAAGGTGAACGACCTTAAAGCCGAAGGAGAGGATATCGTGACTCTGACATGGAATGCACCGGAAGATCTGCGCCGCCACATCACCGAGACATTTGATTCCTACACGCCCTGGGATTATGAAAACGCAGGCGCCTGGAGCATGTATGACGGCGACGGAGTGGAGACAAACGTCTATACCGGCATGCATTACCCCAATATCGGCAAGAAACTCGCATGGATAGTCTTCAACAGGGATCATGCCGGGATGTTTGCTTCTCAGGAAGAGATCTTTAGTCCGCTGTCAGGAAACCAGTGCATGCTCGCGGTGGCCACCCTGCACGAATACGGAAAGGGAATCGAATGCGAGGACTGGCTTATAACTCCCCGGCTTTCCGGCGACGAACAGGAGATAGAGTTCGATATAAAATCGCTTACCGACTATGAGGAGGACTTCGCCGTCTACATCACATCAGCAGAGAGCGCGGACGTGTCTGAATTGCGTGGCGGCAGACTCGCCTTTGAGAAATTCGGCGTGGGAAACCAGTGGAGGCATTATAAATACTCCCTCCCGGCAGGAACCACGTATGCGGCTCTGGTATACACTTCCAATCTTTCCGGCGTGATGGTTGACAATTTCGTCTATGATGCACCGGCGTTGCCGGTCAAGGGATACGTGATCTACCGTAACGGGGAGAAGATCGCCTCTGTCGGAGCTGGCTGGAAATCATTCGTGGACACGGACGCGACTGACAATAAGGGAGTCTATGCGGTGTCCGTCCTGTATGAGGATGGAGAGTCCGGACTTTCCAACGAAGCCCGCGTGGACCTGTCAGGCATTGACGATGTAAGCCGCCTTGATGAAGACAGCCGCATATATGCTGTCGACGGTATATATCTTGGCAAAGGCCGGGAGGCATTTGAGAAACTCCCCGCCGGGATCTACATGATAGGCGGAAAGAAAACAGTCAAGAGACGGAACTGATAAAAACCGGGAATCCGGCATAAGAAGGCCGTGTCGTTCAGGATGAGCGGCACGGCCATTTTTATTTCAGTAGATTTTGCCGTAAGAGGCACGGTCGAGTGAGCGGTAGCCTATCGCTTCGGCTATATGCCGGCTTTGGACGGGAGCGCCGGCGAGTTCCGCCGCTTTTTCAGGCGTGAGGTCCCAGTTGGCGGCGGAAGCGTAGTCAAGGTCCGCTATGGTGCGGGCAACGCGCAGGATGCGGTCGAAGGCGCGCGCACTCATGTTGAGACGCGTCATGCGCTCGCGAAGCTTCTCAAGGCCTTCGTCATCGGGCCACGCGTACTTGCGGAGCAGACGCGATCCTATCTGTGCATTGCAATAGACTCCTTTCTCATCCTTGTAGCGGGCTTCCTGAATGGCACGCGCCGCCATGACACGCCTGCGTATTTCCGCCGACGGCTCCGCGGGCTGCGTGGAGGCCATGTCATCGAAATCCACCGGCTCGATCTCGCACTGGATGTCGATACGGTCGAGCAGAGGCCCTGAAATCCTGTTCATGTATTTCGACACTGCCCCAGGCGGACAGGTGCAAGGTCTGGAGGGATGACCGTAATATCCGCAGGGGCAGGGATTCATCGAGGCCACAAGCATGAAGCTCGCGGGATAGTTCACAGTGTATCTGGCGCGCGACACCGTGATAAGCCGGTCCTCGATCGGCTGCCGGAGCACCTCAAGCACATGGCGGGGAAATTCAGGGAATTCGTCAAGAAAAAGTACACCGTTGTGCGCGAGCGAGATCTCGCCGGGCATAGGATTGGCTCCTCCTCCCACGAGCGCCACGGGGGAGACAGTATGGTGCGGAGTCCGGAAAGGACGCGTAGTCATCAGCATCGAGCCACGACTCAGTTTCCCTGCCACGGAATGAATTTTGGTGGTCTCAAGCGCCTCTGCCATGCCGAGAGGCGGCAATATCGACGGAATACGCTTGGCCATCATTGACTTCCCGGCACCGGGAGGCCCCACCATAAGCAGATTGTGGCCGCCGGCACAAGCCACTTCAAAAGCGCGCTTCACATTATCCTGACCTTTGACTTCAGAGAAATCCAAGTCGAAACCGCACACTCCGGCGGCAAACAGCTCGCGGGTATTGACACGCACCGGCTTCAGTTCCGACTCCCCCTTGAGCAGCAGTATCACCTCCTCGAGATTCTTTGCGCCATACACCTCAAGGCGGTTGACCACAGCGGCCTCCGTGACATTGGCCTCAGGCACCACCAGACGCCTGAAGCCCAGTTCCCGGGCTTTCACCGCCATGGGGAGAACCCCTTTCACCGGAAGCAGCGTGCCGTCGAGGCTTAATTCTCCGGCAAACATGTACTCGCCGATGTTGTCGCAGGATATCTTTTCCGAGGCAGTCAGCACTCCGAGAGCCAGAGGGAGGTCGAAAGCCGCACCCTCCTTCTTCACATCGGCCGGCGCAAGATTGATGGTGATACCCAAATGCGGGAAACCGACGCCTGTCTGCTCCATGGCCGACACGATCCGCTGATAACTCTCCTTTACCGCAGTGTCGGCCATTCCGACGATGTTGAACATCGCACCACGGCGCACCACAGTCTCTATTGTCACGGGAAAAGCATCGATCCCATATATCGCGGCACTGTAAACCTTTGTCAGCATATCATTCCATTTCCTTCTCGAAAGCCTTCGAAGCTTCCGCCGGGTTCTCTCCCCGGTAAATTTCCTTCCCGTTCTTTCCGGCGACAATAAAGAGCGGCACCTGTTCCACACCGAGGCATATAGCCGCGTCATCGGCAGGACCGAGCGGCATCCATCCCTTCACGGCACCCTGCAGCGAATCGGTACGGACAGGCCATATCCTGGTCATCGAGTCTGTTTCGAAACTGACCTCGGCAATAATTCTCGACACCGAATCGGGGTATTTTCTGCATAAGCGCCTCAGTTCCGCCACGGCCTCGCGTCGCCCCTCGGAATCGACACGGGAGAAATAAAGCAACGCAGGCTTCGAGCCGAAACGAAGTGTGTCCACACCGTTCCCAACGCTGTTCAGCACCACCTCCCGCGGCATTTTCCGCATCCACGGCCCCCCCGTCGATATGTCGGAACGCGAAACCAGATCCACCCACTCCTTCTCCAGGGCGTCGTCGCGGAGCATCTTCCATGTCGCGGCAAAGCCGGCTTCGTCGGCACGACGGTCATAATAGACAGCCATCAGTATGGCCGACACCGGATCGGAAGGATTCTCACGTACATATCCAGAGACGGCGGCGTTGACTTTCCGCGCGTCCATCGACGAGAGCGCCGCGCGGTTCGAGTGCCGCCATCCGTCGATCCGTCCGGTGACGTCATTCCCCTTCACGCGCCAGGAGGCTGGATTTTCCGAATCGCCGGTGATGCGTATGCGGTCACCCCGCTCAGCATAAAACAGCGCGGCCGGACGGCCGGAGGCGTCCATGATCCATACCAGCGACGGATTGCGGGTGCGGCCTGTGACGGCTCCCTTCCCCTTCTCCACCATCATCATCTCCTCCGCAAACCATCCCTTGGCAGGATCCGAAGCGTAATAAAGGAAAGAGTAATGTCCGGAGACTTTCTCCGGAAGACTCACCTCCACATCAAACTCATTCCTGACACATCCCCCAAAAAGCAGCGTCAGCAGAGCCGCCGCCATCGCGACAACCCTGCCGAAGCCTTTTGCCAATTTTCTGCCGTCACACATATTCCTCGCCGAAACGGCTCTTCACATCGTTGACCACCTGCCGGATGCGCTGTTCCTGAGCCACGGGATAGATCAGGAGAGCATTCTCCGTGTCGGCCACGATATAATCCCTGAGACCGGCCGCCACGACAATTTTGTCTCCCTCCACCGCGAAAATAGTATTCTCGCACTCATGCTCGAGCACGTTGCAGTTCTGTGTCACATTTCCGTCGCGGTTCTTCGGCGAGCAGTCGTACAGCGCTTTCCAGCTCCCCAGATCGCTCCAGCCAAGGTCGGCGGTCTTCACGTACACATTGGAGGCCTTCTCCATAATGGCGTAGTCAATGGAAATGGCCGGGGCATTGGGGAACGCCTTGTCGATGAAATCCGTCTCCTCCGGTGTGCCGTAGAATTTTTCACCGGAGTCGAACAGGGCTGCCGTCTCGGGTGCATGTTCCGCGAATGCCTTCAATATCGAATCGGCACGCCACAGGAACATCCCTGAATTCCAGTAAAATTCACCGGTAGAAAGGAACAGTTGCGCCATTTCCAGATTCGGCTTCTCTGTGAAAGACTTCACTTTCAGGATTCCCGGATACTCCTCAAGCTTGTTTCCGAGCTGAATATATCCGTAACCGGTATGCGGTGAATTCGGTTTCAGGCCGACGGTAAGCAGACGGTCACCTCCCTCCACGAACGCCAGTCCTTCGAGCATCGTGTGGCGGAATTCCTCCTCACGGAGAATCAGATGGTCTGATGGAAGAGTCACGATGGACGCCTCGGGATCGAGGGCATAGATATGATGTGCGCCCCAGCATACGCAGGGCGACGTGTTACGCCTGGCCGGCTCGCAGAGGATGTTGCTCTCCTTCACATCGGGAAGCTGTCGGCGGATGATATCGCGGTAGGCGCTGTTAGTTACAAGTATTATATTGTCCGGGTCCACGATCGGGAGCATGCGGTCGTAGGTGAGCTGGAGCAGACTTCTGCCGGTCCCGAAAAAGTCGAGAAACTGTTTAGGCATATCCGTACGGCTGAAAGGCCAGAACCGCGAGCCGACTCCGCCGCACATTATCACGCAATACCGGTGCACCCTGTTTTCTAAAGTTTTTTCCATAATATCAGTATTAGATTAACCGGCTACCTCCGGGACCTTCTTGATCTGGTGCTTCACGCCCTCCACCACATTGAGCATGTAGTCTCCGAGCTTTTCAGCCTCTCTGACGAGATCCATGAAGAAGATTCCCACTTCGTAGTCATATTTCTTGTTGTTGATGTCGAATATATTTCCGTCGCGGAGCTTGTTGCGCAGTTCGTTGATTTCGCTCTCCTTGTTGTAGGCGGCCACGATCAGCGAACCCTCCGGAGTCTCCATCTCCTCGAGGATGTTGAGCATATTGGCCATGGCGTCGTCCACAAGAACGAACATGCGGTCGATCTCGTTGAGCACAGGCGCCTCGAATTCCACATTGCTCTGGTTCTTCCGTTTCATGGTTCTCGCCACATTGAAGCAACCGTCGGCAATCGATTCTATCTCGCTCACTATACGGAGCATACCGGTCACCCGCAGCTTGCCCTCGGCTGAAAGACGCCCTTCGGCCACCTTGTTGAGATAAGTCCCTATCTCGATCTCCATGCGGTCGGATATCTCCTCGTATTTCTCAATACGGTTGTAGGTCTCCGTGTAGCTCTCGTCGCGGCTCTGCAGGTGGACTATCTTCCGCGCCATTTCGAGCATACGGTTCACTCTGCGGGCATATACCACGATCTCCTTCTGCGCCTGCGTGATGTTCAGTTCGGAAGCCGATAGCAGACCGTGCCCGATGTACTTGAGCGAGAATTCCTCCTCCTCTTCCTTGTGGTGAGTAGGCACCATCCATGTCACCACGCGCACGTACAGCTTGGTGAACCATATCATTATAAGCAGGTTGCAGGCATTGAACACCGTCGGGAACATAGCCAGGCCGAAAGCGATGCAACCTTGCGCCACCGCCGTGAAGCCTCCCTTCCCGTTGAGCAGCGTGGTGCCCCGCATCCCCGCTTCCTGGGCCTCGCTTATATCGAGCGGATTGATTCCGCAGAAGAACCGTGTGATGTCGGCCACAAGGTCGACGAAAGGATAGAAAATGGCGAGCACCACAATCGAACCGAACAGATTGAAAAGCAGATGGCCCATTGCGGTCCGCTTGGCCGCGACGTTTCCGCTCAGCGACGCGAGAATCGGAGTGATTGTCGTTCCTATGTTGCCGCCGAGGATTATGGCGCAGCCGAGAGAGAACGAGATCCAGCCCTGCGAACACATTATCAGCGTTATGGCGAAAGTCGCGGCGGAACTCTGCGCCACCATCGTCACCACTATGCCGAGCGCGAAGAAAATCAGCACCGACAAGAATCCCATCGACGTGTATCCGACCATGAAGCTGAGCATCTCCGGATTCTCCTCAAGATTTGGCACATATTCGCTGATGAGGTCGAGGCCCATGAAAAGGAAACAGAAGCCTACAAGGAATTCACCTGCCGACTTATAGGTGCTGTTCTTCAGGAACATCAGCGGGACGCCCGCCGCAAGGATAAGGATACTGTAGTCCGAAATGTTGACCTCGAAAGAGAACGCGGAGATAATCCATGTGGTGGCCGTGGTGCCGACGTTGGCACCAAAAATCACCGCCATGGCCTGCTGGAGGCTCATAAGGCCGGCATTCACAAAACTCACCACCATCACAGTGGAGGCACTCGAACTCTGGATAAGGGCTGTAATAGCGATACCTGTCAGCACACCGGTGACACGGTTCTTGGTCATTATGCCCAGAATATTGCGGAGTCTGTCGCCCGCAACTTTCTGCAGCCCCTCGCTCATCACCTTCATTCCATAGAGGAAAAGACAGACGGCACCAAGGAGACTGAGGAAGTCAATTATGCTGTAATTCATTGGTCGGAACCTTGGGAATCAAAAGATTATCACCCTCCGCAGCCCGACATCGGCGACACCACAGCAGGGATTTTCTGCAAAGATACAATATTTTCCGCTATCTCTCAAAAATTTCAACACAAACAGAATCAAATCCCCCCGGCGATATCTGTTCCGAAAGCAACGGAAAATCTATTCTACGGAATCTCCTTCGCGCTGTTCCTCAGAGATATCTCCGGCAGTTACTTCTTCCATCTCTTCCGCCTGAGCCATTTCTCCGGAACGTGACGTGGAATGCATCTTTTTGTATTCCGACGGAGTCATACCAATCACTTTACGGAACGCGGCCACAAAACTAGCGGCTGTCTTGAATCCGAGTTCCTGATGAATTGCCCTGATTGTAAAATTTCCGTAATTATCCTGGTCCACAAGTCTGCGACAGGCTTCTGCGATCCTATATTCATTGAGATAAGTCTTGAACGACTTCCCGTATGTCTCATTGATTACAAATGAAACATATTTGGTATTCGACTTAACAGTCTTTGCAAGCTGCGAAAGGCTGAAATCCTCCCCGCATATCATATTCACATTCTCCATGACAAGACTTATTTTTTCAACAAGCGCCTTTCTCTGTTCGGGCAGCATCAGGGAATCCGTCTTATCCTCCACGGCTGCCCGTGACAAAGTCTTTTTTTCACGCGCCGTCTGTTGTTCCCCAATAAACCCGCTCATTTCCCGGGATGAGAGCAACTCCCGATGACTTCTTCTCGATTTATATAACAAAACCGATACAAACGCCACTATACCGCCCAAAACAACCACAAGTGAAATCAGGAAAAAATTGCCGTCCTGAAATATATTGTAAGAATTTTCATTCTGCTTTTTTTCAAAATCATCCAGTCGCTTACTTGCGGTACGAGCCTGCGCCGGATCGTAAGCCGATTCCGTAAGATTGAGATAATTCTCCTTATATCGCGCAGCCCGCACCGAATCCCCAAGATGATTGTACGCCACATAAAGGGCACGGCTCGCCATTATTTCCTGAGCCTTATTACCTCCCTTCCGGATTAAGTCATATCCTCTCCTGTATTCCGCAACTGCCTCTTCGTAACGCTTGGTATTGTACAGAATCGCACCTTTTCCCATCAATGTCGCGCCGATCAGTTTCGGACCCAGATTATCCTCCTCGGCCTGTCTTCGCGCGCAATCCATATAATACAAAGCGGAAACCACATTTCCCTCCATCATCAGCACGCCGCTTTTATTATAATACATATCAAACTTGCCGCGCTCGTCTTCATCCAGAATAAGAGAACTCTGTATGTCAAACCACTTCCGCGCCTCCTTCCTGTTTTCCATCTGGATATATTTTCGGGCGAGACTCTTTGAGAATTTGGATTCAAGCAGCTTGTTGTTCACCTCCACCGAAATCCTGTAACCCCTCAGATAATATCCGATCGCCTTCTCGTACTCCTCCATCATGTCATGAATGGTCCCCAGATTGCCGACACAAATCGCCTCTGCCGTCCTGTCTTTCCCTTTTTCGGCCATGTCAAGGGCCTGCGTGAAAAAAATGCGGGCATCCGGCAGCTTTCCCTCGTTCATGTATATCCGCGCATCCTCAATCTTCTGCCACAGCGGCGAGATTACATCCTTCGCGTGCGCCCGGGTGACATTATATGCAATCCCAAGAATTATTATTATTGAAATTACGAATTTTCTCAACACTACACACTCTGACACGTTTCTGTTTTTTTGTTATCCAATGTAAAAATTTGATACAAAAAATAGCAATTTAATCGCATATTGCGATAATTTTTCAACTATTTTGACACTTATGACATTATATTTGCTTTATTTTCCGTGAAAATAAAATCAAAAAACATCTTAAAATTAGGATATGGCTGTATCTCGTCTTAAATTTGCCACCATCAAATCCAACAATATGTTTAACCTAATCTAATGAGTTATGAGAAAAAGACTGACTCTCATCGCATGTCTGGCGTGCCTCTTTGGCGGTACAGGACTTACCGCCACCGGCAGAGCGCCGGCGCCACCAGCCGACACAGGGATCGGGAGAACCGATTCTCATCGAAAGACAGTATCGACAAGTCTGCCGTACTTTAACGATTTCAATGACAAGTCTGATTTTGAAGACTGGACTCTTGTCAACACTAATCCCTGCTTCTCATGGAAATGGAACCAGTACAGCGGGTACGAATACACGCCCTGCATCGAAATGAAGCAGGATTCGGACGATGGATTCGGCACCGCATCCGACAATTGGGCCATCTCCCCGGCATTTGAACTTGAACCCGGATTCACATATCTGCTTAAATTATATATCAGCAACTGGTTTCCGGCATATCTCGAGGTACGTCTGATGAGTTCAACCGACATATCCGATCCCGGAACGCTTCTTTACACATACGAGGGCGAGGACCGGGGAACAAAGGAAATAGAATTCGAGGTTCCCTCCTCCGGCAACTGGCACATCGCCCTGTACGACAAGGCGCCATGGACAAACAACGGGACAGCCCTAAGATGTACCGTTGACATCGACAACCTTTCCCTCGAGGCCAAAAGCAACAACGCTGTTCCAGAAGCTCCCGGCGAACTGAGACAGATACCGGGAGCCAACGGAGAGATTTCCATGAGCCTTACATGGACCAATCCCACTCTGAGCAAAATGGGCGAGACGCTCGATATACTATCAAATGTACAGATATTCAAAGACGGCACTCTGGCTGAAACCATCCGTGAGGATATCACGCCTGGAGCGAGGATGACCTGGATTGACCCCACCCCCACTCCTGGTGTCCACACCTACCGGGTAATCGTGTCCAACAGTACGGGAGAGAGCGATCCCGCGGAAGTCAGCACCTTCATCGGCATCGATGACCCTGGCGCGCCATATAACCTCAATGTGGAGCACGACGCCGACGCGTGCCTGGTGATGCTCGACTGGGAGGCTCCGGAGTTCGGACGCCGCGGCGGATGGTTCGACAGCAGCAGCCTGAGTTATCGAGTAGTACGTCAGCCCGGCGGGAAACTGCTGGCCAACAATCTCAAGGAGCTTTCGTTCGAGGATGAAGACCTTGCCGAATACGGCAACTATGTCTATGAGGTGACGGCACGCACCGACACCGCTCTCGGAGGCACCGCGGTTTCCGATGGAATCCTCATAGGTTCCGGCACCTCCCTTCCAATCATAGAGGGCTGGGAGGACCCCAACACATATCCTACCTGGGAAATCGTCGACAACAACGCCGACGGACATACCATATTCATCAAGCATGCATTCGGACACGAAAGCAACAGTTGTATCGGCTGGAACTATACCTCCACGGAAGTTGATGTCGACGAAAGTCTCTATTCTGCTCCAGTAAGGCTCGAAAAGGGGAGGAAATACCGCGCATCCTTCTGGATCAACGAGCATGTCTACGGCTCATTCTCCCTCGATTTCTCATACGGCAAAGCTAAAAGCAAAGCCTCACAGACCAATTCAATAATCTCCTACTCGGGAATGACTACCGGAGGCGAATATGCGCAGGCCTCGGCCGAGTTCGAAGTCAAGGAGACCGGGACATACTACTTCTGTCTGCATCTGTTCGACTGCAGCCAGCATGCCCTGTGGTTCGATGATTTCCGCATCGAGGAGGTAGTGGACAAGAATATGGACGCCACCGCCGTGAGAAACATAAACAACTATCCGACAAGCGGCGACAAGCTGACAACATCAGTAACGTACACCAACAGAGGAAAAGAGGGCTGCGACAACTTCAAGGTACAGCTCATTGATGACGACGGCACCGTGCTCGGCGAGAAGAGCGTGACCGGCAAGCTCGCGGCAGGCAAGTCAGGCACTGCCGAAATTTCATGGACAGTACCCTCCGTTACCGGCAGATTCGCCATCCGCGGACGCGTCATAATGGCAGGCGACAAAGTAGAGAACGACAATATTTCAGCTCCCCTGTACCTCACGGTCCAGGAGAAAGGGAAACGTGCCGTCACAATCGGTACCGGGCAGCAACTATCGGCCCGATTCCCATTTGACTACTATTCATACAACTTCTCCCAAACCATCTATCACGGCGAAGACCTCGGTTTTACCGCCGGCGACATCACCGGCATATCCTTCAAGGTACAGGGCGGAATGGACGGAACATTCCCCAAAGTCCCTTTCAGGATTTTTATAGGCAACACTACCGAGAATGACATGTTCAAAGGCTGGATGCCTGCAGACTACTCGATGACAAAAGTGTTCGACGGCACCGTCGACATTCTCCCCGGCACTACCGAGATACATATTCCCTTCGACACCCCGTTCAGCTACGGAGGAGGAAATATATGTCTGCTTGTGGCCGGAGACCACGATCCCACCCTGATGCTCGACAAAGGCTACGGTCTGAACAACTACGTGACTGAGGCAGGAATCGGAGCCACCCGCGTATGGAACAACACTGCCGTAAAACCTGATCCCGCCAATCCCGACCAGACAGTGGGAGCATACTACAGCACCCGTCCCGACGCCACGTTCTTCCTTGACCAAAGCAAGACCGTCAGAATCACCGGAACCATCACCAACCGCGAGGGCAATCCCGTTGAGGGAGTGACTGTAACCGGTTCAAATCCGAACAACAACATCAAGGCCGTGACCGACGCCGAGGGCCGGTATGAGATTCCCCATTTCCCCGCTGGCTGGGGATCGGCAAGTCTCGAAGCCAATAAGGAAGGCTATCAGACGGGCCGGCTCTACGGCCAGGTAAAAGCCGGAGAGCACGCCGTGATCGACTGCAACACATTCGCAAAATGCGCCGTCGTCTCAGTCAAGGGAAAAGTCTGCACGGCAGTTGACAATACGACCCCCGTGAGCGGAGCAAAAATCACAGCCGCCGGCGACAATGATCTGAGTGCCATAACAGATACAGAAGGATGCTTCGTTCTTGAAGGCGCCCTCGCCAACAAGGCTTATCCCATACTCACCATAGAAGCCGACGGATACAAACCTCTCAACTGGGGCGGAACACAATTCTACGACTACTCCGGATCGGGAGTCTACGAGATGCCGGCCATCAACATGACCCCGGTCACCGCAGCACCTTTCTCAGTGACGGCAACGGATTGCGGCGGCAAAGCCGAAATCTCGTGGGAGGTTCCAGTGGACGACATTCCCCTGTCGAAATGCTCCGACGATATCGCCGGACAGTTCGGAGGCCCCCAGACTCTTTCGATAGCTCACCGTTACTCTCCTGAGGACCTTGAGAGTCTCGGTGTCGACGACAGTCTGCTACTCAAGGCCATACGCTTCATGCCGATGTGCTATTCCCAATATTATCTGGCTATCTGGCAAGGTCCCGAAGGCAACGAGTCTCCGGTATATCTGGAGAAAATCAATGTCTCCAATTTCAAGCAGTGGAACGAGTTCATACTTTCCAGGCCTTATAAAATCGACCCGACCAAGAGTCTTCTGGTGGGTCTCAAGATCAAGAGTCCTGCCGGTTCTTATCCTATCGGATTCGACGCAGGACCTCTTAACGACGGAGGCGACGTGCTTTTCGAACCCACAATGAACGAATGGAGCACCGCCCACGAAATTCTCGACAACATGGACTACAACTGGGCCATCCAGGCTGTATTCGGCAATAATCCCAACTCCGGTACTGTCCCATGGATCGAGCCTGTACAGACCGCTCCGGCTGAGAAAAAGTCAATCAGCCTGAACGATGCCTCTCCGGAAGACCTGATGGCACTCAACCGTCCCGTAACAGAGGAGGAAGAATATCCGACATCAGGAAAAAAATGCGGATTCAAAATGCTCGGCGCCCCCATGCATGCCCCCAAGGCCGGCAAGGCTGTCAAGAATGAGTTCAAGGGTTATGACGTCTACCGGCTGACACCGGGCCAGGAGAGCGCCTACATGGGAATGTGGACCAAGGTCAACAGCGAACCCCTCACAGAAACATCCTTTACCGACGAGACATGGGGCTCTCTTGATGACACGCCTTACCGCTACGCGGTGGTCACCTATTACGGAAACCCGTATCAGGCCGGTCTCGGCGTAACATCCTCCGCCACATTCTCCGACGGCATCGACAAGGGCCATTATTCAAAAGTGACCGTCAATGTGACCGCCGACAGAGGAAATGCAGACGGAGCCATGGTCTATCTTGTGGGTGACGGGAAGGCGATTCAGAAGACCGTCGAGTCAGGAAAGACATCCGTGACATTCGACAACGTACGTTTCACCGACTATACGGTGAAAGTACTAAAGCCTTACTACACCCCGGCCGAAGTTCCTCTCACAGTTGGCCAGTCCGAAACCGACAAGGATGTACGCCTTGTATTCTCAGCACCGGCGCCGAACGACATGTTCGCCGTGGATTATATCAACGAGTCACGCCTGTCATGGGAAACTCCCTCTCCCGCAACCGGCATGGATCTTGATCCGGGCGACTGCAAACCCGGTCAGGTTCTTCCATCCCTCAATGTCGGCAAGGAGACAATCATAGGAACACGCCTCACCCCCGGAATGAGGACTGGATATGATTACACCGACCTCTATGTGGACCGCATCAGCTTCTATGCCAACGCAGCCACTACCTACTATCCGGTGGTATGGCGCCACAACCTCCTTCCGGATCTTCCGATATGGGATCAGGAAATTATGGAAGAAGAGCACGAAATCTATCGCGAGGAGTACAAGGTTTCGGCCGATGAAGTTGGCACATGGGTAACCGTGAAACTCGCCGAACCGGTGAAACTCAACCGTGATGACGCTTACTACATCGGATACGCGGCCACCACTACAGGCGAACACGCTCCGTTCGTGCTCGACGATTCGGGTTCGGCCAACAACGAATACATGTGGTATTATGACTTCAGCCAAAAAGATGCCTGTTACAAATGGCTACGTCCCAGCATGCCCGGCGCGTGGATGGTCAAGGCTCACCTCACCGACACCCCCGACGGGATCAGCATCGACAAGGAACCGGTGAAATATGACATCTACCGTCTTGCCGATTCCGCAGCCGACAACGAGCAGTCATGGAATAAAATCAACGACGCGCCGCTCTCCGAAACCGACTACATCGATACTTCTTGGAAAGAACAGCCCGACGCGGACTACCGCTATGCGGTCAAGGCTGTCTATGATGCTGATTTCGTGTCTGCTCCGGCTCTATCAAAAAAACTTTCGAAGGGGAAAGTAGTTCTCGTCAATGTGGAATTGTCCACCGACAACGGACTCTCGCCCGCAGGTGCGAAAATCACAATGACATTCGGCAAGAATGTCTACCGCGCAGAAGCAGATGCCGACGGGAAGGCCGAGATTCCGGAAGTGGCGAAAGTGCTGGCTTATGATGTCAACGTAAGTCTGCCGGCCTATGAGGAAATCGACACTAAGGCGAAACTGACAGGCGACATAGTCTCACTCGGCTATAAGCTTTCCGAAATACGCGAGAACCCCGTATATCTCGAGGCCGTACCAGCGTCCGACAATTCCAGGGTAAACCTGACATGGCGCGAGCCGGGAGCATACGCACCCTCCGAAGGCTGGGTACACTGGGACAACGGCAAACCTTATGGCGGCTACGGAACCTCCACTGGATTCTGCGCGGCAGCACATGCCTACACTCCCGAGGACATTCTCGAAAAAAGGATGAAGGAATACGACATTACCAAAATTTCCATCTTCCCGACAAGCAGTAAGGACAACCCCGTGTCGCAGAATGCCATCTGGGTCGCCAAGATCTGGAAAATCGACATGAATACCGGAAGCACCACCGAGGTTGCCAGCAGCCAGGGCAAGGACATCCGGCTCGACAGCTGGAACGAGATTGAATTCGAGGAGCCTTATCACATCAACGGCGACGAGACGCTCCTGATAGGCTATGAGTTCTACGGCGCCGGAAACGCCATGGGCATAGACCAGGGACCCTGCAAGACCGGACGCGGCGACTGGGCCAACTTCGGACAGGGCTGGATCACACTTCAGTCAGCGGTAAGCAACTTCAATTACAACAATCTCATCCATGTCTACATGGAAAATACCGGAGAACCATCGGCCAATGGCCCACGCGTTGTGCCCGCGGGCAAGACGCAGCCGGTACTCAGCGGCGTCAGAGCAGATGTAACCATGTCGGAATTAAGCGTCGGCAAGGCAGTCAGAGCCGACCATCCGCAGCTCGTATCAGGCTTAAAGTATCCACACAAGGGATATCTGCTCTACCGCTTCAATGTCAAGGACGAGAAGAATGAATCCAGATGGACACAACTCAACACCACTCCTGTTTCCTCGACTGAGTTCTCCGACATCAACTGGAAGAATGTGGCCAAGGGTGCGTACCGCTGGGCGGTCAAGGCGGTCTACACCACCGGCAATTCCGAACCTGAATTCAGTCTCGAATCCTATAACGAGGATGGTTCGGTGAGCGACGTGGAGAGTATTGCGCCCGATGGGAATGTGCGTGTAGAGCTTATATCACGCGACCGACTGCTTGTGGCGGTTCCGGCCGATGCAATGGTGAATGTGTGTGATGCCGCTGGTCTCGGCATACTGTCGGCCGACATAAAGGCCGGCGAGAACATTATCGACTTCGATGTGACTGCGGGAATCTACATGATTCGCGTCACCGTAGGCAATGATGTCAGCACCTTTAAAATCATTATTGAATAATATACTCTTTTTTGCGAAGAGGGGGCCGGTATGCCCCGGTCCTCTCTTCCATATTCAAATATCCGATATAACTCTCCATGCATTGTTCTGACATAAAAAAGTCTTAAAGATATGAAGACTACGAATATTATCACAGGAGCGGTATTGCTGCTCTCATGCGCGCTGCAGGGCTCGGCTGTCCCGGCCTATCCCGGAATGATCACCTTCCGGCAGGCCGACGGGGAAGAGATCTCCATCCGCCGTATCGGTGACGAATACCTCAACATGGCTCTTACCGAAGACGGGCATGCCATACTGTACAATTCCGCCACACGCAATTATGAATATGCGGTACTCGACGAAAACGGAATCGTCGCCGGCGGAATAGCCGTCTCATCTCCGGAAAAGAGAGATGCGGAGGTCTGCAGATTTCTTGACGGCATTGACCGCGAGGCCATTGAGACACAATTCTGCAGAGACTGGGCTGCGGCCAGGTCCCTGCATTCAGCCGGAACCACGCCGGGACAAGGCCCTGACAAAGTGGTACGCATAAGCTATAACGTCCCGACCACAGGCGACCGGGACGTACTTGTAATCCTTGTTGACTTCGCCAACAGAAAATTCACCGATTCGGAATATGCCACTGATCCTGCGGAGTATTACGCCAGGTTCTTCCACGAAGAGGGATTCTCCGATCATGGATGCCACGGCTCGGCATACGACTATTACTATAAGAGTTCGCTCGGTAAATATCGCCCCAGATTCCATGTGCTCGGACCTGTTCAGGTTCAAGGCAACTATTCCGATTATGCAGGAGAAGGGGGACACGCCTACACATGGAAGATGATTGCCGAGGCAGTGGCTGTCGCCAAAGAGAAATACGACATTGACTTCTCCATCTTCGATACTGATGGCGACGGCCTTGTCGACAACGTATATTGCCTCTACGCCGGTTACGGCCAGGCGGACTCTCCGGTGAGCGATTCCATCTGGCCACACAGCTACAACATGTCGTCGGTCAACTCGGAATTCGAAGTAGACGGGGTAACTGTCGACCGCTACACTGTATCGCAGCAGCTCAACGGTATAACCGGTCTCCCCGTCGGGATCGGTACTTTTGTCCATGAGTTCGGCCACGTGCTCGGACTTGCCGATCATTACAACAACTCCTTGCCGATGGGTCGTCCCAACAATAATGTAGGCAACTGGGATGTGATGTCATCCGGCTCATACAATGACGACCAGAACTGTCCTGCCCCATTTTCGGCTTTCGAGCGATATTCGCTCGGATGGTGCGGTCTGACGGAACTCGACACCAAAAAGCCCGGCCAGATAATGATGACTCCGTATATGGATGATGGTGAATGCTTCCGCATCTCTGTAAGGGAGGATGACAAGGAATATTTCATCATAGAGAACCGTCAGCAGAAAGATTGGGACACTTTCCTGCCTGGACACGGCATCCTCGTATGGCACATCGAGGAGAACCAGCATTCATGGGATATAAACAAACCGAATTTCGACCAGAACCACCAGATGGTCGACATCGTGGAGGCAGGGAGGATACTCACGCCAGCCGGACATCCGGGGGACGCATTCCCGGGAACGCTTGATGTCCGCAACTTCAGCTTTACCGACTGGAGCAATGTAAAGCGATTCGGCTTTGAATGGGTGGAGGAAATGGAGGACGGCAACTGTTGGATTCTGCTAAGCGACACAGATTACAAGATCACTGCCCCCGCCCTCTCCGCCACAAGGATGGCAGGCACATCCGCGCAGCTGGAATGGGGAGGCAACGACATTGCCCGCAGTTTCGAAATACGGGTATTCGATGGCGATGAGGAAGTGTTCTACCATGCTGCCGGGGAAAAAGGATCCGTGACCGTTGAAGGTCTCGTACCAGAGACCGAGTACCGCGCCACAGCTGTAGCCCGACTGAATTCCCTCTCTTCTGAGCAGAGAGAAATTAATTTCACCACACTCCCGCTCCAGATCGAGGAATACTCGCTGACAGTGCTCCCCGCCCGGGAAATAACCGACGACAGCTTCCTTGCTCGCTGGAGACCGATTCCGGTGGCATCAGACTATACCGTGCAGCTTTACGGCCGCACTCACGACGCACAAGGTGTGCTCACGCATGAATTTACCGACTTCTCCTCCTCCAGTCATAATCTTCCCGAAGGATGGGATGTAACCCCTAAACAGGGACGCACGGACAACAGCTACGGCAACGCAGCCCCCTCCATACGTCTGCGAGATGACGGGGCACGCCTGCTTGTATCTGTCCCCGATGAAAAGATCGACAGCATCGGATTCTGGTTCTCGCCGAGCAAGGCGGGGGTGATTCTCACTGTCGAAAAGTGTGTGGACAGTGTCTGGCACGAAGTCTGGAGTCATAATCCCGACCGCAAGCGGGAACTTACCGAAACTATCGATGTCTGCGGGGCCGACAGTGTCCGGCTCGTCATATCCCGCGCAGAGGGAGTGACCGGGGGATACATTTACCTCGACGATGTCACCCTCCACTACATCCATGACCAGTTCACACCCTTCCGCACATACGATCTCGGCCCATCCTTCGCCGACAGCTATATCGCCGACAGCGCCACTGACTATGCTTTTAGAATTGAGAATCTTGTCGCTGGAGAAAAATATGCTTACAGCGTACGTGCCGTCGACGGGATGCGCGAGTCCCCATGGTCGGACGTGATGAAAGTGGAGGAAGGAGGCACTGACCCGCCGCTCTCGGCCCTGGACAAGATGCCGCCAGGACAGATCCGGAATTCGGAAGAGGATGTGATTTTCAACCTGCAGGGATTCCGCATCAATGCACCCGCCTCGTCGCTTCCCGCAGGAATTTACATCATCAACGGTAACAAAATCATAATCTCAAGATAAAAGTATATGGCATTACCGAAATGCATATACTGCTTTTAATTGGTTATGTGGAAAGGGCCCCGCGTGATGCGGAGCCCTTCTTGTATTGTTGCCGGATGTCGCCGGCGGCCTTTTTCAGGGGAGTATATTCATCCTGCCCGGTGCGGTCAGTTGATGTTCCAGGTCTCGTGGGTCTTCATAATCATGTCGCGGAGGCCGGCGTATCCCTTGGCGGCCTTGATTTCGGAGGTCTGGCGGTCAACTTCCTGATCGTAGACTAAAGCGTCGACGTCGCGGATCACTCCGAACGCCATCGGGAGGTCGTGGCCGTCCATCATGGCAAGCTGCTGCTGCAAGAAGTTCTGGCGGCAGTGTGCGTCATGCACGAGCACATCGTCGAGGGTGTAGCCGTCCTCTCCGACAGTCACGGCCTTGAGTCCGAAACCATCCTGAACCAGCCCCCTGTTGCCGTCCTTGCCGAAAAGCATCTTCTCGCCGTGGCGGAGGATGATGGTGTGGTCGGCGCGGTTCTCCTTGTCGACGAAGTATGAGTGGATGCCGTTGTTGAAGATGACGCAGTTCTGGAGCACCTCCAACACTGCGGTGCCCTTGTGGCGTGCGGCGGCCACCATGCACTCGCGGGTGGTCTCGAGGTTCACGTCGTAGCTGCGGGCGAAGAAGTTGCCGCGCGCTCCGAAGCAAAGCTCGGCGGGGATGAAGGGATCCTCCACTGTTCCGTAAGGACTCGACTTGGAGACGGTTCCGCGGTCGGATGTCGGAGAATACTGACCTTTGGTGAGACCGTAGATCTTGTTGTTGAATATCAGAATGTTGATATCCACATTACGGCGCACTGCATGGATGAAGTGATTACCGCCGATGGCGAGACCGTCGCCGTCGCCGGAAATCTGCCATACGGTCAGCTCGGGATTGGCGGTCTTGACGCCGGTGGCGATGGCGGCCGCACGTCCATGGATGGTGTGCATTCCGTAAGTGTTCATGTAGTATGGAAGGCGGGAACTGCAGCCGATTCCGGAGATCACGGCTGTCTGGTGCGGAGGCACGCCAAGCTCGGCCATTGCCTTGTGGAGCACATTGAGGATGGCGTGGTCGCCGCAGCCGGGACACCAGCGGGCGTTCTGCGCGTTCTTGAAGTCGGAGGGAGCGAATCCCTTTGTCTCATTATTTTCCATATTGATGTATCTAATGTATAAGGGATTATGTCAATGGTTGTCCATGTGGAATTTCACTCCTTCCACCACTTCCTTCACCAGGAAGGGCTGTCCTTCCACCTTGTTGATGCGGAGAATCTCCTTTGCGGGGAGGTGCATCTGTAGATAGTCGGCAAACATGCCGGTGTTGAGCTCGGCCACGATGATCCGTTTGTAGCGGCTCAGCATGTCGAGCGCGTTCGGCGGGAGGGGATTTATGTATCTGAACTGATGGAAGGCGATCTTGCGGCCCTCGTTGTGGAGTTCGGTGGCTGCGGTGAGAAGGTGACCGTAGGTGCCGCCCCAGCCCACGAGGATAGTGTCGGCGTCTTCGTCGAGCATCGGCTTCACGGGGGCGATGCTGTCGGCTATGCGCGCCACTTTCTGGCGACGGGCCTCCACCATGTGCGCATGGTTGGCACCGTCGGTGGAGATGACGGAAGTCTTCTCATCTTTCTCAAGACCGCCCACGCGGTGCATTGCGCCGGGAGTGCCGGGAATAGCCCAGAATCGTGCCAGGCTCTTCTCGTCGCGGTCGTAGGGGCGCCATCCCTCCTCGAGACGGCTCTGCGGGAGGAGATGGGGCTTGATTTCGGGATAATCCTTCTCCTCGGGGATGCGCCATGCGGAGCTTCCGTTGGCGATGAACGCGTCGGTGAGAAGAATGACGGGAGTCATGTGCTCCATGGCGATGCGTGCCGCCTCGAAGGCCATCTGGAAGCAGTCGGTAGGGCTGACTGCCGCGAGGACGCAGAGCGGCGACTCGCCGTTGCGGCCGAAGAGGGCCTGAAGCAGGTCGGTCTGCTCTGTTTTGGTGGGAAGACCCGTCGAGGGACCTCCGCGCTGCACGTCGATCACCACGAGCGGGAGCTCGGCCATCACGGCCAGGCCGATACCTTCCGACTTCAGTGCGAGACCGGGACCGGAAGTCGAGGTCACCGCGAGGTGTCCGGCATAGCTTGCGCCGATGGCGGAGCATACTCCGGCGATTTCATCCTCCATCTGGACAGCCTTCACACCGAGGTCCTTGCGCTTTGCCAGCTCATGGAGAATATCGGTTGCGGGAGTTATGGGATAGCTTCCGAGGAAGAGGGGCCGGCCGCTCTTCTCGGAGGCCATGATGAGACCCCATGCGGTGGCGGTGTTGCCGGTGACGTCGGTATATACGCCAGGCTCGGCCGACGCTGTGTCGATACGGTAGACGGGGAGAGAGCTATGTGTGTTGTGGCCATAGTCCCAACCGGCCTGGAGCACAAGCTTGTTGGCCTCGTACACGGCCGGCTTCTTGGCGAATTTGGCCTGTAGTTTACGGAGCACGCTCTCCAGCGGACGGTCGAAGAGCCAGCAGATGATGCCGAGGGCAAGCATGTTCTTGCTCTTCATGATGGCCTTGTTGTCGAGACCCGTGTCAGCGAGTGTGCTCTTGAGGAGTGTGGTCATAGGCACGAGCATGATGTGCTTCGGATCAATGCCGAGTTCTGCCACCGGATCGGAGGTCTTGTATTCCGCCTTATGCAGATTAGCCTCCGTGAAGGAGTCGCCGTCGCAGACGATGATACCATCCCTCTTGAGGTAGCGGAGATTGGTCTTGAGCGCCGCCGGGTTCATGGCCACGAGCACATCGGCCTCGTCGCCGGGGGTGTAGACACCCTTGCCGACGCTCACCTGGTAACCCGATACGCCGCTGAGCGAACCCTGCGGAGCGCGGATTTCCGCAGGATAATCAGGGAAGGTGGAAATCTCATCTCCCTCCTCTGCGGAAATATTCGAGAAAATGTTGCCTGCAAGCTGCATGCCGTCGCCGGAGTCGCCGGCGAAGCGGATCACCACCTTGTCGATGGTTTTCACATCAGTCTTCTGTAGCATAAACTTTGATTGGTTTTGATGGTATTATAATATCATAACCTTCACGGCCTTCTTGAAGCCCGGTTTGACCACTATATATATTCCTTTCTGAAGATTCTCGCCGCTTACCTCGCGTCCGTTCATGTCGAAGACGCGCGCCCCATCCGGCACAAGGATCGAGTTGCCCCATACCTCCACGAGGAAACTGTCGTCAGTGTCCGATATAGTTCCTATGACGGTGGAGACAGCCACTGCAGTAAGCTTCATGTCGCGTATCTCCCATGTGTCGGCGCCCGACGCGTCCGACTCGTACCTGAGACCGACGCGCACCTTGTCGCCGATGAATGCGGAGAGATCCATATCGCCGCTCGAAGTGAACGTCCAGGAACCGGCTCCGGGCCATTTGGGAGACTCGAGCTGACTGATCTCGCCGGTTTCGGTGTTCTTCACCACGACTCCGCAGAGGTCCCGCAGAGTGGTCTGGAACTTCGCCGCATGGGAGAAACTCAGCGTAGCGCCCTGCATTCCCGAGAGATCCACTTCCGGACTCCAGGCGTATGCGAGAGCTGTTTTCGGACTGCCGTTTACGTAAGCCGAACCGTTGAGATAGCCCTTGCCTTCATGTTCTTTCCACTTCCACACATAGTTGACTCCGTCTTCCATCGTCACGTTCTCGATGGTCCAGCCGGCGTCGAGCGCGGTATTCTGCTGGGAGAGCCATTCGTAGGTGGTGGTGTCGCCACCGGGATGCGGAGGCTGAGGGTCTTCGCCACCATGGGCTCCGTCCACGCGATAGACCTCGCCCTGTCTCGAACCCCAGATGTACTCTGCCAGATCCGGAAGATCGATAAAGGGATTGCGGTTTTCCTGTTCCTTCTCGATTCCGTCGTTACGGTCGCGCTCCTTATCGCTCACGGGGTCGTTCATGTTCCATTTCAGCAGCAGGTCCGCGGCCCAGTCTTTCAGCAGATACGGATTCTGTGTATCGTACATCCAGTTGGTACCGGATGTCTTCCATGAAATATCGTCGTAGATCGTGAACATATACAGGAACGCCCTTGCGAAGTCACCCTTGTAGTCGTCGTGCGGCTCGAACACGTTATTTGAGCCTCCACCCTGTCCGCTCACGGGGCGCCCTACGTTGGTGACGCCGTTGGTCCATGTCGGTTCGCCTGCAATCTCGCTGAGGGGATAGTTGCTTTTGCGCGAATTGGCGGTAGCGTCCGAAGGGTTGAGATGGACTATGTCCTTGTAGGCGTCGTTCTTTGTCTTGCCCCACCAGCTGTTGGCCACGGAATGCTCGATATTCATTCCGTCATGACCGCTGGTGCGCACAAGGTTGGAGCTGTACATGTCCCACCAGTAATCGGTGCCGTTCACGGTCTTCACGTCGGTGGAGCGGAAAGCGCTCCATGTGGAAGTGCCGTAGGAGATGGTCCTGTGGCTGGCGGCCACGGCTTTGACCGCACGTTTCAGGTCGAGTCCGCTCTTGCCGTCGAGCGAATCGTAGTATCCGTCGGGATATGAGGCCCACGCCACAGAGGAGCACAAGGCCGCCATGGCAAGAGCCGAGGATTTCAGGTTAGTCTTTATTTTCAACATTTTCTTAGGTTAATCGTATCCTCTTATGGTGTGACAGCAGGATAACCGCACAAAATTACTAATTATTTCCAACCCGGCAAAAACAAACCGTAGAATTATTAATATCAAGCCATAAGCGGCAGCCCGCTTATCAGACAGATTGGCAGACACTTTGGCAGCTCCTTTTTTTAATCTAATAAAAATGTTTGTTAAATTTTTGTTTTTATGATAAAATGTTAAATTCGCTGCGTATAACGATATCTCAACCTTCCAGTCTGATATGCCATGAAAAAATCAACAAATTCCACGTATTGGCGTTGGCTGTCGGCCTTTCGTCGATGTCGTGCAACAGCACTCAAAAGGTCATCGGCAACAAGTCACTAAACTCTGACAAAGGCTTCCTATGCCCCTTCAATAAGCAATAATGAAAATCCAGAATCCGATGTCGGATCCTGGATTTTCATTATTTGACCGGTGTCTGATGGCAGTGACGGTCATTTCCGATAGGTGGGAGCGTTTTTCGGCGCGCGTCCCTTTATCACATCGTGATAATATGAATATGTCATCGGGGTGCCGCTTCCTCCGTACTGGGCGGCCAGTTTGCCTACAACTATGACATGGGTACCGCAGTCCATAAACTCTATGGCATCCATCACAAGACGGCCGCAGAAGTTGCCTCTGACCGCAGGAGCGCCGTCAAGCACGTCATATCCGAAGTCTTCATACTTGTCGGTATCCCGTGCCGACCGGAATCCGAATGAGCTGATTACAAAGGGATCGGTGTCTTCGGATATGATGGATATGCAGAACCTCGGATTCTTCTTTATGCAGTCCAAGGTGTGATTGTTCTTGTTGAGAGAGATCGCCAGAGTCGGGTTCTCGCTTGTGACCTGAAAACAGGTGTTGACTATACATCCTGCAGGTCTGCCGTCGGAATAGCATCCTACGACATACATCCCGTAGGTAATATCATAGAGAGCATTGTTGTCCATAAGTGTCATTTAAAAATTAGTTTTATGATCATGAAACAACAGTATATTGCCAAAAGTTCTCGTCAGCAACATTGGGAAAGGGACGGAAAAACAATTGTTCTCCGCCCCTTTTGTCATAAGCCGGGATATGTCGGGTGGGTCACCGGCGTATGATTACTTTTCTGGACGATCCGTCCGACATCCTGATGATGTTCACGCCCGGGGCCGGGCTCTCGAGGCGGTTGCCCCAGAGGTCGTAGACAGCCTCGACGTTTTCAGCGGAGCCGCTGAATGTTCCTTCGATTCCCGAGACAAGCGTGCCGTTTTTAAGATCGACCGAGGCGCAGTTCTCAATGGCGTTGTTCCTGCAGTCGTACCGGTCGAAGTTATAGATCATGGCCACTACCTGCATCTTTGTCTTGTCCCACGCCGGATCGAGCCTGAACCTGATGGAATAATCGTAGCTGGTTCCGTTCCATTTGATTTCCTCTCCCCAGGTGCTGTTCAAGGCGCGTTTCACATGCTGGTGCATGTAGTTCTCGTCGCCTCCGGCCTGACTCTGCGCGGGTACGTCATTCTCAACGAGGAAGACATTGAGGCGCGAGTCGTATGTCATTGAGTTTTCATCGGCGCGTTCGCACTTCACATTCACGGTCAGTTCGGTGGCGTCGCTGTCGAATCTGTCGCAGTCCACCGTCAGCCTTGCCGTGGAGATCTCTCCGAGCCTGAGGTCGATCTGGTCGGCGATCTCATCCTCGGAAATGGGGCATACCGTGGGATATTCCTGCTCGGCAAACGCCACGCGGTCTATCATGAGGGCCGGAGCGAATGTACCTTTGGGACCGAAGAGCCAGAGATATTCCTTGTCGGCGGGCAATGTGAGCCAGTCTTCATAATAACCGGCATGATGGCACACCACGTCCACCTTGTCTCCCTTCTTCTCGAGCACGTTGTGGAGCCAGCCGGCGATGCGGGGACAGTTTACGCACTTTTCGGTGGTGAACTCCTCGATGAACACCTTGCGGTTGAATCCCTGCGACCTCACCACGAATGTGTGTGTCGCGCTGTTGTTTGACATATCGGGGTCTTCCTTGCCGGATACGGCTGCGAGCGTGAACTTCACGGGATGCATCTCCGGATCGGCCGAATTGATGCCGAGGGTGGTGTTCACCGGAAGCTTTGCCGATGTGCCGTAAGGTATGTCGGCATCAATGTGGAGCGTTTTTTTCTCGGCTCCTCCGCATTCGATGTCAAGGTCTACTCCGGTGATGGTCTCCGTGCCGAGGTTGCGCACTTCCACAGCACCGGTCAGTTCCTGATTGGTGAGGATGAAATATTTCGGCATGGAGGTGGTGACGAGGGCGGCGTTGACGGCAGGCCGTACGCTTCCTTCCACGAGTCCCTCCACGCAAAGAATGCCCTCCTCCGAACGGTCGGCCCATTCATCCTTCCCTCCCTTGAGATAAAGCGAACCGGTGCCTGGCCTGCTAAGGTTGAGGATAGCCTTGGTGGCCGAAGTCTGCCTGAAGGTATAGCCTATATAGAACCCTTTGCCCGTGATGGCGTATGGGGTTGTGAGCCTGAGGTCGTTCCAACCCTTGGCCACCTTGGCCCCTTCGATCGTTTTCGAGGCGAGGTTCTCGCCGGCCAGATCCTCACGGACCCATGCCGTGAGCTCCTGTACCTTCAGCTTTGTGTTCATGGCTACGCGGATGGCGGTCAGTTCATCGCCCGTCACCGTGGCTGCGTATGACGCAGGTATGAATATGGCTGCGGATATATCGGCGTTAGGAAGATCGAACTTGATGGTATTGGTCATAGCCTGTTCGCCGTAACAATGCCCTATGGGATAAGGCGTATCATCTGCCCTGAGGGTCGTGGCCGCCGACATGGCGAACACCATCCCCACAAGGACACAAGTGAATTTTTTCATTGTGGACTTGGTTTAATGATTGATGAAATCTGTTTCTGACGGCGATTATTGTTGACGACGCAAATATAATGATTTTTTATCAGTCTGCAAATTTTTTTTGATGCATCAGGATGTTTTTTCTTGCCAAAACCCGAATATCTGCCATCAATCCGTTTATTATCAATATTTTAGTTTAGTTATGTTTCTGAATCAGAAAAAGCTTGAGCGAACTTTTCTTAAATTCCAGCAAATAGCCCTGAATCTTTCTAAAAAAATTCAACAAATATTCCTAAAAAGTGTTAAATATGTTAAAAACCGGGGGGGTAAATCAATTATTTTTGGAAATTTAAAAACTATTATTAAGTTTGCCACGGCGATTATTGAAACTTGTAGGCATTTAGGCCAAGAATCAGATTGTTTAAAAACCATCTTGTCCCCTTACTTAAATCCAATCAAGTTGACATTTTACTTTCATATTGTTACTTAAAATCCGATCCACGAAACAGACAGCATTTCACCCAAAATTCCGGCCCCGGGACGTGGTTTTCCACGTGTCCATTCTTAAGCGAAAACCAACCGCGGTATCGCTTGCAAACCTTAAAAAATAATTCTTATGAGACAACTTTTTACCAACCTTTGCTCGGCACTGCTTGTCGGCACGGTCGCCTTAGGGACGACGGCATCGGCGCAGTTTGTGGAAAAAGCCGGCAACCGGTCGGGGCATTCTTCCCCGTCGCGGGCGGTCTTGACCGTAGAAAATGAGAAGACAGCGGACTTCATCAGGAAACTGCCGCAGCGAAAGACTCGTTCAGCAAAAGGCGGCCTTGCCCGCGCGGTCAAGGGATTCATGCCGACGGCGGCTCCCATGCGGGCGCCCCTCCCCATGGCGGCCCCCGGCAACATGCCCGATATATGCGGCCTCATGACCTATTCGAACGCATGGGATGATGCGATGCCTGTAATGGGCGTATACACAGTACCCACCAACGCCAACCAGTCGTTCGAACTGGTTTTTCCAGCTGAAGAATCGTATGCTGGTGTGGCGCTCGACGGCATTTATTATGCCACAGATTTCATATCGATCGAAGGAATCGGTATCATGATCTCGATAGCAGGCTATGACCTTGAAAGCGGTGAAAAACTTTTTTCCTTCGAACCGTATCAGTATGACTGCATTCCTCTCTGCCTCACTGCCGACCCCAATACACATGAGATTTACGGAGTGTTCTACGATGAAGATGGCATGGGAATCGAGTTCGGAACCATATCATACGACGAGGATGAATTCTCCCGCACCGTGATCAGCAGTCTGGACATCTCCGACGGTGTCTGGAACTCGATTGCGGTCAGCGGCGACGGCACGTTCTACGGTATCCGCATGAACCAGGACGGCATGGGTGTCACCAGGAGCGCCGACCTCTGTACCATCTCCCGCGAAACGGGCGAAGTGAATGTGATCGGCGAGACGGGCGCGCTGCCTCAGTATATATCGGATGCCATCATCGATCCCAACACCGACAGGATGTTCTGGACAGTAAGCCCCTCCGACGGCACAGGCTGGCTCTATGAGGTGGACCTTGCCACAGGCCAGGCTTCGCAGATCTACCAGTTTCCCAACGGCGAGGAGATGGTGGGACTTTATCTTACCTCCACCGGCATCAACCCCAAGGCCCCGGCCGAGCTTAAGGCCATGGAAGTGGTGTTTGCCGACGACTCTCTCACGGGCGAGATCAGGCTGACAGCCCCGCAGCTGCTCTCAAACGGGCACCCCGGTCTGGGCAAGGTCACAGTAAAGGTCGAGGCCAACGGTGAGCTTGTAGGCGAAGCCACCGGCAATTACGGTGCGCGGTTCACAATTCCCGTAACTCTCGACAAAGCCGGTAGATACGCTTTCGTAGCTTATGCCGAGAACAGCGACGGATCAGGGCCACGCACGCTCGTGAGCCGTTCATGGCTCGGGGCCGACACCCCTCAGGATCCCGTGGTGAACGCCGCCTTTGCCGACGGCAGGATAACACTTTCCTGGGATGCCGTCACCGGTTCGCAGCATGAGGGCTATATAGACCCCGCGCAGGTGACATACAATATCTATGACTCCAAAGGGAAACAGCTGGCCCGCGACATCAGGGAGACCAGATACTCCTTCACTATCGACATGCCCGAAGATCTTACCATCTATTCCTACGTGGTGAAAGCTGTCTACAGCGGCAACGAGTCGGAAGGAGGATGCTCCAACGATGTGATTCTCGGATCCATACGTCCTCCCTATACTCCAGACTTCACCGACAACGCCTTAGGCGGGTGGACGCGTATCGACGGCGACAACGACGGCAAGTGCTGGAATGTGGGTATGAACAATATAATATACGTCGGATTCAACAATAACAAAAAGCTGGATGACTGGCTGATCACTCCCCCCGTGAGGATGGAGGCCGGAAAGGCTTACGCGCTCAATTTCAAGCTCTGGAGCCAGGGGCGTACCTATAAGGAACGTATTGAGATCAAGATCGGCAAGGAAAATACAAAAGAGGCCATGACGACTGTGGTGATGGATCCACTCGTGTTCAACAACGGAACGTTCCCCGAAGACCGCATGGACATATCGAAATACATCAACATCGAGGAGGACGGCATTTATTATATCGGCTTCCACGCATGCTCCGACGCCGGCCAGTATGGCATAAACATCAGCGACCTCACGCTCGGAGAGGGCGTATCGCTTCTCGCGCCGGGTCCGGTAGAGGGCCTTGCCGCCACCCCCGATCCTGACGGAGAGCTTAAGGTCAATGTGAAGTTCACCGCTCCGGTGAATACTATGGAAGGCAACGATCTCGGCTCTCTCACCAGAATCGAGGTGATACGCAACGGCACGCTTGCCAAGACATTCAACGCTCCCGCCAAGGGTGCCGAACTTTCATTCGATGACATCATGGACAAGGAGGGACAGGTGCACTATGTCGTGGCCCCCTACAATGAGCATGGCAAGGGTGTGGAGACCCTGCTTTCCACATGGGTCGGCATGGGCAAGCCCGGACCCGCTCCGGAACCTGCGATAGCACGCACTGAAAAGGACGGAGAAGTGCATCTGACATGGAAGCCCATAACGTTCGACAACCGCGGGATAGCAATCAATCCCGCAAAGGTCACCTACAATATCTACCGCATCCAGGGCGGAGAGCGCATCGACGTGACCAAGGGTCTCACCGCGACATCCCACACCTACAGTCCCGTCAAGGCTGGCGATCAGGAGTTCGTACAGTGCGGTATCTTCGGCCAGACGAGCGCCGGACAAGGCTCTCCTTCCTATACGGATCTCATCCCCGTGGGAACACCCTACAAGGGCATGGAGGAGTCAGGACAGCTTGACTACATTATCGGGGTGGAGAATTCCGACTACGCCGAATGGGCCATCCAGGATGACACCTATGATGGCGACGGCCTCATGAAGTCGCAGGACGGCGACAACAGCTTCTTCTGCTGCCACGGAACCGCCAAAGAGGCCGAAGCCACTATATTCACCGGCCGAATCAGTCTCAAGGAGATGACAAACCCGGGACTGAGTTTCTTCCTCTTCAACCAATATGACTTCGAGAAGGAAATCCTAAATTCCAATGAGATCCGCGTGGAGGTTCTCCCCGACGGGGCGACGGAATGGGTGAAGATCGCCGACGGCACCGTCGACGCGCTCTGCAACAGCGTGCGTGACGCCTGGAGCCAGGTGACTATCAACCTCAAGGACTTCGCAGGCAAGAGCGTGCAGCTGCGCTTCATCTGCAAGACCATGCACTTCCTCAACACCGCACTCGACAACATCCGTGTGGCCGATCTCCTCGACCACGACATCAAGTGCGCCGAAATCATGGCCCCCGAAAAATCTGTATGCGGCGAGAAATATAATGTCACCGTCAAGGTTGCGAACCACGGTATCAGCGATGCCGGAGACTACACCGTCGAGCTTTATGCAGACGATGTGCGTGTTGACTCCAGACCCGGAGAGAAAATCGCACCAGGAGAGATATGCACCGTAGAACTGTCGGGCGTAATGCCTCCATATCAGACCGGACGTCTTGAGGTATACGGCAAGGTTGTGTACGCAGCCGATATGGATGAGAGCAACAACGTGTCGTCCAAGGCCCTGATCACGCCGAGATACACCAATCTTCCTGCCGCAAGCAACTTGACGGCCGACAACCCTCCCGGCAAGGTGGAACTCGCATGGACTCCCGCCGAGATCACTTCCGCCTCCGACAAACCATTCACCGAGGACTTCGAAAGCGCAAAGTCTTTCTCAAAGACTTTCGGCGACTGGATCTTCATCGACGCCGACCTTAAGCCTGTCGGCGGCATGAGCGGCATAACATGGCCCGGCATCACAGCCGGCATTACAAAAGGGTCGTTCTGGGTGTGGGATCTTTCGGTTGTGGAGGCCACAGGAATGACCTCTCACAGCGGCGACAAGATGCTCTTCTCCGTATATGCCTCGGACGACGGCCAGATCGACAACTGGGCAGTTTCTCCCAAGATCAACGGCAAAGCGCAGACCATAAGCTTCTACGCCCGCAGCTATACCGCCAACTATCCCAACCGCATCGAGGTATGGTACACCACCAAGTATGCCGACGATCTCACTCCTGAAGACTTTGTGCAGATTCCTTCCGCAACCGTGGGAGCCGTACCCGCCGAATGGATGGAGTACAAGGTTGAGATCCCAGCGGGCGCCACACGCTTCGCCATCAGGGACAACAGCTCCGGCGGCTATCTGCTCCTCGTCGACGATGTGACCTACATCCCCGGAACATCCGCCACAGGCGCCCAATTCCTCGGATACGACCTGTACCGCAACGGAAGCAAGGTCAACGCACAGCCCATGAATACCACAGACTTCACCGACACGGAGCTGGTCGACGGCAATTCTTATGAATATGTTGTCGTGGCTGTATACGACAAGGGTATATCCGCACCCTCAAATGTCGCGAGTCTTGTATATTCCTACAGCAGCGTCGGCTCCCTCCATGGAGGTACGGCTGTGACGGTGCGCGACGGAGACATCATCGTGAGCGGGGCCGAGGGCCTGCGCGTGCTTGTCGCGGCAGCCGACGGAAAGATTGTATTCAACGGCACAGGCAGCGACAATACTGTGATTCCCGCGGCATCGGGCATCTATGTGGTGAATGTAGAAGGATTGCCTTCCGTGAAGGTGATCGTCCGCTGATCCTGTATGAGATATCCCCGGGGAGGGTTCCATTTCTCTCCGGGGATCCGACATCCATAGAAAAGGGCACGCCGCGACGGCGGACGGTGTCCACAGTTTTTTGAACTGAACATTTTTAAACATGAGAACATGAATAAATTTTATAAAGGCATTCTCGGAGCGGCCGTCCTGTGTGCAGGCTCTCTGACGGCGGGTGCCGACACTTTTACAATTCCGGCCACACAGGAGGAATTCGAAACCTGGACACAGGTTGTCCCGGAAGGCGCGGAAAGCTGGAAACTCATCACGGACAACGGTCCTGACGCATACGCGTCTGTCGTGACGTGCATCACCGACTATGATTCCCAGAATCCGGGACAGATGCTGCTTGTCCCGCAGGAATACATCCTCAAGGCGGGCGCCAAGGTGAAGATTACGCCGACTGCGATCTCCGCATGCGATTACGACGGGTATTACCGGTATGCGCCCGTGGCGCTGTCTACAGCCGACGGGGCCGCCCCTATTCTGGGAGGAAGAGGTTCCGTCTATGGAGGAAAGACATCACTCCAGTGGAGTAAAAAACCGGACCATACGTTCGAGGTACCCGAAGACGGGACTTACCGTTTCGGCATAGCGGTAATGGGGCAGAAGAATTTTGCTACCGACCCGCCGACTTTCTTTGTGAAGACCATCGATGTCGAGCCTCTGTACGATGAGCCGGCATACGCCAGATGGGCGGATCTGAGACCTGCCGCACCCGATCCCGACGGAAACAAGGCGGTGACCCTCACTTTCACATGGCCTTCCCTCACCAAGGCCGGAGCAGAGCTGGATAACGTCGGCGGCATGATCTACCGCAGCACCGGAAGTCAGCTCAAGGACGCCACATTCGTGGCCGACATTACAGGAATACCCGGCAGCGACCATACGTATGTGGACTGCGCGGAGAACAATCCGGAAACCGCCATAACCGAGGACGGCCAGTACTCATACTGGATCCGCACATATTACAGACTCGGCGACAAAAAGATACTCTGCGACGAATATCCACCGGCAGCCAGAACCGCCTGGGTGGGGAATGATCCCGCCGTACGGCCGTTTGACAGCAAAAAGGCATACTTAGAGAAAGTCAACGGCGGTTTCAACGTGCATTTCGTCAAGGAATTTATCGGCAGCAACGGCGGGCCGGTCAGCGCAGCCGAGTGCCGCATCTGGATCACACGCCAGAGAGGCATGGAGAAGCCTGTGGTCCTCACAGAAGACTACCGGGGCGACTCTCCATTTGTAGACAATACCATCGACAAGGCCGGATCCTACATCTACAGGATCTATATCAATTACAAGAATACCGATACCACCCCATGCACCGTAGGGCCGGCCTACAACGGCGAGGCCAGGACTTTGCCTTACTCCACTGCTCTCGACACCGCAGAGGATCTCTCACTCTTCAGCATAATCTCCGATGGCTCATATACCTGGGAATACAATTCCGACAAGGGCTGTGCCCAGTTCAGACCGTCAGAGCACATATCCAGCAAGTCCGACCTCATGACGCCTCCAGTCAGACTCGCCGCCAACACCGAATATCAGGTGGCCTTCACAGGATGGGTGGACGAATACGAGGGTACTCCAGTGTCGCGCACAATTACAATCACCTATGGCAAAAGCGCAAGTTTTGACGGCCTTTCCAACGTGCAGAAAGTACTTGTGGGCGTTCCAGAATCCGACAAAAAGACATACTCCCACACCTTCACCTGCGAGGAAGATGGCGAATACTTTATCGGATTCGAGGCAGAGTACCTCGGCAGTTCCAATGTTTATGTAGACAACATCGAGGTCACTGAGTTCTCCCGAAAGCCCGGCTTTGTCACGGACCTCAAGGTGACCCCGGATGCCGGCGGCGCATCCAAGGCAACCGTCTCATTCCGTCTCCCCACGCTTACCAGCGGCGGCAGCGAACTCGACAAGGTGACCGGTGTGTTCGTATATGGCTATACAGAGGAGGAAGGCAACTATGCGGTCGAGCTTCCTCAGACCGCTTTCGCTCCCGGAGCCGAGATAAGCGTCGTGGACGAGATTTCCAGTCCCGGATATCACAGCTACCTTGTATATACATTCAAGGATGAGGATTTCTCTGTTTCCCAGAGCGAGGATGTATGGGTCGGCGCCGACACGTTCAGGTCTCCGGTGACAAATGCCGCAGCTTTTGCCATGGACGGCATCCTCATCCTGACCTGGGATGAGGCCGAGACCGAACACGGCGGCGTGGTTCCCGGAACAGTATACGATATTTACCGCCGCGGCGCATGCGAAGATGCGGAGAAAATTGCCGAGACTCCCGGGCTTGAATATGCCGACACGGAAGCAAACGACCTTCCCTATAACCTCTATACCTATTCGGTTGTGGCCCGCGGCACCGCAACCGCAACCGAACCCGCCTTTGCCGAACCTCTTATCCTCGGAGACCACGCGGAGCTCCCGTTACAGCCTGACTTTGACAACATCGAGGCCTTTCATGCCTGGGACCTTTCCGGCGCGGACCATGACAACGGCAAGCTGACCTTCTCTTCGGAAGAGGCAGAGATGAGCGTCCGGACCCCTCCTTTCATCATCAAAAAAGACCAGTCCGGCGCTGCCAGACTGGATATGGAGCTTGGATTGTCCAATGCTGTCGCCGGCAATATCGTAGTGACAGCCGAACCTCTCCCGGAGGCGAACGAGGCCAATGCCGATCCTATAGAGCTTGACAAGATTGAAATCTCAGTCGACACTCCCGCCGAGTACAGCAAGAAGGGCATCCTCCTGCCAGCAGAAGGAAAGTATCGCCTGAAATTCACCGGCGACACCTCCGGGCTTGCCCTGACTTCGGTCAAGATTTCCGGAACCCTCACGACCGGAATTGCCGAAATCTCCGGATCGGATGACGCACTATACTTCACGGCAGACGGTCTGCGCGTTGAGCGTCCCGAGGCACCCGGCGTCTACATCAGGATGAAAGGCTCAGAATCGACCCGCATTCTCGTGAAATGAAACGTGACACATCAATAACATATAAGAGGGCGGCCCGACGGG